>ENA-OWNT01004059-OWNT01004059.1-seawater-metagenome-genome-assembly--contig:-NODE-4059-length-13184-cov-5.245823_pt1 | contig 13184 bp, 16 predicted proteins | sample MGYA00238136_ERZ651165 | MGnify/ENA primary metagenome ERZ651165 (study PRJEB26861, sample SAMN08777766) | seawater metagenome | isolation source: coastal seawater | place: USA: Florida | collected... | reverse complement strand
TCTGTTCACGGGTGCCGCATCCGCCGGTTGCTTGGTGCTCGAGTCCTGAGTGGTGTTCGGTGCCTGGATTATGATGCTCACCGTGAGGGGGTTGCAGGTGCGCATGAACGCTATCAACGATTCTTTCATCCTGCGATCTGGCGTGTCGTGGTTCCTGAACCGTGCCTTCAGCTCCGAATCGTGCTACGTGCAGTTGGTGGAGATGTTCCGTGAGGTACTGCAGTTGTGTGCGAAGTAGCACATCCGAAACCTGTGACTGAACTGGGACCGACGTTGGCAGGTGACGTTGCAAACTGAGTTGGGCCAGCTTCTGGACCTCACATCAGCTCCAGCGGACGGTACTCCGGATTTGACGCGCTTCTCCATTGACCGGTGGGTGTGGCGTGCATGTGGCGCCCCTCTCCAATGCTCATCACTCTCTCTCTCTCTGTGCCTTCCTTCCTTCCTTCCTTCCCGCAGTGAAGTGAGTGAGTGAGTGCTCACACCGTTAGTTAGGCGCTGATAGTCACTCTCAGTCACTGTTCGTCGCTTTGATGATTCGTTCGCTTCGTTCGTTCGCTTCGTTTGTGGCTTCGTTTGCTTCGTTCGCTTCGTTCTCTTCGTTCCTTTGTTCGCTTCGCTACCTTTGTTCGTTCCTTGGTCCGTTCTCTTTGTTCGCTTTGATTCACTTTGACTCGCTTTGATTCGGTGCGTTCGGTTCGTTCGGTTCGTTCGGTTCGTTCGGTTCGTTCGGTTCGTTCCTTTGTTCGTTCACTTCATTCGTTCACTTCACTCGTTCATTTCATTCGTTCACTTCATTCGTTCACTTCGTTCGCCCAGTTCGTTCATTCTTCGTTCGATTCGTTCGCCGCGTTCGCTGTGTCCGAGGGATTGCAATTCGAGGGATTGAAGTTTGATTCGACCGGGCAAGCGGGCGAGCGAGCGAGCGTTTGGTTGGTCGGTTGGTTCGACAACTTGAGTTTCGATTGCTCCGTCGTTCGGATTGCTGGTTGCTTCCTTCGCCGCTTTGTGTCTTTTGATTCTTCGCCACCGTGCGTAGTTCGAGTGCCTCACTCCTGTGTGCTTCTCTCGGGTTCTGCCCCGTTTGTGGCTGAGCTGGGTTAGTCGTTCGACAAAAGAACTGATAGACCGTGGTGTCGCGTGTCTGTTTCATGTTGACGTGGACTCGTCGTGTTCCGTTTGTTTGGGTTTCGGTTTTGGCTTCGTTTGTTTTTGGTTGCGGCTCCGTTTCTGTCGTGCCTGGCTCTGTTTCCCTCTTGCTGCTCCCGGTCGCGCTCCTGGTTCTGTTGCGTCCTGGTGTCCTGTGGCTGCTCGCTCTGTCTTGTCGGCCCGGGCTCTTTTGTGCCCGCTTACAAGCGCAGGGCTCCTTTGGAAGTGCGCCGGAAGTAGTGGGACGCTGCGTGTCCCACCTAGTCCACAGACCAACAGCCATGCGTTCCGCAACCTCGCCGATGACTTGAGCGAACGTGCGTGTACGGGCATGCGCAACGCCACGTAGGGAGCCAGACCAAGGAACGCGCTCGCGATGGGCGGCGGCGTCTCCGTTGCTGGTGATGGATCGCGCAATGGGAAAAAGCCCTTCGTTCACACACAGTGGAGCCGGGTTGGGGAGACCGAGGACGCCGTCTTGGTACGTGCGCGAGCGCAATTTTGTCCTTACCACGTCGCTGTTCGAAAAGTCCGCTTGACTATCTCCCTGTTCTTTTTGCACTGCTTTGCTGTCATCCTGCATATTGATAGCACCTTGCTCTTTCGCGCAAGAAGCTGACGCACACACGGTCCAGTGACGGGCTAGCCCCACTCGCCGCTGCTTGTCGCAACGGGTTCGACCGGGCCGTCAGTGCACTGGTCGATGCCGACATTGACCCGAACGCCCCTTGCGAAGTGGAGACTGGGGCCCCACCGCTGTTTGTTGCTGCACAGTATGGTCAGGCCAAGTGTGTGAAGGTACTCATCGATGCCAAGGCGCGACTGGACGCAAAGTTGCCCTCGAACGGCCGATCCGCGCTCTTCGAGGCGTGCGCGGGTGGGCATGTGGCCGTCGTCAACTGCTTGATGACCGCGAAGGCGGATATCGACCTCAAAACAGCAGACGGCGCAACACCGCTGTTTGCTGCTGCCAACAACGGGCATATTTATGTCGTGGACGCCTTGCTCAATGCGAAGGCGCTGCCGAATGCAAGGTTAGTGACGAATAATTGCTCCGCGATTGCGGCTGCAGCCGCGCACGGCCACGCCGATGTTGTGTATTCTTTGCTCGCACACTTTGGCAAAACGGACTGCGCCATGACAACCTTTGGATTGTGGGAGGATGTGGCACCGCTTCTCTGCGCGTCGCATTGCGGGCACGCAGATGTTGTCAGGGCTCTGCTGTCTTGTAGCGCTGAACCGGATCCGCGTTGCGACTCCACCGGGGTGACGCCGTTGCTGGCGGCCGCGATCGCAGGACACGCCAGCATCGCGCGGCAGCTGCTGCTGCATGGAGCCAACCCAAGACGCCGCACCATGATGCCGTTGACCACGGGCAGTTTCTGCCCGCGCGGCCATGTCATGATGCAGCACCCTGCTCGCGAAGCAATCGAACAGCTGTGTCAAGTGTGCCACGTGACTCAAGTACGAAGTCCTCGCTGTTCACCGAAACGTGCTTTTGTCACCACCGTCAACTGATTCTCGATCTGCTGTGTATTTACTTGTGACTGATGGACAGGAAATGGGTTCATTAGTTTTTAGCTGCATGCCTTGCCATCACTACTCGTGCCTGCCATGTGCCAAGCGGGCAGGCGTGAAGACAATAGTCCTGGAACCTGGACTCACCGCGTCGGCCATCGCCCGCGCGCGCGGCCACAAGTCTATAGAAATTTTGTTGTCCGGCAAAGATTCAAAGTTCGCCCGGCACATGTCGTCCAGAAATCAGATTTCAATCACACCCAGCAGAAAATCTGCGATGCGAGGGTTGCTGGCGCCCATTGTTCAGGCGCAGCAGCCACACTAATTTTTGTTAGAGTTAACCACGTCTGCTGTATTCCTGCTGTGCGCTCCACCCTCGCCCCACAACAGCATGTTCGACTCGCTTCATGCCCAGACGCGAATGTGCAGCGACGCGACGACTGTGTCCCGCGCCGCTACAGCCACCATGGAATGGGGCACCCATCTTGCGTGCTGACGTCGAATAACGTGCACATCCATCCTCCACTCAATGTCACCGCCGTCAACGGCATCACCACAGGCCGCACCGCATCGGCACGTCGTGGCGTATCACACTCGAGTACCACATTCTGCATCACGTACTCGTCTCACGGCCACACACGAGTGCATGCATGTAAAATGCTGCAGGACAGGGTGGGTGTAAGTAAGTTCGCATGGACGCGGGAGCGGGAGTGGTGCACGAGATGTGTGTCACTACGTACGGGTGGCTGGCCAAGTAAAGTGAGTGTGCGCGCAATTCCAACGTGTTTCAAACAACTCACGGTCAGATACTGCACCACCACCACCACCCACAGCAATAGCAACTACGACCACCACCACCAACAATAACAACGAAAACAATCATCCTCACAGACGCCACGGTCCCCACCCTCTTGTTTCTTTGCAACCGCAACCAAGACACCGCGTGCGACGTTGCGTCGTGGTGTTTTGTCGTGTCACGGACGGCGTTCGCGTTTGCTGGGCACGAAACGGTTGGCCGTGCAGGTGGATGGGATGTGCCTGCGGTTGCAATGACATGATGATGCATCATGAGAAGGAGCAGTCGCTGAAGTTGACGCAGAAAACTTTCTGTCTTCTGTCATGCGGAGTGAAACAATACAAAGCCGTGAGCGAAAGAAAAGAATCTCATAGTTTTTGTGGCCTTTCTTTTTTTTCTTCATTGGCGGGGTGTGTGTGCCTATGCCACTCTAACAGTAGCGGGACTGCTCCGGTTGAGTTGCGAAGACGCATTCCGTTCGTGATCACGATGCTGTTGGGCGTTGTCACGGGTGCTTTTGTTGGGGCAACTGACTTGCTGACACTGTATCCGCTGTTGACGCTTGCCACTCGCCGTGAAGCCGGGGTAAGTGATGTCCATGGTTGTTTTTGCTGCGTGGAGAATGCCACAGTCTCCAAACATAGTGTGCATGTCCCTCAATGAGTGCCACTCCATGCTGGTTGCAGGCCACCCTTCGTGACGCGTTTCGAAAGGGAAATTTGTACAGTGGCGCTCTGACAGCCGGCACACTGTTGATCCCGTATTCCATCGCGGTGGAGGGCTTGACGCAGTCGTTTCAGAAGTGCGATGTGTCGGATGTTGCCACGGCATTAGGACTCAGCAAGGAACACGGTGCCAACCTCGGAGCATGCGTCGGTGCCACAACGACCTCGTTCATCGTTGCCGCTGGACTGCAGCCAATTGAAAAGCAAATTGTCATGGACCAGCTGCTCCAAACACGCAAAGTATCCAGCGCAAAGTCTCGAAACGCGGTGGCAGAGATCACGCGCTATGCTCGTCGGAACGGAGTGCGTGCGCTCTACCAAGGTTTCAACGCTCTCTTCGTTCGCGAGCTCATTTACATCGGCGCAGTCACGGTTCTGACGCCTTACTTCACCAACCGCTTGGCGCACAGTCGAGGACAAAGCGATGACGACGGCAGCGGCAACAAAGCCAAGAAACCTGCCATAATCACTCTTGACGGCGTTGCCACGGGGTTTTGCATCGGTTTCGGCGCGGGAATTATCTCTGCGCCATGCCAGACCATCAACGCCATCATGAAAGACGAGCGCCACCGGTACGATCGCTGCCACTTGCACTTGGGTGCATGCAGCACGGTGAATGCATGAGGACGCAGACCGCGCCGCTTGCATGTCGTGACTACATTGACCGCTTCATTGTCGTGCTGCAGGGGCATCGGATATCGCGCCGCGTGGAAGGCAGAAATTTCGTCCGTTGCCAAAGGTTCAGTGACGAGTGCTATCCGCCGGCTGTGGGCTGGATGTTTGTTTCGAAGCGTGCGCACAGGGTTTGCTTGCAATCTGTACGCTGCTTACCGTGGTCTCTTTAGCTCCTTCGTGGAACAAAGATAGCAGCTCATCACACTGACCACAGACAACCATTTGGTAATAACAGTGTTGTAATTTTTTAAAAGCTTCGCAGGGTAAAGCTAGCGGAACCTGTCTTGCTTTTGGATGTTGCGCTGCACAAATGTGACGAGCTTTGACAGTCCATCGCGCAGCCAAAAGCATGCCTCTGCATCCGCACCGCAGCTAATCGAGGCCACGACTGGCCCAGAAGCACTTCTGAACACACATCAAACGGAAACAGCACGTCAATGACTATTGTGGGAGGTACAAAACAGATATGTGAGGGGTCGTGATATTACAAGGCAAACCTACCGAGCTGTGAGAAGAAAAGACGAGTCGTACACCTGAAATTCACCGACACTCACAACCTACACACACAACATTTGGTTCAACGAAACGCAGCCGATTCGTGACAACGCTCAACGGTTGCAGGTAAATACCTCCGCCAATGGCGCTGCCATGACGAATGCGTTCGCAGCTGGACTAGCATCTTGTATCACCAGGCGCAAGGCGAGCAGGTCTCCGGCGGAACTGTTGGAAACAACATCAAATACGGAAACACAAACGCACACCGTAAACGTGGTGGCAAACGTGTGGCCGTTGCACGATGAAGGCTCGTGGCACGCACCGAGCCGAAGTAGCGTCATCTACAACAATGAGGGTTGCAGGGGCCATGCCATGTGCTGTCGGCAATGGGCTTCGAGGCGCAGACCCTGCAACGGATGCTTGAGCTGTCTGTTGATTGGAGTAAGCAAGCACGGGTTGACCATTGCTCAGCCAAGATGCGATGCTCTCCGCTTCCTCCAGCTCGACGTCGGGGGCCAAATTAAATTCGGCGGCATTCGTCGCCGTCGGCGCTGCAGCCTGGGCTGGTTGCACGTCACGTTCACGTTCCAACTCCGAAGCGGGCTTCTGGTACTGGCTCCGGTCATCAGGGGTCGGCGCGGTGGCAGCGACATGCTCAGATTTTGACTCGAGAGGCGGCACCTAGCAAAAAGTGTCAATTCACGTGTAAGCTCGACTGGAACAACACATACATTTTGATCACAATTCATGCACACGTACGTCGTGTTCCTCCTCGAGGGACGCTGGCTCTTGTTCCACATCATGGACAGATGCGAGATGTTCAAGATCTGCTAGACGCTGTAAGTCAGCTTCGAACTCCCCCATCGAAGCCATTTGCGAGACAGCCTGCTCTGTGTCGTCAGAGAGGTCCGTCAATGCAGGGCCTGGGCCTCGCGTGGACGCTGCGTTGAAATGCGGTGGCGAGGACGGAGTCATAACGTTGCTGTAGTCCAACCCACCGTGCTCAGCGCCATGCTCGTAGCGCGCGGGCTCTGCAACCAATGGAGTAGACAGCACTGCAGGCTCCGCATCGTAAATGCCGCCGTCTTGTGGATATAGAATGCTTTTGAGCTCCGTCTCTTCGTCATCGTCGTCAAAACGAATGCCTTGGTCGCCCTCGCCCCATGGACCAAGGCCATCGTCCTCTCGACTGTCCCCATGGCTCTCTCCTGCCCCTTCCTTCGCAGCGTGAACGAAGACTTCGTAGGCGCTCTGTTGCAACTGCTCGTAATCTTGTTCCTCCCGTTTCGTTTCTGCTTCGGCCTGATCGTGTAATTTTTTCGTCTTCTGCTTCTTCTTGCGCTCTCGGTTTCGCAATCGAGCTTTGAGTTTCTGTTGCCGTTCTTTTCGAATTCGCAGCTGCGCGCGTCGCCGTGATTCTGAAAACAAAGCACATTGTTGTTTCACACGTCAAACACCACTGCGGCACCAAGTCAGCGCTGGCTCTACAACAGCATACCTTCGGAACGGTAATTGGACTCCATGTCACGACTGTGAACGATTACGTTGAAGCTATCTCTTCGCTCTTGTCGCGTGACGGCTGGCGAAGCAATGCTAGGGTCCCACGCCTTCTTTGGGGAACTGGACGCCTGGCTTCTGCTGGAGCCACACCAGTGCACCACACACAAAGTAACTCCAACGTTACGGACGAAGAGGTAGGGGCACTGTTTCATTGTTCTCACCGGAAGTGACGTTGCTTTTCAGCAGACAGCAACAGTTCTGCGGTTGCGGCGGCCTTGTCAGCAGTGTCCCCACTTGGTTGCGGAAAGCATATTTTCAGAGGAGACTCGGTGGCACCGATGATTGAGTTCAAGCAACGCCAAACAATGTGCAGCTACATCGAAAGAAAGACAAGACAAAACAATAAAAGAAAAAAATACAGGGTGACGACATGCAACTTTAAAGAGCAGTGTGGACTGACAGCAACAAGCGACAATGCAATCCCAACAAACCTGCACTGCCAGAAAATCCGCATCCGGTGCGGCAACGAACAAGTCCAGGTCCAAAATCACTGGGAGTCCTAACATGTTGAGCAAACTCAACGCGCACTCGAGCGATCGCCGTTGGACGTTGCCAACTCTGTTCTCGTCCGCATCGTCCTCAGAGACGACAACATACTTTTCAAAGTAGTTCTGAATCACATCCTGGTTTTGCTGCAGTTTCGCAACAAGTTGCCGATCCGTTTGCGACACTCCGCTAGCATCATCTGTCTTCTCTTCGTCGGTTGGCGCTTCACGCAGGCCCATCGACGGAGCTTTGTCGAGTCCGCTGCCGCTGCCTCCAGCGAAAATGTGATCACGGAGCGGAATTCTGCGCGCGTTTTTGCGTCGCTGGTGACCGCGTTGCCGGTGAGGTGGATCGCACACAGCATCCCAGAGTAACGAGTCAACAAGTTCAGATGGCGGAAGGCCTCTCTTCGCTGCGTCCGATGCCTGCACAACCACAAAAGTGCCGCATTACAGTCAGCACCGGCACACCTTGAAGCGCGTGCGTCGACCTACTCACCCTGGTAGCATCGGGAAGATCACGCGCACATTGGCAGCCAAGCCACAGCACGGCGATGACGGCGGTGCCTGAGCCGAAGAAATCACAAAGTGTCGAACCAACAGAGTCGTCCAACCTACGCTTTGAGCGAATATCTAACTCTCGCAGGGTGTCAGTGGACCCAATCCTGAGGCTGCCGTCTGCGTCGCCAGCCTTAACGGAATCAAGAAGCTCCGCAAACCAATCGAGGCACGGAGCAAGTGTCGACAGCGACGGTCGCAGTGCGTGGGAGTAAAAGAGCTTCACGAAGCACACCGAATGACAACAGTTTAGCGTCAGAACTGCGGGTGGATGCAGAAACTTGACAAGTCACGGCAGCGAACCTTGCCCACAAGCTGTCTGACTGCCTTCGCCTTGCCATTGAAAATTACTCGGGCCTCTGGGATGCACTTATTTGGGAAGTTCTTCGCAGCGTAGAGGTAGTACAAGCACTTTTCGATGTTGTGCATTGCAGCTGCCCGCGAGCAAGGCTTCCTGCTGACGCCCAGTGAAAAGCTGTGGAATCCTTTGGGGTCCAAAAAGCCCAACAGACGGGACTAAAACAACACAATGCCAGGAGTTTCAAGTCTGCAGAGAAAGTGGTAAGCAGTTTCAAACACATCATATCACGCGATCGTACCAGGAGAACTCCATCTCGAATGTCTTGCAAAATATCTTTCACCGTGAACCCGATCTGCATGGCATTGATCCACTTGCTGTAGCGGTGAAGCAACAAACTGACTGCTGTGATGGGCTTGGAAGTGGAAGCCGCAGGAACAAGATCTGTTTTGCCGTCGCCGGTGGATTTGGCCTCAACAATCTCTTCTGAAGGCTGCCGAGTGACATCTTCGGCGGCTGCAATGATGGTGTCACCTTGCGAGGCGTTGGGGTCAACCGACACCTGCTCCTCTCCGTCCTGTGCGCCCTGTGACTCCTTCGACTCGTTTGTTTGCGGCAGCAAGAGCACGATTCGGGCAGCGTACTCGTCCATCGTCATCGAGTGGCCGTCGACTCTCGCAACGGCGTTGGCTGCTTCATTATGAATCTAACACACAGGATGTAAGTACATGCTAATTAGGTGCACAGTCGAGAGGACGGCAAAATGCCACCACTTTTCTGCACGCACCGCTTTCATCCACGCGACTTGGTCTTCAGTGTTCCGGGCTCGGAATATGAACGTATCGTCGCAACTGCTAACTTGGAAGCAGCAAGGCTCAGGGTACAATTGATCGTCACAGTGCACGCTAAATACACTTTCAAGATCAACCACTCCTTGGGGCGTGTCTTGGCCTTCGCGTTTGAAGTAAGCCTATTGCAATGAGGATACAGGTAAGTCCTAGAGTTCATGTGTGTGTGTGTGTGTGTGTGTGTGTGTGTGTGTGCGTGTGTGTGTACGTGTGTGTGTGGGCAACTGTGCTGCAGCAAAACGAACCAAAACTCCATCGCTCCTGAGAATGACAAATCGCTTGCGCCACGAATGTCGGTGCTTGCCTTGCTTTAGTAAACCGCCGCTGAGAACAACTTCTGGCGGATCCTCGTCGTCGCTCTGTGCCAGTTGTTGAGGATTATCGACTGCCTCTATCAGTGATGACAAAAAGCTTGAACTTGCAGGTGGTGGGGAATGGTCGCTGTCATCGGAGCCTGCTGTAGACGTCTCCATGGTCGTTGGAACATGTTCGGGCTGCGTTTCATCTTGAACTGTGCCCGAAGGAGTTGGTTCCGGCGATTCCACTTGCGACCGAGGTTCAGTCGTGTTCTGTCCTTCTTCCACGAGTGGCTGAACCTCAACGCTCTTCTCCGGCTCTTCGCTTTCAACAGTAACACTTGAAGCCGGTCCTGCTGGTGGCAAAGCCTTGTCGCTGGACTCGGCGACGACGACTGCATCTGCTGCTGGCGGCGCAACATCAGCTTCATTGCGCATGTCAGGCGGAGAATTCGGAAAGCCACCATCATCCGAGTCGCCACTCGTTGGTGCTGCAGGTGTGGCGGCGCCACCGTCCACAGTGGTGGCGGGTTCTGGTTCCTGTTCTGTTTCGTCCGCAGCAGTCGTAGTTGTTGCAGGCTCCACTTCAACTTCGGGTTCAGGCTCAACTGAAGCAACTGTCGCTGGATCGGGAGCACTGTCATCTGTCGATTGAGAGCTGCTTTTGCTGTCCATCTTGTCTGCACTATCACTGCCGTCATCCGGCTGGGTTGCTGGTTCTGTGACAGCAGCACTTTCGCGAACTACTACGCCAGCAACCACATTGTCTTGCGGCTCAACATCTTCGTTGACAATCGTTGCTGCTGTTGCTGCGTCAGCGTCAGAAAGATCTGACTTGGGAACCTGCTCATCGGTCTCAGGCCCTGACGTGCTCGCGTCTGGTGCTGCGTCATCGACATCGTTGACGGTTGGGGACGCCGCTTCATTTTCTATTCTTGCCACACGCACTGCTTCCGTTCCTTTGTACAACCCACTCACGTACAGCATAACACACTTGTCGTCGGGCTTCTCGTAATCGGTCAGCATTTCAACGTCCAAGAGGCGTGGGACATCATAAGTTTCATGCGCGAGGCTGAATGCAAACTCAATGCGTTCCGCAGGGCTCATTGACAACACTTGTGCCGCGTCCACGGTGGAAGGATCGATGTCCAGCAAGATGCCGCACAATGCCTGTGAGTGCACGTGTGTGGAAGGTCAAGCATTGAGGCCAAAACAGTAATCACGCCCAGTCGACCTCGGCAAATTTCGTACGCACCTTGCCACTTTTCCACGCTTTGGAGAAGTTTTTGGGAAAGCCCACCTTCACCTGTAGCTGGTCCCTGTGCGGGTGCACGCGATTCTGGCACCACATCAACAACTTTTTCTTTTTGGAAGGTTCCTTCTTTGGCTTCAGTCGTGCGCCGAGAGCGATTGACGACATCAAGTCGCCACCAGATTCACCTGCTTCCTCGGTGCTTTCGTTGTTGTCGTTGGGTGGTAGTTCCACTGGTTTAGGAAGATCTGCTGGCGGCGGCGGTGGCAATTGCTCGATTTTCGCGGGGACTGCCGGCGACGCAGGAATAGATTCTGCGTCGTTGGAATCCACATGTGAGCTGACAGGGCTCTCGGTCTGGGCCGGTTCGTCACTTTCATCTGCGAGTGGCGGCGGCGGCGGTGGCGCGGGCTGCTCATCGTCTTCGTCCGCGGCTTGGATCGCCAATTGCCCAGCTGACACCAGGTTCCCGTCCTCGTCATAGTACTCCTCTTCGTCCCACCGCAAATCCGTCGATTCCGACACATGGTCCTGAGCGGCCTGAAACAGCTTCCGTGCCTGCACACGCGTTAATGCGCGTGAGTTGGGCACGTGGCTTGCCGTGGCTTGCACTGCTTCATAAAATGCGTTGTGAGAATCGAGTTGAGCAATGCGTTGCAACGACCCAAGATTGCCGGCCTTCAGCAGCGCACTCGTCTTGGCAGCAATGCCATATTGACCTCTCCGTAGTTCATTCATCAGTGCCGCCGCGTCAACGGGGTCCACGTCTTCGAGTTCCTCTGGAGGTGGAGGTGGTGGTACAATAATCGATTCGTCCTGCTCGGATGCGGGCTGCTCACCAACTTCTGTAGGTTGACTGTGCGGCGTAGGTGCAGCGCCGGACTCGCCAGCCGCAGCCGCGGCATTGTCTGCTGTGGCGGGAGCAGCAACGTCGCCACCACTGGCCGCGTCAGCTTGCTGCTGCAATAGGGCTTGTTCTCGCTCCCATGCTTCGAGATCACGGGCGTATTGCACCTTGGCTGTCCACTTTTCTTCATAGTACTGTGGATCGTGCTTCTTTTTCTTGATAGCTTTGGTCAGATGCTTCACATCATGTGCCTTCGTCAACTGCTGGCGGGCAACAGCCTCCAGGAGAATACGTGTGAGGCTGTGATCTTCGCCAATGACAGATTCCAGCGAAGCAATGGCCTCCGTGATTTCACGCTTCGTCTTCTCGTCGAGCGGCATCGTTGCAATTGCGTGTGCCAAAATCAGCGCCCAGCTGTCCCACTGCGTTCACATCGAGTCATTGGGAATGTGTTCGACGACGTCAACGCCCAGCGTGCCAGTTTTGACTCGCTTCTGCACACCACGGACCTACTGACTGTCAATAAAAAATCACGGCACAATATTCATCCCGGCGTTTTCTGTTGCGGCGGTGCAATGCTGTCGAAGGACGAAGGACGAAGGCGAGCGAACGGAGGACTGACAGCAGGAACAGGCGAAGGAACGAACGACCGAATTGGAACGGCCGAAGGAACAGCGGAAGGAACGACCGAAGGGACGACCGAGGGAAACAAGCGAATGAAGGAGCGAAGCGAGTGAAGGTACGAAGCGAATGAAGGAACGAAGCGAATGAAGGAACGAAGCGAATGAAGGAACGGAACGGAACGAACGAAGCGAACGAAGCGAACGAAGCGAACGAAGCGAACGAAGCGAACGAAGCGAACGACCAAAAGAACAAACGAACGAACGAACAACCAAACGAACGAACCACCAAACGACCGAACGAAGCAAACGAAGCGAACGAAGCGAACGAAGCGAATGAAGCGAACGAACGAACGAAGCGAACGAAGCGAACGACCAAAAGAACGAACGAACGAAGATGGATGGATCGGAGCAGAGTCAACCGTCAAACAACGTCGTCAATCAATCAACGACCGAATGAATCATCAGTCGATCACCACACACAGACAGACAGTGAGTGAGAGTGAGAGTGAGAGTGAAAGTGAGTGAGTGAGAGTGAGTCAACGCTCACTCACTCACTCACTGCATTATAACGGTACTGCCCATTTCCATAGTTTACTAGATACTGTCAATAGCGCACTGGTATTATGTGTACTAAGTAGGTGTTCGTAGCGAGGGGTTGTTGGTGTCGTTGGTCGTTGGTCGTTGTTGGTGTCGTTGTTGGCTGTTGGTGTCGTTGGTTGTCGTTGGTCGTTGTTGGCTGTTGTTGGTCGTTGTTGTTGTTGGTGTCGTTGGTTGTTGGTCATTGGAGTCGTTGGTTGTTGGTTGTCATTGTCGTTGGTTGTTGGTCGTCATTGTTGTTGGTTGTCGTAAGAGTGTTCTAAGCAATGAATAGACTACTACCGCGCACTCACTCACTCACGCCGATGCGCGACGAGGACGACGTTGTTGGCGTCGTTGGTTGTTGGTTGTAGGTTGTTGGTTGTTGGTGTCGTTGGTGTCGTTGGTGTCGTTGGTGTCGTTTGTTGTTGGTTGTTGGTTGTTGGTTGTTGGTTGTTGGTCGTTGGTTGTTGGTTGTTGTTG
>ENA-OWNT01004058-OWNT01004058.1-seawater-metagenome-genome-assembly--contig:-NODE-4058-length-13187-cov-4.060641_pt1:10000-13187 | contig 13187 bp, 15 predicted proteins | sample MGYA00238136_ERZ651165 | MGnify/ENA primary metagenome ERZ651165 (study PRJEB26861, sample SAMN08777766) | seawater metagenome | isolation source: coastal seawater | place: USA: Florida... | reverse complement strand
TCACACGTCGACTCTGCCAACGAGCGCAACGACAACACCGCTTCACCCCGTGCGCATGGCTCTCCGGCAACCAGAAGCTCAACTCAATCCGCGAGCAGCTCGAGGAGACAAGCTGCAGCGCGCAGTCCCATCGACACTTCTGTATCTCCTGCAGTCAAGGCTGCGATAGTCCAAGAAACGAAGATCCCTAGCCCCGCGAAATCTCCACCACGGAGCAGAAGCCCAGCTCTGCTGTCCCCTGCACCAACGAAGTCGCCGGCTGCTGCTCCTTCAAGCGCAGTTCGTGAAACATACGAGTCGCTCAGGGCGAACTTTCAACTCGATCCCGACACGGAGACTGTTGGTATGTCGTCTGTTGCTTTTGTGATCTGTTTGGTGCGTTGGGTGTTACAAATGCCATGTCTTTTCGTCGTTTTTGTGGTTCTCTGCAGATGGCAAGTTTTGGGAAGCGTATCACGAGCTCGAGCTGTCAGGAAAACCGGCCCCAACTTATGAGAGCGTTGGAAGATACTTCCTTCCTTTTGTTGCCAACCTAGCAGTGATCCGCCCAACGGAGGAACCTAGTTTTGAAGGCGCTGTGGCGAAGCCTCCTGCACGCACTCTCGTGATGGGATGCGACGGCGGCGACTTCGTCTTCAATCTGTACAAGCACGGAGTGGCGAGCGCGACGCAAATTGTGTCCATCGACATTTCTGAGACGTCTGTGGCAACAACCGAGCAATATTACGAGGGACGACTCCCAGAGCACTTCACATGGAACTGCATGGACGCCTTGTGTATGGATTATGCGCACGGCCAGTTCGATCTGGTGTGTGACCTTAGTCTGCTAGATTACTGTTACTTGAGTGAGGATGCCGATTCCAAAGTGCGGCAGCTCCTCGGGGAAGTCCACAGAGTCCTGGCCATTGATGGCCAGGCGCTCTTTTTAACTATCCGAGCACCAGAAGAAGTCTGTGAATTCCTCGGCCAAGAGGACAATGGAGATGATCCATGGAAGGTTGACTTTATGCACCTTCAAGCAAAGTGCAACGATGAAGGCGTCGTAGAACCTGGAGAGCGATTCCACACTGTGGGTTCTGGCGTGCTAGAAGGTTCGTTGGAGGTTGAACTCTCGATGCCTGTGTAACCTCGAACTGTGCGTCTTACACCCAGCGTTCCTGTCACTGCACACGTAGGACATGACCCAAACTTGGTCAAAGATTTCTATCTGTATGTGTTCACAAAACTAGAAAATTGGAGCGACGAGCAGGCCGGAGAGATTCTTTGCATCTCTGGACCTAACGATGGACTGCTGACGCTTCCAGAAGAAGTAGACGAAGAGGAGGACAGTTACGATTCGGAGAGCGCGTTTGAGTCTGAGTCAAGTGAGTTCGACAGCGACTACTCGGGTGGTGAGGTCTACGACGAGCCGGACCAAGAGTTTTATGATGCAGAAGATGAATTAGTCCACGATTCGGCTGTGTTCGTGGTGGGTTTGAATCGTCAAACCGCAGTTGTTGGTACTGCTGCCGCTGTCGGCGTTGCTCTTCTTTGGGTGAGCTTGCAATATGTTAGAAGTATTTTGTTTGGATAAATCAAAGTCGAATGTATGAATTTCGTTAGTTTTTATCACCTCTCGTGCTGCGTGTCTGATCCGCGTCGTGGTCGAAGATCCGTGTGCTCGGAACTTAGTTGCCCATCGCTTGAAGGAATTTGAGCACGTTGGTGCGCCGATTTTGAACGGCTTTTTTGTTGGATTTCCGCATGCACTCGTCAATCGCGGATCCGTGAGCATTTCGCTGGTTGAGGTTGGCCTGCAAAAGAGTCGCAAAAATGCACGCGTTGCAAGAGTCGGTGAGTGTCACACAGTGTGCAGGTCTTCATGGGCTCGAACCGTCGCACCTTGTGCAGAATCAACAATTTAACCAGGTTCAGTCTCCCATGCCTGCAAGCCAAATGCAACGGCGTCGTGTTGGCGTTGTTCGCCATGTTCGGGTTTGCTTTGCCTTCCAACAAGAGCCGTACGACGGGCGTTTTGTTGGTTTTGGTTGCCTGTGGTAAAGGAAAGGCATACACCATCGTCGTGTTTGAGGGTGTTGCAGAGCGCATGATGTGCGCTAGCATCGACGTCGTGTGCCACAAACCAGCATGAGCACAGTATTGCCACCGTCTTCTGGGTTGTTCCAGTTCGGAGACGCTTTCTTCGCCATGAGAGATTGAATACTCGCCGCACTGAAATAATTCGCATACCTGCATTGCGCCCGCATGTTGTGTCACGCACAAACGAAGCAGCGATGGGTCCATGTGAACGAGATCTGCTGGTCACGCCCATAATCACCGCAAGTACAACGTACAAATCGCGCGACTTTTTCTGCATTTCCAGGGACTTGAAGAGCGCTGCCTTCGTGTGGCCTTTCTTTCCCTTACCACCAGCCTCAGTGGACATGTTTTGCATCATAATCGAAACGGATCGCGACAACTTGCCATCGTTTTGACGACAGAGCTCCACCTTGTCGACTAGGCGACTCAGCAGCGATCCCTTGGCAGCCGCCTCAATTTCAGCCTCGGACAGCGTGCCGTCGTGGTTGACGTCCACCAAATTGAACGACAGTGGAGCAAGAGACAGGATGTCTTGGACGCTGGTGATGCTGGCCAGCCCGCGCCCATCCACAGTGGCGTTCTTCATGATCGGCACCAATTTTGACAAGCCCCAGTTCGATAGAACGATCCCAACCTGCGGGCACACACACAACCAGCAGTGTGACGAATCGTCGCTTGTAGCGACGGCGAGCAAAGTTTGACACTTACCTGGACCAAACTGCAGTCCTGCAGTGCCACCAGTTCAACTTCTTTGTGAGCACCCGTGGATTGATCGATGGTGTAAATGGCTTTCAGGCCACTCAAGTAATCGCTCGGCTCGATGACGGTGCTCATCGACACATCCAAAATGGATCTACAGGCGCCCACAAACGCATTGGTTTTGATGAGCCGGACCACCCACTCAAGCAAGAATGCAACGATGCCAGGCATCCCACACATCAGGCGGCAACAAGAGAGTGGAGCACGTACGTCAAGGCTTGTACAACGAGTGCCGGAGTGCCCTCTGCCAAAAGAGCATCGCCGGTCAAATTGCCGTCGTACTTGCCGTGAATACCCTTAACCGTGTACCTATGACAAGAATCTCGGAACGTCAAGCACGTCGCGCATA
>ENA-OWNT01004058-OWNT01004058.1-seawater-metagenome-genome-assembly--contig:-NODE-4058-length-13187-cov-4.060641_pt1:0-5000 | contig 13187 bp, 15 predicted proteins | sample MGYA00238136_ERZ651165 | MGnify/ENA primary metagenome ERZ651165 (study PRJEB26861, sample SAMN08777766) | seawater metagenome | isolation source: coastal seawater | place: USA: Florida... | reverse complement strand
GGACTCGAGTTCGCGCAGCCGAACACAGAGGTGGTGCAACTTCAAATACTCTCCCACCAACACATGATTAGCTCCAAGGTGCAGATTTTCATGGGAGACGGCCCAGACTTCTTCAGGGCGAACTTCCGTAATCTCGGCTTCATCAAGTTCGATGACAATCAGCGTTCCAAGTTCAAGGCCAGGGAGTTGAAATCCGTCTTTCTCAACACCCGAGGACAATTTTTGAAGTTGGTATTGCATCAGTGCTTTGCGAATCGTCGCAACGTCTACTCCCAAGTTTCAATTGTCGCGATTAACGCCATCGGGGACGGCGTGGCAAGAAATCAACCCCCTCCCGCCCGACTACAGCCGTATCCCGGTCAGCCACTGAGTGCCATGAGTCCTAACCGGGCTCAAAGCGTCCGGGCAGCATCGGAAGTTGGGTCCCAATTCGCCGACAACCAGGCTTTCGACTCACACACCGCCAGCAAGTTGAAGGAACTCCGTGCAGAAAAAGTGCGGGCTCTAGACCAAGAAAACTACGACATGTGCAAGCGAATCAAATACGTCGAGGGCATTGTGAAGTCGTTGGGCGCTCAGTTGGCGAAACTGGAGACCCAAAAAATGCAGGCGGTCAATTCCGAGAACTACGATTTGGCGACACAACTGAAACAGGAGCTTGGGTACATGCGCGCCGATATGGACGCCAAAATATCCAGGGCTATGGCCGGCGAGGACGTCGGACCGGTGGGACCTGTGCATGACCAGTTCAACAACCGTGGTCCCGGACCAAATCAAGGACCTCCGCCTGGAAATCAGAGCTTTCCGCCGTTCGGCGGTCCCGCACACTTTCAGGGAGGAGGAATGCGTGGGCCTCCGGACGCAGGGCAACCCAACTTCGCTGACAATCGTAATCAACCTGTGTCGCACGAAAACACATTTCCTGGAAACGCCAACGCAAATCAATATGCGCAGATGGATTTTGGTCCGGACAGTGTTCCCGAATCGCATCCGTCAGATCGACAAGAAAAAGGGTTTCCCGGAAACTCCTACAAACAGAATTTCGGCGCCGACGAGTATGGACCTGATAGTGTTCCTGGCGGTGGAGGCTATGGAGCCCCGAATCAGCATCAAAATCAAGGAGGTAGTCCACGCGGCTCGCCAATGGCAGGTTCACCCCACAATCTACCAGACCAACGGCCACAAACAAGCACAAATGCGATCGACCGAATCGAACTGCGCACCAAGGGTGCATACGAGATCGACACTGACGATCCGTTCAACACTGGGGCATCTGGTCCTAGTGCACAGCAGGGGTCAGCGAACGCGACAGGGCAGGAAATCCCGTGGGGCCCGGACCACCCGTTGTTTGGCGCAGACGGTGCTGAAAACTTACCTGCGCCTGCGCAGCTTGTGTCTGATAGCAAGGGTGCCAAGGAAACGGCACAGGTAACATCACATGGTCATGTACGGTGCTGCTTCGATTTTGTTTGAGTTGACTTGTGCGTATTTTTGTCGTGTAGGTTGGCAATGTGTTTGGAGACTACATCCAGAGGTGCCTCCTGGACAAGAAGTGGGCCTTGCGCCTTGCAGCAGTTCAAAGCGTGCAACAAAAATACATCGCACTGCAGGACAGTCCACCCTCGTTGGTACCAGCTCTGCAGCAAGTGTTTCGAGTTGCCAGTAAGGACCAGAACATGAAGGTACCGTCGTCCTCGTTTCAGTGTTGCTTCATCATGGGTTTGCGACTTACTGTGTAACTGACACTCGGGGTCCCTGCTGACCAGGTATTTCAAGCGTCGCGGAATCTGTGTTTGGCGCTGCTCGATCAGGGTCCGGATTTGTCCGCCAACAACACTATTTCAGTGATCAATGAGTTCATCAAGTTCACTGTTGAGAAAAAGTTGGGAGATTCCAATCGGCAAAATGCGAAGGCAGCGCAGCAGTTGCTAGAGTCGCTGGTTTGTTCTCTCGTGTCGACAACACTTGGTGTACCCTGTTGGCACTTGCTCATTCGCTCGCTTCTTTGATAGGCCGCTCATCCAAAAATTGGTGGGCAGTACATTGCATCAGCTTGTCTGCAGCCGTTGAAGAATAAGAAATCTGCCGTAAAAGTGTCATTGGCTCGAATCAAGACAGCTTCCATGTTGGTTGAACGATTTGGGTGCACGCAGTTCCGTGCCCTAGGTGCGTGCGTGCGTGTGTGTGTGTATTTGTGTGCTCGTTTGTTTCGTACGGGTCCTCGATCCGAGAATAACATTGGAATGTTTCGAATTTTGCAGGTGCTGAGAGCGTCATGGAGTTCTTATCAAAATCTGGATTCCTGGACACGTCATCAGGGGACGTGCGCAGAGAAGCGCGAAACTGCATTGTGTCTGTGTACTCCAAGATCGGCAACGCCGTGAGACCGTTCCTGACGGATTTGCGGAAGAAACAGGTGAGCCATCGTTGGGACAACAATTTTGTGCCAAAATGTGGCGTTTTCGTCCGTGTGAACGTTCGTATTGTGATATTACGCTTAGGTTGAGGAGTTGGAGGAAATGTTTGCAAAAGTCGACGAAGAAAACGGAGGTGCCCCGAGTGCTACGGGCGGTAGAGGCAGAGGCAGAGGTCGAGGTCGCGGAAGGGGTCGAGGCCGAGGCCGCGGGCGTCGTTAGTCAATCAAGGGATGAACGAAATTATTATAAAGTTAGTCACTTCGTACTTTGCCCAGAACCACATCAACGGCTGCAAGAACCTGCTCCGGCTCCGATAAGTGCACCCAGTGATCACTGTTTGTGGCCATGGAAACGGTCCCGTCTGTCGCAGCGGCCAACGGTTTACACATATCCACGAAGGCTTGGGTAACAGCTGCTGGGTAAAGCGTCGGGGACAACGTTCGGTGCGCAGCGAGGACAATTGCCAGCGGCAGCGTCGTCGGTAAAGGTTTGTTTTGTTGCCGAAATTCACTCATTGCGGCAAACGTTTCGTTGCAACCTCGAAGTTCCTAAAGCAAACGTCAATTTTGCGGATCAAAACAAACGCCCGTACACACCCTGCAGCGTCATGTGGCGACGTCACACAACACACAAACCTCGGCAGCTCGCCGCCAAGCCCGTGACTCGCTATACAAGTCCACTGTTGTTCTCCTCAGCTTTGTACTTCGAAACAAAGCTACAGGGGGAAAGTTGAACAAGCCAAGTCGATCGAAAAGCCGCAAGACACCAGTCCAAGCAATGGCAGAGTACACTTTGAAAATTGACGGGACGAGTTTGAAAGAAAACGCAAAATCCTTTGGAAAAAGTGTGTTCTGTTTCTCGTGTGCTGGGTCTATGAGTACCATGCCGCTAACATCACTGGGAAATTGCATGGCATAAACTTGGGCAATGAGACCTCCATAAGAGTGACCAACGAGAATAAACGGCGGCTCCAAGCCCCTGGCCTTCAGCAACGCGCGCAGCTCTGCAGCAAGTACAGGCGCGGTTCGACGAGGGAGTTTCTTCTTGCCTGGTGCAGGTTCGGCGAAGAGAATGCGATCATACGAAAACACTTGAACCTGTCGCTCAAGGAGGCCGGGGACTACGCTGTCTGCCCATTCCAGTCCCGTACACCCAAAACCGTGAATAAGTACGACAGTTTCCTTTGTATCACTTGTTTGTTTTGGCCGAGAAAGTGTCGTCAGATACGAAGCTGCATTTTGGCCTCCGTCAATGTCTGCAACTGTGAGTTGTGCGGCGTCTCCGACCAGAGCCCAGACTTCCGGTGATGAATTGAGCCGCGCCGACTTCTTTGCTGCCTTTCGAGCGAGCATCGCAGCTGTCAACGCTACGACAGTTGTGCCTGTTGCAGCTGTGACCCATGGATGAAGCGCAGCATTGTCGTAGATCGAACGCAACGACGTGCTGGCAGCGTCGGCCATCGATTTCATATTGCTCCACGCGATCGTGTTGACTGAATAACCTTCTCTTACAATAAGTCGTTTGATTGAGGAAGTGACAAGAAATATTTTCTGTGCAACAGAGCATCTTGGAGATACAAGTTCTTGACAGGAAGAGAGCCCCAAAGCCAATGAGGGGAGGAGCCCCACAGCGGGTAGATATCCATTTCCCCACAACGTCTCGTCCGTCGTTTCTTTCAGACCTTGCCGAGACTGCTGCCTTGCGACTGTCAACACACGACCAACAACCAGTGGCGCACACGCCTACCTACGAGGGTACACCGGGACGACCCACGACGCCAACCGGCAACTGACTTGACATACATGTGAACTGCCTCATCCAACCGAACGCAACGACGTGGTAACGTTGCGCAAGGTATGCCATGGTTGCACGCGACACGTACGTGACACGTCGCAGGAACGTGGTGAGCACGTGCCACGTGCCACGTGGCTTGCAATTGGCCTTTCTGCACTTACATAGTTTATAATGAATTTCGGGGTACTAGTACAATAATCGAGTACTAGTACTGTATACTTCAGGATAGATATAGATCATTTGGGCGACGATTTAGACTTGATTGAAGAAGACTACCGAAATCGACGATCGATGCCGTCCGCTAGCTATCAACCTCCAGCTACCTATCAGCCATGAACCAAGGGGTATAATAGTAGCTCCAGACCTTACATGAACCATCAACCATCAACCACCAACCATCAACCATCAACCATCAACCATCAACCATCAACCATCAACCATCAACCATCAACCATAAACCATAAACCATAAACCATCAACCACCAACCACCAACCATCAACCATCAACATCAACATCAACATCCAACATCCAACATCCAACATCCAACATCCAACATCCAACATCCAACATCCAACATCCAACACATGACGCAAGGATGCGATACGAGTGTTAGGAACGGTACTTCTGAAACAATTTCAGGCGTTCGTTCATGATGCTGGCACGTTCAAGCTATTCATCGCAAAGCGTCAGACTGTATTGGGGATTCGTTGCTAAATGTTTGCATAACGATTTTATCCAAAATATACTTCTATTTCACAGCAGGGAATTGTCGATACTATGCTGAAAAA
>ENA-OWNT01004057-OWNT01004057.1-seawater-metagenome-genome-assembly--contig:-NODE-4057-length-13187-cov-8.118230_pt1 | contig 13187 bp, 11 predicted proteins | sample MGYA00238136_ERZ651165 | MGnify/ENA primary metagenome ERZ651165 (study PRJEB26861, sample SAMN08777766) | seawater metagenome | isolation source: coastal seawater | place: USA: Florida | collected... | reverse complement strand
TTCGAGGCCGGCAAGGACGTCTCCACCCGCGCCGCGTCCGGCAAGGTCCTGAACGCGATCGGCCCGGTCATGCCCGAGCTGTGGGGCGGCTCCGCGGACCTCGCCGAGTCCAACAACACCACGATCGAAGGCTCGCCCTCGTTCATCCCGGCCTCCCGGCAGACCGAGGCTTGGAAGGGCAACCCCTACGGCCGCGTCCTGCACTTCGGCATCCGCGAGCACGCCGCCGCGTCGATCGTGAACGGCATCAGCCTCGCCGGGGCAACCCGGGCGTTCTCCGGCACGTTCCTGATCTTCTCCGACTACCAGCGCCCCGCGATCCGGCTCGGCGCCCTGATGGGCGTCCCGTCCCTGTACGTCTGGACGCACGACTCGATCGGCCTCGGCGAAGACGGCCCGACCCACCAGCCGGTGGAGCAGCTCGCCTCACTCCGTGCCATCCCCGGCCTGGACGTCGTCCGCCCCGGCGACGCCAACGAGGTCGCCGCGGCCTGGAAGGTCATGCTCGAGAACCACGAGAACCCGGCCGGTATCGTGCTGACCCGCCAGAACATCCCCACCTACGCCCGCGGCAACGGCGACGCCGATGGAGACACCTTCGCCTCGACCGCCGGAGTGGCGCGGGGCGGCTACGTCCTCGCCGAAGCTTCCGCAGACGGCCGGAGCACGGACGCGCAGGTCATCCTGATCGGCACCGGTTCCGAGGTCCAGCTCGCAGTGGAGGCCCGCGAGGCCCTGCAGGCCGAAGGCATCCCCACCCGGGTTGTCTCCATGCCGTGCGTGGAATGGTTCAACAAGCAGGACCCCGCCTACCGCGAAGCAGTCCTCCCCGCCAACGTCAAGGCACGCGTTTCGGTCGAGGCCGGACTCGCCCTGGGCTGGAAGGAGTTCGTCGGCGACGCCGGCCGCTCCATCAGCCTTGAGCACTTCGGCGCGTCGGCCGACTACAAGCGCCTCTTCCAGGAATTCGGCATCACCGCCGAAGCCGTGGCCGCCGCCGCCAAGGAATCCCTCGCCGGCCTCACGGTCTGAGATCCAACTTCACGCTTTCCGGGCCGCCGCCGAACCGACGGCGGCGGCCCCAGACTTCAGGAGTCACACATGAACACCACCCCCACACAGCAGCTGTCCGACGCCGGCGTTTCCATCTGGCTCGATGACCTCTCCCGCGGCCGCCTCGCCACCGGCACGCTGCGCAAACTGATCGAAGAGAAGAACGTCGTCGGCGTCACCACCAACCCGAGCATCTTCCACGCCGCCATCACCGCCGGCACCGACTACGACGCCAAGATCAAGGAGATGGCAGCCGCCGGCGCCAGCGTCGAGGAGACCGTTTTCGCCATCACCACCACCGACGTCGCGGACGCCTGCGAACTGTTCGCCCCGGTGGCCGCCGCGACGAACGGCGTCGACGGCCGCGTCTCCATCGAGGTGGACCCGCGCCTCGCCCGGGACACCGCCGGCACCATCACCGAAGCCAAGGAACTCTACGGCCAGGTCAACAAGGACAACGTCCTGATCAAGATCCCCGCCACGCTCGAAGGCCTCGAGGCCATCACCGCCACACTGGCCAGCGGCATCAGCGTCAACGTGACCCTGATCTTCTCGCTCGAACGCTACCGCGCCGTGATCAACGCCTTCCAGAGCGGGCTGGAGCAGGCCAAGGAAAACGGCCACGACCTGTCCAAGATCCACTCGGTGGCGTCCTTCTTCGTCTCCCGCGTGGACACCGAGATCGACAAGCGCCTCGACGCTATCGGTACGGATGAAGCGAAGGCCCTCAAGGGCAAGGCCGGCCTGGCCAACGCCCGCCTGGCCTACCAGGTCTATCAGGAGCTGTTCTCCACCGAACGCTGGGCCCTGCTCGCCGAATCCGGTGCGCGTCCGCAGCGCCCGCTGTGGGCCTCCACCGGCGTCAAGGACCCGGCCTACCCGGACACCCTCTACGTCACGGAACTCGTCGCCCCCGGCGTCGTGAACACCATGCCGGAGAAGACCCTCGACGCCACCTTCGACCACGGCACCGTCACCGGCAACACGATCAGCCGCGGCTATGACGACGCCAACGCCACGCTCAACGCCCTCGATGCCCTCGGCATCTCGTACAACGACGTCGTCGCGGTGCTCGAGTCCGAAGGCCTCGACAAGTTCGTGGCAAGCTGGAAGGAACTGCTGGCCGACGTCGAGGGCGCCCTCGCCGCTGCACGGAAGGACGCATAGTCTCCATGACCACTCTCAGCTACGACGCCACGGGCGCCGCCCGCCAGGCCCACGAACAGCACCTGCCCGCCCTGCTCGAGGACCGGGTTGCCACCCGGATCTTCGCCAAGGACGCCACCCTGTGGGGTCCGGACGCCGAAGCCGAGGCCGCGGTCCGGCTCGGCTGGGTTGAAGCCGCCACCGTCTCCCAGCCGCTGGTGGCCGACGTCCTGGCCCTCCGGGACGCGCTCCGTGCCGAGGGCGTGACCCGGATTGTCCTGTGCGGGATGGGCGGCTCCTCGCTGGCCCCCGAGGTCATCGCGGGCACCGCCGGCGTCGAGCTGACGGTACTGGACAGCACCGACCCCGAGCAGGTCGCCGCCGCCCTCGCCGACCGGCTCGCGGAAACCGCCATCGTGGTCTCCTCGAAGTCGGGCTCCACGCTGGAGACCGACTCACAGCGCCGCGTCTTCGAGCACGCCTTCACCGAGGCAGGCCTGGACGCAAAGAGCCGAATCATCATCGTCACGGATCCGGGCTCGCCGCTGGACAAGGCCTCCCGCGAGGCCGGCTACCGCGCTGTCTTCAACGCCGACCCGAACGTCGGCGGCCGCTACTCGGCGCTCACCGCCTTCGGCCTGGTGCCGTGCGGTCTCGCCGGCGTGGACATCCAGGCCTTCCTGGACGAAGCCGAGGAAACCGCTGAGATCCTCAAGGACGACAGCGAGGAGAACATCGGACTCGCCCTCGGCGCCGCGCTGGGCGGCACGAACCCGCTGCGAGACAAGATCGTCATCGCCGAGGACGGCTCCGGGATCGCGGGGTTCGCCGACTGGGCCGAACAGCTCATCGCCGAATCCACGGGCAAGCTCGGCACCGGCGTGCTGCCGGTCGTCGCGGGCCCTGACGCGCCGGAGGTCACCGGCGGCGCCGCTGACGTGCTGGTGGTCCGGCTGGTGGCAGCCGACGCCGACGTCGAACTCGGCGCCAACGAGGCGGCCATCGCCGGCGGCCTGGCCGCCCAGATGATGACCTGGGAGTTCGCCACCGCCGTCGCGGGACGGCTGCTGGGCATCAACCCCTTCGACCAGCCCGACGTCGAGGCCGCGAAGGTGGCTGCGCGCGGGCTGCTGGACGCACAGCCGGAACCCACGCCGGCGAACTTCACCGATGGCGCCATCGAGGTCCGCGGCGGCGACTGGCTGGGCGGCGCGGGCACCGCGGCCGAAGCAGTCAGCGCGCTGCTCGGCCAGCTCGGCACTGACGGCTACCTCAGCGTCCAGGCCTACTTCGACCGCCTCAACTACGCCCCGCTGGAGGGCATCCGGGACGAACTCGCCGACCTCAGCGGCCGTCCCGTCACCTTCGGCTGGGGGCCGAGGTTCCTGCACTCCACCGGGCAGTTCCACAAGGGCGGACCGGCCATCGGGGTCTTCCTCCAGGTCACGGCGGCTTCCGCCACCGACCTCGGCATCCCGGACCGGCCGTTCACCTTTGGCGAGCTGATCTCCGCCCAGGCCGCCGGCGACGCGCAGGTCCTGAGCGAACACGGCCGGCCCGTGCTCCGGCTCCACCTGACGGACCGTGCCGCGGGCGTCCGCCAGCTGCAGCAGCTCGTCTCGTCGCTGGCCGGCACTTCATCCGCCGGCCACCCAGCCTCCCCCACCGAAAGCTAAGGCACCACAGCAACCATGCCACTCTCGCAAAACGGCAGCCCCAAGTCCGCGGGCCGGGGGCGCAATCCGCTCCGCGACCCACGGGACCGCCGACTGAACCGCATCGCCGGCCCCTCATCCCTGGTGCTCTTCGGCGTTACCGGCGACCTCGCCCGCAAGAAACTCATGCCGGCCGTCTACGACCTGGCCAACCGCGGGCTCCTGCCCCCGAGCTTCGCCCTCGTGGGCTTCGCCCGGCGGCAGTGGGAGAACGAGGACTTTGCCGCCGAGGTGAAGGAATCGGTCAAGAACTACGCCCGCACACCGTTCGACGAAACGGTCTGGAAGCAGCTCTCCGAGGGCATCCGCTTCGTGCAGGGCGAGTTCGACGACGACGACGCATTCGAGCGGCTGAGCGAGACCATCGACGAGCTCGACGAGCAGCGCGGCACCCGCGGCAACCACGCCTTCTACCTGTCGATCCCGCCGAAGGCCTTCGAACTGGTCTGCCGGCAGCTCTCCAAGCATGGGCTTGCCCAGGCCGAGGGCGACAAGTGGCGCCGCGTCGTGATCGAGAAGCCGTTCGGGCATGACCTTGAGTCGGCCCGCCAGCTGAACGACATCGTCGAATCGGTCTTCCCGCCGGACGCGGTCTTCCGGATCGACCACTACCTGGGCAAGGAAACGGTCCAGAACATCCTGGCCCTGCGCTTCGCCAACCAGCTGTTCGAACCGTTGTGGAACGCCAATTACGTGGACCACGTCCAGATCACCATGGCGGAGGACATCGGCACGGGCGGCCGCGCGGGGTACTACGACGGCGTGGGCGCGGCCCGGGACGTCATCCAGAACCACCTGCTGCAGCTGCTGGCCCTGACGGCCATGGAGGAGCCGATCTCCTTCAACGCGGACGACCTCCGCGCCGAAAAGGAAAAGGTCCTGGCCGCCGTCCGGCTGCCGGAGGACCTGTCCACCCACTCGGCCCGCGGGCAGTTCGCCGGCGGCTGGCAGGGCGGCGAGCAGGTCCAGGGCTATCTGGAGGAAGAATGCATCCCCGCCGACTCCACCACCGAGACGTTCGCCGCCATCCGGGTCGACATCAACACCCGGCGCTGGAGCGGCGTACCGTTCTACCTGCGGGCCGGCAAGCGGCTGGGACGGCGCGTGACGGAAATCGCCGTCGTATTCAAGCGCGCGCCAAACCTGCTGTTCCGTGACCACGGCGAGGACGACTTCGGCCAGAACGCCGTCGTCATCCGGGTGCAGCCGGACGAAGGCGCCACGATCCGCTTCGGATCCAAGGTTCCCGGCACGCAGATGGAAGTCCGCGACGTCACCATGGACTTTGGCTACGGCCACTCCTTCACGGAATCCAGTCCCGAAGCCTACGAACGGCTCATCCTGGACGTGCTGCTGGGCGAACCGCCCCTGTTCCCGCGGCACCAGGAGGTTGAGCTGTCCTGGAAGATCCTGGACCCGTTCGAGGATTACTGGGCCAGCCTGAACGAACAGCCGGAGCCATACGCCCCCGGAAGCTGGGGCCCCGCCTCCGCCGATGAACTGCTCGCCCGCGACGGACGGACCTGGAGAAGGCCATGATCGTAGATCTTCCCGACACAACAACCTCCAAGATCTCCAAGAAGATCATGGCGCTGCGTGAACAGGGCGGCGTGATCGCCCTGGGCCGCGTCCTCACCCTCGTGGTGGTGACCAAGTCCGGCCTCGAAGAGGAAGCCATCGAGGCCGCTAACGAGGCCAGCCGGGAACACCCCTGCCGGATCATCGTCCTGGCCGACGCGGGCGCCTCGGCACCCACCCGGCTTGACGCCCAGATCCGCGTAGGCGGCGACGCCGGCGCCTCCGAGGTCATCCTGCTCCGCGGCTACGGCGAGCTCGCGGAGGAAAGCGAATCCCTCGTGGCCGCGCTGCTCCTCCCGGACGCCCCGATCGTGGCGTGGTGGCCGCACGGCGCGCCCCGGAACGCCTGTGAGACCTCGATCGGCCGCATCGCCCACCGCCGCATCACCGATTCCGCGAACGAGGCGGACCCGCTGGCGGCGCTGGACAACCTCCGCAGCACCTACAAGGCCGGCGACACCGACCTGGCCTGGACCCGCCTGACCAACTGGCGGATCCAGCTGGCCGCCGTCCTGGACCAGGTGGACTCCTCGCCGGTGACCGCGGTCGCCGTCGAAGGGGCCTCCGACTCCCCCAGCACCATCCTGCTCGCGGCGTGGCTCACACTGGCGCTGGACGCTCCGGTGACCATCGTCGCCGACCCGGCAGGCACGGGCATCCGGCGCGTGCGCCTCACCCGCACCGGCGGCGATGTGCAGCTGTTCCGGCCCGGACTCACCGTGGCGGAGCTGACCCAGCCGGGCCAGCCGGCGCAGCGCATTTCCTTGCCGCGGCGCAGCCTCAAGGACTGCCTGGCCGAGGAGCTGCGGCGCCTGGACCCGGATGAAGTCTTCGGCGAAGTGATTACTATTGGACTGCCACGTACCAACCTAAGGAGTGTCCGTCCCAGTGAGCGCTGACCCCAGAGTAAGCATTCATCCTGACTCGACCGTCCTGATGGCGGCGATCGCTGCGCGCCTGATCACCAAACTGGTGGACATCCAGGACAAGCACGGCGAGGCGACGGTGGTACTCACCGGCGGCACGATGGGCATCGGCTCACTCAAGGCCGTTGCCGCGTCGCCGGCCGCCCCGGCCGTGGACTGGTCGAAGGTGAACTTCTGGTGGGGGGATGAACGCTTTGTGGCCGCGGACGACGCCGACCGCAACGCCCGCCAGGCGCAGGAGGCATTGCTGTCGCACATCAGCGTGGACCCCGCGCGTGTCCATGTCCCGGGCTCGGCGGATGACTTCGGCACGCCCGAGGAGGCCGCGGCGGACTACGCCCGGCGGCTCGCCGAGGCCGCAGCGGCCGAGCATGCCGCTGACATGTCCGATGACCGTCCGGAAGAGCCCGGCAAGCTGCCGCGGCTGGACATTGTGCTGCTGGGCGTCGGACCAGACGCCCACGTGGCTTCGCTGTTCCCGGAGCAGGCCGGCATCCGCGAGAAGGAACTCACCGTCGTCGGCGTCCGGAACTCCCCCAAGCCGCCGCCGGCCAGGCTCTCCCTCACGCTGCCGACGATCAACACCGCGAACGAAGTGTGGATGGTGGTGGCCGGTGACGACAAGGCCGGCGCCGTGGGCCTGGCCCTGGCCGGCGCCAACCCGGTGCAGGTGCCGGCGGCCGGGCCGCGCGGCCGGTTCCAGACGCTGTGGCTGATCGACGAGGACGCGGCCTCACGCGTCCCCGAGCAGCTCGTCCGGAAGGGCGCGTCGGGCGCGTAGCCGTTCCAGCGCTCCAGCCAGCACGTCTTCGGCGTCCTGGCTGGAGCGTCGTTCTTTAACGTATTCGAGATGGCTCTTGAAGCCCTCGGCGGGCTCGTCCTCCAGCGCAAACCGGGATTCGTCCCGCGTCGCCGCCGCGCCGCAACGCCGGCAGTCCCACACACCGGGGATCTGCTCCTCCGGGAGTTTGGCGAAGACGAGTTCTGTTTCGTGGCCCTTCGCGCACCGGAAGGTGACGCAGATCCGGGGCGGCGCGGCGCCGCCGTCGAGGGGCTCGTGGCGGGCCGGAGCTCCGGCAATGGCGCCAACGCGGATACCCCTGAATCCGGAGGCAGAATGCAGCATCGGGAACTCCTGGCTACTCGGCTGGTGGGTTGGTGCTTGCCAGCGACAGTGTAATTCGGAGTTCCCGATGCCGGGGAGGGCCGCAAGGCCCTTATGAAGTTAGGAAAAAGACGCTTATCAGGAGTCGGCGCCGGTGCTGAAGCGCATCAGCAGGCCGAGGGCGATGATGACGACGCCCCAGGTGACGCCGAGAATGATCGTGAACCGGTTCAGGTTCCGCTCGGCCACCCCCGAGGAGCTGAGTCCGGAGCTCATGCCGCCGCCGAACATGTCGGACAGGCCGCCGCCGCGCCCCTTGTGCAGCAGGATGAGCAGGGTCAGCAGGAGGCTGGTGATGCCCAGCAGTACCTGGAGAATGACATGAAGAACGTCCACGACGGCCTTTCAGAAGATGGGGATTGCGGGGGCCAAAGCTGTGTCCGGACTAATCCGTCAACAGGTGACTCTCGAACCTGACAATATTAGCAAACTCGGCAGCGTCCAGGCTGGCACCGCCGACCAGCAAGCCGTCGACGTCGCGCTCCTTCAGGATCGAGGCAGCGTTGTTGGCCTTGACCGACCCGCCGTAGAGCAGCCGCGTCTTGGCGGCGACGTCGGCTCCGAAGAGCGTGGACAGTTCGGCGCGGATGGCTGCACACATTTCCTGCGCATCTTCCGGGCCGGCAACCTCGCCCGTGCCGATCGCCCAGACGGGCTCGTAGGCGACGACGAGCTCGGCAGCCTGTTCCGGCGTGAGGCCTTCGACGCCGGCGCGCAGCTGGGCCAGCGTGTGGTCCACGTGGGTGCCGGCCTGCCGGATCTCGAGGCCTTCGCCGACGCACAGGACCGGGGTGACGCCGTGCCGGAACGCGGCCTTGGTCTTGGCGTTGAGGACGGAATCGGATTCGTTGTGGATGGTGCGGCGTTCACTGTGGCCGACCAGGACGTAGCTGCAGCCGAGTTTGGCCAGGAACTGCCCGGAAATATCGCCGGTGTAGGCTCCCGAGTCGAACTGGGAGAGGTCCTGGCCGCCGTACGCGACGGCGAGCTCGTCGCCCTGGACGAGGGTCTGGACGCCACGGAGATCCGTGAACGGCGGGAAGACGGCAACCTCCACCCGGCTGAAGTCGTGCTTGGCGTCGGACAGGGTCCACGCAAGCTTCTGCAGGAGGGTGATGCCCTGGACGTGGTCCATATTCATCTTCCAGTTACCGGCGATGAAGGGCTTGCGGTCGAATTTACCGTTGGTTGACGTGGTCACGTGATCTCCAAGAGTGCTTGTCGTGTGAACAGCCGGCAGGGTGCCCGGATCCTTGCGGAGGGGCACCCTGCCAGCTCAATTGCCTGGCGGCCGGTGTTTCATTGCCGGGCCGCTGCTGCTTCCAGCAGCCGGTGCTGTAGCGGTCGGTGCTGTTAGCGGTCCAGGACGCTCAGGCCGGGGAGTTCCTTGCCTTCAAGGTACTCCAGGCTTGCGCCGCCGCCGGTGGAAATGTGGCCGAACGCCTCATCGGCGAAGCCGAGGGTCCGGACCGCCGCCGCGGAATCTCCGCCGCCGACCACCGTGAATGCGTCCGTCTCGGTCAGTGCCTGGGCGATGGCCCGGGTACCGCCGGCGAAGGCCGCGAATTCGAACACGCCCATGGGGCCGTTCCAGAACACCGTCTTGGCGCCCTTGATCCGTTCCGCGAAGGCCGCTGCCGATTCCGGCCCGATGTCCAGGCCGATTCCCTGCGCGCCGAAGCTGCTGGACTCGATGGCGTCTGCGGCGACGGTCTCGTGCCCGGCGTCGGCGGCGAACTTGCTGGCCACCACAACATCGGTGGGGACAACAAACTCGGTGCCGGCGTCCGCGGCCCGCTTCAGGTATTCCTGGACGACCGGGATCTGGTCCTCTTCGAGCAGGCTGCCAGCGACCTTGTGGCCCTCGGCCGCGAGGAAGGTGAACAGCATGCCGCCGCCCACGAGGATCGTGTCCGCCTTGCCGATGAGGTTGTCGATGACGGCGAGCTTGTCCGAGACCTTGGAGCCGCCGAGGACGACGACGTAGGGCCGCTGGGTGTCGGTGGTGAGCTTGCGCAGCACCTCGACCTCCGTGCGGACGAGGTCGCCCTGGTAAGACGGCAGACGCGTGGCGACGTCGTACACGCTCGCGTGCTTGCGGTGCACCGCACCGAAGGCATCATCGACGAAGGCGCCGTTGTCACCGGTGAGGGCGACAAGCTCGTCCGCGAAGGCGCCTCGTTCGGCGTCGTCCTTCGACGTCTCCCGTGCGTCGAAACGCACGTTCTCCAGGACCAGCGCTTCGCCGTCCTGGAGCGCGGAGGCCAGTTCCTTGGCAGACTCGCCGACCGTGTCGTCGGCAAGCGAGACCTTGAACGCGGCAAGCTCGGCCAGCCGCGTGGCGGCGGGCTTGAGCGAGTACTTGTCCTCGGGGGCGCCCTTCGGGCGGCCGAGGTGTGCTGTAACCAGCACGCGGGCACCGGCGTCCGTGAGCTTCGCCAGCACTGGCAGGGAGGCCTTGATGCGGCCGTCGTCAGTCACTGTAGAGCCGTCGAGCGGCACGTTCAGGTCACTTCTGACCAGAACGTACCGCCCGCGGACACCATCAGCGATCAGTTCGTTGAGGGTGTGGAATGTCATGAGTCTTACCCTAGCCCAGCTTGGACGCGACGAGCTCCGTGAGGTCAACGAGGCGGTTGGAGTAGCCCCATTCGTTGTCATACCAGGACACAACCTTGACCTGGTTGCCAATCACCTTGGTCAGGCCGGAGTCGAAGATGGAGGACGCCGGGTCGCCGACGATGTCCGAGGAGACGATCGGCTCGTCCGTGTAGGTCAGCAGGCCCTTGAGCTCGTCGCTCTCGGAGGCTGCCTTGAGGGCGGCGTTGACTTCCTCAACGGTGGTCTCGCGGGACACCGTGACGGTCAGGTCGGTGGCGGAGCCGGTCGGGACCGGAACGCGGATGGCGTAGCCGTCCAGCTTGCCCTTGAGCTCCGGCAGGACCAGGCCGATTGCCTTGGCCGCACCCGTGGAGGTGGGGACCATGTTGATGGCGGCGGCGCGGGCCCGGCGGAGGTCGTTGTGCGGCCCGTCCTGCAGGTTCTGGTCGGCGGTGTACGCGTGGATGGTGGTCATCAGGCCACGCTCGATGCCGAAGGCGTCGTTGACAACCTTGGCCAGCGGGCCGAGGCAGTTGGTGGTGCAGGAGGCGTTGGAGATGATGTGGTGCGCGGCGTTGTCGTACAGTCCGTCGTTGACACCCATCACGATCGTGATGTCCTCATTCGAGGCCGGGGCGGAGATCAGGACCTTCTTGGCGCCGGCGTCGATGTGCTTCTGCGCGTCGGCTGCCTTCGTGAAGAAGCCCGTGGACTCGATGACGATGTCGACGCCGAGCTCGCCCCAGGGCAGCTTGGCGGGATCGCGCTCGGCGAGGACCTTCACGGTCTTGCCGTCGACGACGATGTTGCCGTCCTTGACCTCGATGGATTCGGCCAGGCGGCCGCCCACGGAGTCGTACTTGAAGAGGTGAGCGAGGGCTTCCGGGCTGGTGAGGTCGTTGACCGCAACGATCTCAAGGTCAGCGCCCTGTGCGAGGGCGGCGCGGAAGTAGTTGCGGCCGATACGGCCAAAGCCGTTGATGCCAATACGGGTCGTCACGTTTTCAGTCTCCTTGGTGCTCTTGCGAGCACGACTAGTTGAGAAGGCGTTCAAGCCAACTAACAGATCCCGCACGCCATTGGGCAGAGATAATTACCAGATCGGAGGACGACCAGCCACGTTGCTGAAGGCTAACCGCCTTCCGTGATCCATCTTACGTTTAACTGGGACTGCCCCCGCAAGTGCAGGGGCAGTCCGTCCACATTTCGGGCCGAACGGCTCGTAATGTGAGGTTTGTTACAAACAGGAGTCGGTCAGCTCACGCTTAGAGAGTGATGAGGCCGGTCGCGTTCTTGCGTGCGGCGTCGAAGCGCTTGGCGACGTCGGCCCAGTTCACAATGTTCCAGAACGCCTTGACGTAGTCGGCCTTGACGTTGACGTAGTCCAGGTAGAAGGCGTGCTCCCACATGTCCAGCATCAGCAGCGGGGTGGTGCCGAGTGCGACGTTGCCCTGCTGGTCGTAGAGCTGCTCGATGACCAGGTTGCCGCCGATCGGCTCGTAGGCGAGGAAGCCCCAGCCGGAGCCCTGCAGGCCCAGCGCGGCGGCGCTGAACTGGGCGCGGAAGGCGTCGAACGAGCCGAAGGCGTCGTCGATCGCGGCCGCGAGCTCACCCTCGGGCTTGTCGCCGCCGTCCGGGGAGAGGTTCTTCCAGAACACGGAGTGGTTGATGTGCCCGCCGGTGTGGAACGCGAGGTCCTTGGAGAGGCGGTTGATGTTGGCGAAGTCGCCCTTTTCGCGTGCCTCGGCCAGCTGGGCCAGCGCGTTGTTGGCGCCGGCCACGTAGGCGGCGTGGTGCTTGCTGTGGTGCAGCTCCATGATCTTCGCGGAGATGTGGGGCTCCAGCGCGGCGTAATCGTAGTCAAGTTCGGGCAGTACGTACTCGGTCACAAAATCCTCCAATGTCGTGGACGGGTTCGTCCGGTTTTGCTAACTCTCGGATTGTGCATCCGGATGGTTGAACACCCGGAAGTCTGTGGATGTGGATCCAGTGGGCATAGCCTCCGGTCCTGCTGAGGTATTCCCGGCCGCTGGATCCGATTCTGTCCCTGAATCCCGGCGGAGGCTACTCGTCGAGCATTTCCGGCGTCACGTTCGCCTCGGTGCCGGGAATCCCTAGGTCCTGCGCCCGCTTGTCGGCCATGGCCAGGAGGCGGCGGATGCGCCCCGCAATGGCGTCCTTGGTCATCACGGGGTCGGCCAGCCGGCCCAGCTCGTCCAGGCTGGCCTGCTTGTGCGCCACGCGCAGTTCGCCGGCGTACTTGAGGTGGTCCGGGACGTCGTCGCCGAGGATTTCCAGCGCACGGTCCACGCGGGCCCCGGCGGCGACGGCTGCCTGGGCCGAGCGGCGCAGGTTGGCATCGTCGAAATTGGCCAGCCGGTTCGCGGTGGCGCGGACTTCCTTGCGCATCCGCCGCTCTTCCCAGACCATCAGGGCGTCGTGGGCACCCATCCGGGTCAGCAGCGCCGCGATCGTGTCGCCGTCGCGGATCACGACGCGGTCCACTCCCCTGACCTCGCGCGCCTTGGCCTGGATGCCGAGGCGGCGGGCGGCGCCCACGAGGGCGAGGGCAGATTCGGGCCCGGGGCAGGTGACTTCCATCGCGGACGAACGACCCGGCTCGGTGAGCGAGCCGTGCGCCAGAAACGCGCCGCGCCAGACGGCTTCGGCGTCGGCGGCGGAGCCGTTCACCACCACGGAGGGCAGCCCGCGGACGGGCCGGCCGCGGGCGTCCAGCAGTCCGGTCTGCCGGGCGAGGGCCTCGCCGTCGCGGACCACCCGCACCACGTAGCGGCTGCCGCGGCGCAGGCCGCCGCCGGAGACGACGATGATCTCGCTCTGGTGCCCGTAAACCTCGGCAATCGCGGCGCGGAGCCGGCGGGCCGTCGAGGCGAGGTCCACCTCGGCCTCGATCACGATGCGTCCGGAGATGATGTGCAGTCCCCCCGCGAAGCGGAGCATGGCGGACACTTCAGCCTTGCGAACCGAGGACTTCTTGATGTC
>ENA-OWNT01004054-OWNT01004054.1-seawater-metagenome-genome-assembly--contig:-NODE-4054-length-13196-cov-3.870569_pt1 | contig 13196 bp, 14 predicted proteins | sample MGYA00238136_ERZ651165 | MGnify/ENA primary metagenome ERZ651165 (study PRJEB26861, sample SAMN08777766) | seawater metagenome | isolation source: coastal seawater | place: USA: Florida | collected... | reverse complement strand
GACGAACGACGAACGACGAACGACGAACGACGAACGACGAACGACGAACGACGAACGACGACGACGACGAACGACGACGACGACGAACGACGATGAACACGTGGCACCGCGGCGGAGTCATGGCCAGCTTCACTAACGTACTTTTTACTTGTTGTTTGATGACACGAAGCGTTCACATTAGTTAGTGGCTGTTTGTGTCCGTTATCGTTGTGATACTCTTGCTGTTGTTGTCGTTGTTGCTGCTCCTGCTGCTGCTGCTGCTGTGTCCCTGTGTCGGCTGCTGTGTTCCTGTACGTATGGTTGGTCCATGTGGTTCGGTGCTCCGAATTCGAAATGTCCTCTTCGACATCTTGTCGTCGACTCGCCACTGTGAAACTTCTCGTCTCCCGTTTCGCAGTGCTCCCCGCGTCTGGTGGTGGCAGTGACATGCCGTTGAGGTGAAGCACGTGGGGAAGAACATTTGGTTGCGGGTGGGGAAGGGTAGGTGGGATGGGCGACGTGTGCGAGGAACGTAGCCAGCAGCCAGCGGAAGTGGAATCCCTGGTTGCCAACTATGCTTGGCTTCGTGTTTGCTTTACATCGAGTTGGGTTGAAGACGCAAAGCTTTTTGCGCTGCAAAAGCTCAGATCATGGCATTTGTTTGGCACCAAGAGTTTGCAGTGAATTTAGTCACGTAGTGTGCATGTAGACACTGCTGCAGCACCACTCCAGCTCGGCACAACCATTGCAGACGAGCCACATGCGCTCATGCTTGCAACGTTTGGCCCGAAAGTCATCTGTACAAAATCTCACATGGAAAATGCCGCAGAAAAAGTTCTATGCAATTAAAAATGGCCGATTTGGCCCGTCGGTTGTCACAGATTGGAACACTTGCTGTGAACACACGAACAAGTTCAACAATGCAGTTTTCAAGAAGTTTAACACGCGAGAGGCTGCACAGGCGTTTGCATTTGCCGGGAACTCTGGTGGGCCTACTTCCGAAAATGGGGCCACCTCGGCAAGCGGTCCTCACTTGGGAAGCTGTTACGGAGGAAGCCGCGCAGAACCTGTTACGCGCGCACCGAACTCGCCGCAAAAAAAGTTTTACGCCATTCGACGGGGACGGCATGGGAAGCACATTGTTCATGACTGGGTCACTTGCTCCGCGCACGTGCACGGGTTCCCCAACGCCCAGTACAAATCTTTCAAGTCGCTCGCGGAGGCGGACGAATTCATCAATTCAGCCGCGCTGACACAAACTCGAGTGCCCCACTTTTCAAAAGGGGACAGCGAGTCTACAGTAGATATCGATTCGCCCAACATGCCCCCGGTTCCCATCCGTCGAGCACCACTTCCCATTTTGCCTGCATCACTGCAGCGCAGCAGCTTCGGCAAGCGCAAAATTGGCGATATCAATGGCGCACAAGCGGCGAGAGCTCGGTACTCCACGAAATCTGGAGAAACGACAAGGGGGCATAGTTTAGATGGCTTCCCCAGCTTTAGTGAACAAAATGCGGGCACCTCACGTGACGACAGCTCCACCTCTGCTGGACGTAAGAAGACGGCCGCACGGCGAACGCCACCGCAAGTTGTGATTTACACAGACGGGGCATGCCAAGGCAACGGTAAAAGTGGCGCGCGCGCTGGCATCGGTGTCTTCTTCGGGACTGATGATCCTCGAAATGTCTCGGAGCCACTATTAGGAAAAGTGCAGACCAATCAAAGAGCAGAGCTCGCGGCGATTGTCTCCGCATTGGAGGTTCTCCGCGATGATTCAACGACCCCGAAGAGTGTGGAGATTCGAAGTGATAGCAAGTACGGCGTCAATGGGTGGAATGGTTGGTTGGACAACTGGAAGAAAAACAAATGGAAAACGCAGCAAAACAAGGAGGTCAAGAATCAGGATCTTTGGATGAAAATTGATCGATTGCGGGCGGAACTACGGTCCAAGATGGACGTCGACTTAACTTGGGTTCAAGGCCACAACAACGAACCGGGCAATGAGGCGGCCGACCAGTTAGCAGTAGATGGAATTTCCTCCAAACGCGGCGCGCAGGACAAGTAAGTCAATCCAAAAGTTGTGAGTGCAAACAAGAAGAAGTGTTCGTAGTTGCAGGCTGCCGACGCAAGTGCTTCCAGTATTTGTTACTAGATAAAAATTACAGCAGTTTGTAGTGAAAGCGCTAGACACACACTAAGATTTGCGGCGGGGCCAGTTCAAGTTGTGTCCCCAGTTGGAAAGATCTGTTTTGGTAAATGAAGAGTTGGGATCTATCGCCGTGGGAACGGCCAAGAAAACACTTTTCGTGGCACTGATCCGTACTTGTAGGTGCAAAACCAAACGTTGTAGATTCCCACCAGGATCCAAACCAAGACCACAATACTTGCCGCAAGGATACCAAACGCCAGCAATGCCCCGTACGCAGTGGAGGTGGACATGTTGGCTGTGTCTGACGCCACGTCGGCATTTCGTAGTTGCGTTTCGTCGTCCGCTGGCGCGCCTTGACTTTCAACCGCATCTCGCCAAGCTAGCAAACTTTCACGCAAGTTAATAATCCAAAAACCAACTTCACCAACAGGCCCAGAGTTGACGGCGAGGACCAGCCATGAAAAAGAGAGTTGAGACTTCGGCTCAAAGAATTCCAATCGAAACGCAGCAATGATGCAGATGGTCACGAAGAGAATGTTGCCTGCAGGCCCGGGCAGCCCGCGCCAATTGGGGATGATCAGCAGGCAATGTATTAATGTGAGCGCAAACACACTGTGGAGTACCCACGGTGTCGACATCCGCACTTTCTTCATCATGATTAAAGCGAAAAGGATCTCCAAAGAGGACGCAACAATGATGTGCGGCATCACGAAAGTCCACCTAGTCGTCACCTCGACTCCCGTAGACACTCCGATAGCTGCAAGGTTTGCGGAGAATTCGAATGTGCGGCCGGCAATGATTTTTGGAACAATGAAAGGAATCTTCGAAATGGCAAACACAGCAAAAAATACTAGCGCAAAGGAAAATAAAACCACTAAAGCGTTTCGCCGAGCTGGCCGCCTACTCTGTGAGGAAAATGCGTAATAAAATCCCGGTTCCACCGGGTCGGCACTCACTTCGACCTTTTTCGCGTTGGAGCGAGAGACGGGAGCATATTCGTGGAGGCTGGGCATTTTTCCTTTCTTCCCGGTTTTCGGAGACGCTTGAGCTCGCGGTGAACCGCGTTCGAGGGCGGCTAGCCGTTCTGCAGAGCGCTGGCGAGCGAGCTTGGACCGGCGTTTACGCATAGACGGGGAGTCTCCCGGCAAAACAATGCCAACACTTCGAACAGCTGGAACCCAGGCTAACAGTCGCAAGCCTTTCACCGCCTAGGAATGACTTGGGGCCTAGCATTGGGTCATTATTTTCCAACTCCGCTTTTATAGCTTCAAATTATTCTCCTCGTGAGCTGGTATCCCCGCCTGGCCCTCGACGGAGTGATGCTCGCGTGGGAGTGTCGCTGTGGCCACACGCATGCAACAACGACCACTGGGCACAACAGTCTCCACCCAACACCCAACAACCCACAACAACAATCACTGACCACCGACCACCATACATAGACCACTGACCACCACAGTCAACACGGCGACCGACGCAACCAACAACGAACAACGAACAACGACACCGAACAACGACGACGACACCGAACAACGACGACGACCGCGGCACCGACCAACGCAGTCCAACAACAACGACACAACGACGCAAGCCGCAAGCAAGCCCTCGTCAAAAGATTGTTAACCATCTTCTCTTAAAGTGCGTTTTTGTCCATTACCTCCAACCTTTCACGATAAACGGCATTATCACTTTACTCGCGCACGAGAAAAGTTGCACTACGGCGGTAGTACAAGTGGCTGGGTGCGGTAGTGCACGCGCCAAGCCAGTCGGCGTTCGTTCGGTTTGAGTGAGTGAGTGAGTGAGTGAGTGAGTGAGTGAGTGAGTAAGTGAGTGGGAGGCGGGAGGGCGGTCGTTGGGCGGTCACTGTCACTCACTCAACCACGCAGATGGTCGGTCAGCTTCACACACAGTTTCGTTGAGCGAACGAACGAACGAACGAACGAACGAACGAACGAACGAACGAATGAACAAACGAATGAACGCAAGCGAACGAATGAAGAATGATGAAGAGAACGAACACAGATTGCCGTCGCTCGCTCGCCGTCATCGTCGTTGTCGTCACTGTTGTTGTAATAGACAGTTCATTCGTTGGTGAGTTAGTTGGTTGTTTGTGTTGCGCCGGCATTGTTGTTTGTTGTGTGTTGTCGTTGTTGGATGCGCTTGTCCAGTCTTCTGTTGGGTCGTTGGTTGGTTGAGTGGTTGAGTGGTCTTGTTGTTGACGATGCCGTGACGTTGTTTGTCTTCGTTCGCTCCTACCTTCCTTCTTCCTTTCTGCCGTGTGACGAGTTTGTGTCCATGCCCCTTGCTCTTTTGAAGTACATCACGTCTCTGCGCTGCGTGTGGCAGCAAGTTCGTCACGCAGAGTGTTGAAAACGTGGCGTTCGTGGGAGGATAAGCTGCCCTCCCTTGATCCGTTTGTTGTCAGTTTGCTATTGCTGCTGTCAGATTGTGTCCTGCCGCGAATTCCTGGCCGTGAGGGACGTGCGTGAGAGCCCAGTTCCACCTCAATAGAAGCGGTGCAGGTCTCGCATGCTGTATCTGAACGTGGGTGCTTGTCTGTGGGTTTTGTCTGTTTCTTGTGGGGTGTGTTGCCCGTTTTCTTTTCTTTGTCCTTTTTTGTCGTGCGTGTTCCGTCCTACAACGTCTTGACTTGAACACTTCACAAATTGTAATTTGTCATTGCAAGCTCGTTCAAAATGCTGTCCCGCGTCGCCACCCGAACCGCCCGCCGTGCTTTCAGCACTGTCCGTGCCGGTGTTAGTAATACCAAGAAGAAGCAGGAATTCTTCCAGCAAAACCCCCACCTTCACGGCGCAGATGACCCCACCTGGCTGAAGAAAGGTGGTGCTGACAAAGCAGTCGCTGCGGCCATGTTCGGTATTGTCACTTTCAGTGTCCTCCAGGTCGTCACTGGTGTGTACAAAATGTCTTTCGGCATCGGCCAGATCTAAGAGTGGACACCTGTGTAATATGCCTACCGTTTCAGCGGGAGTTGGGCAGAGTTATTTGGGCTGTGTAGTCGAGAAAATTCCAACGGTGTGTATGCACGCTGTGGTTTGACTATTGACTTTCTCGTGACCCCGTTAATGTTACGGTTTAGTTTTCTTATTCCGATCGTGAACGTTGTTGTTGCTGTCGTCGCTGTTGTTGTGTGTGTATGGTCGTGTTTGCAACGCATGTGGTACTTGGTGCACCCTCGCGGGATTGAAACAAAATGTTGCACGTTTTGTGCTTCAGTTGTAGGTCAATAAAATAAGTTAGAAAACCAGCGGTTTCAAGAAAGAAAGCTCCGTGACCACGACTTGAACTTTCTATCGAACCCGCTGCTGAGCATTCGTTTCTCATCGCGTGATATGTCGAAACTCATCACTTTGTCATCGTGTGCTGGGAGAGTGGCGAGACATGAGAAATCCCGCGTGCTCCACAACTTCACTGTTCTGTCGTAGGACGACGACACCAAATATTCTCCGCTCACCGGAGCGAATTTTACTTTTGACACCAAATGGTTGTGAGCTGGAATTGTGTACTCGCACGCCTTCGACCGGAGGTCCCAGACCCTCACAGTGTGGTCGTCACCGGCAGTAGCAAGCTTGAAGCCGTTGGGAGCCCAGTCGATGGACAGTACTCCTTTGGAGTGTCCCTGCATCAAAAATATCGACTTGCCGGATCGTAAATCCCAAACTCGGGCTACACCGCCCAGATCACCGGTAGCTACCAGAGCACCGTCGCCTTGAAACGCTAAACTATAAACTTCAACTGCGTGCCCTTCTTGGCACAAAACCTCCTTCGCAGTGGTCCCGTCCCACAATCGCCACGTCCGGTCATAAGATGTCGTCGCAACATGCGAGCCAATCGGATGCCAGGCCACATGTGCAAGCCGCGCGGCATGTCCCTCCAGTTTGGCGAGAGGTTTCTCGCCGTCATCTAAGGCCCATAGTATTGCAGTACCGTCGGCAGATGCTGTCGCAAAATTCACTGCAGTTGGACTTGGACCAGATGGTAATCCTGCTTTCGGGTGCCAGTCTGCTTCTAATACCCTGTCTCGATGTCCCACATATGTGCGGCTTTTTTCCATGGTCTCTTCGGACCAAACGGCGGATTGGTGACTCCACGATGAAGTCAACACGTATTTCTCACACGGAGAGAATTTCACACTCGAAATGGGCCTTTTGTCGCCGACCTGACTCGCCATGCAGCGCAGGTTGGTGACGGTGCCGTACAAATCAGCGGCATTCTCCTCTTGTCTACGAAGCTCCTGAGTGTCCGTACGCCCAAGCTTCTCGATCCGAATACGTTTCGCCGCCGAGTTGAACGTGTGCGGGGCAAGCGTCTTCCGGAGCGCTTTGAGTGGTGCGCCGGCTGGGGTATAGAACTTTTCTCGCTGCTGCGCAGTTCCATCGGCCTCAGATCCTGCGCCCGACCCACCATCCGAGTCAGTCACTCCGGCCAAGTTCCGGACAGCCGTGTCTTCCTCGAGACCAACTTCGATCTAGAGCGCAAAGCAAACAACGCACAGAGTGAGTGGCTTCGCAGACAAGACTCCCGCGTTGTGATCCACGAAACAGCAACGCAAGGATTGGGGTGGCACTGTTCAGAATTACGGTGGTCTCCAGCGAATATTCAGTACAGGTCTGTGTAATTGAAAATCATCACAACAGCACCACTCCCGTCCAACCGCCCAGTCTCCGCTGTGCAGGGAAACAGGACATGGCAGCAAGCAACAAACAAACACGCATGGTCCAGAACACCAAGCTGCTTACCTCGGCAAGAATTTTCCGTAAACGGTCACGGCGGTTTTCTGGCCGCTCACCAAACAGCGTAATTGGTCGCCCGATCTTGCGCAGTTTGGACCGCACGTCGGCATCTAATGTCGGGACGGCGATCGTTCTAGCTCGACGCTGCGCTTCCATTTGCTGCATGAGCCTGGCCTGACGCTCCTGCGCCTCCACCGTGTGCGCAGAAAATTCATGGACCTCTCCGCCATGCTTAGGCACAAGAGAGTCGGCCATCGCGACACTCCGCCGTCAAGCGAGTGTGCAACCGCAAAAGTCAACCTTTCGCGTACATAATGTCTTTGTGCTTGAGTCCAGTGAAATGGACAAGGAAAAGATTTGCCCGTTTCTGTGCGTATTGGACCAAGTCGCCGTGCGCGGTGATTGCTCAACTCCCACGTCGCGATTCCACCCGAGCCCGCGTTGCCGTGCCACCCTCGCCATTCTTCTTTACGTGCAGCCGACTCCACCAACTCGCTCTCGTCCTTGGCCGCATTCCTCTTCGACATCCCATTCCGCTCACAAGAGCCTCCCTCCACACACACACACACACATCCAACCACGGTCTGTTCGCCAAACCAACAATGGAAACAAGCACAACACAGATAACAGGACAAAGTCCCGCGTCCGTCCCATGAGTTAGTTGACGACGCTAACTAAGAAAGGACGAAGGCACGGAAGGAGGGAGGGAGGGAGGGACGTCGTCGTTGTCGTCGTCGTCGTCGTCGTCGTCGTCGTCGTCGTCGTGGTGGTGGTGGTGGTGCCAACTCATCCTCCGCCATTGCCACTGTGCACAGTGCGTGGCAGTGGGTGCGTGGCAGTGAGTGAGTTGAGTGACCGATCCTCTCTCAGTGTGTCAGTGCGTGTGGGAGCTGACAGTGACAGTGACAGTGACGGACGGACGGACAAATAGTGAGAGTGAGTGAACGAACGAACGATGAACGAACGATGAATGACCAATGACTGACTGACTGACTGACTGACTGACTGAGTGGGAGCTGGGAGCTGGGAGCTGACAGTGGAGATTGAATGAATGATTGATGAATGAATGAATGAATGAATGAGTGAGTGAGTGAAAGAACGAACTTGGCAGTGAATGACTGACTGGGAGTGACTGACTGGGAGTGACTGACTGGGAGTGACTGACTGACTGGGAGTGACTGACTGGGAGTGGGAGTGGGAGTGGGTGGGTAGTGCAAGGGGCCTTACGCTGCGCTGCACTCTGTGGCACTGTGAGTTGAGATATGGTGAGTGAGTGAGTGAGTGGCAGTCGATCGACAGTCATTTGAAATCAATCTCCAGCACTCACTCCAACCCACTGACCCCGCCCACAGCCCACTGTCCTCCACAGCGGGGCATTTGTGGGAGTTTGTGGGAGTTTGTGGGAGTGAGTGGGTGGGCGGGAATGCGGGAACGATTGACTCTCACTCACTCACTCACTCCCACTCACTCACTCACTATCTACCATACATCAATTCTGTCTTTATCTGTACCGCAATCACTTTTAGTACATTCCCGTTGGTTTACTACTTTCATTCACTGTGTACCTGGGTACTATGTGACTCGGTATTACGCCAGCAGTGTCTGCTGACGACTCTCAACATCTAGCGTGTAAAAATGAGCGTAGCAAATGTGTAATTACACGTTATTTGGACATAAAACGTGTAAATCCAGAAGAGCGCGAGAGCTTTGAGGGCATCTGAGGGCAAAGGGGTCATGCATGAAGTGTGTAATTACATGGCATTGGCGTGTAATTACATGTACGACCTCACAGCGGCACGCACGGTGGTTCTGCTCGTCGTTTGTTCGTTCCTTCGTTCCTTCGTTCCTTAGTTCCTTCGTCCGTTCCTTCGTTCATTCGTTCCTTCCTTCCTTCCTTCGTTCCTTCGTTCCTTCGTTCATTCGTTCGTTCGTTCGTTCGTTTGTATGTTTGTTTGTTTGTTTGTTTGTTTGGACGGCGGACGGCGGACGACGATGCCAATGACGGCAGCGATCGTTTGCGTGTTGAGGATCGAGTTGTCGGTCGGTCTTGTTGGGAGTCGAAACTGTGACGGCAACACGGAAGGGCGAAGAATATCATCACGTGCGTGATTTGTTGACGCTTCACACAACGCAACTGCCAGTGACAAGTGCATCGCCACCAGCGTGAGAACGCATGAAACCGCCACGCTAAAGAGCATCGAGTGCGCAGCACGGACGCGCGTGAGCTTGTCAGCAATGCGGAAGTCGTTGTCGACGCGTGATTGTGGATGGGACGGACCTTCCGAGCGGTGGGAAATATTGGCGGGGATGCGCACACCCATGAGAGGAACACGCTCGGCGGTGTTTATCTGTCACAAAGGTGACAAAAGCAAGTTTCCCTGGAATTTCTCAAGTCGAAAATCATGGGAGGAGTTGCCCGGTTCGAGTGATTTTGGAGTTAGTCTGCAACTTCGCGAAAGACGCTGTACATTGCGGGTACATTGCGGGCAATCTTGGGGTATTTGGTACCTGCCGAGAACATGGATTCGTTTGTCACTGCGGATGCATGGACTCCGAAGGAACACGAAGCTTTCTTGAGAGCACTAGAAGAACATGGACAGGGAACTGCCACCGGTGACGTGTGGAGTAAGATTGCAAAAGCTGTCGGAACCAAATCTGCAAGTGCAGTAAAAGACCACGCACACAACTACTTTATCAAGCTTCAGGCCGAGTCGTACACCGCTCAGCATGTACGTTTCCTGGCTCGTCGCACTCGCCGACCTTGCTGTTTTTCGCATGTGTGTACGTGCAATATCTGACGGTAAATTCCTGGTATGTAGGCCGCACCAACGCATGTAGCCACAGCTATGGGGGGAATTGCCCGCTGGAGTCTTGAAGAGGAGTTTGTTTTTGAAGCAGCGCTGGCAAATTCTGATCTTGGTGATAGCGAAGATGGCGCGGGAGGCCTTGACTTTGCTAGCATTTCCCAATTGCTTCCCGGAAAATCGGCGGCAGATGTCGAGCTGCGATACAATTTGTTGCTGGATGACATTGCAAAAATTGAGGACGGCGAGGATGTGTCTGTCGTATACTATGGTGTTCAGGGTGCCCACGGGCCTCCGAACACGCCAAACGCAAAGGGGAGGCTGCAATATATCCAGGGCTTGATCGCGGAACAGCGATCCCAACTTGCAAACGGCACCGACTTAGGCGTGCCACAGACCAGAATTCCCGAACTCTCCCCTGACAAAAAGATGAAATTGTAAAGTGAAAGCGTGGCGCAGAGACCTACGCGCCGTTTTCTAGACTTGCGTAAAAGTTGTAAACTATTTGAAAAAAAACTACGGGAAAGAAAAGCGTTTGCTCCTGCACACATGAGGGCGCGTTGCGCAGGCGCAAGAACGGAAAGCTGGGCAGGGATCAGCCGTCCGTTGCCTTCAATCTACGAATATTTTGGCCTTGGTATCTTGGATAATCCAGTCTCCGGCTTCGATAATAGCGGCCAGTGCAAGATTTATTTCTCTAAATGACGGCCTGTCCTTCGGTTCCAGCGCCCAACAGCGCTGTAACAAATTCTTCATCGTGGTCGAGGCAGCATCCGGGATTTCAGGGCGAAGATTGCACATCTTGACTTGATAAATTGTTTGAAATGCGCCAAGTTTTGGGTACGGATGCATGTCCATGAACAATGCCCACAGCAATATTCCAAACGCATAGACGTCCAGCGCCTTGGGTGCAGTAATGACCGCTTCGCACTCGGCCTCGTCTTGAATTCCGACAATCAGTTCTGGGGCCATGTACGCCGGAGTGCCGATCTCCATGGTTTGGTGGTTTTGGTCGTTGGACAGCGCTTTGCTCAAACCAAAGTCCGCGATGCGGATATCTTTGTTGTCAGTGAGTAGAACGTTCGCCTGGTCAAATACAAAAGTTGAAAACAGTATCGCGTTAAACTTTGAGCTTGACCTACGCACGTCGGCTGCGCATTGCAATGCAATCCAAGAGGTAACCAACCGGTTTCAAGTCACGGTGAACAACATCCCTGGAATGAACAAACTCCATCGTTGCGGCGACCTGCTGGGCAATTTTTTGCAGCAGAACCACTCGGTCTGAAAAGTAAATGCCGCCTAACACAAAACAACAAACAACAACAACAACCTGGGATCAGCATCAATGGTGACAGGCTGTGGATTTTGGTTTTGCAACAAACTTACCACCTGCGCCTGAAGGTTGGTCTTTGTCTTTCAGCTTTGGACTCTCATCCAACAGCGAACCAACATCGCCGGCGCACAACTCCATCACTAAGTATGCATTCCTATCAATTCGACCACCGACCCCAATCTCTTCTTCTGGGGAAATTGCCAATCCGTGCAGAAATACAATGTGCTCATGGCGTAGCGCTGCCAGCATCTTGGCTTCCTGGGCAAGGTCTTGTAGGCGTTCCTCCCCGACAACGCTGACCTTCTTGAGTGCGACAGGACCAACTCCCTGGAGCTCACCCGCATACACACTCCCAACACCGCCCTTGCCAATTCGACGGCCACACGATATTCGCTCAAACGGAATGTCCATTTCTATGCCAATTCCAGCCTCCTGACTGAGTGACTGTCGGTTCTCTGGAGACGCTGAGGCCGAGCTGGCTTCGCCGTCCACTTCGGGGCTCGCGGCAGCAGTGGGTTGTTCTTCGGTGGTGATTTCAATGAGTTCCACTCCCACAACATCGTCGCCTCCTCCATGTTTGTTACGATACTTTGACTCTTCTTCGCTGTTGGAAGACGACACCGTCCCTAACTCAGCAGCGTCGAAGACGACACCGTGGTCTTTTTGGCGCGTCGGGGGCTTTTTTGGCGGGTCCGTCCCAAATTGTTTTGTTTTGTTCTTGGCACCCATCGCTCTTGGCTGGCGAGGTTTAAATATCTTCGTGGGACGGTACACCGTTTTGAACACAAACAGAACCGACAAGGCCACGTCAAAGAGCAGCGCCACGCAGATGACGCCGAGGAAACTTTCCCAAATTTCATCATTTTTCTGGCCGAACGACACAATAAAAGGAATCGTCGTCGCGGACGCCGCCGTTGTCGTCGTCGAATTAGACATTGGAAACTCGTTATTGCCCTTTACCAGCCAATGAAGACCACCGGCACGTTGCGTCCGTATTGCAGGCACTGGCCCCGCCAAAGTGTTTTGCGTGTCACCCCATGCCCTTCACTAGGTTGGCGCAGCCGCAGCACACGAACAACGAAGAAGAAGCAGAACGCACTGCACGTCGGTCGTGAGTACAATGTTGTTCGATTTTTCAATTTACAAAAAGTTCATGTGTGCATCGTTGTGAACTACGCCGCGCAACTCTCTCTCTCTCTCTCGCTGCGATGCCTTGCGGTGGTTTTATGTGCCTTGCGCTGCCGTGCCGTGTCGTGCTGCGTCCTGCAATCGAGAAACGACAACAAAGCAAACCAACCAACCAACCAGCCTAACGAACGAACGAGCGAGCGAACGAACGACGAACAATTGAACGATCATGAACGAACGAATGATTGAGAACGAACCAGCGAACCAACGAACCAACGAACCAATGAACCAACGAACCAACGAACCAACGAACGAACGAACCAACGACGACGACGACGACGACGACGAACGAACGAACGAACGAACGAACGAAATGATGACCAACAGTCACGGTGTCACTCACGGTGCATCATCCCACTAATCCCATTAATCCCATTTGCGGACGACCTTTTTTTCCTGTTCTATCCTACATCAGTACATATCTACATATAGGAACCCTGAATGATCCATCCAACTTCGATATATCCTGAATATGGATGACAGTACGCCTATGTTCAAAGGCTGGATTGACGTATCCGTAATTAGGGATTATCGGTTTTCTCGATTCCCCCACCCACCCACCCACCACCGCGGGAGTGGCTGTCTGTTCGCCCGCCCATCCCACTCACACACAGTCACTCACAGTCACTCACAGTGTCACACAGTGAGTGAGTGAGTGGGTGGGTGGTGCCCAGCAAGCACAGTCAGTCAGTCAGTCAGCAAGGACTGGGCGGATGATGACTGACTGGGACTGTGGGCGAGGGAGTGACTGAGTGACTGTGAGTGAGTGAGCAACGCACGCAGTCACGCAGTGACGCAGCTCAGTTGAAGTGGAAGAATATAGTATTGCTTGAAATCATGGTTGTGGGAGCCAACTTTGCGTTTTATTCTCAAGTGTGTTGGCTGCTGTTTGTGGAGGCTGTGATGCTGTGATGATGCTGTGATGATGCTGTGATGATGCTGTGATGATGCTGTGATGATGCTGTGATGATGCTGTGATGATGCTGTGA
>ENA-OWNT01004053-OWNT01004053.1-seawater-metagenome-genome-assembly--contig:-NODE-4053-length-13200-cov-4.153014_pt1 | contig 13200 bp, 9 predicted proteins | sample MGYA00238136_ERZ651165 | MGnify/ENA primary metagenome ERZ651165 (study PRJEB26861, sample SAMN08777766) | seawater metagenome | isolation source: coastal seawater | place: USA: Florida | collected... | reverse complement strand
TCAAAGGCAATGGCAACGGTAACGGCAGCGACAGCGACAGCGACAGTGACAGCGACAGCGACAGCGACAGTGACAGTGACAGCGACAGCGACGACGAAGACGACGACAGCATCGCGCGTGCCACCGCCACTACCACCATTGACGTAACGGGCGCGGAGACCCTGTCCTTCTCCTTGGTCGGCGACACCGACAAGAACAGCGACAAATGCTACATCTTCAGCATCGACGTCGAAGCAACCACAACGACCACCACCACAACAACGACCACCACCACCACAACGACCACCACCACAACGACCACCACCACCGCGGACAACTACGTCGGCTGCTACCACGACTGTGCCCGCAAATCAGACGGCGCTTCGGCGAACCGCGTCTGTGACGACCGCGTCAGCTGGAGCGTCCAGAACGCCGAAGATTGTCCGGCGACTTGCCAATCCTCCAATTACAAGTACTTCGGTTTCGGCTGCCCGACAAGCAACGGCTTTGAGTGCTGGTGCTGCGACTCGCTCGACGCCAACACCCTCGGCACCGAGAAAATCGACGATGCCGAGTGCGCCGGTGGTCCCTACACGTCTGGCATCTACAACAACAATGCCGCGCATTGCTCTGGCTATCCGTCCGGCAACTACTTCTCCGACGACTACATGCTCGGCGGTTCGTGCCGTGTTGCAGTGTATTTGACGCCCGAGTGACCGCTCGGCGCAGAGACGCGAACCGAGGTCGGATACGTGCCTGCCCGGGCTCGGCGGTGGGGGCAGCGCGAACTGCACTCGCACAATTAGTTCTCGTGCACATCGGCACACATTATTTATTGTACAGTAACACTTTATTTTCAAACAACTCGATACCAAACACCAGAAGACTTGATCGTAGTTTGCCACCAAGAGCACCAATCGTCGGTCGAGCTGGTAAATGCATGCCACCAATTATGTATTGCAGCGCTGTTCCCTCGCTTCGGTGCGCTTTCACGCGTTCGATTCATTGTGGGAAAACCGCGTCATGTCAGCTAATGATCCAGGTTTCTGATGGTGACCTGAACACACACAGCATACGGCAACGCACACATCACGTAAACAACGGAGCGCGAGGACACTAAAACAACATCGACAAGAGCGCGCAAAGGAACAGAAAAACAGACCTTGGTGGTCACACAAAAACCGCAGCACGTCGGTGGTGCTAAGAATGCCGTCCTCGTTCTTGTTGTACACCCTGAACAGCAAATTTAACTCTGCCTGCGTTAGCTGTTGCCCCACGGCGCTGCGGATCGCCTCCGAAAACTCGTCCTGCGTGAATCCGCCCTGCCGCCGCTTCAGCTCCTGCAGAATTATTTCTTGAATGTCTTCAATCCGCAGATGCAGCATCTGCATGGCCTTCATATCGTCCTGCTGCTTCGACACCATGTAGCCCCGCTCTTTCATGAACAGGCCACCGAAGAACCCGCAGCCCACCATCATGGAACAGCCAAGCACCTGTTTTCAACAAAGGGCAGGGTTGGTTTTGGGGCGTTAGCTCTGCCTCAAACACGCGTGGACACGGTGTGTGGGTGGTGCAGATCTCAACCTGAAAGAACGCCGTTGGATGTGTCTCCAGTCCTGAAATGAGGTTCATGCCGAACATGGAAGTGATCGTCGTCGACATGGCGACGCCGCAGGAAACCATTGCCAGTGTGACGTTCAACTGGATCAATCTGTTTCGGTGATTGTCGAGCGAGATGGTCAGCAACTCCTGGGTGGCCTGCCGGAAAAGTAAGCGCCGGAAGTTGTGCAGTTTGGTGAGTTGCGTGCGCATCAGTGCCGAGCTCCACGCGAACTCTGGGGCAACACGATCGAGGGCAGCGCGCGAACCTGAATGGTCTTTCTCAAGCTGAAAATTTCGCGGTAGATTGCCTGCGTGCGTAATACACGGACGGAACAAGGAACAGTTGTCAGCCAGCGAACGAGGAGTCAGTGATGCCACGGCGTCTCACAAACAAGTAGCATGTGGGGGGCTTGCGCACCATGAATTCACGGTAGTGATTCTCCAGCGGCACCTCGACCTTGAGATGGATGTTGGGATCCACCTCAGCGTCGGGGTCCGGCGCGTGCGACAGCAGCATGGCAACCATCGCCTCGTCGTCGTTGAGCACGGTCTTGATGGCCGTGAGGGTCTCGTTGACGGACGTCTCGAAAGCGGAGAGACTGTTCCGCAGCGGCAGCAGCTGGCTGAGGTCCTCGGGCCGCGGGTGAATGGAGTGAATCTGAGCCAGGGCGTCCTGCAACACGGGCGTCATGAAACCGAGGCGCTGGCGGTACTTGGAGCAGATGCAGGCAAGCACGGCCGATAGGATGCGCAGCTCGTACGGCAGAGCCGGGTCCACCACCACCAGCTCATCGCGCAGACTCTGCAGCAGCTCCTCGGGCATGTCTTCAAGCCCACTATCGTTGGCGAGGTGGTGCAGGTGCGTCGACTCGCCGTCGTACGTCGGGTTGAGGAAATCTATGAAACTGGGCACGCCGGAGGCCGTGGATGTTGCGGCCCCGGCTTGTTCTGCTCGGGCGGCCGACGCCGACGCCGACGTGGGTTTGGCATCATCGGGGCCACCCACGGCATCGGCGTCCTGCGCATCGAGCCAGTCTTCGCCGGCAAAGCGACTTCTGTAAAGGATATACCGCAGCTGCTCCACGAAGTGCTTGACGACCGGCCTGTTGTAGTCGAAGACGAGCGCGAAGTCCTGCCCGATGATCATCTTGACGTGCGACGCGATCAGTATGGTGCAGCGCTCGCGCGGCAGGATGATGGGGCTGCGGCGGATGCCGCTCTCGAAGCCGATGATGTCCGTCGACAGCAGCGACAACTTCGACTTCAGCTCCGCGCCGTTGACCACGCGCTCTTCTACGTCGCCGTGTTTTGTAAACAATGCCACGGTGTAAGTCACCACGCCCGCCGTGGTGCGCGCCGTGGTCGGTGCTATCGTGCTGAAATGTGCTGCGCAGGCGTGTGAGTCCACCGGCGAACTGGAAGCTACGGATGGGTGGCTGCCCGAGAACAAGCAGGACGAAAGTGGGGCTGTGTGGCGTTGCAAGGCGCGGTTGTGCAGTGCGGCGGAGCCGAGGGAGCGGGTGCGTAGCGGGACAGTGCGGCACGTGCGCGAGCGAGTACGCGGACGCGGACGCGGACGGCGCGCCCATGGCATCTGGCTGTAGTGCCTGGCGACGGCGCGGCGCATAATCGATGAGCGCAGCATGCCTTCTATTGTCCCGGAGGCGTGCGGCCAGCCAATGCTAACAAGGCGTTGGTTTCGATCGCCCCGTTGGCGCGCTAGTGGTAACCGGATGTGCCGAGCGCTTCCTGTGCGAGCCCCACGCACGATGCAGCAGCACGGGTTTGAAGAGCGTCTTCGAAAAAATGTAAAGAGAAATCCTGAATCACTTCGTCGCTCCACACAAGAGTGTCTGGGGCAGCTGCTTGCTCAGGCATTCGCCAATGACCGGCGACAACGCCAACTACAAACTTACAAACTCCAGCAACGACGAACTCCGACAACTTCGCAAACTTCAACGAACGAACGAACTCCAGCAACGACAACGCAACGAACGAATCAACAACAAACCAACGCAGTACAACGCCGAAGTCCAACGACAAACGCACCAACTCCAACGACCTCAACACTCCAACAGAGACGACAACGAACTACAACGCTCCAACAAAGATAACGAGCACACCAACGAACCAACGAACCAACAATGATTATGACGCACCAAATAACGAACCAACGAACCAACTTCGCCAGTCAGTCGCCATTCCATTCGGTCGTCATTTTGCTTGAATGGAACGAACGAACGAACGAACGAACGAACGAACGAACGAACGAACGAACGATTGAATCAACGAACGATCGAATGGACGAACGAACCAACGATCGAACGGACGAACGAACCAAATAACGAACCAACGAACCAACGAACCAACGAACGACAACGAAAGAACGAACGAACGAACGAACGAACGAACGAACGAATGTTCGCCATTCATTCATTCATTCGCCATTTCACTGACGCACGAAATCAATGTACAGTTACTCCGTTGGCATTTTCATTACGCCAGCGATCGCAGCCCGAATCCACATTTTCACAATGTTCACAAAGTTCAAAAATGGCCACAAAAGACAAAAGTAACAAAAACCAAAAACCAAAAACCAAAAACCAAAAGTAGCAAAAACAGCAAAAGAAACAAAGAAACAAAAAAACAAAAACTCAAAAACAGCAAAACGTCACTGTACAATTACTCTTTTACCTATGTCATTACTCCTCTGACCGCCACATTATAATCCAAATACAATGTCAAACAAATAGACACTGTCCATCAAATAAATGTCAAATGTCAAATGTCAAATGTCAAATGTCAAAGTTGTCAAAGTGTCTTCAATCAAAGTGCTCCCAAAAGCCCAAAAGCCAAAAGCCAAAAGTCGCTCTCTCCCTCTCTCTCTCTCTCTCTGACTGTCACTCACACCGTCAATATTTTATTGACAAATTGATTTTAAAAAAGCAGTGTACGGTTGCTGATTGCCTCTTTCAGTACGCCGCTGAACGCGAATGCAATCTTCGTTTTCCATCTAAACCGTTTTCTTCATTTCTGAAGGCATCAACAATCCATCAATCCTCATCTCAATCCTCTCAACTGTCGCTCACTCACATTGAGCGTCAACAATATCAGTGTACCGTTCCATATTTACATATTCCCTTACGCTTCTGACCGCGACACCAATTGTTATTTTGAATCTCTACATTTTCCACACCAAACAGAAAACAAAAAAACAAAAAAGTCAAAAAGTCGTTCGTTCGTTCATTGTATTCCCACTTCCGGAATCATTCCCACTCACTCACCCACCCACTCACCCACTGAGTTCTCCTCATTCACTACATTCCCATTCGTAGACACCGTCGTCACTGTCATCCCCTCTGCTTGTCATTTCCTCATTCGGGAATTCGTCGTTTTCTGAGATTGTTTTCTTGTTTTCCACCACCAAACGGTTCATTGCTTCAACGCTCCCTACAATAAAATCCCTCGAAAGTGAACTCCGAATGCACTCAAACGCCATACATAGAGTCGACTGATTGAGTGATGGACTGTGTTAGAGTGCAGGAAGGCGGAGGCAGGGGGGGGCGAATGGTGGAATTGGTGGAGAGGGAGGACGGAGATCAGTGCACGGAGGCGGAGCGGAATGACTGATTGAAGGGCACTAAGCGGCGTTGCGGCGGTGGCGAGGCGTTAATCAGTCAACGCCAAAGCAAAGAAAGCAAACGAACGAACGAACGAACGAACGAACGAACGAACGAACGAACGAACGTCGACGAACTTCGTTGACGTTCGTTCGTTGTCGTTCGTTCGTTGTTGTCTTCGTTGTTCCTTCGTTGACTTCGTTGTTGTTATTTTAACCTTCGTTGTTCCTTCGTTGACTTCGTTGTCGTTAATTCGTTGTTCCTTCGTTGACTTCGTTGTTCCTTCGTTGACTTCGTTGACTTCGTTGACGTTCGTTGACGTTCGTTGGCTTCGTTGACGTTCGTTGGCTTCGTTGACGTTCGTTGACTTCGTTGACTTCGTTGACTTCGTTGACGTTCGTTGACTTCGTTGACTTCGTTGACTTCGTTGACGTTCGTTGACTTCGTTGACGTTCGCTGACTTCGTTGACGTTCGTTGACTTCGTTGACGTTCGTTGACTTCGTTCCTTCGTTCCTTCCAAAGAAGTTCGTCGACGTCCGTTCCTTCGTTCGGCTGTTGTTGTGGCTGTTGTTGTGGCTGTGGTCGGTCGTCGTTCCATCCTCCCAAAGTGCGTTCCTTCATTCATCGTTGCCGGTTGACTTCATCGTCGTTGACTTCATCGTCGTTGACTTCGACCTTCCTTCTGATGTGTCGGTTGTCGTTGACACCGTGCCCTGGCAGACAGAAAATACAGCGGCAGCACAACAACTGGTGTGTCTGATTTTACCTCCGTTTATTTATTCTCCTGTTGGTCTGTGTGTGTCTGTGTGTGTGGTGTGTGGTGCTGGCGCAGCCACTGCAGCAGCAGCCGCCGCCGCTGCCGCCGCCGCTGAACGACCACGAGAAGGAGGAGGAGGCGTGTGTCGCTCCGTTCGTTGTGGCACAGCGATCGTAACCACCGCACGCACTTCGTTCTCGCACCGCCAAACGCCCCCGACGCAGCAAGATGCCGGCGTGAAGCTTCGCAACCAGCAACGACCCCAGCTCGCACGCGCAGCAAACCACAGCTGCTGCGCCGACCACCGGCCGGCCGGCCGTCGCCGCCATGTCGATAAACCTCCACCACAGCAGCAACATCAACCTGGACTGGACCATCGCCGCCGCTCCGGGCGATGACCGACCTAGCAGGCAGCTTCGCTTCCCGCCGCGAGACCCGGCCGCGCTGGCGGCCGGCGTGCCCGCTGACAACGGTGGCTACGCCGGTGCCCCGACGCCCCTGCGCGAACGGATGCTGCAGTACTTCGCGCACATGCACCCGCCCGCCGGTGCGCCGTCCGGCGCCAAAGACCTGTCAGCCGGTCCCGGCGGCAACTGGGCCCCCGTCGCTCGGCAGCAGGACATCGACCGAGGCTCGCCGCTCCGGTCCGCCACCTCCAAGGGCATCCGAGCGTGGGACACCAACGACCTGTCGCGGTCGCTGACGAAGTGGGGCCACGACGCGCCGAGGACCACCGTCACGCAAGACACGTTTTGCCCGCCGGCCTACGCCATCATCCGCGGCGGAGGACAGGTCGCGCGCGACATGTCCGGCGTCGACCCCTCGCTGTACGAAACCACGTTCGACCTCCGCCCCGTCGACAGCGGCGACGGGCCCCGGCGGCACCTCGAGAGCAAGGTGGACATCCAGGAGGACAAGGCTCGCCTGCGGCTGCCGGACAGCAGCGACAACGAGCAGTTCAAGGCCGCGAGGAACCGCGTGGACGCCAGCTTGATGCCGGAGGCCGGCGCGCGGTGGTCCTCGTTCGAGGGCGAGGGCGGCCGCGAGGGCACCATCGTCGACTTCGAGGGCAAGATCCACCACCCAGAGCTGGACTCCCGCAAGGTGCGACGCAAGGCCGCCGTGCACGCGCCCGGCATCCGCATGTACGAGCCCAACATCGCCACGGTCAAGGTGCGGGACTGGGGCCACGAGCCCGTCAGGACCACCGTCACCCGCGACGTGTTCTTCAGCGACAAGGCGCTCAACTACGCGACGGAGCAAGCCGCCCGCCGCGCGCAGGCCGGCGCGGCCTTCGCCACACGCACCAAGCCAACGGTGCGTGCGCCACCGATGCACGCGACGTTCAGCGGAGAGGGCAACCGCCGCCACCTCCAGACGCATTTCACCACGAAAGAAGAGCCCGAGCGAACCATCCCTGACCGCGGCGACCACGAGCTCTACAAGCGCGCCCCCGGGCGCGTGGACGCCACACAGCTGCCCGAGGCCGGCGCTCACCACACCGCGTTCGACGACAAGGACCTGTCTCTCTTCCCGCTCAACAAACAGCGGCTGGCCCAGCCGACGGAGAACCCCGGCGTGAAACTGCTGGACCAGACCCCCGGCACCTCGCTGCACGAGTGGAACCATCCGCGCGTGTCCGCCACTCAGACCATGGAAGACTTCCGAAAGCCGCCGCTGCCGCCGCCGCCGGGGTCGTCCGAGGACGTGCCCGGAGCCGGCTACGGAGGCAAGGTCGGCGAGGAGGCGCCCGGCACCCGAAGCGGCCTGGACCCGCGGCGCCACCTGGCCACCCAGTTCACCACCAAGGTGCCCGGCATGGCGGGCGGCGCCCACGAAGGCGGCACCGTCAAATTGGAGATGCGCCGCGACATCCACCCGACACAGATCCCCGCCGCCGGCTCCGCTGCTGTTTCCAGGCAGGCCATCGCAGGTGATCTGCCGAACGCCGCCACCAGAGACGCGGCGGCCCCTGCGGCCGCCATCACGGCCGCCGGAAAAGTCCCGGACCGGCCCAGGCAGGTGGGGCCCCCTTCCGGCATCGTCGACCAGACGTTCTCCAGCGTCAAGATCTCCCACGAAGACGACCGCGGCGCATCACCGCCGATTTATGAGGAAAAGGTGACCCAGCGGCGGCGCGCCGGCGGAGTCATCGCCGCGAAGATGTACAAGACGCACCGCTTCGAGCCCGTGGAGCCCTCGCGCCACACGTACAAGTACCGCGCGAGCCCGCCCGCGAAACCAAAGATCTCCGAGCAGCACAGCCCGACGGTCAAGGGCGCCCGCATGAGCGGAAATCCCGCCGACCGCGAGTGGCGCTCGGAGCACACGTCGGCACCGACCGAGAGCGCGGTACCCGTGCCGCCGTGGGGAGACGAGGAGTTCCATTACTCCCCCGACGGAGCCAAAGTCCGCAACACCGACACGTTCCGGCAAACTCACCTGCTGCAGGACCAAGAAGCCCACCTGCGCCCTGGCTCTCCGCCGCACGAACTTCGGGGCGGCCTCGAGCCCACCAACCCTTACGCCGCGCCGAGCACGAAGCAGTCGGTGGACAAGCCCGTGAACGTGCGGGTCACCGACACGATGCGCACCACACTGCCCAAGCAGTGGGACGGCGAGGAGGCCTACCACCCAGACTCCCCCCTTGGGCGCCACGAGACGACCGGGCGCGAAGTCGGCGCGGAGGCCGATGAAGAAGACATAGTCCGGGTCGACCCACTGCGCAGCGCGTCGGCACTTAGTTTTGGGCCAGGCACCTCCGTGCCGGGGATCGGGAAGCGCCCCGACGGGGCAAACAGCTTGCGCGCTGACTACACGTCCAAGGACCAGCTGCGGTTTGAGCTGTCCGCACTTCAACCGCGGGAGTCGCCCAAGATCACCAACACGATGAGGATCTCCCGCCCGCTAGATAACCGGCTGGACACCAGTCCAGACCATGACGGTCCCGACCGGTGGGCTGCCACCACGTCGAGGGAACTGGGTCAGCACAGCCTGGAACACAAACCCAAGGACGTGAACGCAGGCGCGCACTACGCGCGCGGCACGTCACTGCTCGGCACGAGACCGGACGGCGAAGGATTCAAGGCAGACGTGCAAACCACCGACTACCACCGCTACGTGCCGTCGGCAAAGTCGTTAAAACCAGGAGACGCACCATACGAAACGAAGAAGACAGATTTCACCACCACGGCGCAAGACATCGCACCGCGCACGCCGCGGTCGGCAGACGAAACTTCTCCCAAGGTAAGCATCGCATCGCATCGCATCGCATCGCATCGCATCGCATCGCATCGCATCGCATTGATGTAGCTGGCTGTCGTTCATCCAAAAGAGTCCTCGCATGTTTACTGTTTAATCATCGGTCTGGATGCCTCACTGACTTGCAGCGAAAGTCCAAACGCAAGAAGGCCCCTTCGCCGAAACAGCTCTTGGCTAAATTAGCAGCAAAACTGTCCACGAGCCGTGGCAGTGTGGGATCCTCACCCACGGATCCCTATGCTGGAGACTACGTGGCACAAGGACCGAGCACCTCTCTTCCAGCACATTCGCCCACTTCACGATCTCGTGGCGGTGAGTACATACACGCGCGCACTTACACCGCAGCTTCATGCCCGATAGCTTTTGTTGTGACATCTGCACGGTGCTCTGGTCTGTGTTGTGTTGGCAGGAAAATCCAATGCGTGGCTTGCAACGCACGGCAACCCAGACGACCCTCCTCCGGAGCCTTCAATTCTACACCACGATCAGTCTGAAGCCAGAACATGGACCACAACAGCCGGTGAGCTGGGCTCGTGCCGTCCAGCCGGCGCGGCCCGGACGGGCGGCGGCGCGGCTGCCGAAAATGAATCTCCTTTCGGCAAGCGAACTCAGGCACTGCCCAAGGCGGACCCCGACTTTGTTGCCGGGGCAAGACCCACTCCTTACGTGCTGCCGTCAATGATGAAGGAGTACAAGGAGCAAACCCGCCGTGATGAAGAAGAGCAGCGACAGCGAGAACTTAGTTTGTCGCCGCGATCGCGCCGATCGCCAACAAAGCCGGTCGGCAACAACAATGTGACGCTGCGGCCTGCCGACTCTTCGCGGCCAAGATCATCACAGAATGCTCCAACCAGACCATCGAGTCCGACACCGACACAGGTTCGAGCTCCAGCACCTGCACCTGCACCTGCACCTGCACCCGCGAGAAAAGCGGATGTCAGCACCAAGCCGCCTGCGGGTGGTGGTCCGCTTGCCACCGTTGTCGTGCCGCCACCGAAGAAGCCGAAGGGAATCCCAAAGACGAAGGGCCGTTGGGTTCACTTGAAGTTCATCCAGAAAGCTTTGGCAGTTGCGCGCAACAAATCGCCTTAAGATGCCGTCCGAACTGCAGCAGCCATTGGTGGCAACCTATCATTGATTACATTCGGTGTGTCAACCTTTGCATAATATTTTATAAATTCTACGACGCACCAGCAGAACTACGTGGAAGGAAAATTATTGCGTTCTGGAAGCAACAGCCTTTGCGAACGGCGACCAGTCGGGGGACGGACAACAGTTCAGGCTACAGACAAACTGAGGTGGTGGATCTTGACAGTAGCTGGTCTTTTGGAGCATCCTGGCTGTCTTTGTGGGGCAGTTCGCATTGGAATTCGCGAACTCGTGCAGTCGGAACCAAAAGTCACCGCCTCAGTGCTGCAACGAATCATTTTGCTGCGGTCAAGCTCTTTTGCTACTGCCATCAGTACTTCTTGGTGGGGTGGTTGTCAAGTAAGTAATGAGGACCTCGCTCCAAAACGCTTGCCGTCTTAAGAGACTCGAGGGTGATGCAAGCTTCGAAAAGGGTGTCACACGAGCACAGACAAACCAAGAAGAGGTCTCGTCGTCCGTGTCCCACCTCTTGAGTACTCTGGGCAGGGCATACGACAGAGGACAAACCGTGGCCAGCGCAATATGCCAACTCCCATCTCCGTTGCGAGCAGCAATTGTCGAGAACAAACAGCAGCGACAAAGCTTCTTGCCTCCCTGCCGGTGCCAATTCGAGTCGCCGCAGTGTACTTCGTGAGTGCGTCTGCGTGCGTCCCCACGGAGGTCGCAAATGTAGCAAGTGTGACATTTACTTTTCATTTACATGGACATAAAAAGTTATCATTCCAACACCCTTGACGCAAGCGGCGACAGTTTCGCCGTTTCTTCGTCTGCGCGACACAAGCTTCCAACAGCAATGTGCCCTGTTTGCTAGCTTGAATATCTAGTGGCAACTTGATGGTTGCATCACGATGCCTCGGATCTCAACAGTGCGGCCTCGAGTATGCCGTGCAAGTCACCGCACTTCGACGCCCCAGCTTGCAGCATTTTGAGGAGCGCCTCTTTCGGCAAGGAATCGCCAAATATTGTGGACACGCTGCACACGTAGCCGTCGCGCGTGGACTACAGAGCAGCAGCAGGGGCAAGTGCACGTTAATCACTGCATCCCCAAAACATGGCGTGGTGCATTGCACGAAAGGGCCGCGCTTACCGCGATAGCAAGACAAGACTCCGAACAAGCTTCTTCGGACAGCGTGAGGTCGAACACTTCGCAGCCGTCAATTCTGTGCACAGTAGTGCTGACCTGCAGTTCGAGCGCACCATCGAACAGGAGATAATGAACCACTCGGAGCATACTCGTCAGGAAATCTCGCGCAATGTGCGGTCAAGAGGTGTCGACATGCACTCACCGGAACCGATCCTCCGATGACATCGGTCAATTTCTGTGAGGGCTTTTCTTGTTCGACCTCGAAGTCCTGCGTGTTTCCGGCGACGTCGAACACACTGAGTTGTGGTATCCGCGTGTCAAGCAGCGCGGCAGCAGCCGCCAGCACGGCCGCGTCAATGAGGTTGCCATCATTTTGCATCACAGTGACGTCCACGAACAGCACCCACTGATACTTTTCGGGAATGATTGTCAACTAGAAACAACAAAGCCACACGGACGATGAGCATCTGACAGGACGCGAGGCACCACAGCGGTTGGGTGTGCCAAAGTACCTTGTCGACATCCATGGCACCGCCGGCGAGGAAGGTTCTCCGTAACACCGCGGCGATGGTGGTCTCTAGTGTGCTCTTCTGCTGCTTAGACAGATTCGCCAGCGCCGCGGCAGTAATCGTCGCCGAGGTTTGGACTGCGTCCGAACTCTGTTTGTGGCTGGTGTTCCCTGTGTCTGTAGCGGCGTCCAAGCTGATGATTTCGGCCTTCACTGCTGCCACAACCACTGTGCCCGTGCCGCAGGTCTTGAAACTAACTTGTGCGGACCCATTGGCCTGCTGCAGCATTCCTATCTCGATATCTACCTCCCTATCAAAAGAATAATGGCCCCCATTTTGGTGCGGGACGAACAAAGCAGACGAAATCCGTGAGTACGGTTCAAAGGACAGGCACAACCTGGATTTTTGCGTCATGAATATGCCGAGCACATTTTGACACTGTTTGCGCCCAGACGACTTACCGGAAATCCGTGCGTTCTCGCCCATCTGCTCGAATGTTCGCGCCGACTCCCTGCTTCGTAAACGTCAGCTCGCTCTTGGATATGGTGAGCATGATCACCGCTGTGGATTTGCTGGCGGACGCTTCGCTTTCCACGATCTGTCACGTGCGCGGTATCGGTGTCAGAGCACCGATTGCGTTGGCATCCACACGCGAGCGTGGGGTAATACGAAGAATTGCCCGATTTTTCTTGTGACTCATACAAGTAAAGACTGAAGTTCAATGTCAACAACACACATGATTGTTGGCCACGCCTGATCAGCACTGAACATCTCACCAGAGCACTCGTAGCATAACGCTGCTGTTCGAGGCTGGGAACCGGTCTTGTCGGTCGCTTTGGCTGCGGGACCAAGAGACAGTGACCCCGAACCCCTTCCACTTCCAAGGTTGCCGTTATCGTGCATCCCGTGACCTATGATGCGGCCCCGATAGCAATTTGATCATATTCTCCTGCAATGTTGCGTACACAACCGCCGACACCACCACCACCGCAATGACTACACCAGGACCGTTCGACCGGCTTCGATTCCACGCCGCCACACATCAAAAACAAAACCAAGAGTAAAGCAGCCGACTCCGTCGTCGTCGTCGTCGTCGTCGTCGTCGGTCGGTCGTCATCGTCGTCGTCGTCGGTCGTCGTCGTCGTCGGTCGTCGTCGTCGTCAAAGTCGTCGTCAAAGTCGTCGTCAAAGTCGTCGTCGTCGTCGTCGTCGTCGTCGTCGTCGTCGTCGTCGTCGTCG
>ENA-OWNT01004052-OWNT01004052.1-seawater-metagenome-genome-assembly--contig:-NODE-4052-length-13203-cov-4.330641_pt1 | contig 13203 bp, 7 predicted proteins | sample MGYA00238136_ERZ651165 | MGnify/ENA primary metagenome ERZ651165 (study PRJEB26861, sample SAMN08777766) | seawater metagenome | isolation source: coastal seawater | place: USA: Florida | collected... | reverse complement strand
CGTTCGTCGTTCGTCGTTCGTCGTTCGTCGTTCGTCGTTCGTCGTTCGTCGTTCGTCGTTCGTCGTTCGTCGTTTCGTTTCGTTTCGTTTCGTAACTGTGAGTCGCTGACTAACTGACTGACTGACTGACTGACTGCGTGACTGCCTGACTGCCGGTGACTTCAATCGTTACTCACAGTCACTCACAGTCACAGTCACTGTTCTGTGTATGTTATAGCAACGTTTGAGGACTTTGATTGAACTTTTGAACTTTTGAACTTTTGAACTTTTGGGATTCTATACAATTTTTACTAATTTTGAATTTTAAGAAGTACTGCTGAACGCTGAGTGAATATTCAATCAACGCACTGTAGCTTAAAAACGGCCGAAAATTGAAAATTAGAAAATTAGAAAATTGAAAAGTTGAAAAGTTGAAAAACATTGGAAAGCGAAGAAAGCGCCATTTCGTCGTTGAACCATTCATCGATGTAACTTTTTGTCAAACTTCAAACTTCGTTTTGTTTGCAGCTTTCCAATTTTTCGTTCTTCGGTCTTCATTTGCAGCTTTCCAAAGTTCCCAAAGTTGATGATGAATGCGCACTCAACAATTCTCAAACACTCTGACTGAACTTCAATTCTTAATACTGTACACTCTTCTTCAATAATACTTCAGAAAAAACCGTCCCACAAAGACACTGCGAATGTCACTTATACATTGTGTCAACACTCTGTACAGTACAATAATAATTCAATTCAATTCACCAATATTGTACGATCACCAACCAACCAATCACAACAACTCCGACTCCACTCCACTCCACTCAACTGCACAATCCATCCATCCATCAATCAATCAATCACCGAACTCACGTGTTAGCGTCCACACCGCACAAATCATTCATTCCCACCCTCCAGTCAGTCGGTCGGTCGGTCGGTCGTTCGTCTGTGTTGTTGGTGGTTGTTGGTGGTTGGGTGCTCACTGCTCACTCACTCACTCACTGCTCACTCACTCACTCTCTCACTCACTCACTGGTAAATATCCTTCATTCCCAATTGTAGAAACCTCATTTGACTTTAAGCGATTATGTAATGTTACCTTTATTAGGGATATCACGAAATCGTCCTCGATGTCCTCGAGCCGTTCAACCAACTATACGGCGCTCACTCACTCACTGTCACTGACTCACTGTCACTCACTCACTGTCAGTCAGTCAGTCAGTCAGTCAGTCAGTCAGTCAGTCAGTCAGTCAGTCCGTTGTAGTCCGTTGTCGTTCGTTCGTTCGATTCGTTCGTCAGTCGCGTGACGTTGTTCGTTGTTCGTTCGTTCGTCGTTGTACGTTCGTTCGGTGTTTGTTGTTCGTTCGTTTGGTGTTTGTTGTTGTTCTTCGTTCGGTGTTCGTTGTTGTTGGTTGGTTGTTGGTTGGTTGGTTGGTTGGTTGTGAAGTTGTGAAGGTGGTTGGTTGGTTGGTTGGTCAGTTGGTTGGTTGGTTGTGAAGTTGTGAAGTTGTTTGTGAAGTTGGTAGGTTGTGAAGTTGTTTGTGAAGTTGGTAGGTTGTGAAGTTGTGAAGTTGTGAAGTTGGTCGGTTGTGAAGTTGCTACTCGAGTAGGGTGTGAAGTTGGTTGTTTGGTTGTTGGTTGGTCATGAAGTTGGGTGGTTAGATGTGAAGCTGGTCGGTTGTGAAGTTGGTTGGTGTTTGTTTGTTTGTGGATTGGTTGGTTGTGGCTTTGTGAGTTGGGTGGTCATGAAGTTGTGACTTGTGACGTTGTGAAGCCGTGAAGTTGCGACGTTGGAGAAGTTGTGAAGCTGTGCAGTTGTGCAGTTGTTGTTATGCCACAGTGAAGTTGTACCGTTCGGTGTTCGTTTGTGAAGTTGCTCGTTGTTTGGTTGTGCAGTCGTGTTGTGTGCAGTTGTTCGTTGTTTGTGAGGTGCTGACGTTCGCGTGCTACTGACTAGACGAAGTCGACGACAGCGATGAATTCTCTGTGTGTTGATGGAACTGGAAGGCGATTGACCGCCACGGACTGCGACAGATGTGCTTGCGTTGTCGTTTATGGTCCTTCAATTGACTGCTGACCAAATCAAACAGATAGTTATTCTTTCGTGTTTTGACGGATTCCCCTCAAGATCTCGATTTGTCGGTCGAGAGGGAGGAGCGTTGGTTCTTTTCTCTCGGCATCTTGCGTGTTCCGAGGCATCCTGTTTTCGAGTTATTCTTCCCGCTGCTCGCGGCGGCCCCGAACGTGGCTGACTGACGGCTGAGTCGGTCGAGAAATTGAGAATCCACAGACTGCCGATGGAGTAATTGTCTCGTCTTTGCACAGCCGGCCTGTGCCCGTAGAGACGGTACAAAATGTCGGATGGCGACGATCGCCCTGACGTCAAGGCTTCTGAGCCAGACGGCACTCAAAAAGTGGATACTGCGGAGAAATCGACGCGCAAGAAGGGTTCGAAAAAGAGTTCAGGGTCCCCAAGTCGATCTAGGAGTCGACGAAAGAGCACTTCGAAGAGAAGTGGAACAAAGAAGAAAGGTGACTCTTCAAAAGGCAAAAAGGGATCCCGCTCGCTTGTTGACGACGACGACGACGACGATGACGACGGTAGTCTCTCTGCAACCTCAACACCCACCAAGACTGTGAAAAAGAAAAGCGGTAAGCGCAAGGCCACCAGGCGCAGTCGAACGTCTTCTCGCTCCATTGTCGAAGAAGAGTCCGGGGAGCTCGGCGGCGAGGCGACAAAAAAATCACCAAAACGCACTCTAGTCGACGATGAGGAAGACGATGACGATAATACTGGCAATGGTGACGGTGATGCCACGCCAAACGGGCAGCAGAAAGCTGAGGCAGGAATTGGCGACGGAAGCAGCCATGCTCCTGAGAGCAAAGCCGAACCCGACAATGATGACACCGACACAGAGGAACCCCCGACACCTCGAGGTTCCGCTTCTTCGTCCGCATCGAGTCGACTGCGCACTCACGCTCTGGCGGTCGCAGCCACCATCAAGAAGAAGCCGTCATACTTTGCCGCTTTCATCAACTCCAGGACTCTTGCAGGGCAAGAACAAGCAGGGCAAGACATGACTTGGAAAGAGGCGTGCTGCGGGTCCACAGAAATGAAAAAGAGCCGCAGCTTGCGGCTGCAGGCCATGCACTCCGTCTTCAACAGTATTTTCACGCTAGTTTTCATCGTGCTGCTGTCGTTTGCGCTGGTGTGGCTGGAGAGATACTATGTCAACTACTTCCGCGCCTCATCGGTGCTCCTCAACTACAGTGACTTTGAACTCCAACTTCAGGCAGAGGTATGGCATATTGTGTTTCGTGGCTCGTCGTTACCATCCGAAGGCTTGTTGTCGTCACGTTGTATTATTCTGCTCGTGTATTTTGGCTTAGGCGACGGCCGGAGACCTCTCCACGACTTCTGCTCCGCAAACTACGATGGATCGCAACGATTGTAATGTCGAGGACTGCTTCGCTGGGTATTCGTGTGATGCATTGCAGATGAAGGGCATTGAGACAGCAACATGCGCCGTCTTGGAGCTGGAGCATGGCTGCTCTTGCTTGGGCTGTGTGTGTGCTCTTGACGCTGCGCAGGCTGACCCCCCGTACATCCCACCACCGGACGAGGATTTGACCTTCACCGACGATGGTTACGACTACGACGTTCAGTGTGCAGATTTTGCCGCTGCAACAGCTTCATGCGCCCAAAATTGCAGCTGTTCCGACGAGGAAATTGATGATTATTGCCAAGCGACCTACGACACTCAGGGTGGGGCAAACGAGTGTGTCATGCTGCCTATTCGTAGCGACGGATCCTGCTCGCTTCAATTGAAAAGTGTCGCGATTGCCCCTCAGCTCGGTCTTGACCGCAGTCCGAGATTTGAAGATGTAGTTGGCATTGACGTTAATGCGTCGGAACTCCTGTACACACACCGAACAGGATGTTGCCAAGATCAGCGAGACGGATCGCTGACCGATGCGAAAGGGACATTTTTCCAAGCGTCTAGCCCAGATGATGAGTGCCCTACAATCCTGTTTGACCCGTCCGCTGTTGGCCTAGCGGACTCGGTGAAACTGCGACTTGCGCTATCGATATACCCAACCAATGCTTCGTCAGCCGACAATTTGGACGGCAATGTCACATCCGTGTCGGCTGGAATTGTTGTGACCATGCCCATCAAGTTTTTTGCGGTGTCACCCGGCCTCACCATGTCCGCATTTGTGGTTTTCGCGTTGGTCATCGTGTTTGCAGTTTTACAAGCCGCGACCAATGAGCGGGCGTTGGCACGGCTTCGAAAAATTGGCAACAAAATCCCTTGCTTCAAGGGATTGTCGAACTGTTTCCGGGGCGCCGCTGGGTTTTTGGACGTTGTTCACATGTTCATTGACGTGTTCACCTTCTTCACTTTTTTGATTTCCCTCGGGGTCCTGGCATCGTGGATGAGCGTCCAGTTGGCTGACATTACTGCGTGTGTGAATGCGTCGGAGTTTTCTGCGCTATCGTTTTCACCCTACTACTACAGTATACCCAGTTGGAATTTCCTCGACAATGCCACGGAGGAGAGCACGGTAGTAGCTCAGGCAGCAGAGGCCGAGGATGCTGGTGATCTACCCCCAGACTCTTGCGATGCAGCTGCCATCAATCGCACCGCTGCCTACCTTGCGTTGCTTGACACTGTGGTGGACGAAATGGTGCAAACACTCACGATTTGTGGCGATCCCGCTGTCACATGCGAAGTTGACGACATTTACATGGAGACGTACTACTTCTCAATCCAGTTTGTCCTGTATTTGGTCGGGGCGGCAGCAATCTCTTTGTTCTTTGTCATTGTGTTCGATATTGGATGGGTCGTTGCCCGATTCATGATTGCACGCGTCACCTTCGTGCAAGAAAATGCGTGCCGCTCGTGCCAGTGCATCTTTGACATCAGCAAACTACCTCGAAAATGCGCGCTATGCACATTCTTTTACTGTCGTCGCTGCACATTCCAGACCCGAATCATTCCCGGGTATTCAAAGCCACAGCACGTGTGCACGATGTGCATGCTGCAAAGTCGACAATCTATCATTCGAGAACTCGAGGATATTTGTGAAGCCGGCGCGAGGAAAAATCGAGCTGTTGTCGGATTGGTGCACTTGGTCATTAAGGCTGTGCAAGCTTCGCGGCGGTTCAACCTTACTTTGGAGAAGTACGACAAATTTTTGAACAACGGCAAACGGAGTACGGCTGTGGCTCCGACATTGGTTGTGCCATCGAAGTCCAAACGATCAAAGGCAGCGAAGCAGTCACCAAAGCATGAGGAGTTCCGAATCAACGTTACGCGATTCCGCAGTCGCCGTATTTTTGCAGAGCTGCGCGAGGTAGTCGGGTACCTGTGGCAAGAAACGTTTGTCGAAGACGTGAAAGCAAGCACTCAAGTCATGGATGACGGCTTCGGTGGTGTGTTGGAACCAGACGTTCACCGCGACGCAAGCCTCCGAGAGTTACTGCGCCATGCAGTGAAAGAGATGCTTCGAAATTTGGATGATCGATCCATCATGCACCGTTTCATGACAGGTCTCACGCGACACTACAGCGTCCAGTTCCTGCACACCGAATACGAAGCGCTCGAGGTCCAGGCCTCGCTTGCGAGTAGTACTGCGTCCGGAGACGCCGCAAAACATAGCGCTGCGGCGGCGGCAGCCGCGGTGGCAGACGATGATGCAGACACTGCGTTTTATCGGCAGTTTCTTCGGCGGGTTTTCACATCCGAGTGGTGGTCTGCGATGGCGAAGGCATTGAGTTCCTACGCGGAGCGAAACGCGTTCTCGGAGGCTCGACGGACGCAAATGAAAGCCATCGATGATAAAGCCGATCGATCGTTTCGATCGACCTTTGAACTTGTACCTCCGAGAGCACCAATTACGACTGGAGAGCATGCGTTGCCGTTCGACACGCACGGCGCAGACACCGCCGTTGAAAGCAAGCGAAACCTTGCGCAAGCGCTGCATGCGTTTTGGATGCTTCCCCCTGACACACGCGCCAGTTACTTTGGTAACCAGGCTGACATTGCCTGCAGGTCTTGGTACGAGCGCCTGCTGTTGGGGTGGGATCAGAGTGGAATTGAGACGCAACAAGCACACATCGGATCGGGCGTCAAGTTCACTCCTAAAGTGGAGCGCATGTACTTCGACCGGTCCAATTGTCGCATTGCTTTCCGACAACGTGGAAATGATGTCATTCGAGCTGTTCGCGTGGTAGTTTTCCAAGACTTCTTTGCAGTATTTTCGTCCAAATCGATAGTTAAGGGTCAAGGCAGTCGTCTTACTGACAAGCCTGCAGGGGATTCACAGGCAAAATCAGCGCACCTCATGTTCATGTTCTTCTTTAAAGAGCTTGATTTGGTCAACCACCGATCAAGCGCTGCTATTGCGCAAGGGATCAGCGAAAGCGATTTGGTGTTTTCAGCCTACGACCTCGAATTTTGGTTGTCTGTGCACAAGCCAGCTCTCACCGGCAATGCTGGCGACGGGAGCGCCAGTTCTCTGGGCGCCGTTGACGAAGTTGAGCACAGCAAACTGCGTGACTTGTTCCATCTTCGGTGCATCGATCGCAATTTGCTGTGCGAACTTCATCCTTATGAAAGCACCTTCCCGGAGCGTGAAGATTGCCTCGCGAAAATGTACATCAACGGAGCGGAGTATTTCGACGACGTTGCCCATGCCATGCTTGGCGCACAGCATACAATTATGATTGCGGATTGGTGCATTTCGCCGTTCATATACCTACAACGTCCTCATCACGAACGAGACCCAGCACGCGGAGGTGGCTCGTATGTGCCGAGGGAAGGGGGGCTGGATCCAGCTTTCCGGCTTGATAACCTCTTGCAGCGAAAGGCCGCAGAGGGCGTCCAAGTGTATATTTTGTTGTTCAAGGAGTTGTCGATGGTTTTGGACTTGTATAGTGAACAAGCGGAAGTGCACTTTAAGAAACTGCACAAAAACATTCACGTAACACGGCATTGTCCAACCAAACTCTTCGATCGAACCGGTGTTAGCAAGTCATGGAGTCATCACCAAAAATTTGTTGTTGTTGACAACACAACATCATTTGTCGGAGGCATTGATCTGTGCGCTGGTCGGTTTGACACGCACCTTCATCCCTTGTATGACCCGCTTCCTCCGTACCTTTTCCCAGCCGCAGATTACAAAAACCCGCAAGTTGCATCAGACTGCAACAAACTCTTCAAGGACAATCCATATCCTCCGGTTCTTGACTTGTATTCCGATATCAGAGACTCTGTGTCGAACGATGTCGCTGAAGACTCCATATCGATTCGCAGAGGTCGACTGCGCAGTTCCTCCGTCCGAACCCTGGAACCGTCTCGGAGCAATCGCGACATGGATGGCAGCGCACCTGGAACGACGACAGCAAGTACTGCCGCCGAGGAAGACGCTCGCAAGAAGCCACCTATGCCACGCATGCCGTGGCATGATATCCACAGTTGTGTGTTTGGCAAGGCAGCAGAGGACGCCGCAGAAAATTTCATCATGCGGTGGAACGCCCACAATGCTGAAGATCCCGATGACCCCAAACATCAGCCAATCTGGCCCAAGGCGTTTTTCACAGTCGCACCAACTGCTAAGCGCTCGCAGACTGAGCCAGCTCCAATCTCATACGATGGCGTCGACGTCGAGTACGGGGCAACGGAACTGTGTCCGACCTTCCCTGCAAAAGTGCAGACTTTGCGGTCTGCAGCGGGATGGTCTGGCTGGCGAACGATCGAGAATTCCATTCAGCGCGCCTACATCGAGGCGATCAACAACTCAAAACATTATATTTATATTGAGAACCAGTTTTTCATATCCAAGTCCTTGGGTTTGACTGGTTACTCCAACACCATCGCGAAGGCTTTGCAAGCGCGCGTGATTAATGCGATCGATCAGAATAGTGACAAGAGCGGCTGCTTCAAGTTAGTGATAGTAATTCCATTGCATATGGACGGTGCGTTGAGCGACAGCAGCACTACAGCAGTGCTCCAGCACATGCAACGATCCATTTACCAGGTAAGAATTTGGCGTGATGTGCTCGGACAACTTGTTTTGTTTCACCAAGATTGCCAACGCTGACAATCTGTTGCACGCGCCATTGCCGTTATTGTTTTCGTAGGACGAGCTCGCGTTTTTCAAGCCGTTGTCAATGAAACTGATGCAAAAGTTCCCTGACACATACCCCAACGAGGAGACCGCATTGGAGGGCCTCATGGAGGAGTATGTGATGTTTGTGTCCTTGCGGCAATGGCAGCGTCATCCCGTACGCAAGCAGTACATTGCCACCTCCCAAATTTACATACATTCGAAGTTGCTGGTGATCGACGACCGTGTGATCATTGTCGGGAGTGCAAACATCAATGACCGTTCCATGATCGGGGACAGAGATACCGAATTGGCAGTGCGGATTGAAGGCACTGATTTAGTTGACGGGCTCATGGATGGTCAACCGTGCAAAGTGAGTTCTCGGTGGAGTCTGAATGAGTCTCCGTTGCTCGTGTTTCACGCGATCTCTTTGCTGCAACAGGTCTCAAAGCAAATTCGCTTGTTCCGAGAACGGCTGTGGCGCCAAAATTTTGGACTTGAGTATTCCAGCGGTGATGGTGGGCATTTCAGCGGAGGCCAGGAACCAGCCCAGCGCTCGGTGGATCCGCCAGGATTCTTTGCAGACCCTGTGAAACAATACACGGTTGTCTACAAGCGATGCAAAGGGAACACTGATTATTATCGGGAAATGTTCCCACTAAGTGGCCCTCATAATGCCTGCCAAGCTCGGAAGGAAGTCAAGGACTTCATTAGTCACCACCAAAGGGATAATTTCTTCCAGTACTTGGCAGAAATCGTCGACGAGGAAAAGTTGAGGAAGTTGGCTGCAATTGCGCGGGCCGCCGCCGCTAAATCAGATGAGAGGGGCAAAGACTCGAAGCCGGAGGCGTCGCAGCTGTGCGTTGTGTTTGTTGTATTAGCATTTTGCATCGGCTCAATCCTCTCATGACTCACCGTGCGAACAACATACATCTGTTCAGGCGACGTACGACAGAGAAGCGCTTGCGGTCCTTTGAAAAGGCTGTGAAGGGTGTGTTCTTGTGGAGCATTCTGCGAAGTTAGCCATCGCTCACCCACTCATTCACAATTTGTTTCATGGTTTTTGTAGGCCACGGCGTTCTTTGGCCAATGTTCTTCGCCCGGAAGTACGACTTCAACAAAGAAGTCAGCAAGGCGCAAATGGCCCAGCTGTTGGTCAACCCCATGTTTTTCGTGTAGTACAGTAATCACGTCGCGACAAGTGTCACGGAAAATTTATCCCCATTCTACGAACCACAGTCATTAGTGCTGCGTTGAATTGAAAGCCAGTCACAACGTCAACGTGACTTGCACTCCCCGCCGCCATATTATACACCAAGCGCGCACCCGCTGTCCGTTTCGACGTAGGCCACGCTGCTGTGTTGTGACACGTGCTTTTTGTTGCACATACATGTCGCCGTCATAAGTCATAATGCGCATGCCAGTCATCCTCTACAACATATCATACTCGAGTATCATACACGCATACATCGTCGAAGCCATCTCTACAAACATGGACAGAACCTTACGAACGGTGGGAATCATGATGTACCCGGGTCGAAGATGTGCAGCCGTTGGTGGCGGTGTGGCGGTGTGCGGCGGAACTCGTTACCCCCTGCACGGTGTCGTTCGTCGAAATGTCAACGTTGCGGCAAAGACACAACAACAACGACAACGAAAGTAACGAAAGCACGGCAACGACGAGGACGACGACGAGGACGACGACGACGACGGACAACGCGACGCAAGACGCAAGACGCAAGCGGCGATGCAAGACGCAAATGCCGCAAACGACGATTACGACCGACCGACCGACACAACGATTGCCAACATTTGTGAAACGAGCGTTTGTGTGTGCTGTGTGATGCGTGGTCATCACTGCGCAGCGGGCGCGGTGCGGATCAGGAAGCTAATGGACGCACAGAGTTCGGTGCAATGTTGGTGTAGGTGTGGTGGTATTCGACGGAACCCGAGGTCGTGGTGGGTTTTCACAAATCAAGCGTGTGCCTGGACGTGCAGAACAACAGTCACCGATCCACATTGTGCTCTCGATTGCGGTGGCGCGAAATGAATTTGCATACCAAACGTCTTGTGAAGTTTTTCTCGTGCCATTTCCAACATCGCGGCATCCAGCAAGTGTGGGTGGAGTGCGACCTCTGCTCCGAGTCAACGTTAATTGATATCAAAACAAAGAAAAACGTTGACGATGCCCGGAAAAGGTACTGATAATTATGGCAGCGACAACGCTTCAATCACCAATAATGAGGCACATCACACGGACAACGCCATGAAAAACCACAGGACGCTTGTGTACTGGATCATGTTGGCAGTGCTAGTGCTGTTGAATGTTGCTGACAACGTCCTCGTGGTGGTGCTGTTCGATGAGTTTACCGAGGTGTACGCACAGTTTGTCAATCAGGGCACTGCTTTTGTCTACATTATCATCAGCTCTGTGATTCTCTTCGTGCGTTGGTTGCCCTGCGGAAGACACTTGCGCTGTTTCTGGGACAAACCCAAGCACGAACAAATCGTCGAGGACAGACAGCGCGAGACAGGGACGAGTTTGCGGAAGGCTCCGTGGTATTTGTTGGTGGGGATTGGGCTCTTCAATGGATCTGCAAATTTCTTGATGGCGATTTCACAGCCACACACGCCTGGCCTGACGCAGACTTTGCTTTACAACCTGGGAATCCCGCTGGTGATGGTGCTGTCGGCAATTTTCTTGCACCAGTGTCCCACACCTATCGCGATCGTTGGGGCCGTGTTGGTCGTTGGTGGCTCGTGCATATCCGCTTTGCGTGAGGTGTTCCAACCAGATCCAGCGGCAAGTCCTGTGGTTATTCTCTGGGGCAGTGTGGTGATGTTCGCCATCGCGCAAATATTTCTGTCCGGAGAAAAGGTGTGGGAGGAGGCATCGTTTTCAAAGTTTGGGTCCCTGGATCCCATGCTGATGTTTTGGTACACACTCGTGACGCAATTTCTTCTTGGATGGGCACTGTACCCGGTCCAAACGATTCCAGACTTCGGCAACATAACACTGTCTGACATTCCGGTTAGTTTATTGCGTCACTGTGAAGAACACTTTGATGGCCACACCAACTTCACTGATATTCACAATTGCAACTGCATTGCACAGATGGTCATCGTTAATGGAACGCTGTGTAGTTTGGGGCAGCCCGTGCCAACATCGAACACGTCGGAAGTGTGCACTGAAGCCAACTCATTGATATTCTTTGTGTACGCTGCGCAACAATGTGGTGAAGAGTGCCATTCCATTTCTTGGTTTGCTCACATGATTTTGGGTCTGTAGGTATTGTGCTGTCGACTTTTGGTGCTACTTCTTCGGTCTTTTCGTCATTCAAAGAGGTGGCGCGAATCTCATGGTGATGGCGTCTGCGGTGTCACTGCCGCTACAACAGTTGGTACTCTGCACACCATTTCTCATGGCCAAGTGAGTGTGCCAAGTGATGCGTGGAATTTGTTGCGAAATCTTCTTGAACCTGTTTTGTTCTGCCTTGCGATCGTGTAGATGGGTCGAGACATTTTTCTGGGGCGATGCGGTCGCTCTGGGCTTGGTGCTCATTGGGTTTGGTAAGTACTCGTACTCACACTGCCAATGCATGCAGCAGTTTGTCTGTATTGTAACCGCCTCTACGCCGACCGTGCTGCGCAGGTGTTTACCAAATCAGCCCCGAGGGCAAAAAGAGCCGAGGAGTTGAGACCAAAACTGTATCGAAGTCCCATGCGACGCAACTCGAAGATCCGTTACTTCACGACGAGGGCACATCTGCTTGACCCTGAGACAAAACAGTCTGTGTGTTTTCAGCGAATGGAATGTGGGTGGGTGTGCGGAAATATTTTATTTATTAGATGTTATACTTCTTCGACAAGAGTGTCGAGACTGATTCGGAACACATGATTACAGTTTGCGAATGGCTCCATTGTATTCACACTTTTCGTGTGTGACATTGTTCAGTTGGGACAGCGTGTAACCCAAACTAGTGAGCGAGTCACGAGCCGCTGCAATCTCCGCGTCGACACCCACAGGTTCACGAGTAAATATCCAGAGACCCGCCCCGTTAACACCCTTTTCCTTCGTCGTGCATCCATTTGGGAATTCTTCTTCAGGTTGTCCTCCAGAGACAGCAGCCCAGGTGTACTCAGGAGACTCTCCGCTGTTTTGTGCATCGTTTTCTCCCAATGCCACAATCCAATAGTCTCCTGCGAAAACGTTAGGCAACCAGCACGGCGCCACCAGAAGCGCCGTCGAGTCGTTGTGAGGTTGGCGTGCACACAGAGTCATGTTTTTTTGGTTTTCATTCGGGCCATTAACTTCGTTTTCGTTAGCGTAATTGTGGACAGCAATGACTGGGCCGTCAAAATCGGGGACTTTCTCGTGCTCGTCACAGTACGTGGCCACGACGCAGTAGTTTGTGTTTTCTGGAAGGTATTCCGTAACTTGTTGTTGTTGAATGTACCACGAACGGCGAACCCATTCCGTGAAGTTGACAGATGCAACAGGCTTGATGGTTGGGCAGGTTGCCTCAGCACCTCCGAGGGCGGCAACCGCAAGGGCAGCAGCCATGGCAAAATGTCTTGTGGGCATATTGTATTGGAGATTGGCGATTCCACTCTGGGATTGAAGGACTGACTGAAGTGTGATGAGGTGAGTTTTGTTTACAAGAAAATGAACGCGAAATTTACTGTGGTATGAACGCAGTTCCTGGTCTTGACTCACTACGACTACGACCTCGATCCACTGCCACTGCCAACATCGTGCGCCCAACTTCTCGCCCATCGGCGAGTGCATCCGGCGACATTGCGATTCCTTCGCATCCACCATTGAGTTGCCACCTTGAAGGACGTCAGACCTCCCATCTGCCGTCTTGCCGGTCAAAGCACAACAAAGCACTTACATGATCACCCTCGCCGCCTCACCCTCGCCTCACGCTCGTGGACTCACGGAAGAGAAGGAGGAGAAGAGAAGAGAAGAGAAGAGAAGAGAGTGAAACAACGAACGGACGGCAGAGTGACCACAACCAACAACCAACAACCAACAACCAACAAACAACACCGAGCCAGCAGTCAGTCAGCAAACCAACGTCATGACAGTCATGACGCAAGTGGTTGACGACG
>ENA-OWNT01004050-OWNT01004050.1-seawater-metagenome-genome-assembly--contig:-NODE-4050-length-13208-cov-3.285660_pt1 | contig 13208 bp, 13 predicted proteins | sample MGYA00238136_ERZ651165 | MGnify/ENA primary metagenome ERZ651165 (study PRJEB26861, sample SAMN08777766) | seawater metagenome | isolation source: coastal seawater | place: USA: Florida | collected... | reverse complement strand
TTGCGTCGCCATGTCCATGCCGCAGGTCCATATCGTCGCCTTCTGCGTCGACCTCGGCTATGGACCGGCGGTCGGCGGGCAGATGCTGTCGCTGATGCTGCTGGGCGGCGTCGCCTCCCGCATCCTGTCGGGCCTGCTGGCCGACAAGATCGGCGGCGTCCGCACCCTGCTCATCGGGTCCGTCGCCCAGACCATCGCCCTGATGCTCTACCTGCCCTCGGACGGGCTGGTCTCCCTCTACGTGGTCTCCACCGTGTTCGGCCTGTCACAGGGGGGCATCGTGCCGAGCTATGCGGTGATCGTGCGCGAATACCTCCCCGCGCGTGAGGCCGGTGCGCGCGTCGGCATCGTCATCATGACCACCATCGTCGGCATGGCGCTCGGAGGCTGGCTGTCGGGCTGGATCTACGACATTTCGGGCAGCTATTTCCTGGCCTTCGTCAACGGCATCGCCTGGAACCTGCTGAACGTGGGGATCATCCTGATGATCCTGCTGCGCACCCGCAGCGCCGGGGCCGTGGCGACCTGAGCCGCCACGACCGGGTCTCGAAATCCGTCCTCAGATGAAGGCGTCGCCGTTGCTGATGATGGTCAGATCGTCCGTGTCGAGCAGGATGTAATCCGACAGCAGGATCGTCCCGCCATTGTCGAGATACAGGGTCGTGTCCCCGTTTTCGACGCTCACATCGACGATCGCCAGATCGATCAGCTTGATGATGTCCTCGGCATCATCGAAATCCGTGATCTCGTCGTCGCCGGCGCCATGGCTGGCCAGGAAGATGAACTTGTCCGCGCCGTCACCGCCCGCCAGTTTGTCATCCCCTGCGCCGCCGATCAGGACGTCGTTGCCCAACCCGCCGGCCAGCCAGTCGTCACCGACCCCGCCCGCCAGACGGTCATCGCCGCCGCCGCCGTTCAGGGCATCGCTGCCGCCGCCGCCGACAAGGGTATCGTTCCCGGTCGATCCCTTGATCGTGTCATCGCCTGCGCCGCCCTTGACGAAATCGTCTCCGCCCTGCGCGGAAATCAGGTCATCGCCGCCGGTGCCAATGATCGTATCTGCTTCGTTTGTGCCGTTAATGGACATTCTGTCCTCCCTCGAACATGAGAAGTGATTGAACTAAGCGTATGGGTATTGAACTTGAGTGAGTGGAGTATGTCGGCCCGGTTCTGACCGGCAACCCGTGGCCCCCCGGCGCCCGCCCCTTGTCGGCCGGCAATCCCGGCACTGCCGGACATTCAGGCAGCACATGTCCGCTTTTTGTGCAGGGATGGCGCGCCGTGGGGGTTTTGCCCCCGCCGCCAGTCGGTGACTCCCCCAAAGTATGTCCGACCAGCAGAAGCCCGGAGGGCGCGCCTCTCCTTCTGGGCGGAAATACCTCCGCCGGAGGCCATGCGCCCCGCGGGGCGCATTCAGGCGCTCTCAGAAATCCGCGCGGCCGAGGTGCTTTTCCCCGCGCGCCCGCGCCAGGGCGATCTGCTTCTGCCGCTCCCGGAACCGCGCCTTGTCGGCCTCGTCCGTCTCGTCGATGCAATGGTGGCAGGAGACGCCGTGCTCATACTCCGGCCGGGTGCGGTCCTCGGGCAGGATCGGACGGCGGCAGGCATGGCAGAGCTCATGCGGCCCCTCGACCAGCCCGTGCCCGACCGAGACCCGGCCGTCGAAGACAAAGCATTCGCCCTGCCAGGTGCTCTCCTCCTCCGGCACCTCTTCGAGGTACTTGAGGATACCGCCCTTGAGATGGAACACCTCCTCCACGCCCTGACCGAGCAGGTAGTTGGTGGATTTCTCGCAGCGGATGCCGCCGGTGCAGAACATGGCGATCCGCTTGTTGTGGAACCGCTCCTTGTTGGCCTCCCACCAGGCCGGGAAATCGCGGAAACTTTCGGTCTGCGGATCGACCGCGCCCTCAAAGGTGCCGATGGCCACTTCGTAGGCGTTGCGCGTGTCGATGACCGCCACGTCGGGCGCGCGGATCAGGTCGTTCCATTCGGCTGGCTCGACGTAATGGCCGACCCGCGCTTTCGGATCGACATCGGGCTGGCCCATGGTGACGATCTCTTTCTTCAGCCGCACCTTCATCCGGCCGAAGGGCTGATCCGCCGCGGTGCTTTCCTTCCATTCGAGTTCCGCGCAGCCGGGCAGGGCGCGCAGATGGGCCAGCACCGCATCGATCCCCGCCCGCGAACCCGCGATGGTGCCGTTCACCCCCTCCTGCGCCAGCAGCAGCGACCCGGTGACGCCATGGGCGCGGCACAGATCGGCCAGCGGCCCCCGCAGGGCGCCGGGGTCGTCGAACCGGGTGAAGTGGTAGAGCGCGGCGATCGTGTACATGCCCCGCGATCTACGCCCGCCCCGCCCGCCGCGCAAGCGTCAGCCCGTCGCGCCCTGCCGCATCCGGGCAATCAGATCCGCCAGCCGGTCGAGGTTCGTCGCCAGGAAGTCGCGTGTCGGCCCGTCGCTGATCCGGCCATCCGCCACTTTCGACGCGATGCCGCTGATGGCCACCTCGCCGCCGGTGATGAACACCGCCCCCGTCACCGACATCACCTGGCGAAGATGGTAATTCGCCAGGATGCCGCCCAGCTGACCGGGGGACTGGGTGACGATCAGCGTCGGCTTGCCCGCGAGCGGCTTCTCCGGTTCCTTCGACAGCCAGTCGAGCGCGTTCTTCAGCACCGCCGGGAAGGACCGGTTGTATTCCGGCGACCCCACGATCAGCCCATCCGCCGCCGCCACCTGCGCCGCAAGGGCGCGCACCGACGCGGGCCCGCTGTCCCCCTCGCGCAGATCGGCATTGTAGAACGGCAGTTGCCCGATCTCGGGCTGCGTGATTTCCATCCCCTGCGGCGCGATCTCTGCCAGGGTGTCCATCATCTGCCGGGTAAACGCGCCCTGGCGCAGCGATCCCGTCAATCCGACAATCTTCATCTCGCTCATCCGATCTCTCCTTTTCTTTCAAAAGCTAATCCGCCCCGCCCGCCTGTCCATTCCGCAAAACCCGAGTGCCACCCCTGCATCAGGGCACAGCCGATTGACCCCACGCCCGCGCCTGCTACCCTCCGCCGGACCGCAGACAGGAGGCCCCCATGACCCGCGCCCTCATCGTGATCGACGTCCAGAACGATTTCTGCCCCGGCGGCGCGCTCGCCGTGGCCGAGGGCGACGCGATCGTGCCCGGCATCAACGCGCTGATGGCAGAATTCGGGACCGTGATCCTGACCCAGGACTGGCACCCGGCGGGCCATTCCTCCTTCGCCTCCTCCCATGACGGCAAGGACCCGATGGAGATGATCGAGATGCCCTACGGGCAGCAGGTCCTCTGGCCCGATCACTGCATCCAGGGCTCTCACGGGGCGCAGTTCCACCCGGACCTGACGACGGACCGGGCCGATCTGATCATCCGCAAGGGGTTCAATCCGGCGATCGACAGTTATTCGGCCTTCTTCGAAAACGACCACACCACGCCGACGGGCCTCGAAGGATACCTTCGGACCCGCGGCATCAGCGAGCTGACCATGGTCGGCCTCGCCACTGATTTCTGCGTCAACTTCTCCGCCGTCGACGCCGCGAAGCTCGGCTTCAAGGTGACCGTCCTCACCGACCTCTGCCGGGGCATCGACCTCGGCGGTTCCATGCAGGCGGCGCGGGACGGGATGACGGCGGCAGGGGTCACCCTGTCCTGATCCTTCACCTTTCCCGAAATACTCCGGGGTCCGGGGCGGCGCCCCGGTCCGCCCTCTCCGCTGGACACCTCCCGACCCCCCTGCTTTAACCATGGGGCACCCGAAGGAGCCCGCCCGATGACCGATCTCGCCACCCGCGTCTGGAACCACCGCTGGAAGATCGACCCGATCGTCCGGTCCCTCATCGACACCGATTTCTACAAGCTCCTGATGTGCCAGTCGGTCTTTCGCAACAAGCCCGACACCCAGGTCACCTTCTCCCTCATCAACCGTTCCAAACATGTCCCGCTCGCCAAGCTCATCGACGAGGGCGAGCTGCGCGAACAGCTCGACCACGTCCGCTCCCTCTCGCTCACCCGCGGCGAGTCGACATGGATGCGCGGCAACACCTTTTACGGCAAGCGCCAGATGTTCCGCCCCGACTTCATGGAGTGGTTCGAAAACCTCCGCCTTCCCGCCTACCACCTCGAGCGCAAAGGCGATCAGTACGAACTCACCTTCGAAGGCAAATGGCCCGAGGTCATGCTCTGGGAAATCCCCGCCCTCGCCATCCTGATGGAACTGCGCGGCCGCGCCATCCTCGACCGCATGGGCCGGTTCGAGCTTCAGGTCCTCTACGCCCGCGCCATGACCAAGATCTGGGAGAAGATCACCGCCCTGCGCGACCTCGACGGCCTGCGCATCGCCGATTTCGGCACCCGCCGCCGCCATTCCCACCTCTGGCAGGACTGGTGCGTGCAGGCGATGATCGAAGGGCTGGGCGACAAGTTCACGGGCACTTCCAACTGCCTCATCGCCATGCGCCGCGATCTGGAGGCCGTGGGCACCAACGCCCATGAACTCCCCATGGTCTACTCCGCGCTGGCGGAGGACGACGCCGCCCTGGCCCGTGCGCCATATGACGTGCTCGCCGACTGGCACGAGGAGCATTCCGGCAACCTCCGCATCATCCTGCCCGACACCTACGGGACGAAGGGCTTCCTCGAAAACGCCCCCGACTGGCTCGCCGGCTGGACCGGCATCCGCATCGACAGCGGCGACCCCGCCGAGGGTGCCGAAACTGCGATCCGCTGGTGGCAGTCCCGCGGAGAAGACCCCCGCGAAAAGCTGGTGATCTTCTCCGACGGCCTCGACGTGGCGAAGATCGAGGAGCTCCACCGCCAGTTCTCCGGCCGCGTCCGGGTCTCCTTCGGCTGGGGGACGTTGCTGACCAACGATTTCCGCGGTCTGGTCGAAGACGACGCCCTGGCCCCGTTCTCGCTGGTCTGCAAGGCCGTGGCGGCGGATGGACGACCGACTGTCAAGCTGTCGGACAACCCGGAGAAGGCCATGGGACCGGAGGCGGAGATCGCGCGGTATAAGCGGGTGTTTGGGGTTGGGGAGCAGGTTAGGATGGGGGTTGTGGTTTAATATCTATTAAGGTTGGGGAAATTCGAATTTTTCGATGTAGTCTTTGATCAAACCATCTAGTGCCTCTCTGCCATCCCTAATGCCGAAGGGGTCGAAAAAGCCACTCGAAGCAGGTTCTTTTTTAATTTTTCGGTTCTGGAATACACACCAGCAGAGATTTAATACCACTGATCTGTGTTCGTCGGCGTTCGGGTCAAAATCAAAATAATCTATTAACTCGGAAAACTCGGCGCGACCCTCTTTTAGCCGGTCAAACAGTTCTATTTCCCCTGATTTCAAGATGCATAGACCAACTAGTGCCATACGGTATCCCGGGTACAGCCTAGTCAAAACATTGTCACCATTCGGCAGCAAGCTTATTTCGGATAGCAATCGATCCACACCGCGAAGTGTGAGGCGTGAAACCATGACTTTCGACCTAAAGTAGAACCGAAGTTCTTCGTGAATTGCACTTGGCACGTTCAACTCTTTAGATTTTGCGTCGAGATATTTTAAAGCACTGAAAGATGTTGCGCCTCTCGTGATAACGCGCTCAGGCATATTCATTTTGATGGATATGAACTTGCTGAGGTATCCTCGCGCATCTATTTTGTCTCCATACTTAGAAGTGACGCTCGCCTCTAGGGCTGACCAATTTGCTCCCAACACAAAATGAACATTGGGGATGTTGAAGAAATGTTTTGATATTTCTATTATTTCCAAGGCGAAATCTGGCCGACACCTATCAAGTTCATCGATAACGAACAAAATCTTTTGGCCGCCATTGGCATAGGTGAGTTCCGATAGGGCGGACTTGAACGATAGCACAGACTGTTGTCTTCCTATCTCAGATTGCCAAACTTTTTCGACTTCGGCCTCTATTTCCTTCGAGAACGCTTCGATTCCAGCGTCAGCAACAGCCCCGGCTACTTCAGTCGCTCCTGTCGTTGCGACTGCCAAAGCAATGCGTGCTGCGGGGCGCCACAGCCTCTGTGCAGCCGATCTCAATTTCTCGACCCTACCTTTGTCCTTTTTGTCGTTAAACCGGTCTGCTATAGCTTCGGTGAGCGCCACCAAAGGTTCGCGAAAATAGTCGCTCTCAAATGCGTCGAAATATATCGTTCTTGCGGTTCCGGAATTCGCGAGTGCGTGATCGCCGACCCAACATTTGAGGAAGAAACTTTTTCCGGTGCCCCAATTGCCATCAAGCGCAACTACCAAGGGCTCGTCAATTCGTTCGAGCAGCTCGGACAGGTCTCGACTGAGTTGGGACCTGTCTAACAAGTCGAAGTCCGACAGCTTGCTCTCGTATAGAGTGATAGGAGCATTTCGATTCGGAAAGTACATTTGCAAAGCTCACAAGTTGGTCAAAACACGACTCTGGATTATTGAAATCAGTTCGCTGAGCGTATTTCAAGCAAGCCGTAGGGTGCGTGCTCGCACGCACCACCCGCCGCCTCGCCATCGGTGCGTGACATCACGCACCCTACGGGCGCTCCATTCAACTTCCGGTACCCGCCCCGCGACCGCTCCGACACCCGTAGGGTGGGGTTCCACCCCACCAAACGCCACGCAAGGTGGGGTGAAACCCCACCCTACCTCTCCCACCCACGCCCTTCCTTCACCTCCGACCGCGCCTTCTTCGCCTCCACCCGCTTCCGCTTCTGGTTGGCCGAGACCTTCGTCGGGATCCGCCGCTTCGGCGCGACCAGCGCCTTCCGCACCAGCTCCGCCAGCCGCTCCCGCGCGATCTCCCGGTTCCGGGCCTGGCTACGCTCTGACGACACCTGCAACACGATCGCCCCGTCCTTCGTCCAGCGCCGCCCCGCCAGCCGCCGCAGCCGCCGCTTGACCGCATCGGGCAGCGACGGCGACCGTTCCGCCTCGAACCGCAGCTCGACGGCCGAGGACACCTTGTTCACGTTCTGCCCGCCGGGACCGGAGGCGCGCACGAACTGCTCCGTGATCTCCCAATCCTCGATCGTGATCTGGTCCGTGATGCGCAACATGCTGTTCTTTCGAATATACCGACGTGGTGCCCGAGACCTACCGAGGTAATACCGGCAGCGGCCGAAACAAGCAAAAGGGCCATCCGATCGGATCGGATGGCCCCCTTTGAGTTCAGGAGGTGCGCCGGTTAGGCGTGCACCAATCTGGTCATAAACACCCCAAGGGCTGCCTCAGGATGCCTCCTTCCAGACTGTTCCGACACCTCTCTCCGTAATCCCAATAGACACTAGAGCACCTCCTTTCATCAGTTTCCGATAAGAAGATGGTGCCACAGATTTCGTGTCTGTCAAAAGAAATCACGCAACCTGTGGTGAAAGTTTAGCGACAATTGCCCGGAAAGGCAGCAGAGCCACAATCGCGAGGCTCAGTTTGACCATCCAGTCCGCCACCGCCAGCGACACCCAGAGCGGCACGACGGGGCCCGCGCCGAGGAGCGGCAGCGCCTCTCCGGCCCAGCTCACGTCATTGCCCGGCTCCAGGAAAACAAGGGCGCCGGAGAAGGCGACGGTGAAGAAGATGGCCGTATCCACGGTCGATCCGACCAGGGTGGAGGCCAGCGGCGCCCGCCACCAAGACCCGCCGCGCAGGCGGTCGAAGATGGCGACGTCCATCATCTGGGCGGTGAGGAACGCGAGGCCGGACCCGAGCGCGATGCGCCAGGTGACGAGCGGGCCGAACTCTCCCATGATCTGGGTGCCGATCAGGGAGCAGACCACGCCGACCGCAAAGCCGATGACGACCACCCGCCGGGCGGCAGAGACGCCGTAGACGCGGTTCATCACATCGGTGACGAGGAAGGCGACGGGATAGGTGAAGGCACCCCAGGTCAGCCATTGGCCGAACAGGAATTGCACGAGGATGTTGGAGGCCACAACGACGGCGGCCATGGCGAGAACGCCGGGAAGGATGCGTGTCATATCTGATACCGTTTTTTAGACAAGGTCGCGGAGACTTGTGCGCCCCATGGCGCGAGGGCGGGGGTTACTCCGCCGGGGCGGGCTTGGCAAGGATAATCTCGGTGAACCCGCCGGGCAGGAAGGGCAGTTCATTGTCGTCCGCGACCATCGTGGCGCGCAACGCCCCCGCCGCATCGGTCCAGAGCGACAGCCCCTCCAGGTTGCCATGCCCGACACGCGGGGACCAGACCACCTCCCCGGTCATGGCCTCCGCCCCGGTCAGCCGGATCCGGCGGATGCGCGAGCGCAGGCCGGTCAGGCCGATCTTCCGCTCCAGCACGTAAAGCGCGCCGTCAGGGCCGAAATCCGCCCCCGTCGGTGAAAACCCGTGGTCGAGGGCGAGGCTGCCGAACCTCTCCCATCCCTGCGGCGTCTCGCGCAGGATGGTGGCGGTCTCCTCTCCGCGCAGCGGAATTTCCGACACCATCACCGCACGCCCCTGGGTATCCAGCGCCAGCGCCTCGAAGCCTTTGTTGGCGTGATGAAGGTCGAGCGGCGGCAAATCGGGCAGGGGCCAGCCCCGCGCCTCGTCGTCGAAACGCAGCACCCGCGGCAGGGATTCGAAGGACACGACCGGCGCGCCCTCTTCCGTCAGGTCAAGGCCCTCGGCATCGTTCCACGGCCCGACGAGCACCCGCCCCGCGTGATCGCGCAACCTCTCCGTCGCGGTCACGACAGCGCCTGCAAGCCGCCCCTCCTCCCGCCGGAACTCGCCGCGGATCAGCATGTTGCGGTCGCTGATCGCCACGAACGCCGCGCCGTCGCCGGTCACCGCAAGACCGGACAGCCCGCCCACACCCGGAGGCGGGTCGCTGATCCTGATCGTGTCCGACTTGAGGAGGACCGCCGCCCAGAGAGCGACGGCCGCGGCGACGCCTATCGCGATTGCAGTACGTTGACGCATTGTCCGGGCAGGTCCGCCATGGTCAGTTGCCGACGCGGTTTCGGCTTGGGCGCGTTCGGGTCGGGCGGCGGCGGGTTCAGGATGTCACGCACCCATTTCTCCGCATCGGCACAGCCGTCACCGGCCGGCGGCGGGGTCTGGTCCACGCATCCGCGCATCCCGCGCGGGCAGTTCAGCCGGACATGGAAATGGTAATGATGGCCGTACCAGGGCCGGATCTTGCGCAGCCAGCTGCGGTCGCCCTTCTCATCCTTGCACATCTGCACCTTGGCGCCGGGGAAGACAAAGATCCTGGCGACGCGCGGGTCGCTGGCCGCCGCCTTGAGAACCTCGTGATGCTGGCGCGTCCAGTTGTCGTTCACATAGGCCCCGTTGGCCCGGCGCAGCGAAATGGAGGAAATCTTCTCCCGTTCGGCGCGGCTCAGGTTCAGGCGCTTCGGCGGCAGCATCCAGATATCCGCGTCCAGCCCGATCTGGTGCGAGGCATGTCCCGACAGCATCGGCCCGCCGCGCGGCTGCGACAGATCCCCGATATAGAGCCCGGCCCACCCCGGCTGCTGCGCCGCCTTGCGGCTGAGGTCCTGGAGGTAGTCGATCATCTCGGGCTGGGCCCAGTTCCGGTTGCGCGACAGGCGCATCGCCTGCCATGTCGGCCCGGTTTCGGCAAGCTCCACCGCGCCGTCCTGGCACCCCTTGGCATAGCCGCCGAAGGATTGCGGCCGGTTCGCACTCGCCTTCGGCATGGCGCCGAACAGCTGCCGCGCCTCCTTGCCGCGCATGGAGGGCGGGATCTCCTGCTGGGAGGACACCTGGACGGGGCTGCTCTGGCCTCCGATGCAGGCGGCCAGCAGAAGCGTCAGGACGAGGGCTGAGAGCTGTCGGACCATTGGGCGGGATCTCCTTCCGGTTTCACCCAGACTAGCAGGATGAGGCCAAGGAGGAAGAGGAAGATGAGCGGCGACACCCCGATCTGCTGCGATCCGCTGATTGTGGTGACGATCCCGATCAGCGTCGGCGCGAGGAAGGAGGTCGCCTTGCCCGCCAGCGCGTAGAGGCCGAACGCCTCTGCCATGCGGTCGGGATTGGCCTGGCGTACCATCATCGTCCGGCTGGCCGCCTGAATCACCCCGCCGGCCGCCCCGATGAGCGCCCCGAAGACAAAGAAGGTGATGTCGGGCAGCATCGAGTCGGCCCCCACGACGATGCCGTAGACCGAGCTGCGCGAGACGAAGACGATGGACCCGGCCACGAAGGCCAGAACGAGGATCGAGACGATGATCACCGGCTTGGGTCCGAATTTCTGATCCATCCGCCCGCCGATCACCGCGAAGATCGCGCCAAAGATGATGGCCACGATCCCGAAGACCCCGATGAAGACGACCGACCAGCCCAGCACGCCCGAGGCATAGATTCCGCCGAAGAAATACATCCCGTTCAGCGCGTCGCGATAGAACATCGACGACCCGAGATAGGCAAAGAGCGAGGGCGTTCCCGGCAGGTTGCGGATCGTGCCGACCAGCCCCTTCAGCGCGCCGCGCACCGCCCCCTTGGGCGGTTTCGACGCCTTGGGATCGCGCACGAACAGGAAGAAGGGGATCATGAAGACCGCGTACCAGATCGCGGTGAGCGGCCCGACGGCCCGCGTGCCTTCGCGCATCTCGGGGTCCAGCCCGAGGATCGGCGACATGCCGATCAGGGTCGTGCCCGTCTCCGCGTTCTCTGCCAGAAGCAGCAGCATGATCACCAGCGCGACCAGCCCGCCGGCATAGCCGAACGCCCAGCCATTGCCGGAAATGCGCCCGATCTCCTCTTTCGAGCCGAGGTCGGGCAGCATGGAATTGGTGAAGATCGTCGCCAGTTCCATCCCGATCATGCCGAGGCCGAAGAAGAAGAGCGTGGTGTAGAGGTTGAAATCCCCCGGCGCCGCATACCAGAGCATCCACGACCCCACGACATAGAGGACCGAGAACAGCCAGATCCACTTCAGCCGGTTGCCCGACACGTCGGAAATCGCCCCGAGGATCGGCGCCAGGATGGCGATGGTGAACCCCGCAAGCCCGACGCCGAAGCCCCAGGCCGCCTGCGCCTGCGCGCCGTCGCCGATCAGTTCCTGCACGTAGGGGGCGAAGATGAAGGTGATGAGAAGGGTGTTGTAGGGCTGGCTGGCCCAGTCAAAGAAGAACCAACCCCAGATCCGCCTGCGCAATTCCATACCATCCCCCCGGTTTGCGGCGATATGAGCCGGAAACCGGGCAGGGGGCAAGAAAATCCTTTATGAAACCGTGCTTGGCCTCACACCCTCTCGGGCGGCCAGGGGCGGCTGTCATCGGCGGCAAAGAGCGCGGCGACCCAATCCGGCAGATCGGGGGAGGTGTCCTCGATCCCCAGCTCCTTGAGGATATCCGTCGTCGGAACCATCTTGCCCCCGCCGACCAGCGCCGTGCGGAAGATGCCGTGATTGGCGCAGGTTCCGTCCTTAACCCACATCGACTGTTCGAGGTAGATGAACCTGTCGTCCCAGCCCAGCAGCCGCGACTGCATCTCGATCCGCTCCAGATTGGTCAGCCGCCGCCGGTAGCGCACGACCGACCCGGCCACGGTCAGCCCCCATTTCCGTTTGCGCAGCACCCGGAAGAGGCCCGAGCGCATGGCAAAGGGAATGCGGCCGAGGTCAAAGATCGACAGGGTCCGGCCATTGTTCAGTTCGGCCATGAAATCGAGGTCCCAGGGCCAGATGCGGTGATGCGAGACATGCACGTCCCGCAGGCCGAGCGGCGGTGCGGACCGGAACTTGATGACTTCCTTGGCGAAGCGGATGAACGGATACATGGGCAGCCTCCTGGCCGCGATCTCTGCTCCGGTTGACGCGAAGGTCAACGTCTACCTCACGTCAATCCTTTCTCAAGCCCGCTATTGCACAACGCCTTGCCTAAAGGGCCGTGCGTCCCTAGGTAGAACACGCCCAGACAGGAGACCCAGATGCAGTCGCTTTTCCAGATCCTCATGCTGATCCTCGACATCGTGTGGTTCTTCGTGATCGCCCATGTGATCATGAGCTGGCTGATCTCCTTCCAGATCCTCAACGTCCGCCAGCAGTTCGTCGGCCAGATCTGGTACGGGCTGAACCGGCTGATGGAACCGATCTACGGCCCCATCCGCCGCATCCTGCCGCCCATGGGCGGGCTGGACCTTGCCCCGCTGGTCGTCCTGATCGGTGTCTATGCGCTTCGGATCGTGCTGGCGAACAACGCCATGGCCTTTTACTGAGCCGTCGCGGCACCGGCGCTGCTGCGCCGTCGAGTATTTTTTGGAAAGATGAAGCCCCGGGGGTGCACAAGATGCGCCCCTTTCGCTTGAATCCTCCCCCCATATTTTGGTTTACTGGCGCTTAACGGCTCTATGGCCGAATAAGAGCAGTTTTCCGGATCACGAGGGGGCGAAATGCCCGAACAGGACCGCGCACCCGCCACGCTTCTGCGCGAAATCTTTGGCTTCGATGCGTTCCGACCGGGGCAGGAGGAGATCGTCCGCGCCGTCACGGCGGGGCGCGATACCCTTGCCATCATGCCGACCGGTGGCGGCAAGTCGCTGTGCTACCAGCTTCCCGCGCTGCTGCGCGAGGGGGTGACCGTCGTGATCTCTCCGCTCATCGCCCTGATGCGCGACCAGGTGCGCGCGCTGCGGGCTGCGGGGGTCGAAGCGGGGGCGCTGACCTCCGGCAATACCGAAGAGGAGACGGAGGCGGTCTGGGATGCGCTGCGCGACCGCCGGCTCAAGCTGCTCTACCTCGCGCCGGAGCGGCTCGCCTCTGTCGGCACGCAGGACATGCTGGGGCGGATCGGCGTCTCGCTCATCGCCGTGGACGAGGCGCATTGCGTCAGCCAGTGGGGCCATGACTTCCGCCCGGATTACCTGCGGATCGGAGAGCTGCGCGCCGCGCTCGACGTGCCGGTCGCCGCCTTCACCGCCACCGCCGATGCCGAGACGCGGGCAGAGATCATCGCCCGCCTCTTCCCGTCCAGCGACCCCGACCAGTTCCTGCGCGGCTTCGACCGGCCCAATATCCACCTCGCCTTTTCCGCCAAGGACCAGCCGCGCCGCCAGATCCTGACCTTCGCCGCAGCCCGCAAGGGCCAATCGGGCATCGTCTACTGCGGCACCCGTGCCAAGGCCGAAACGCTGGCCCAGGCCCTGCGCGAGGCCGGGCATCCGGCGATCCACTACCACGGCGGGATGGAGCCCGACGCCCGCCGCGCCGCCGA
>ENA-OWNT01004049-OWNT01004049.1-seawater-metagenome-genome-assembly--contig:-NODE-4049-length-13208-cov-5.697890_pt1 | contig 13208 bp, 13 predicted proteins | sample MGYA00238136_ERZ651165 | MGnify/ENA primary metagenome ERZ651165 (study PRJEB26861, sample SAMN08777766) | seawater metagenome | isolation source: coastal seawater | place: USA: Florida | collected... | reverse complement strand
TCGTTCCTTCGTTCGTTGCTTCGTTCCTTCGTGCGTTTGTTCGTTCGTTCGTTCGTTCGTTCGTTCGTCGCTTCGTCGCTTCGTTCGTCGCTTCGTTCATTCCTTCATTCCTTCATTCCTTCATTCCTTCATTCCTTCATTCCTTCATTCCTTCATTCCTTCATTCGTTCATTCGTTCATTCGTTCATTCGTTCATTCGTTCATTCGTTCATTCGTTCATTTGTTCATTCGTTCATTCGTTCATTCGTTCATTCGTTCATTCGTTCATTCGTTCATTCGTTCATTCATTCATTTGTTCCCTCGCTATCTATGTTGTTGCTTTGTTGTTGGGGAAGCGTCGTTATGAACGTGAAGTCGACAGCATGTCCGAGTCAACTCATTTTGTGTGGTGACAAGAATTTTCGTAGCTGTACTTCTTCCCTTGAAACTTTGCTTGCAGTTTCATGGAGTCTTTGTAGACGTTCTCTGGCAGACCTCCTCGTGGTGGCAGGCCCGTGGACGCCGAGTCCGGCTCGTAGCAGTTGACGCAATGGAAGTCGTGTCCATTGACAACCTATGGACGCTGCTTGCAACAACCTGCTTCGTGCTTCGCATTGCATTGTTCTTGCTGTCGCGGCGAAACATTCAAGAAAAGCGCTCCAAAAAGGACAGCGCCACCACGCACGCAGATGTGTCGGCGATGGAGCTATGCTGTCGGTATCTTCCCTGCTTCCTCATGTACAAAGCTGCAGACTGGATGCAGGGGCCATACCTCTACGACGTGTACATGGCGAAGCGAACCGTCGCAGAAGACGGATCGAGTGTTCCCTTGATTCCAGAAAAGGAAGTTTTAATTTTGATGTTGACCGGTTTCGCGACGAGCGCGGTGTTCAGCAGTTTTTCCGGAGCACTGACTGACAAGCACGGCCGCCGCAAAGGAAGTCTGGCATTAGCATTGGTCACAGTCGGATCTGCGCTGAGCGTGCTGTCTGACTCCCGGCCACTTATGTACCTCGGAAGAGTGTGCGGAGGAGCATCCAGCTCCCTGCTGTACACTGCTCCCGAATCGTGGCTAAATGCAGAAGCTGCACGAACCAAATCCCGCCGCCACTTGGGCACTGTTTTTGGTTGGGCGTACTTCCTGGACGGTGTTATTGCAGTGGCGGCAGGTCAGCTCGCCAACGCAGCAAATGACGCCAGCGGACCAACCGGTCCCTTCATGCTCTCAGCGGCGTTTTCTGTCGTGGCCGGACTCCTCGTCCTCTTTTTGTGGACTGAAAACTACGGAGAAAAGCCAGCCGAGTCCAAGAGCAAGAAGGACAAATCCCCTGCTGTTCGGCATTCGACCATGTCGAAGGTCAAAACGGCATTGCGGTTGATTTGGGCGGACTCTAAGATCCAAAAGATTGTCGTGTCCCAGACAGCTTTTGAGGGTGCAATGTACATGTTTGTATGCGTGTGGGTTCCCGTGCTCAAGGACTCGTTCGCCACTGCTGGAGGCGACGGCTCCCTTCCCTTTGGATCGATATTCAGTTGTTTCATGATTTGTTGCATGATCGGATCTTCTGCTTTTTCGTTTGTGGACACGCTGAGTATTAGCAAGGGGTGGGCATTTTTCGCCGTGCTGACTCTCGCGTGCGCGGCTCTCGGGCTGAGCGGCATGTTTGACGATGGATCCGACGATCCCTGGACGTTTGTCCCGTAAGTTGAAGCCCGCGTCATGTTTTTCGTGGTTCTTGCTTGGTGAATTCCAACTGGCACCGCCATTGATTCGTTGTGATGGTGGATGTGCTTCAAATGCATGCAGGTACCTCAGTGTACTGTTGTGTTTCTTCTTATTCGAAGCCACAGTTGGGTACGTCATTAAACTCATGTGACACTGCAGCATGTTCTTCGCGCACCCTGACTCCACTTTTACGAATCTGTAGGTGCTATTATCCGCTCATCGGCACCTTGCGAAGTGCTGCCCTTGACAACACCCACGCCTCCGCGGTGATGACACTTGCGCGGATCCCACTCAACGTTGTCGTTATCATTGTTTTGTGCTACGCAGACACCCTTGGCCACGCGGGGGTCCTACGTTGCGCGTCCGCTTTGCTGATCATCGGCATTGTGCATTACTCGTTTTTCTAGAGTGTTCACACATACATGTACTTATCGGTAGATCTAAAGTTAGTTGTACTCATCTTCCACGATGCTTCCGCTCGTCGTTGTTGGTGGTGGTGTGGTGGTATTCGCGGTGGCTTGCCGTCGTTCATTCATTGATGATGATGCAGCTGCCTCGCAGCTTCGCATCTTCGCAAAAGTGTGTTGCAGCTTCCGCAACTGGAAGTAAGTCCGATTGATTTCCGAAGTCCGAATTGACGACAACGAACGAACCAAACCGCCTTGCCCAATTCACGAATGCGTGTAGTCTCTAAACGCGGCTGGTATACGCAGTAACTGTTCAGTCACAGTGTTGCTTCCTTAACCGATATTCTACGCAAGCGCAGTGTTCCTTTCCGTCTTGGTGACGGTGAGCGGTGAGCGGTGAGCGGTGACAGACGTTCACTGACCCGTTCGTTGTCGTTCGTTGTTTGTCGTTCGTCGTTTGTCGTTGTTGGTTCTTCGTCGTTTGTTGTTCGGCGTTTGAACTTCTTTTCTGTTCAATGACACTGTGTGTCAAAGACGAAGACGACGCCCACCACGACGACCACAAACGACGACCAACACCACCAGGCATTGACGTAACGACGACAGCAACAACCACAAGGACCACCGTCAGTGTGGCAGCAACAACGACGGTGCGCGAGGAAACGCCGGAATGCAAAGGATGCGCACCACAACGGCGAACGGAAATGGGTGGCAACATAGACGACACAGCTATTGGACTGTCCGTTTGTGTATGTGGACGCAGTGAAGTACGGAAAGCGATCGTGCCAAGCATTAAGAGTTCCGCCGTCTTAAAACAATTGATTGAGAACGGTGGTTGTTGGAGCAGTTGAATTGGTTTTCTCTAAATGCAGTAATCTCCGGCTTGCTTCGTTGTGTTTTTTCAAAGTTGCTAAATTGTTCTGCCGAAACGCGTGCTCTCTTGCCATCCTCGCCCGGTTTCTCGTGACCACGGGTTGTGCATTGCGACTAACATGGGCCTGTTTGATTTCGAAAGTCCTCCGGTGTCGCTGGCTGTTCCGCGACTTGGTGCGTTCCGCATCACTGCAGGCCTCGGTCGACGATCGCCGGTGGCGAAGCGTTCACGCCAACAAATTCTCGCCACGGCAGCCGCTGGTGCTGACGCGATCAAGCCGTTTTCTCTCACGGAATCCCTCTACGATGAGAGCACGTTCAATGGTCGCCTGCAAGGTATTATGTCGCAACTGGACCCGCTGAAGCTGTTCATTTCAAAGAGCACAATCAAGGAGAAGATCAAACTGCTCGAGGACTTTGCCGCCGGAAAGCGCGACCCCAGCGTGACAGATGCCGAGTTGTGGGAAGCGAAAGCAATTAAAGCAGCCAGATGCCACCCTGACACGGGAGAAATTATTTTCCTGCCCCTTTGCTTCGCCGCTTACATGCCGATGCAACCCATGATTGTGATGGGAATGCTATGGCCTGGCTCGGGTATGGTGAACCAGATGTTTTGGCAGTGGTACAACCAGTCGTTCAACGCTGCGGTCGTGTACGCGAACAAGAACAAAAGTTCGGAAATGAACTCAATGGAACTCGCTGTGTCGTACACCGCTGCGTTGCTTGGCGCCGTGGGTATTTCTGTGGGAATGAAGAAGCTCAGTAAAACCCGACCCAACAGCATGTTTCTGCGCCTCGGGGCTCCGTTCTGTGCAGTGGTGTTCGGTGGCTGTTCGTCTCTCATCTGCATGAGGTTCGACGAGTTGCAACAAGGCGTCCTCGTCCGCGACGAGCACGGCAACGAGCACGGCATGTCGAAGGTGGCGGCCCAGACAGGGATCGCGAAGTGTTGCTTTGCCCGATTCTTGTGGAACATTCCAGTGCTCGCAGTCTGTCCCGTCCTCATGGATCAGTACTACAAAACGAAGTTTCATGCAGCAAACCCGCGCCTGCGGCTGTTGGTGGAGCTGGTGGCGTCCACTGCTTGCATTTGCATTGGAATTTATCCAGCCCAGGCAGTATTTTCGCAGGCAGCGGAAATCAAGGCAAGCGCACTGGAAGAGGAATTCCACAACAAGGTTGACCCGACGACGGGTCAGCTTGTCGAAACATACATTTACAACAAAGGCCTTTGACGTGTCTCCTCATCGAACAAGGTGTGTTCCTGTCATCGGCCACCTTTTCGAGATATTTCGATATTTCATTTGTAACATACATGTAAACATAAACCCATCCCAGAAACATACATTCCCCTGTTGGCTGACCGACCAGTGCTTTGTTACCACTTGTCGAGTTGGTTCACAATGTTAGTGGCTGCTAGTAAGCTTTGTCGGAAAATTGCACGGTGGGGACTGTTTCCTCCTCTTTCCGGTGCTTGTGCCATGAGCCCACGATGAATCTTTGCAGCGTCATGGGTTGCAAATCAAATACTTGGCACGCTTTTCGTAAATGGAAAATGCGCCGCTCTGCCTCAGACGAGAAAACGTCGAATTGTGCCAAGAAATCCGTGCATTGACAAAGGTTCTGAGAAATCGAAATTCAGTAGCATTCGTGTTGAGATTGTTGCTGCTTGTACAACGCAGCGACGGACAAAGTTCAAGTCTCGCACCTCAAGAAGACTGACTGCGTCTTCTAATGCTGCAACTTCGGCGTCAAACTGTTGTGAGCCGGACGAAGTTTCGACATCCTTGGCACGTTGCACATTGCGACGGTGCTGTTGCAGCACCGCTTCGAGGAGCAAGCTGTCCAAATGACTGGCTTTAGCGATTTCCTTCTACAATTGCAGACGAAGCAACTATTAGACAGCGAGGTCACGAAAGTGCAAGCCAAGCTTCCACGTACCATCAGTGTTTGAACCCATGGTGCACCTTCAGATTGGAGATGAGCCTCCGCACTGGGCGCGCGAATATGGAGCATATCAGAGAATCTCCAGCCAGTCTTTTTCCTAAGGGCCACTAACGATTCGAACCACTTTTCGAACAAGATGAAGTGCATTTTGTCACTCTCAACAGCGTTTTCAATAAAGTGGTGCATGCCATCAGCATCAACAATACCCAGCTCATGACTTGCGATGTTGAACATTGAAAAGTCGGCCCCTCTAAGAGACTTTTCTTTGCGTTGAGCGAGCTTCAAACTGTGCTGGAAAGGGTAACAGTTCTTGCCGTCTCCATACAACTTGCATCCCGGGCGGTGGTACTTAAACAAAAACAGCAAGCTCTGCTCTGCAGGATTGCGGAATGTGGTCGTGATTATTGGATTTTCCAACAGCCAAGAATATGACTCCATAACATCAAAAGCGTACAGATTATCTCGGTAGCATGGACTATCATTGCCATCCAGAATGCTTTGCATCGAGCGCACGAATCGAAACTCAATGTCGAACCTGTTTCGAAGTGCTGGCACTTTGAGGAGTCCGGCGCAGGAAGCATGGGTGAACGAATGCTTGGAGGGCATCGCACTGAATACTGGCAGTAAGTCATGGTTGACGGCTAACATGGAGAGCAACCTATGAAAGGTGCTCGACCCTGTTTCGTGCGTGGAAATGTGGGCAATCCTGTACGAAGCATTACCGGATGTGTTGTTGGGACTATCAAAACTGGCAATGAGACTGATGATGTGGCGGTATTGCAATATCAGTGTTGCAGTGTTGTCGCAGTGCGGGCCGCCGTTCGTGTCTGTGAACGTCTCGCGCGGAGCGGGGTCGACGTAGAGAACACATCCGGCAGCGACCAGCAAGGTCAGCCTCCACAGGGTTGTCCGCATTGCGGCTTCATCGAAAAATGGATGTCGCCAAGTTGCCGGCACTTTAAAATGTCACTCTGTATCTATTTGATGGAGGTGGCCGTGGCCGTGGATTCGCCGGCTCCTCAGTTCCTCAGTTCAATCGTTGGTGGCGAATGTCATGCAATGCACTCTAACAGAAGCACAACGACGTCATGCCTCGCCATTCGAGCCTACAACGCAACACAACACAGCGCAGCTCGATACAACGTAATATGAGGACAACTCAGACGGCGCAGACGACGAAGACCATGAACAACAGAGACGACGGACGGCAGGCAACGAACGACAACGAACACAGCGAATGACCGCTGAAGCGCAACGAAGAGAACAATGAACAATGACCGCGGAAGCGCAAAGCAAAAGGCCGCCAACGAACGAACGAACGAAAAAGCCGGCTAACGGAGATTGTGAATGGGCCTAACTGAACCTGTACAGGAAGCATTGCGCTGACTGTTGTTGCGCTGTTGTTGAGCTGTGGGTGAATGTGAAGCGTTCCCACTCACAGCAAGGGCGAGACAGTGCCCGTTGGACTTCGTTCACGCCCACCCTCACTGTTCTTCACTCACTCCGGTGAGCTCGGTGGAAACGTCCGTGTTCACGGTTGGCGAATTCGGTGGTAGAACGTCCCTCGTCGGAGCAGCCGCACGTGCGACGTTGTTGGTGGTGTTGACGGTGACGGCAGAGTCGAGAGTGGTGGTCGCCGAAGTGACGGCGACAAACAGCGTCGTGGAGAGTCGACGAAGTTGTGGACGACTTGAGCGACGAGCAGAAGCAATCAGCCTCTGAGGGCTGATGGGGGATGGCAAACGAAACGGCAGTCAGCGGAAGCGCAGGGACTGACGGCACCCGCGGACTTAGTGCTGCGACAGACGGTGGACGAGAGTTGACGAGTACGCCTCAGTGCAGGCAAGAGCCGGTGGGGGAAAAGCGAGACCAGCGCGGCTGTCACGGGGCAGCCGCGGGTCGCACCCAGCCGCAGTGTCTCACGAGTGGTGAACAGTGCAACGACGCGTCTATGTATGGGGTAAGCCTGGGTTCGCTCCCAGCTGTGTTGCTCACACGTGTTCTAGTGTGTGTTGGTTTCGCAGGGAAGCAACCAGTCTCTCCGGCGTCGAGGTGCAGCGGTTTCCACCTGGCCCAAGGCCGGGAGGAAGTCTGCAAGAGTATGGTGCGGTGTGTTAGCGTTCGTTTCCCGCGCTCCGGTTGGAGCGGCGGGATTGGTGCGTTTGCCATCGAGGCACGGATGATGCATGATGCATGATGCCATGTGCATGCCCTCCGAACATGATGCATTCTTCTGCATGAACTCCGGAGCCGTGCGGGCTCGTCTCCCCGGACGCAATCTGTCAGTTCCCGATTAACGTTGGTGTCTTTCTGGACCCCCCCTCAAATGTGTGCGACAACATTTGTCTCGTATTTAAAATAACAGAGTTTATAGATTTCCTTTATTCCTGTCATCTCTTGACATCCTCACGAAGCAGATTGAACAAGCAAGTGTAGTAGAGCCACTGCCTTCTTTCTCGTTCCTCATTGGTGCGGCCTGTCCACTGGTCGGATCCTTTCAGCCTGTACCGACCGTGGTGGATTTCGGAACACAAAAGTCCTTGCACGTACATGTTTCTTGTGAGGGTCTACCGAACGCATTTTACTTACAGCTTATCAATCGCTTCTTGTTGCATCATCTGTCTGGCACCAACGAACGAAGCAAGTCCTTTTGAACGAGGGAGGTGCTGTGTGCATCTACCTACTTTGAGCACCGACCAACTCAATCACGTACGCGTTGTCGTGTGGTCGTCGTTTGCTTGTATGCATGGGTTAGTTAGTTGGTCGGTTGGTCGGTCCGTGCGTCTGTCCGCTCGGTCCGTCCGTTCGGTTCGTCCGTCCACCCGTGCGTCTGTCCGCTCGGTCGGTCCGTGGGTGCGTCCGTCCATCCGTCCGTTGGTTGGTTGGTCATTCGGTCATTCGGTCGGTTGGTCGGGTGGTCGCTCGGTCATTCGGTTGGTTGGCCGGTCGGTCGTCCTTTGTCCTTTGTCCTTAGTCTTTCGTCCTTTGTTGCTCGTTTGTGCGTGCAATGGGCTAACTTCGTCTGTCCTTCTTCCCGCGTGCTGCGCTCGTCCTTCGTCCCTCGTCCTTTGTCTTTGGGCGTCGTCTTTGTCACTGCCCTAGCAATGCACGTGCGTGTAGGTACGCGAGTGTTGTTGGCGTTCGCCTCCGTCAGTAAATGGTCTTGCCTCTCATCTTGAGCCACCACTGTCGGCAACGTCGTCCTTTGCAGCGGTCGTTTGGGTCGTTCGTTCACCGTTGCTTGTTGTTGTCTGGGTCTTCGTTGCTACGAGGTGTTGTGTGCGGAGCTCGTCGTGGCATTGTTGCACGGGAAGGTTGTGGTGATCATGCTGGCGATAAGTTGGTGCTCGCTGGTCATGAACGGGGTAGTTGACTACACGTCGTTCGTCTGTGCCCATTGCATGGCCTTCTATCCTTGCAGTTGGGTTGCGCGTTTTGCAATTTGTTTTTGCAACTTGATTCGCTTCCGCATTTCAGCGCCGCCAATCCTCTTTGGCGCGATCCATCATCATTGTTCTGGTACGTAGACGCCATGACCGACAACCAGCACTCTGTCCGCAGCCATGTCGGCGACACCATTGCCCCGGGGATTGATCGGGAGTCACCAGACCACCTCGTCCCCCCACTGCCGTCGTCCGGTGACCAGTGCACGTATGATCATCACAGCGCAGTCGTGGATGAAGCGCCTGACGACGCTGACACTGCTGGCGCTGACCTTCAACTTTGCGAGCAACAACAAGGCAGCTCTGTTGACGCTGGCACGCAAGAACTGCACCTGCGACTGGAGGCTTTTGGCAGCGGCAAAGTCCTGCACAACGGCCTCATAATGCCGTCCGACAGCTCAGTTGGCGATCTACGGAAGCACGTGTGCTCTGCCATCACCGTGCCGCCGCGAACGCGGATTGTGCGGTTGTTTGTTGGCCACGGTGGCACAGAGTTGGACAACGACGAACTGCTACTTTCTGGTACTCCGGTGCTTCAAGCGGATTTGGACAATGAACCCCTGGTCGTGTTCCCGGCACTCTGTACGTTATGTTGCGTCGTTTGTGTCAGAGTATAGCATAGCAACTAGTGCCTATCCCGCCTCACAAATGCAACCGTGGCTCTGTTTGTTGTGTCGTGTTGGACAGGGCGAGATGAGGATGTGCTGGTTGTGCACGGGTGGTGTGACGAGGCTAGCGCAACCGAACTCGTGGGCAGTGATGGACGCATCAGCACGGTGGTGCTGGAGCAAGAGGGTATATCCGGTGCGTAAATACAACCGCCTGCGTGTTATGTGGGCGATTCTTTGTACTGTGGCGTTCACCACGCTCATTGCACTTACGTGGTGCCTGTGACATATTGCGCGTGTCGTTTGTTCGGGCGTTCTGCGCACGAAGCAGCACCCATCCCGTCCGAGATCGGCTATCTCACTGCGATGACGAGCCTTCGCGTACTCTCCTCTCAGCTGCCTGGTGCGTTTTGTCGCGGCTCTGGCGCACAAGTTCGCCGCTCCGTCCTGCGCATTTACTGCCCAGTCACTCACTGCGCTTGCTTCCTGTGACCGTGTCCTGTTTCATCCTCCAGGACGTATCCCGACCGAGATTGGCTGCCTTACTGCGCTTACGAACCTTCACTTGGAACGCACTGGCCTGACTGGTCCGTTGTTCTTTGCGTCGTTGACCGATGCACTGCCTGTGAGCCAGCCTGCCTGCGTGCCTTGATTGGGTTTGTCCGAAGCGCGCTTGGTGCGCAGCACACTGGGTCAATGACTCTGTTGCTCATATCTGCCGAGTCAGCCAATCAATTCATCAATCAATTCCTTGCCTTCCTTGAGCGGCCGCCTCTGTGTGCTCGCAGGACGTATCCCCGCAGAGATTGGTCACCTCACAGGGCTCACACAACTTCATGTGTCTCACAATCAGCTCGAGGGTGCGTTGTGTCGGTGCCTGTTGTTGTGCTTGGTTGCCTGTGTCCGTCTGCGGAGTGCTTGGTGGGGAGTGGACAAAGTTATGCGCTCAACTCTGTCACGTTCGTCGCGTCACTCACGACACGCGCACGGACCATTTCTCTCTCGGTATTGTTGTTTGCCCCTCACGAACTGACGGCATATGTGTCTGCTTGTATGTTTGTTACCTGCACGCATTTGGGCGTGTCTTGTGGCGTCTGCCTGTGTGCCGTGTACTATCATACTCTGCAGGCCCCATCCCGGCGGAAATATTCCAGCTCACTGAGCTCACACAGCTTAACCTGCAGAGCAACGGACTGACTGGTGCGTGCGCATACACCATTCATCGCAACGCAGACAGCGCGAACCATGCCTGACGTAGCACACTATGGACGTTACTGTTGCACGCCGTGGAGTTGTTGTGCATTGTCAAGCTGTTGTATGGAGGCTACCCCGCTGACTCGCGCAACGCGTCTGTGCCTGTTTGTGTATGTGTGTGCTTTTATGGTTGTCTTAGGACCCGTCCCATCCGAAGTATGCCGACTGACTCAGCTCACGAACCTTGGGTTGCAGCACAACCAACTGACTGGTACGCACGCGTAACTTCACATCCATCACGTCCGACCGCCGTCCAACTTGCTATGTTCAGGCTGTCTCGTGCACTCGCGCAACGTATCTGCATTTCATTTCTGCGACTGCGTGTTTGATGCAGGAACCATCCCGCCCGAAGTCGGCCAGCTCACTGCACTCACACACCTTTTCCTGAACAACAATCAACTGACTGGTGCGTCCGTACACACATCACACGTCACACACGCGTGGCCATTGCGCCTTGTCACGTCAGTTGGTCTGTTGCGGACGCTTTGCTGACTCGCTCAACTTGTCTGTTTCTGTGTGTGTGGCTGTGTCTGTGTCTTCCCGTTTTGAACTAATCTGCAGGATCTATCCCAGTCGAAATCAGCCAACTAACCAGGGCCGCATTTGTGTTCTTGAACTTTAACCAGCTCACCGGTGAGTGACTGCGTGTCCGTTCAACACACCGGTACCCGCGTACATCCTGAGAACCTAGCTTTGTCCAAGAGCAGTGCCAATTTTTGCTGCGTAGCTTCGTGGCTGACTCCGCGACATGAACGCATGTCTCTTTCTGTGGGTTGAACCTGTGTTTGCCAATGTGACGCTCTACAGGAAGCATCCCGACTGAAATCTGCCAGATTACTACGCTCAAGATGGTTTTCCTGTATGACAACCAACTGACTGGTGCGTGCACGTGCACTCTTCTCACGAAATGTCATCGCATCCATTAATACCTCCTGGCCGAGGTCGCCTTTGTAGTTCAAGTGGTCGACAGCTGGTGCCAACGCGAACCGCGTACGCTGCACAAACTGACGTGTGTCTATTTTCGATTGCGTTTGTGTGGGTTCTCAGACACTGCATCCTTCAAAAGCCTCATGACGTCCATGGTACCAGGTTGTCTCAGAGTTTCCGTGTGAACCACCGAAGGTTGTGGAGTGACGATGTTGGGTCCATCTCGCAGGGATGCGACATCCTTGGAAGCGAGAAGTGGTCCGCAATGATCATAAATTATGGCGAAGCTCGGCATCGCAGTGCATTGTGTTGCTGTCCGCACAACTGATTGACATACCCTTTCTTGACACTCGCGACTGGTTATAGAGGTCTATTCGTGTTTGTAGATAGATATTGCACCCAGTCCGTCATAGTTGTTTTAGTATCCATACTTCGAGTGCTACACATCCTATGGCGCGAAAAGTCAATTCGGCTGCACCCAGTGTTACCCCGTTTCAGCATTCCGTCGTAAATACCATACTCAATCACAATCACGGTAATGCGCGTAATCGTAGTTATGGACACTACACCATCTTGTTTTAGTATTATGTCGGAATCACCCACAAGTGGCGACTTTACTACGTACAATGTCAGTTATAGATAGTACTGCTCGCTTCGCTCTGCTTTGCTTTGACGAACGAAACTGGGTCGCCGCACTACCCACCCATAACTAGGGTTTCACTGATTCCCATGGTTCTGTGGGTGTCGTTTTGAGGGAATCCTACTCATGCGGGGGGGGGGGCTTTCCTTCTGTTGGGCGCCCCGAACTGTTCCAGAGATTGATTCAGTACGTATCCTTTACTACGATTCAGCGTTTTACGCGGACGCTTCGTGGGCCTCGCAGCAGGAATCCCAATAATGGGATAGTCCTGGGGAAGAAAGTGGGTCGCTGTTCGTGCAGGAAAGGTACCTACAGTTGCATTTGTACGTTCTATGCTGCCGTTGACGGTGCCTTTTATCAGCAATACCGGGTATGGGTAACTTCTGCTGCTCGCCGGCTTGGTTTCCAGAATGTACCCGCAACTGCGCTTCCACGTATTCGCATGCAGTTGTAGGCGGCCAGTAGCACGAATCCCAAGCATGGGTTAGTTTCGGGGACAAACACGGCACGGCTTCTTTCTTTGGAGGTGCAAAAAGTAAGTGTCCTCATCTGCACTTCGACGTATTGTAAGCTAAGGCGTTGTCGTGCGGGGCTGTGCGGAATAATCTCAGAGACGGGTACGTACCTCATGACCTCACAAGCGTGACCTATCTCAGGACGTACGTTCGTACATGCATACCCTCGCCTGCCATTCCACGCATTTGGATGAGGCTCCTGGGTGGGAGTCGTAAATAGCTAAAGTCCCGTAAACGGAGCCATTCATGCAGCGAAGAATGAGTGCACACACACACACACACAACGAGGAAAGAATGCAAGAATGGAAGGAAGGAAGGAAGGAAGGAAGGAAGGATGGAAGGAAGGAAGCAGAGGAATAGCATCCTGATGCGGAATTACACAGAAAATGCCCTAACATCCGCACATGATTACACAGAATCGCGGTGATGGGTATCCACATACATACATACATACATACAAACAAACAGACAGACAGACACACAGACAGACACACAGACAGACACACAGACAGACACACAGACAGACACACAGACAGAGTCAAAAGAGAGAGAAGCAAAGAAAGAAAGAAAGAAAGAAAGAGAGCAAAGTTCAATGAATGAAGTTGAGCGAGCAAACAAAGCAGAAGAGAGAACAAAGTCACAAAGTCAAGTCAAGTCAAGCAAAGAAAGAAAGAAAGAAAGAGAGCAAAGTCAGTCAGTCTGTCAGTCAGTCAGTCAGTCGAGTGAGTGAGTGAGTGAGTGAGAGTGAGTGCTCACTCACTCACTCACTCTCTGTGACTCTGACTCCTGACTCTGACGCACTCACTCTCTCTTTACTCACTCTCTCTCTCACTTGACTTGACTTGACTTGACTGACTGACTGACTGACTGACTGAGTCACTGACTGACT
>ENA-OWNT01004048-OWNT01004048.1-seawater-metagenome-genome-assembly--contig:-NODE-4048-length-13212-cov-4.135668_pt1 | contig 13212 bp, 15 predicted proteins | sample MGYA00238136_ERZ651165 | MGnify/ENA primary metagenome ERZ651165 (study PRJEB26861, sample SAMN08777766) | seawater metagenome | isolation source: coastal seawater | place: USA: Florida | collected... | reverse complement strand
CCGGACCGCACGCACGCACGGACCGCACGCACGCACTGCATGGTGCACAAAGTGCGCTAGGTTGCTTGCCTGACCTGACTGTGAACACCTACCATACCCACCCCGCACAGCACCTATTCTATGATCTATGACTAGCAGGCCTCCTGACTGACACTCCTGACTGGGTCTAGTCGCCTGAGCCTGAGGTCCGTCACGGTCACAGTGATGTTGTGTTGTGTTGTGTTGTGTTGTGTTGTGTTGTGTTGTGCTTCCTGAAGTCATTCGCACACGAGCACTGTACTCGAACAGTGCAGTGCAGTGCAGTGTGCGGTGCGGTGCGATGCGCTGTGTCGTTGTTGTTGGTGATGGTGGTGTCGAGGCTACGTTGTTGTCGTGGGTGTTGTCGGCACGGCCGTTGCTGTTGCCGCGATCGGCGCAGTTGCTTTTGTCGTTGCCGTCGTTGTCACCGTTGTCGTTGTTATAGCATGGATACCTATGTGCGATGATTGTTGCTTTTGTCTTTGCCTTGCTTTTGTCTTTTTGTGTTTGTCGTTGTGTTGTGTCCGCTGAAAAGAGTTGAAAAGTCAACAACAGCGCTGGTGCGACCCCACCCCACTCGTGTTTTCGCACTCCACTTTTGCTGCGCAAAATGGGAAATCAACAGAGCCTTCACGGCGAGAAGCCATCGGATTCGCTTCGCAATTTCACTCCAAGGAGCGCCAGGGCTAGCGGAGCAAGTGCAAATAATTTAAAAGAGGCGACAGACGAGGTCCCCGAGGAACCCAAGGACGTAGATCACAACAACATCCATGTCGGCGACGAGTTTACCGTCTGGCGGAATGCCATCGCCAAGGAACCCAGCCTCGTCAAATGTAAAGTGGTGAAGGTTTCTGAGCAACGTTCCGAAGCTACGTCCATGGACAAGCACGCCAAATTGGAACGCCGGCCCCAAAAGACGAAGCTGATATCCGTGAAATTTGAGGACGGTACAACTGAGGACATGCTGGTGCGCAGTCTGAAAGTTGCAGTTGAGAGAGCGAAGAAGGCACGGAAAGAGGAGAAAGAATTCTTGGCCAAGCTCGCCGAGCTCGGCATTAGCGTGGGCACATCAATCGACCTGTGGGTTCCGCTGCAACGAGACGGGCGCCGATCGCGGGCGGCCATTCCGTCGCCGTCGCGCCCAGGAGATATTCGCTTCTATTCTGTTCGAGATATCATGATATTTTGGAACTTCGACGACATTGTGGTGGACATCGAACTTGTTCGCCGCGTGGCCGATGGTTTGCAAGGGAAGTCGGAAATATTGCCATACAACATTGTTCGCTCAATGCTGGATACTGGGCGTGAAGCGCAGATCGTTCTGGACGAGAGATTGAAAGGAATCAAAGAAAGTGACAACATCGAAGTTGGTTCAGAAGTGGATTTGTGGCTGGAGGAGGCTGGGACTAACGTCCACGGTGTCGTGAAGGGCATTGGTAAGGTTGCTGTGGTGATGTGATCACGTGTGCATGCAAGTAACAAATTATCCGTGTCTGTTCGTCTAGGACATAGATTTGCAAGTCTACATTCTCTCGAGCTTTGTCCAACTGTGACCTATGAACTTGAAGGTGAATGTTCTCCCTGTTTGTGTGAACCTCGGTGGTTGGCTTCAACGCTCCGCTGAACCCGTCTGCAGGCAAGGAGAAGACCGAAACGTTTAACGACTACGATAGTTTCTTGGCGGTGTGGAAAAAGGTAAGTGGCAGATGACATGTAGATGACGTCAAGTTGTGCGGCGCGTAATGCAGAGAGTTGGTTGCCTTCAAGGGAAAATTTGTTGTCGAACATCAAAAAGAGCTTTGGGCGGATGCCCACCAGCATGGTGTACGACCTGGTAAGCGCAAGGAGTGACATACACCCAACGCAGACACGACAAACATGATGAGAAGTTCGTTTGATATTCAAATGATTGTTGGGTAGGTGCGGTTATTTGTGTTTACCAAAAGCCGATGTCCAGCCGATGGGCGATGAAAGAGGGTGGATCACTGGATGCCGAGGTGCTGCAGCGTTTGTCTGCCAGAGAAATGTCGAGACCGCGCTCAACAATCTGATTTCTGTGCACTGTTTGAACCTAAACAGGTTGAAGAAGTGAAGTTTCAGTTCGATGCTGTCAAGTGCGTGTGAGCATGAAACTGGAAACGACGTTGGTGTTGGTGCTTGATGGGGTGTGTTGTTGCGTAGGTTCGAACTTATCATGAGTGTGCGGGTTCGGTACAACGCTCAAACTGGAGAACACAAAGAAAAAGTTCGACGCGGTAGTCTGTTGAAGAAATACGTACGTCCTGCGATGTTGCCCACACCAATCCACATCTCCTCCAGCATCAATAGTCCGTCTTCAACTTGATAAATCGCAGCTGCAACATGAGTGGATTCTTTGGGACGATCTTGTGGATCGCTTAAGGTCAAAAGTGATCATATCACAACTGACGTTGTCCGAAATGCCCAAGAGCGGGCGTGCCGATCTGTACGTCGTAAGCCATGCAATCATGACAGATATTCCCGTCGATGCTCAAATATGTTTGTGCTCCTGTGTCGTTTTTTTTTTTTGCGCAGATACGTCGAAATGGTGATTGGGCAGACGAAACACAAAACCCCATATCTAACAGACGCAGTGAATCCGCAGTGGGCTGGGATGGAATTTGAGTTCCGAGAAGGCGAAGAAACCAACCACAAGAAAAAAGGTGTGTGCGCAGGCTGTCAGATGTGCGACGTCGTGTTGCCCTGTCACACTTGGGTGTTTCATGTATATTGTGAATGATCGTGATAGGCAACGCAAACATGATTGGAACTTACCTCGAGCAAGTCCTCACATTCAAAGTTTTCGATCACAAACGCGCTGGTTTCCCAACATTCATGTCAGTCACGCATGCGTGTCAGTGCAATGAACTCTGCCATTGAAATAATCTTGTGGCATTGCGTTTCGCAGGGGACTGGTTCGATTTGACTTAAATGACTCAAAACCTTTCGGTTTGCTGCAAACGACTTTGGAGCTTGGGCCAAAGAAGCCTCCGAAGAAACCTGACAACAAGAACTACGGTCCGCCTTATGTCGCTGTGTGATTGCATGTTGTGAGACGTCTTGCTGACTATGTTGAGCTCACGCCATCGTTGTGCCAAAGGAAAAATTTCCTTCACGCTGACCGCAATTGGTCCGGGCATATCTGCGTCCGATCTCACACTCCCTGAGCGCAGAACTTCACCGAGATACCTTCCCCACAACAGCACCGATGGGCGCAATTTGTTCCTTGAAGCACTGGCAGTTTGAGAAGCACCACGATAGTCTCGCACACATTTCCCATACACTTGACGTGTGGCGACTACTACAACGTCAGCGCCAATATCATCCGTCTGTGGTCGATAACACCCTTTATGACTGTATGGCAATTTTTTTTGGTTTGACTCACTGAACTAATTTAATTTACGCTGCAACAATGACGGTGCGCTTTTTCGTACCGCATGGCAAGCAAGAGACTTGATAAACTGGTATTGCGACGTTGAGGGCGCAACTTGACGGCGTGCCGTCGATTGCATTCTAATTCAAATCGGACTTTCGCAACACAGCGATTCCCTTTTCTGGAGTAAACCGTGATGGAATGCGCCTCGCAGCAGTCGAGAGATATTGCGTGAAATTCAATTCTGTCCCTCCTGTGAGTTTGGTGCGCTTGCCGTGTCCAGCAAAAATATTTTGAAGCTCATTCTCCAGCTTGGCGTGTCCGTAACGCTGATAAAGCATTGTGATACATTCGTCCATCGTAATAACACCGTTTTGGTCGGCGTCATACATCATGAATTGAACAACATTGAAAAAGTCGAATGGTTCAAGCCCCGTGGTATCTGCAATGGAGCGTTCAAACATTAATGTGAACTCATCCCATTCAATCCTGCCGTCCAGATCCTCGTCGATTTCCCAGATCATTTTTTCTAGCTTTGGTCTTGGAATTTCGTGCTTGAGGTGCTTGAGAATACTTGCAAGTGCGTCAGCACTGATGGTGTGCGTCAGCTGACTAAGCTTGGAAATACTTTTTTGCAAGTCATCTATTCGCCTCGTGAGCTGTTTGTGCTCTTGATTGAGGCGGTCTTCACTGAGATTTGCGTACTTGGAAGTCGTTTGCATTTTTTGGTTTGCTTTTGAGTTGCGAGACAAGTTTCCACGACCTTTACTCCGAAAGAGCCCTTCGATTTCCTTCCGCTGCGCTTTGAGTCTTTCAATCTCTTCATACATTGGCTGCTTTTTGTCAAAGTTTACCATGTATCGAAATACGCGTTCGAGCTCCTTCGTCTCATTTGGTAACACGTTTGGCGAACTCTTCTCTGCGGTGAGCTTGGGGTCCTCATCCTCTTCCGGGGAGCCGTGGTCTCCCATTTCGTGACCGAACCCAGAGGCTCAAGTTAGATCTGATAAGTCCTAAAGGGTCCTTGGCAATTCCAAAAAAATATCAACCGTAGTGGATTCACCGTTTGGATTTTGTTTAAGGTTGCCGAAGTCAACGAATATGACCCACTTTAGATGACTGAGTTCAATAGCGCCGTCGAATGGCGTGAATAGAATCCCACCCCACGAACTCGACGGAGTCTTTGTACACACCAACACGCCAAAACTTTACTCCTGCCTCTGCATCGTTGTGTGTCTTGTCTTCCTTGGTCCAGTGCGTGACTTCAATCGTGACTGCTCTCGCAACTCTCATGAGCATTGAATAGACCAGCGAACGACGCACAAGCAAACCGACGAACGACGAACGACGAACGATGATCGACGAACGACGAACGACGATGACACAACGACAAAACAACGAACGACCAACGAGTGGTTCCAACTCAACGCACAGTGAGGGAGAGCGGCGGACGGACGTTACGCCTCACTCACTCACTCACTCACTCACCCACTCACTCACTGTCTCTGCCTGAGTGCCCACTCACTCACTCACTCACTCACTCACTCACTCACTCACTCTCGTGCATTGCACTCACATTCAACAATTCCAATTTTAACAGTACTCGGTACCATCAAAGTACTTTCAGGACCATTAAAAGTGACATAGAATTCCAACATGTACACACCGCCGTGGACGCCGTGGCGCTGACGAAGTCACAGTGCATTTATTTGTGCATTTATGGTGCCATAGTCCTCTTCACAGAATTGCTTATGTGTATGACAGTACTGTACTCAAATTTTAAAGTAGTAATGCGGATTTCAGTGTTCGAAACCTATAAAAATCTACGACGAATCGGGCGATATAATTATGCAATGCACTCAATTTTCTGCGGTCAGTGCTGGTGATGGGTGACTGACTGACTGCCTGCACGCACAGCGCACAGTGCCTGGGAGTGAGTGCCGAGCCGGGTTGGTGACTGTGACGCTTTCCGCACCCACTCACTCACTTTCGCTCATCAAACTCCGCACTGGCACAGTCGGTCACCATCAGTCATCAGTCATCATCCAGTCATCATTCAGTCAGTCTCCCTCCAGTCAGCAGCAGGAAGTGAACAGGTCGGTCACTGTGGCGGTCAGTTCGTTCGTTCGTTCGTTCGTTCGTTCGTTCTTTCTGCTTTCTTTCGTGTCCTTTTGTTCGCTCGGCGGCGGTCCACTGAGAAATGGGAGCTGGGCACCGGAAAGTTGCGACAGCACTGACTGTATGTACGTGGGTATGTATGATACGTACACACACACAGTCATGCATCATTGTCATCACGCTCGTCCTGTCCGCCGAATCCACCGCCAGGCTGTCCGTCGAATGCGTCCGACCGCCCGCCACCCGCTCGCCGCTCGACGTCCGTTTTTCGGTATCAAAGGCTTACTTCTTTCTACTATAGCCATACACGTGCTCGCTTGTCTGATAGTTCGGTCGCGAGGAGCAACTTTTGCGTGTGGTGCTCACGCTGGACTCTGGGAAACAGTGTTTTGCCTCTGAGTACGAGAAAGGACAGATCCGTCACGTCACGTGCACGCTTCGAAGGTGAACGAGTGCGTGGTAGGTTAGTGGTCTAACATGCATTGGTTTCGGGGTTGGACAATGTCATCGACAATGTATTCACTGAGGGAGTGCCGCTGGTGTGAAGGGAAGCTGACGAAAGGATGTAGCGCTGCTGCAGTTGCGGGTGCGAGAGGCTCAACGACGTGGCCGTCATTTCTGCCAAGTTTTTGCAAGAAATACGTGTTTTTATTACAAAAAAGACAACTATGCCGTCACATTTCGTCAGCGAACCGACTTTGACCCACTGAGTCAGTTAATGCTGTGGTCGCAAACCCGTTGACGTTGTTCCACAATGTCACTTTGCGATGGGCCCCTCCCCCCGGGATCGAATCATTCCTTTCCCGAGTTTAGTCGGCACAACCTCACGGTAGCTTCCGAGATAGGTTCTTCAGCTTTCTCTCTTTTAGTCTGCTTGTCCTTTTTCGTCGTTCTGGTCCTCATTCGCTTTGTGGATTGCGTACGACAACACTACTCTTTGCCGTCGCTCGACAGAATTGTATCACTGGCCTTAATGACAGTGTTGCAGGCTGCTACTTTTTTCTACTCTGCCAGCTACAACTTCAACCCCGAAAGTGCCGACGCCGGTGTGTGCGAAGCTCAAGGAGTCATCTACCAATTTGCAACGTCCGCAATAAGCGTCGAAGTTTTTGCAATTTCGTTCACAGCGTACCAAACAATTGTCAACGGAGTGAATTTTCAACAGTTTCGGAAAACTTACATGCCGTGGATGTTTTTCTGTGTGTACGGCGCATCTGCGCTGAACACTTTCATCCCGTTCGTCGTGCAAGCTCCGACCGGAGTGCAGATATTTGGTGTCATGGACAAAACATCTGGCTATTGCTGGATGCAATTCAAACGGCAGTGCCTGATGATATTCGTGTACTTCTACTACTTGCTGCAGTTCGTCAGCCATTTCGTCAGTCTGTGCCTATTCATTAAAATTGGTTCAACTGCGTGTCGTCTGCACGCTCACTTGAGGAATGAAGCGCGACGCTCCGTCCAACTTTACATTTTCCGCCGACTGGTTCTTCTGACGGTTGCGGCATTGTACTTCATGTTGTCTTTCGCATACGCTGTCATGTATTGGTACGGAATGAATCGCAGAGATGCAAGGTACGGCGCAGCATGCAGATTTCCTGTTGCAGGGCATCAACACGTCAATTAAGTGTTTCTTGTGGTTTCTTTTTTTGTGGGAACAGATGGGACACATTTATAGCGGTAGTGTCCATAGTTCAAGGAACTGCGGGGTCGCTCTATGTTCTTCCGTTTCTTTTGCCTGATTGCGCATTCTGGTGCGTTGAACATGCGATTCTTTAAGCTACTGCTCATGTTGACTCCGTTTGCCTGCATCGTTAGGCCAATGGCGCGATGTTGTCGAAGAGACAATGACAGTGACACTTCGTCGAAATATTCAATGTACGACTCAAACGATAGTGCGCTGAGTGCTCCTCTGAACGGATACTCGTCAGACTAGGCCGCAGACATCATCGTTGTCTCAGAAGCGGCCGGTGTAGTCGCCTGCTTGTTTGCCAGAACTCGTGGCACTGATGTGGTTAGTCGTCTCATTTGGCGAACTAGGGCGGCCTGTTAAACGATTAGGCGCACAATTGGCGGACATCATCAGCATGGCTACGCAATTGTGCCCTACGTCAAAAGACAGGGATGGCACGAACAAAGGCCCCGCCCCAAACCCCACCTCGCGAATAAGGAAGAAGTAGTCCTGTACCTTAATAGCGCACCACGTCATCACATCTCGAGGTAGCGTGCGTTTGGTACGCTTCTTGCAAAACCTTAAAACCTTTATGATAAGAAATAAAATAACTCCTTTGGCAGTGTCAGAAAACAACTTCTTCCTCTTCCTCTTCATCCTCATATTCTTGTGTTTCCTGCGCTGGCTCTTCCAATGCCACAGGATCGACGCGGTCAGGATAGGTACATCCTGCAATAACACAGCACAATTTCGGACTAAACACTGGAGTTCAAAAGTATAATGACTGCAACGAAAAAGTTAATCACCGGTGCCAACATCACTGGCAGGAATTTTGTACTCCTTACAAAGTTTCGAGCGTTCTCGCAACACCTACACAGAGTGCGCTGTGAGATCACGGGGCCACAGCACGTTATCACGGACAAATATGGCCACACCTCTATGACTGGTTCCACAACTTTCATGCCAGCAACTAAGAACTTTTGCGCAATGCGGTGAAACACGCTTTCAGGACTGTCCACAGTAGAAATATTTTTGTGATTGTCGCGGCTTCCCTGAAATGACCGTGCAAAGAAGAACTTACTCTGCGTTGAAGTCCATGCAATTTTGGCAGACGAGCACAAAGTGTCGGACAAACTTGTCCAGTTCAAAGAATTTATAATAGTTCTTCTTGATCTGTTCAGTCACAGGTTGCTCACATTAATAAAGCTCGATGAGTTACGTAGAAATACGTGCGAGTGACACTCACATTTTCTGACATCGTGTGGAAGTCCATTGGTTCTTTAATCTTGCTTCGGTAGTTGCGCGCTAACTTTGGGAACTTCTTCGGGACTGGCTCATCGAAAACCTTGTATGAATCCATCTACACGACGAAACAAACACGCAGTGAAGTTCGCGTGGAGAAGAACAAACAAAAATCAAAGGGTTATTGCGACTTACTTTGTTCAATACTTCCATTATTTTGGTCAACTCATCGTTGACGAATTTTTGGATCAACATTTCCTCTGCCATGTTGGCCAATCACGTCTTCGCACAAAACAACGTCCAGTTTCGCTCGCAGCGTTCGACCTAATCCACGGCCATCGAGCACAGCAGGCTGTGTTGAAGGGAGATAGAACGCGAGTACCGGTGCTGACAGCACTCGTCCCAAAATCTGAAGCTTTTTGGCACCGCCTTGATAAAGTACACGTTGGATGTCACACGCAAGTCGGTCTTGTACTGAGGTCAAGTCTCCGTTGGTTCGGCGCTCCAACTGTGGCCTGTGCTAAATGAGTCTTTTGGGACTCGTTGTCTGCAGTCACAAGTTTCTACTTCGCCGTGCGAACCAATGTACACATCTACGGTCAAATCCTCGACCTGAATATGTCGGCGTCGTGGCGTCGTTCCACGCACGTTGTCATGGGCAGAATGGCTGACAACACTACAACAAGCGGACAGACGGACGCTTGACGGAGTAGTACGCGCATTGAAAGTTCATCAAACAGACCGCATCACTCACCAACAACAGGCAACACAAAGCCATCGATTGTTCTCTCAGGTCAACGTTCGTTCCGACAGAGGAGAGCGCAACGCAGCACCACACACTACTCGAGTACTATACCTCGGTGCTTCTCCGCCACTTTCCTCCGCCACTTTCCTGCGTTGGTTGTTGGTTGTTGGTTGCTGCGTTGGCTCCTTCCGACGATTGACGACGACAACGCAACGAACGAACGAACGAACCACAACGACGACTTTCTGTCTGGCTTGGCTGGCGGGCAAGGCAAGGCAGGCAGGTTGTTTCATCCATCCACCTACCCACTCACTCACTCACTGTACTCGCAGCGCAGTGCAGTGGGCGAGTGAGTGAGTGGGTGAGTCGGTCACACCCTCACAGCCACTCACCCCGCCCTGCCCAATAAGCTCTGAGGAACAAAGGATAGCCTGTACTTGAATGAATTCGAAAATGTAATTGCAGCCTGTATCGTCGGCAGTTCAGCACGTAGCGCTGCAGCACTCACTGCAGCATAGCAGTGCACCCGCGGCTTCATTCAGATTGTCGTTGTTCGTTGTTCGTTGTTCGTTGTCGTGTTGTTGAGCTGGTGCTCTTTGGTCTTTGGTACGCTTCGCTGCTCTCCGCTTGGTGGTCGTGGAGCGTACCTTGTGGTGTGTTGTTGTTGGCTTTGTGACGGGCGATGAAGCTACGATTGTGGTAGAATCTGTGTTGTGCGTGCATGCACCCTGTGTTTGTGGTCATTTGCTGGATGGCAGCATTCACGTGAAGCGACTCAACTTGGTCGGGAGAGATTCGTTGTCGGCGAGAACAGAAATCAGGATGTTGAGAAACCTGCGTTCTGGTCGCAATACAAACATTTGAATTGTAACTTTAGCCAAAAAATACGGTGCTTGTCGGCTCTTCCGTGTCCGTGGATAGCAGCAGCAGTTTGATTGCGCTGCTTCTGTAGCAGTTCACCATGCGGTTGCTATGGAGTCCCCGATTTTTTTTTGTTTTGCTGTTAAGTCTGTCTTTCAACACAGTTTGTGTTGATACATTGTCGTCACCAGTGGACAACGAAACGTCTCAGTTCCTTCGATCAGCATCCGCATGTCCAGCGTACCGTGGCCCTGCTGCTTGGAACCATTTTCTCGAGCGTATCAAGGACAAGGTTGTGAACATGAATCTCAATAATATGGTCAGTTCCGACGGACCCAATGTTGCCGTGCTGATTGAACCAAGACAGGATCCTTGCATAGGCTTGATTATTCGGCAAGTGTTTCACTACCTCACGCTTCCGACCGCCGACTCGCCCTCACCATCTTGGCGTCTTCACATTTTCCATGGTCCTGACAATCTTGAGTTCATCAAGGCTGAGTTAGAAGAAAGTGTTGATCCAACTTGCTCCAATGATACAATTTTGAACAAAGTGACGTTTACAGATCTGTCGTCGGTCGTATCATCTATTGATGCAGCCGTGGAGGTCATGAATGATCGGGTAAGCCAGCTTCAAGGTGCCAGCAATCAAGTACCGCATCTCAGTTACAGCCCACGCAACCTTCCAGAGGACCCCGCACAACGATGGCCGACTTTCTTGATTCGAAAATGGGAAGAAAATCGTGCAGTAATGGACAGTGAAATTGCCGAAACAGGTCTTTGGAACATGAATCGATTTGTTTATTCTCAGGTGTGCCTGGTTCAAGAACTGAATACTTTGCAGCGCTTTTCAAGTTCAGGACTGTTCGTCACTGTTTATTGACTGTAGGTGTTGCTGGATGCCAAGTTTTGGGAGGCTGTTCCAGCTGAAAATGTTCTGGTTTTTCAAACAGGTTTATGATGACTGTCGACTGGCTCCGCAGGTGCGCTCACTGACATCAACTTTGATGTTGTTTTCCTTTAGATGCTGTTCTCTGCCGTGGCGGCATCAATTCGTACCTTCAATTCGACTATATTGGTGCCCCGTGGTATTTATGTGACTCCATGTACGCTTGGGTTCACATGCTATGAAACACTATCGAATCGAAAATCACTATGAGTTAAATGCAGGTTTGGAGGTAAAAAGGGATCCGGATACTTGTGTGAAGCCGGAAATGGTGGGCTGTCACTTCGGAAAAAGTCTGTGATGTTGCGGCAAATTCGGAACCAACTGCGTTCTCTTATTATGGAAGACTACCAGGTGTTGTGTGTGAAGTGCTTTCTCAGACGCACTCTTGCATGAAGAAAATGCCAGCACTGAGTTGTGATTGTTTGTGTTACGGTTGCGTACACTAGATTGCCAGCTGGTTTTACAAAAAGGTTAGTGACGTTGTCGTACATGTCGTCGGACAAGCTACACGGCCATTGTAACAACAGGGTACGAACTATGTTGTATCTGTCATAGCCTGGTAGCGGAGTTACACCCTCGTTTTCAGAAGCACGGGACATATTTGTGGAAACAGTTGACACCACGTACGTCAACTGACATGGACACCTGTTTGCGAACCTCAAGTGACCGTGACGTCTTGACGGCACATTGTAGATCACCCGACGTTGTTCCCCTCGGAACACACAAACCGTGGGCCGCCAACTACAATGTCAAGATTGCGAACCTGCTCTCGCGATGTGCAAGCGAGTTGCAGAAATGACCTCGTCGTGGTTACGGCAACCTCCTCGACCCGCAGATGATGGAACGCGGGGCCCAGCCAGCGCATCGGCCAACGTCACCGACAATTGTCAAGCGTGAAAGCAACAAAGGTTTGATAAGTTTATTGTACAAATGCGTCATGTTTCAAGGGACACATAGAATGCCGTTCCGTGGAGATAGCACGACGGATTGGAAAGTCACAAGGAGGGTCAAATTCAAATTTGACAATTTGGTTAGGTGCCGTACACTGGCTTCCCTACCACGTGCTTGCCTTCCACTTGTCGTACTGGGTGGGCGGCGACAATCACCTGGGGCACAGACTGCGGGACAGCCTGCGGTACGGCCTGCGGCACAGCATGCGGTACTACCTGTGGCACTGGTTGCGCGTAGGTGGTCGTCGTTGTCGTCGTGGTGATTACTGTGTGCTGTTGCGGGCGGTTGTTGCAGTAAGCAACCATTCCCGGAATGAGGCACAAATCGATGATCCAACCAACACCGCATATGCCGAGTGTCAAAAACCAAACAATCCCTGTCACTGGACGCTCCAAGTAAAATCTGTGCACGCCAATCCAGCCAAAAAAGAACCAGAGAACGTAGGACAAAAACATCGACTTTCGGGGCACATAGCCGCCGGTCGCGTACACCACTTGTGGCTGTTGCATCATTCTATCCGTGCTGGTCACTCAACTCTGGTGCTTGTTGCGTGCAGCCAGTTGTTCTTTTTCAGATTTCGTCTGTTTGTCTTCGTCACACAAGATGGTGCATGGAAAATCGATCTGTACATGCCAGTCTCGTCCACTGGAGCACTCAGTAGATCTCGAACCAAGGCAATGCGCGCTGCTGTCGGTTGGTTTGCCACTCCGTTGGACAGTTTGAACCGCAGAGCATGCCTCCTTTGTAACCAAGAGCGACCTTCAACTCCCAGTTGTCTCCTTTCGATGTGTCATTCCCTTCCTTTCACCATTTGGTTTGGCTGGTAGGTCGCACCGTGTTCACTCTTCAGTTTCACCACACTTTTGGGAAACCGGCAACAAGCGCGATTTGATCAAACTGCGACCTTCAATGAGTGAAGGTCGTCGAAGATGCTTGCTTACCAGGCACGCCAACCCAACCACGTCCAGCCACAAAAAACGGTCACCACACACGTAGACACATCACAATCACCGCCCAAGGTTCAAGCACACCGAACCACCTGTTCGTTGGTTGGTTCGTCGGTCGTATCGCTACCGCCACCGACGCCACCGACCCTCCACCATCGAACACCGACCGGACCCGCCAGTCTGCCAAACCAAGCAAGTGAGTGAGGGCTGACTGAGAGAGAAAGTCGGTCAGTTAGTTTCGGCGTTCCGCGAGGCGGAGTGAGTGGGTGAGTGAGTGAGTGAGTAAGTGAGTGAGTGAGTGCGTGATTGAAGCCACCACCG
>ENA-OWNT01004047-OWNT01004047.1-seawater-metagenome-genome-assembly--contig:-NODE-4047-length-13212-cov-4.385763_pt1 | contig 13212 bp, 13 predicted proteins | sample MGYA00238136_ERZ651165 | MGnify/ENA primary metagenome ERZ651165 (study PRJEB26861, sample SAMN08777766) | seawater metagenome | isolation source: coastal seawater | place: USA: Florida | collected... | reverse complement strand
GTTCGTTCGTTCGTCGTTCGTCGTTCGTCGTTCGTCGTTTGTTTGTCGTTTGTCATTATTGTATCGTCGTCGTTCGTCGTCGTTCGTCGTCGTCGTTCGTCATTGGTGGTGGTTGTTGTGGCTTTGCTTTTTCGCCGTCAGCCAGTCGATTGCCTGCAGTCAGTCGATTCGTCGAGTACTGAAACTGGGAAGTTGATTGGTGGAGTCGTTGGTTCGTTGGTTGACCAAGTGGTTGAGTGGTTGCGTGGTTGCGTGGTCGAGTGGTTGAACGCTTGGTAGCTCCTGCATTCGTGTCATCGTTCCTTTCTTTGTTCGCTTCCTTTCCTCCCTTGGTCACATTTGTCCTGTTGTTGCTCTGCTCGTTCGCTCCTTCGGTCGTTCATCTGGCGTTTGCTGCTGCGCTCTGCTTTGCCCGAGTCAGTTATTTTCACTGTGCGAATTTTGCGCTCCTGTTGTTGCGCACGAGCTGTTGGTCGCAGCTGTTGCCATGGAGCTGCTGTGAGTAGGCAACGAATCGATTTTTGTATTCCCGAGTTGGACAACTTTTGAGTGCGTTCTTCGACGTCTTGTGCCGGCGCACGACAAGTGGTCGCGTGTGACGTTGCGGCGACATCATGGCGGCCGCAGCTCCTTCCATTCGATTTCTTTTTGGATTGGAGGATCGCGTCAAGCGCAATGTCATTTTCATCGACGAGAATACCGTGGTCTTCCCCTGCGGCCACTCTGTGGTGATCTACAACGTCGAAAACAAATCGCAAGAATTCCTTCACAGCGCACCCGGCGTCAACAAAATCACGGCGCTGGCGGTGTCGAACAACAAGAAGTACCTCGCCGTTGCAGAACTCGCCGAGTATGCTACGATTTCGATTTACGACATCGAGAAGAGACGCAAGAAGCGTGAGTTGAAGCAGCCTTCTGTCGATGGAACTCCTGGCGTCGAAATTGTTGCCTTGGACTTCTCACAGGACGGCAAGATCCTTCTCGCGCAAGGTGGTGCTCCCATGTGGACTTGTGTTCTCTGGGCGTGGGAGAAGAACAAACCCGTGTCGCAGGTCAACGTGCACTCAGAGTCCTCGAAGACGATCGCGACTGCCAGCTTCCACCCTCTAGATCACACGCTGGTGTGCTGCAGCGGAAAGGGTATACTTAGATTTTATCGCATCGTGGACAACATGTTCAAGGCCATGCCCTCCAGTGTTGGCAAGCACGACCCACAGAACTTCCTGGCCCATGCGTTCCTCCGCGACAAGGATGAGCTCCTGATTGCCGCAACCGACACCGGTGAGCTGATCTTGTTTGAAAACAATGACTGGAAGATGGTAATCCCCACTTCGCCAGCAGAAGGCAAGGGCATATTTTGTGTGGCCCCATTCTCGAAAGGGTTTTTGTGCGGCTGTGAAGACGGCCTGGTGCGCATGTACACCAAGTCAGATGACCGAATGGAAATGTTCACACTCGGCAGCACTTTCTGCATCAAGGACTCAGTCGAGAGCCGAGTCACGAACATCACAGTGTCTCCCTCCGAAGACCACCTCCTTTGCTCTACGGACACCAAGCAGATGTTCGCTCTTGGGCTCTCGGACACGGAGATCATGCAAGCTGAGGACATGAAGTTCCACCACCTGATCACTCCATTCCACGAACCCAATTCGGAACGCGTCGCCGAAATCACCGGCATGGACGTTTGTGTGCGCAAGCAACTCGTTGCTACTTGTGGCGTCGACCGCAGTGTTCGAATTTGGAACTACGGCGAGCAATGCGTCGAGATTCAGAAAAAGTTCGATGAAGCGCCGCAGAGCGTGGCCTTTCACCCCAACGGTCTGCAAATCATCGTCGGCTTCAGTGACAAGCTGAGAATCATGGATCTCCTCATGGATGACCTCGCCATGATCCGTGAGTTCGCAATCAGTGGCTGCGAGGAGTGTTCGTACAGCACTGGCGGGCACATGATCGCGGCCGCGCAGGGAAGCATGGTACAAATCATTAATTCGTACACTTGCAACACCCTTCACACGCTGCGCGGCCTCAAGGGCAAGGTCATGTCGTTGGCCTGGTCTTCAGACGACAAGCTTCTTTTCACAGCTTCCGCTGATGGCAGTATTGTGAGGTGGGACTTGCAAACCGGTGATAAAACCGGTGACTATTTCAATGACAGTGGCTTCTTGATGGAAGACACTTACAACTGGAACTGCATTGTGGTCGACCCCAACAGTAACGACGACGTCATCCTGGCCACAGGCCGTCTTGCCGACAGTGCCGTGGCGAAAAGTGCTCTTGTACAGATCAAGTTTTCGACGGGTTCCACGCAACCGCAACTGCTTCGCCAGATCAAACTTGGGTTTTACTCAAAGTGCCTGGTCGTGAGTCCGCGGTTCCAGTCAGTTCTCGTCGGCTCATTCGAGGCTCCAGCAGCCATCCACTCTGCGCCGTACCCACTGCCCGAGAATGATGTCCATTTCTCGAAGTTGTACGCTCATCGGCAGGGGATTGTGGGCATGTCCCTAAGTCCCGACACAGGGACATTGTTCTCCACCAGTTTAGACGGTTGCTTTGCGATCATCAATGTCGGTCCTGGCGCCGAATTAGACGATGGTAGCAGTGGCTCCAAAGATCTTGATGATGTCGCAGGTGGGGAAAGTGGGTTTTCGAGAGACATCCTCGTCCGGCACACCCAAATCCTCCAATCCAACAAAGAAACGGAGAAATTGAACGAAAAAGTAGCAGAATTGAAGATGTACAATGAATACCAGCTTCGTCTCAAAGGACTGAGACACACAGAGAAATTGGAGCAACTGCAAGAGCGCATGGAAGACACGCTCCACACCGAGCTCGAAAAAATTCGTAAGCTCGGGGCGCTGAAAGAACACACTCGCGTTCGCCACCTCGAAAAGCTGAGTTCCGTTCGCGACCGCCACGCTGACGAGATCGAAAACATGGACGTGTCCTACAAGCGCAAAATCGAGCTGGAAAAAGATCGATTTGCGCAGTTGCTCAAGGAGAAGGAAGAAATCCAAGCGCAGTGGGAAAAAGAAAATGCCGAGTACATTGACACTCACAAGCGTGCGGTGGCTGAAATCAAGCAAAAGTACAACGAACTCCTCGAGGACGAAAAGGCTGCCAGGGAAAGAAGCGTGCAGGAAAAGGAAATTAGAGCCAAGCACTTCGTTCAAGACACTGAGCTAATGGAGCAAGATGCGGCGGCAGAGATCGATGACTTGAAAAAACACTATGAATCCCAATTGATAGCAGAACGAGAGGCCACTCTCCGCCTTAAGGGAGAAAACATCTTGATGAAGAACAAGCATGAATCTCTCCTCCAAGACATCGCGGATCAGAAGGAAGAGATTAAAGCGCTTGTCAAGAAAGAGACTGAGCGTTACGCTCAAATCGACCGACTCGACAAGGAAATCGTGTCGCGCACCAAGGAAATTGAAGAGCGAGAAAAGACGATTCGCGAAAAGGATCGCCGCATTTATGAGTTAAAGAAGAAGAATCAGGAGCTTGAGAAATTCAAGTTCGTCCTCGATTACAAGATCAAGGAGCTGAAACGTCAGGTTTGTGGGCAACATGTGCACTGCTTGGTGCGTATTTGTACATTTGTGCGTGTCAGTGTCGCTGACCGTGATGGTGTTGCACGCAGATCGAGCCGCGGACAAATGAGATTGCGGAACTCAAGAAACAGACCATGGAAATGGAACAGGAGCTAGAACAGTATCACAAGTCCAACAACGCGCTGAAGTTGATGATCGGCGAATTGCGACTGAAGATGGAAGGCATGCGCCAGGAATACGAGCAGCAGCAGTTCCGCAAGACTGAGTTGTTGGCTTACATCGAGAAATTCAAGAAGGGTCTCTCGGCGGTGTACCGTTACACATCCGCCAAGCCCGAAACTCATGACGGCAAGGAACTCAAGCACCAGGTCAAAAAGCTGTTTGGATACTACTCGACTCACCCCGGTCCCGATGGTTCGAATCGGCCAGATACGAAGAAGAAGAAGCGCAAAGGTGATGACAAGAAACGAGAGAGTGCGCGGAAGCGATCCGCCGGTGCCGACGAAGACGATGGTGGAGGCGGCAACAGTTTGCAGCGGGAGTATCGCCGACAGAGAGAGTGAGTTCTGTTTTGTGTGCAAAAGATCACATCTTGTGCGCTCGAAGTCATGACACAGTTGCTTTTTCAGGTATTTGGAAAACACAATCGCCGGCTTAAAACACAAAATGGTCAAAGATGCTGACATGCATCGAACAGAGAAAAGGCGGTTGATTCGAGAGAACATTACACTCACAAAAGAATTCACCACCCTCCAAAGGGAGAAGAAAATGTGGCAAAAGAACCAGCTTCGGCGTGCTGGAAAGACCGGCAACAGCAGGCTCGCTTACCTCACCAACGCCGAGGCTGACAGAGAACTTTCTATGCAGCAGCAGAAGATAGCACAGCTGCGTGAGCAGTTGGCAGAGCTGGCTGACTGAGTGCAATGTGTTTATTTTTTAACTTATTAGACGTTTCTCAAAAAAGTCTTCGGTGGGTAACAAGCAGCAGTGTTGCTGCTATCTGTGAACTACACAACAATACGTGGCATCCATGCACGTGTGATGGCAGTGAGCACGTCTCGTGCATGTTTCTGTTCTAGTGGACAGCGTTACGCCTCCGCCTCGGCGACGATGGCTGTGATGCGCTCGACGCACTCTTGAACTGACGAAAGTTGAGTGAAAAATTGCTGAAACTCGCCGTCGGGGGACACCAGATACATCACGATAGAATGGTCGATCAAGTAATCTGTGTCGTCGTCTTCAAGTTCGTTCGTATCGCTAAAGTACACTCTGTAGGCGCGAGCTGCTGCTTCAACCTGCCCCGGGCTTCCGATTAGGAACTCAACCTTTGGATGGAAATCTTCGCTGTACGACTTCAACTGCGCAAGGGAGTCTCGCTTGCAGTCTAACGACACGAACACCGGTGTGACCTTATCTTTGGTAACGGCGCCGTCTGCATCCAAACGCTCCATAATTTTGCCCATTTTCACCAATTCACTCGGGCAGATATCTGGACAGTAGGTGAAACCGAAATAAAGGAGCATGTAGCCATCAGCGAAAGAAGCATCGGTCACCGGTTCGCCTTCCATGTTGACCAGTGTGAACGGCCCACCAAGGGAGGGCTTTCCGTAGCTAACTACTTTTGACATCGCTTGTGTTGTTCGTCGCTCCTTTTCATACTGATAATACGCCACCAAGCCACCTCCAATAACCACTGCGAGACCCAAGCTGGTCCACGTGACAGGAAGTCTCGGTTTCGGGGGTGTCGCAGAACCGCCAGCGGCAGCATCGGGCTTCGTGTTTTGGTTAGCTGGCTTTGAGAAACGACGCAGGCAGGGCCCTGTGCGAGCACGCATTGGCAAAGTACGAGGCCGAGCTGCAAATGTCGACACAGACATCCGTTGCGCCGAGCACCGAAAGAGCATTCGAGCTGACATGTTCGCGGATTTGAACGCACAGTGCTTGACGAGAGCACTCATTTTGAACAATTGAGTCCACCACACTGCGACTACACGTCGAGACACTGCGGCCGTCAATATTTCAGTCAACAAATTCGCGGAGCAAACACAGCTGTGTTTTGTCGAAAGTTTCTGAAGGTGACAACGCCGAGTACGCTCTCGCCATCATCCACGATCCTGACAGTAATAAGACACAAAGACCGAGGGCAAGTCCGTCCACGCGTGAACCAACACCTGGACGTTGGGAACAAAGCGGGAGCAGGTATGTACGCCTTCCCTGTCGCCGTTGCGGTTGTCGTTGTCGTCGCCATCACAATTGGTGTTGTCATCAAAGTCGCCGTCGTCGTCAAAGTCATCCCTCATATCACAGTTCATTGTTGTTGTCGTCAAAGTCGCCGTTGTAGTCCTCGTCCTCGTCCTCGTCCTCGTCCTCGTCCTCGTCGTCATTGTTCTCATCATCGATTTCGTCGTCGTCGTCTTTCTCAAATCAAACTCTTCGTCGCCGTCATCAACTTTGCTGTCGCCGTCCGAAGTTGTAAACAGTAAATAGCTGCTCGTCGTCGCTGTCATTCATTTCCGTTGTCGTTGTCGTTGTCGTAAAAGTTATCAAAGCAATGAAGAGACAAAGTTGCTACAATACGTCGTCGGGTCCACGTGTTTCACGTGTTGTCGTTCGTTCGTTCGTTCGTTCGTTCGTTCGTTCGTTCGGCCGACGGCCGTCGTCGTCGTCGTCGTCTAAAAAACACAAACCTCTAAAAAGTGAATCCATCAGAAATTCGACGTTTTCGTCGTTTTGCCGTTTTTAGAGTCACTTTTTTAGACGTTTGGTTTGTGCAGTGAGTGGGGCTGGGGCTGACTTTCGTATAAAAAGTAGTAAAATGTAAAATGTCATAAGTAGATATAGAAGTATTCAGTACTGTCAGTACGAGCTTTCTATCATGCCTTTTAATTACACCAAGAACTTTTAGTACCGCTTCGAAATTAATATAATATCCTTTTACAGGAATACACTGAAACGCTTCCACATCGTTGGGAATAGTTCATAATACTTGTTATAGATACATTCAACTACAGTACTAAAGTACACTCCCTCAATTATACAGTGTAAAATCTTGAGAACTCGTAGTACTGAATCTCGCATCTTATCGCGTTTCAGGAATATACGTTGTAGAATCGTGTGAGTTGGTTGGCCGTCCGTCCGCTAGCTTGGCCGCACGCGGCCATCGACAACAACGACGACGACGACGACGACGACGACGACGACGACGACGATGCCTTCACTTTCGTTGCTTGTGCACTTACTTCTTACGCTGGCACGCGTCTTCGGCTGGCTACTCTACTTACTTGCGCTTGCGTCGGCTGGTTGGTTTGGTTGGCTCGCTGATTGGTTGATTGGTTGGTTGTTCGTCGCTTTTTCATGTGTGTCTGCTTTCTGTTCTGTTGACGATCTATCTATCGGTCTGTCCCTACGGGATGTAATGCAAGAGCAGTGCCACGGGAGACACCTCGACTGCAAACGATTTGTTGTGATGTTGCTCGACCCAGAGACATCCCATGGAGGCACGGCATTGTTTAACCAACGAGTGTCGACGTCATTGCTATGGAAAGCAACTGCAAAGATTTTTGTCTTGCCTGCACATTGGACGGAAAATCCCGGACGAAGTGCTGCTGAGTGTTCAGCCGAACCTTCCGACACCGCCACAGTTGTGCTGCTTCAGTTTTGGCTGGCAGCCAAAATGGTGAAGAAGAAAATTGACGCGCGTGTTCGCGGGCTATTGCAGTCCGGCGTCAACAATGGCCACCGATCATTCATTATCCTCGTGGGTGACAAAGGGCGTGACCAAGTCGTCAATTTGCACTACATTCTCTCTAAGCTGCAAGTGAAGAAGCGTCCAGATGTTTTGTGGTGTTACAAAAAAGAGCTGGGTTTTTCGACCCATCGCAAGAAGCGCATGAAGCAAGTAAAGAAACTCATCAAACGTGGACTCTATGATCCAGACAAGGACAACCCATTCGATGTGTTCATCTCCTCGACCAACATTCGATACTGTTACTACAAGGAAACCCACAACATTCTTGGACGCACCTTTGGCATGTGCGTCTTGCAGGACTTTGAAGCATTGTCGCCAAACATTTTGTGCCGCACCATCGAGACTGTTGAAGGCGGTGGACTCGTGGTGTTGCTATTGAACACGATGAAGAGTCTGAAGCAACTGTACACCATGACCATGGACGTTCATTCCCGTTTCCGCACGGAGGCCCATCAGGACGTGGTGCCACGATTCAACGAACGTTTCATTTTGTCTCTGGCTTCCTGCGATTCAACGCTTGTGTTGGATGACGAACTCAACGTGCTCCCGATCTCTCTGCGGGCCCGAAGTGTTGGGAAGTTGAACAATGAAGCGGAGCGAGAAGCAGTGGCGGCAAAGCTCGCGAGCATCAAGCAGGACTTCCAGGATGTGCAGCCCGTTGGCACACTTGTTGATATGTGCAAAACTCAAGACCAGGCTCGTCTGGTCGTCACCTGTGTCGATGCTGTGGCAGAAAAGTCTTTGCGTAGCACTGCCATCATCACAGCGTCACGTGGCCGCGGAAAATCTGCCGCTCTGGGTCTTTGCATTGCTGCTGCGGTGAGCCATGGATACAGCAACATTTTTGTGACATCACCTTCCCCTGAAAATCTTGGAACCCTCTTTGAGTTTTTGCTGAAGGGACTTGACAAGCTTGCGTACGAAACTTTTATCTCGCTACGCTTGAGTGTGTTACCTCCATCTGTTTCTGACATTCTCGCTCATTTGTGTGCAGGTATGTCGATCACCAGGACTACGATGTCGTGCAGAGCACAAACCCCGATTTTAACAAAGCCATTGTGCGAGTGAACATCTTCCGATCCCACCGCCAAACCGTGCAGTACGTTCAATCGTGTTCATCGCTACGTAACCAGCCATGCGATGATGCCAGTGTCGTGTTGCAGGTACATTGCACCAGGTGATGCCAGCATGCTCGCTCAAGCAGAGCTCCTGTGCATCGACGAAGCCGCCGCCATCCCACTTCCTCTCGTCAAGAAACTCTTCGGACCGTATCTCATTTTCATGTCATCCACAATCACTGGCTACGAAGGAACAGGTCGATCGCTGTCGATGAAGCTGGTTCGAGACCTGCGGCAACGTCAAGCAAATACGTCCGGAGCTGGAAGTTCTGCAGGCCGACAACTCAAAGAAGTGCACATGGATGAACCTATCCGTTATTCTATCAACGATCCCATTGAGGTTGGTGTTGGTCTATAGCTTGTGTTCAATCAGTATGATCGCTGGTCACAATGGTACGCACATGCTGTTGGTAATGTAGGCGTGGCTCAACGACCTACTATGCTTGGACGTCGGTGGAAGTGGTGGGGCGGAACAAGCAGTTCCACCGCAATACCGATTGCAGGGAGCGTGCCCGTCGCCTGAGCAATGCGAGTTGTACTCTGTCAACCGAGAAGCACTCTTCTCTTACCACTCATTGTCAGAGCAGTTCTTGAAGCGCATGATGCACTTGTACATTTCGAGCCACTACAAGAATTCTCCTAACGACATGCAGCTGATGTCCGATGCTCCAGCTCATCGTTTATTTGCTTTGCTGGCACCCATGGACGACGACGACGATGCAGAGGACGACGACAGCAGTGCGCCTCGGTTGCCCGACATTTTGTGTGTGGTCCAAGTTGCGTTGGAAGGCCAAATTAATCAGAAGTCGGTCCAAGCCGCACTTCGCCGAGGTGTAAAACACTCAGGCGACTTGATACCGTGGACTGTGTCCCAACAGTTTCAAGATCACAAGTTTGCTTCTCTCTCGGGAGCGCGTGTTGTGCGGATTGCTGTTCATCCCGACGCAACGAAGATGGGCTATGGCAGGTACGCACCTGCTTGATGCCTCGCACGCTCTCTCCCTGCGGGCCCACACTTGTGCTGACTGTGTAACCTACACCAACTTGATGCCAGCCGCGCTATCGAGCTCCTCCGCCGTTTTTACCAGGGTGAATTGCATGAAGCGTCCACAGAAGATGTGGAGGATGAAGTGGCCAATCGCGACGGCGTCGGCATCGACAACGATGACGACGGAAATGGTGACTTGAAGCCTCGCACGGATCTGCCGCCTCTGCTCGTCCCTTTGGCGGACAAACGACCTGAGCGCCTGCATTGGCTCGGTGTTTCGTACGGAATCTCGCCCCAGCTGTTCAACTTTTGGAATCGCTCGGGTTTTCAGACTGTGTACCTCCGACAGGTGTGTTGGATTTACACTCTCGGGGTTTGGTGCTATTGTTCTCGATATATTCACACTGTGAAATGTTCAACGCCTACAGATTCCCTCCCCTACTACTGGTGAGCACACGGCCGTAATGATCAGGGATCTCGAATGCAGTGATCTCCCTGTGTCGCCACAGCCCGGGTGGCTGAACGACTTCGTTGTGGACTTCCAAGGTACGCAATCGTTGGTTCGCCATTGCGAAACTCTCGCACGTTCTTCAGTCAAAAATTGCACGACCACAGGACGACTTGTAAGCCTTCTTTCATTCAAGTTCCGTGAACTTCCAGTGACGCTCGCATTGTCACTGCTGCGTTCTGGTGCCGCAGCATTTGAGGTGTGTACACGACGACCGCTGTCGAAGAGATCTGTTTTGTCAATGCGTCGGCTCAGTGGTCTTTCTGTACGTTACAGGACGCTCGAGAGAGTAGCCGACAACTGCCACAACTTCGCAGTGCAGCCGACTTGGCCAATTTCTTCCGGTGCGTGAAGTCCATTGCGATCGGTAGTTCGCTGGTTTCGTCCGGACTTACACTGTATGTGTGCGACCAGTCCCCACGACTACCAACGGCTGAAAGCTTACTCTCGCAACATGGTTGACCATCACCTCGTTATCGACCTCGTTCCAACTTTGGCGCAACTCTACTTCAAGCGTCGCTTCGGCAACACGTATGTTCCTTTTCTCCCCTTGAGCTGCTTGCTTTGCCAGTTTTGTTGACCAAATACGGCGAATTGGTTTTCCTCCAGGGTTCAACTGTCGACAACACAGAGTGTGATCCTGTTGGCACAAGGTCTGCAGCATCGCACAATGGCCCACGTGGCGCGAGACCTCGACCTTCCGACCACACAGGTACGATTCAAAGACATTTGAACACCCTCTTTTTCCTCCACCATCTGCAACATGACACACGTTTTTCTTGCATGTCCCAGGTCGTCGCACTGTACAATAAAGCGATGCGGAAGTTCTCTGCAAGGCTCCTCGAAATTCAGCAACAGGAAATTGAAAGCGAATCCGCAGCAGCCGACGCAGCAGTTTTGCGCAAGGCCGCCAAAGCACAGGAGAAAGCTGAACTTGGTGGACAGGTCAAATCACTGGAACAAGCACAGGCCGAAGCCGCAGCCAACGCCAATAGTTCGATGCGCGCGAAGCAACGGGCTTTGCTTCAATCACTTGACTTGTCGGAGTACAACATCAGTGCCCCAGAAGAGGAGTGGAATGAAGCTCTCAGCCAGGTGGATAACTCAACATTGGGTGCAGGTCAAATCGCATTGCCGAAGAAGCCCCTGAGTCATGGTTCAGACGACGTCGAAACTGAAAAAGATATTGACCTGGAAAGCAGTGCACGAAAGAAATCGAAGCGCAAGAAACGTTCGGGCGGCGCGAAACGCAAAAAGAATCGCAAAAGCAAGTAATTCACTGTGCACAGCATACTGGCAACGACAGACCGCAGTTCGCAGTACAAGTAATTTATTCAGTTTGTACGAATGTCAATTCATGTCAACTTGAATCCCGCCATCTCGTGTACGGCTTCCTGCACATCCTCCAGCTCAACGCTTTGCTTGAATGAGCTCCCAACGAAAAGGTGCACTTGTCTGGGAGCTGCTTGAACTGTTGTTTGTTCTCCGTGAACCGTTGCACCGATGGTTGCGTGGCAGTCCCGAATAGATTCTGCATCTCCAAGACAATTGACTGCGAGTACACCGTCTGGTTTCAGGTGTGCCTACGTGTTTGCGCCCAATATCGGTCTTTCGTTGAATCGCAAAAACATGGCACAACGCGGACGTAGCATACCTTCAGTGCTTCCAAAACAGGTTTTGTTAAAAATTCTGACGGAGGTGCCCGAAGTCCGGTGGCACCAACATTGTCGCCTAGTCATCACACAACCGGAAGAGTTGGAATCTCACGGCATGTACTGTACTCGAGTACGATGAGGGTTGACTGTGGTATATCTATATCGCTAACCTGATTCCAAATCGACAATGACAATGTCGGCCGCGCCTGGTGGGGCTTTCTCTGTCAGCCACTCAAAAGCGCACGAGTGCACAAGGTTCACGGAGCTGTCTTGGACGGCGCGTAAGGTGTTTGCCTCCCGATGGTAGCGGCCACCTCCAAGATGAGTGTAGGCTGGCACTTGGTGCTGATCGCGGTTGTCTGATGTCTCAAGAAATCGTGCGATGTCGAAATATTTTCTCGCCACTTCAATGACTTCATTCGACCATTCCACGGCCGTAATGTCTTGGAAAGATAAATCAAACATGCACGCCCACGGCTCTCGTCAAAATGATAGGAACAATCGCGGCCAAGACGAAAAGGAACTCACCGGTGCGTGGTAGTCGAGGTGCGGCGGCCAAAAAGCCGACGAGGGAGCCCGCTCCAGCTCCTAGAATACTGATGTTGAGATCTCCTTCGTGGACAACACCGTCAGCTTGTTGTTGAAGATAGTTACCATGGGTCATGGAATGAAGTGCGACACCGAAGCAAAGACCTTGAACCTCCGTCGAAGTTTCTCCATGCCGCGGAGGTGGCAGGTGGTGTAGAACCGTGCTGGTCTCGCGGTCGATGTAAACTGACGACTGCACCAAGTCTGGGCGCTGGTTGAAGTATAAGGATCGCGTGGCAACATCGTTCGTTGGTTCACCCTCCTTCCCCGCGTCGGCGAAGCAGTCCAGCACGGTGAGTACTTTGTTTCCGAATACGATACGCATTCTGTTGCCCTCCCACAGGTCGTGCTCAAACTGCTCAATATCTTCCGGTGGAAGGTCACTCACACTGTTGTACGCCTCGTCGAAATCCAAACCAGCATCCTCGTAGCATACACCAGCCAAGAACCCATTGACTCGGGTGCACAATCTTTTGGTGGTACAGTGAATGGACCGAGCACAAACGCGCATCCGCGTGAGGGGGATAGTTGTCATCATCGTCCTCTAAGACGCTACGAATGTTTGTTACTTCATTTCATATTCAACGTGCACGGACAGCCACAGATGAAAGACGCGTTGGTCGTGCGGTCACAGTGCGACACGATGTTTCGACATTTAATTGACGACAAACTCCGTGGTATTGTTGTCTTTTGTTTTGTGCTCTAAAAAGATGAACAGCTATTATTCTGTCGAGCAAAACATTGCATCAGGCAACTCGGGTCGAGTTCACAGGCCAAACTTTTATGGCACCACCCGCAGCACCACCACACCTCACCAACCAACCGACCAACCAAACTAACTCAGCAAGTAACCACTCTCACCAACACCAACAATCACCCACCAACTGCCCACCAAAAGACCAAACGAAACCAAAAGTCGAATTCAAACTTCAAAGTGCAACGACGACGACGACGACGACGAACAACAAACAACGACGGCAACGACGACAATTTGTTACATCGTCCGCGGTCTATGACATCGCACAGTCGCGCATTCATCAATACAGTATTCCGTCG
>ENA-OWNT01004046-OWNT01004046.1-seawater-metagenome-genome-assembly--contig:-NODE-4046-length-13213-cov-3.586784_pt1 | contig 13213 bp, 12 predicted proteins | sample MGYA00238136_ERZ651165 | MGnify/ENA primary metagenome ERZ651165 (study PRJEB26861, sample SAMN08777766) | seawater metagenome | isolation source: coastal seawater | place: USA: Florida | collected... | reverse complement strand
TAGGTCCACGGTGCAAGACCTGGTGGTCGCCGATGCCCTGGGGGAGGCCGCGGTCGGCGTTGACGTCGGCGTTGGCGGTGATCGCCACGCTGAAGTAACCGGCGCGATCGAGTACCTCGGCCAGCAAAGTGCGGCCTTCGGCCACGAACGTTCCGCGTACCGTGAGGTGAGACGGGGGGACCTCCGAGGTGAGCCATCCGGCGTGGCTCGGCACCGCCGCCCTCGGAGGGGTGAGCGCGGAGGCCCAGAACGAGCTCTGGACAGGGGCCGTCGCGGCAACGGCCGCCTCGTCCGTGCTCACGGCGGTGGCCACCGACCTCGCCGCCGCGGGCCGGGTCGACGACGCCCGAGGACTGCTCGAGCTCGCCTGGTGGCAACGCCCTGGCGACCGCCGCCTGCGCCGTGCCCGCAAGCGCCTGGGTCTCCCCGTCGCCCTCACCTCCACGGGGCAGCCGTGGTCACGCGTCTTCGACCCACTCACCGGCCGCGCCCGCCCCGAGCCACTCCCCGTCCCCACCGAGCGCACCCTCCCGGCCGCCACCGTGCTCGGGCAGGCCCTGGCAGCCCGTGCCGCGGCGGTCGATGCCGCGACCTGCGAGGCCATCCGCACCCACGACGCCGCCGCCCTCTGGCCGCTCCTCCTGTGGCAGCGCGACGGCGAGCTCCCGGGTCCCGACAGCGATGCCCCCCAGGCCATCTTGGAGGAGCTGACCGAACCGGATCGGGCGGCCTGGATGAGCGACCCTGTGCGATCCTGCACAACCAACGACCTGTCCATCTGGCTGGGGGCTGCACCGCCTCCTCGGGCCGACCTCCCCGGTTAGGGCTCCTTCCTGTGGAGGACCCCATGTCGAACCCGTCCCGCCGCGTCGCCGTCCTGGGCAGCGGCCCCGCCGGCCTCACCGCCGCGCTCTACCTCTCCCGCGCCAACTTCCCCCCTGTGGTCTTCGAGGGAATGCAGCCGGGCGGTCAGCTCACCATCACCACCGATGTCGACAACTTCCCCGGGTTCCCCGAGGGCATCATGGGCCCCGAGCTCATGGAGCGGATGAAGAAGCAGTGTGAGCGCTTCGGCGCCGAGTTCGTGATGGACGAGGTCGCCGAGATCGATCTCTCCCAGCGGCCGTTCACGGTGAAGCCCGCCTATGGCGAGGCTCAGACCTTCGACGCCGTGGTCGTCGCGACGGGGGCCTCCGCTCGCTACCTCGGCCTCGAGAACGAGACCCGGCTCCAGGGTCACGGCGTCTCCGCCTGCGCCACCTGCGACGGCTTCTTCTTCCAAGACGTGCCGGTCGTGGTCGTCGGTGGCGGTGACTCGGCGATGGAGGAAGGTACCTTCCTCACCAAGTTCGCCTCCAAGGTCATCATCGTGCACCGTCGCGAGGCGCTGCGGGCCTCCAAGATCATGCAGGAGCGCGCCCGTAAGAACCCGAAGGTCGAGCTGCTGATGGAGCACCAGGTCGTCGATGTTCTCGGCGGCGACAAGGTCAGCGGCGTGCGCGTGCGCCACACCGGCACCGGCGAGGAGCACGACATCGAGTGCGCCGGCCTCTTCCTCGCCATCGGTCACACGCCCAACACCTCGCAGGTGAAGGGTCAGCTCGACATGGACGACGCGGGCTACCTCATCACCACGCCCGGCCGCTCGTTCACCTCGGTCGAAGGGGTGTTCGCGGCCGGCGACGTCCAAGACACCGTGTACCGCCAGGCCATCACCGCGGCGGGCTCGGGCTGCGCGGCGGCCATGGACTGCGAGAAGTGGCTGGAAGAGCAAGACGCCTGAGCCTTGCCCCCAGCCCCTCCATACGCTACTCCGCCTGCTCGCCGAGGAGCGACGATGGACTGGGACGTAGCGGGTCTGGGCAACGCCATCATGGACGCCCTGGTGGTGCTTGAAGACGACGCCCTGCTCGATGAGCTGGGGCTCCACCGCGGCACGATGCATCCGGTCGACCACGCACGCTGGCAAGATGTGTACGAGCGGGTGCGCCTGCACAAGGTCACCTTCGACTCTGGCGGCTCCTGCGCCAACACCATCGCCGCCGTCGGGCGCCTCGGTGGCAAGGCGCGCTACTGCGGTCAGGTCGGCGACGATCAGATGGGCCACCTCTACGCCAACCTCGTCGAGAAGGCCTGCGGTGGTCACGCGCTCCGGTTCACCCGCGAGGGCAACACCGGGAAGTGTCTGAGCATCATCTCGGCGAAGGACGCCGAGCGCACCATGCTCACCGACCTCGGCGCCTCCACGGGCCTGGCCGACCTCGGCGCGTTCGCTGGCGACCTCACCCGCACGCGCATCGCGCACTTCACCGGCTACACGCTGCTCGGCGGGCCGGTCCGCGAGCGGGTGTTCGAGGCCATGCAGATCGCCAAGGACTCCGGCGCGCTGGTCAGCATCGACGCCGCCGATCCCTTCGTGGTCGACCAGACCCGCGACCTCCTCCTCGAGGTCCTCCGCGATCGTGCCCACATCGCCTTCCTCAACGAGGAAGAGGCGAAGGGCCTGGCCCAGGTCGACGACCCCGAGAAGGCCGTCGACCTCATCCACGACCAGACCGGGCTCGACATCACCGTGGTGAAGCTCGGCAAGCGTGGGTCGCTGGTCCGTCACGCCGGCGGCGTGGCTCGGGTTCCGATCCGCGAGGTCAAGGCCATCGACACCACCGGCGCCGGCGATGCGTACGCCGGAGGGTTCCTGTACGGCCTCGCGCACGGCTGGGCCCCGGAGCGCTGTGGTCAGCTCGCCACCCGTGTGGCCGCCCTCACGGTCGCCCAGATCGGCGCCGTCGTGAAGGATGAAGAGGCCCTTGCCAAGGCGATTGCCGAGGTTTCCTGAGGCCTCCTGAAGCCCTGGGTGAAATCTTTCCGACCACGGCCCGTTGGGCAGGTGAGTGTACGCGCGCTGTAGTTGCGCGCGGGTTGGTGCTAGATTCCGCCTGGGAGGTTGCGTGGACCACGCTTGGGGCTACGGCAGCGAACAGCGGCTTCGTGAGGAGAACCAAGACAGCTTCGGCGTCTTCGATTTTCCTGACTACGCGCTGGCCATCGTCTGCGACGGGATGGGCGGTCATGTAGGAGGCGCTCAGGCGTCGTCGTTGGCCGTACGAACCATCCACGACACGCTCCGCGAGCTGCAGGGCAGGCCGATTCCGCAGGCCCTGGAAGAGGCGCTCCAGCGCACCAACCTCGTCATCTACGAGGCAGCTCGCAAGAACCATCGCCTGATGGGCATGGGCACCACCGTGGTCGTCGCGGCGGTCCAGGGCGGCGTCGCCTACCTGGCCCACGTCGGCGACAGCCGTGCCTACCTCGTGCGGTCTGGCCAGGTGTCGCAGCTCACGCGCGACCACACCATGGTCAACCTCTTCGTCGACGCCGAGCTCCTCACGCCGGAAGACGCGGCCACCCACCCGGAGGCGCACGTTCTGTCGCGCTCCCTCGGGGTGGAGCGGCAGGTCGACGTCGACGTGTCCGAGCCCATCGAGCTCGAGGGCGAAGACGCCATCATCCTCTGCAGCGATGGCGTCCACGGCGTCGTCACCGACTGGGAGCTCGCGAACGTCGACTGGGGCGCCCCCCACGAAGGCATTCGTCACCTGCTCGACATCGTGACCACCCGCGAAGGCGACGACAACGCCACCGCCGTGGCCATGATGATGGGCACGAGCTTCGAGGATGTCCCCCCCACGCCCGTCCCCGAGCCCAAGCGCTTCGAGGAGTCTGGCGGCATCGGGCAGGGCCTCACCGCCGTCCCCGTCGACGACGATGGCCCCTTCGATGGCGGCTACCGCGGCGGAACCCCCGACAGCGTCGGCGCCTCCTACGTCGTCTACGAAGATCACCCCATCATCGAGGAAGAGGTGACCATCGGTGCGGAGAACACCTCCGAGACCGAGCAGGCACCGCCCCCCATGGCCCCACCGAAGCCCCAGCCCACGCCCAACGCGGCCCAGGCCCCCAAGCCCGCCGACAAGCCCGACCCCAAGAAGAAGACGAAGAAGAAGGCGGCCGGCGCCAGCCGGATGATCCCGGTGATCGTCGGTGCCGGCGTCATCGCGGTCGGCCTTCTCGGGGTAGGCCTGGTGGGAGCGAGCTACCTCGCCAGCGGCGACGGCGAGGAAGAGCCCATCGCCCAGCTCGACGCCGACCCCGAGCCCGCCCCAGCGGCGGCCCCGGCCCCAGAGGCGGCCCCTGCTGCGCAGGCCGTCGAGCCCGAGCCCGAGCCCGAGCCCGAGCCGGCAGGGCCCTTGTTCTCGCCCGAGCTGCCCGCGGCCCCCCGCCGCCTGCCTCACCGCCCCACGCGCTACACCCAGCCCCCCCCGGGCGGCCAGGTTCAGTGGGTCTCCGTCCAGGCCGCCCGCTCCAAGAAGTGCGCCGACGCACTGCGCGAGGTGCAGCGCGGCATGGCCACCTCCATCGACTACGCGGCCCTCTACCGCGGCGCGTGGCTCTGCTTCGTCGACACGCATCAGCGCCCTCTCGAGCAGGCCAGCGTCGAGACCTGGGAAGACTTCATCTACGTCCTGCCCCACTTCGAGGGCGCCCCCGAGGAGCGCCAGGAGCAGGTGAAGAAGAACCCCGAGCTCGAGAAGCTGCCCGAGTGGTTCCGGCCGGCCATCGACGGCATCGAGTACCGCCTCGAGCGGTTCAACGAGTCCACCCAGCAGGACCGCCTGGTCGACGTGCTCAACGACCAGTTCGGCGAGCCGACCGTGGCCGACCAGCTCGCCAAGGACGTTCACATGGTGGCCCTCGCAGCCCACGGCCTGTCCCAGGTCGAGGAGCCCAACGAGCGGGTCGTCGGCTGGTGGGCCCGACGAGTCTACGTCGCCACGAAGGCCATGCACGGTCGCGCCGGGCGGGCCATCGAGCGGCACCGGCCCGAGCTGATCCCGGTCCTTCGCGACCTCCTCCGCGAGGCCACGAGCCCGAAGACGCTCGACGACGGCACGGAGGTGGAGGTGCCCGAGGTGGTGCTCACGGCCCGGGAAGTCGCCCTCGGCAACGAGCCCCCCCCCACCGAGGTGAAGAAGTCGAAGCCCGTGTACCGTCCGCCGAAGGAGCCCGAGCTCGAGGACCTCGAAGACGACATGGGCTCGGCCGAGATCCGCGGCGTCGGCAACCCGAACTTCGGCACCGACTAGATGCCACCGGCGTAGACGACGAGCCGGTGGTCGTCCACGCTAGGCCGCCCTCCTGCCTGGCGCCTGCTCCCGCAGGTCGCCAGGTTTTGTCATTTTGGGGCCTGCCGGGGGCTTCTCGCCACCCAAAGGGCCCATCCTCCAGCTACGCTGACCTTTGGGGATCCGGGCGTGTAAGGAACAACCGCCCGCGCCCGTTGTCCAGTTGTCCGAGCACCCGGCACCGGAGGACGACATGCAGCGCTGGAAGATGACCGCAGGATTGATGGGGCTCTCCGCCCTCGCCGTCTTCATCGCCCCTCGGCTCTCCGCCGTGCTGGCCCCCCCGCCTGCGGCGCCTCCCGCCGCGCCGCCGGTCGTCTCCCCGCCCCCACCGGCCCAGCCGTCCACGCCCACCGGCCACCTCAGCGTCGATGTGCGCCTCGACCAGTCCGCCGCGCTGGCAGACCGGGCCAGCGAGCGCTTCATCACCATCGATGTCATCGCCGACGCCGCCCCCGGCACCCAGGCCCGCCGGCCGGTCGACCTCACGGTCGTGCTCGACACCTCCGGCTCCATGAACGAAGGCAAGCTCGACCAGGCCAAGCGCGCCACGCGGCACCTGGCCGAGCAGATGGGCCCGAACGACACCTTCTCCGTGGTCACCTTCGCCGACCGCGCCCGGGTCATTCAGCCCGCCGGCCCGGCCGATCCCGCCACCCTCGGCCGGGTCCTCGACCGCGTGTGGGACTACGGAGGCACCAACCTCTACGAGGGCATCTCGGTCGGCGCCGATCAGATCGTGGGCCGGCCGGAGGCCATCCATCGGGTCGTCGTCCTCAGCGATGGCCACCCGACCACCGGCCGCAAGACAGACGACTCCTTTCATCGTCTCGCCGGTCAGCTCGCCCAACGCGGGGTGTCGGTCTCCACCGTCGGCCTGGGTCTCGACTTCAACGAAGACCTCCTCGCCAGCATGGCCGATCTCGGCGGTGGTTCCTACGACTTCGTGTCCGAAGCGGTCGACCTCACCACCGTGTTCGACGACGAGCTGAGCCGCACGGCCTCGGTGATCGCTCGCGACACCCGGGTCGCCCTCACCCTCCCCGAGGGCATCGATGGTCTCGAAATCATCGGCTGGACGGCCACGCGCAGCGCCGGAGGGTGGTCGGTCTACCTGGGCGACGTCGCCGCGGGCTCCCGCACCCGGATCGTCGCCAAGGTCCAGGTGTCCCCGCAAGCCGCAGGCGCCCGAACCATCGACGCCACCGCGACCTACTCCGACCTCATCGACGCCCGGCGTGCCAGCGATGCCGACACCGAGACGCTGACCATCACCAGCGACGAAGTGGTCGTGCGCCGCAGCGTCGACCCCAACGCCGCTGCGGTGGCCCGCCGTGCCTATGGCAACTGGTACCTCGACATGTCCACCCGCTCCTACGCCGACGGCGACCAGCGGGCCGAAGCGCTGCTGGAGCAGGGCCGGGCCTTGCTTCTCGACGCCGTGGCCCACGACCCTGCCGCCGAGGCCGATCTGGCCGAGCTCGAGTCCACCCGCAGCGTCTTCGAGTCCGTGGCGCCGTCCCATCCCCGCGCACGCCAGCGCGTGAAGGCCAACAAGGAACGCTACCGGGCCGTGTTCCGCTGATCTCCCCTCCCCTCGTCGCCGAGAGTTCGACCATGTCCACCGCGCTGCAGACCGTCTCCGACACTTCCCTCGCCCCGGCCGGTCGCGTGGCCCTGCAGCGGCTCCCGCGCCAGCAGGCACTGTGGGTCGGCGGCACGGTCGGCACGGCTGCTCTGGCCGGCATCAGTCCCTTGTGGGCCTGGGCGCCGGAGGTCGCGCTGGCCCTCGCCCTGGGCGTCGGCGCGGCCATGGTCAACCCGCAGCGCATCTGGTCGGCCCCCTTGGTGGCCGCTGCCGTCGTCGGCGCCTCCCTGGTGCTCGGCTGGCTCTCGTGGCCACCGATCCTCGGCGCCGGCGCGGCGGCCGGGGCAGCCGCCACCTGGTTGATGCCCCAACGCACCGACGCCCTCGACATGGTGAACGGCGGGCTGGGTGGCCTCACCGGAGCCGCGCTGGGCCTGTGGGCCGCGGTGGTCCTCGTGCCTTCCGCGCTCCCGACCGCCCTGGTCGCTCCCCTCACGGCCGCCCTGGTGGCGCTGGTCGCCGCCCAGGGTCTGGTTCCCGTGGCGCTCCGCTTCGACCATGGCCCGCAGATCCCCTCCCTGCGGGAGGTGCAGAGCGCCCTGCGGGTCACCTACCGGCCACCCGTGCTGCGGGCGCTGGAGCTGCATCGCCACGCGGGCAAGCACCTCCCTGATCGGGAGACGCGCCGCGGGCTGGCCGAGGTCACCAACTGGGTGTTCCAGCTCCAGCAGACCCTTCAGACCCTCGACAGCGAGCTCGCTCAGATCGACCCGGAGCATGTCGAGGCACGCATCCGGGCCTGTCGGGAGCTTCCCGAAGACATCGACGACTTCACCCGGGAGCGGCGCCACGCCACCGCAGCTCATCTGGAGCGCCTGCTGGAGCACCGCAAGGCCATCGCCATCGAGCGAGACCGCACCGACGCGCTGGTCGACTACGCCCTCGCCTTCCTGGAAGAGGCCCGTGCGGGTATGGCCGTGGCCCAGCGCCTCCCCGGCGAGGCCACGCCGGAGCGTCTGCCCGAGGTGCTCCATCGCCTCCGGCACCACGCGCAAGAGGGAGACACGCGCCGGCGCACCGCCCGCGAGGTCGATCTCGCCCAGGTCACGAGCTGAGACTGTCCTCACCGGCCTTGCCGCCTTCGCGGTGCGTGGCTAAGGAGGGGGGGCTGCTCGGCAACGCTCTGCGGAGCCTGAGCGGCGGTGAGTCGAGCGCGGTTAGCTCAGCTGGATAGAGCGCTGGCCTCCGGAGCCAGAGGTCACAGGTTCGAATCCTGTACCGCGTGCCACTCACCCCCCTTCGACCCATCCGGCCCACCGTCGGAGGGTCGCGGCGTGTGCGGTTGGGTCCCGTGCCAGCAGACGACGTGGTAGGCTGCCCCGAGCGCAGCGTGGCTGCGCGATGGCGACGGGGTTCGAGGCGACGTGCAAGTGACGTTCTGGGGAGTCCGAGGCTCCATCCCTACGCCGGGCGGTGAGACGCAGCGTTGGGGCGGCAACTCGTCGTGTCTCGAGGTTCGCCACGGCGACCAACCGCCGTTGGTGCTCGACTGCGGCACGGGCGCGCGCAAGCTGGGCATGAAGCTGGTCGGAGGAGCGCAGCGAGCCCTCGATCTGGTGTTCACGCACCTCCACATGGACCACGTCTTCGGCCTGCCCTTCTTCGTGCCGATCTACGCCCCCGGCTTCGACGTGCGCATCACGGTGCCCGCCTTCAGCGAGGAAGAGGCCCGCGAGAAGCTCGCCCGCTACCTCAACGGCGTCTACCATCCCACCCGCCTGCACGATCTGCCCGCCAACGTCTCGTTCCGCCCGGTTCGGCCGGGCCGGCCCTTCGAGGCCGCAGGCTTCCAGCTGGTGGGCATGAACCTCAACCACCCGGGCGGAGCCATCGGCTACCGGATCGAGGTCGACGGCCAGCGGTTCGCCTACATCACCGACACCGCCCCCTTCGCCAAGCCGGGGGAGGGCGTCGCCGCGGGGCTGGAGCCGGTGCCCTCCGAGCAGCGCATCGTCGACTTCCTTCGCGGCTGCGATGTGGTGGTCTACGACACGATGTACGATCTCGAGGAGTACCTCGAGCGGATGACCTGGGGCCACTCCTACCCGGAGTACGCCGCCGCCATCTGCCGGGCGGCCGAGGTCAAGCACCTCGTGCTCTTCCACCACCTCCCCGATGCAAGCGACGAACACCTCGACGAGCTCGAGCGCCGGTGGGCCGTCCATGAGCGCCCCACCGTGAGCGTCGCGCGCGAAGGCGACACCATCGACGTGCTTCAGCCGGTGCCGACCGCGGGCTGACCGCTACTCGTCGAGGCCGAGCACCCAGTCGTGCAGCCCCGGGAGGACGTCCTGGGCCCACTCGTCGCTGGTGCGCACGGCAGCGAACTGCGCGAACAGGCCACCGAGCACGAAGACCACCTCGTCGTAGAGGTGGATGCGCTCGAACAGGATCTCCTCGTCGCCGTCGTCGACCACCTGTGGCAGCTTGAGCGACTGAAGGTGCATGCTCGGCCCCTTCAGCGTGACCAGGAACTCGCGGTCGTCGCGGCGCATCCCGAGCCGCAGCTCTTGCAGCACCTTCCCGCCGGCGAGAGCCGCCTTGGCCTCGAGGGTGGCGGCGGGGTTGTCGCCCGTCATCACGGCCGTGACCTTGGTGTCGTCCGGGTTGCGGAACGCCAGGCGCTCGTCGACCCAGAGCTCCACCGCCCCCACGGGCTCGCCGAGCTCGAAGTGCGCGCCACGGGTCTCGGAGGCCCACCAGAGCCATGCGTAGAACTCGCCGGCCACATGGGGCAGAACCGGCAGCCCTTCGGCTTCGGACATCAGGACCTCCCTTCGCTGAGACGAACATCCATGCCGCCGAGCCGCACAGGGCTGGGAGCGCAGGACAGCAGCGCGTCGATGCGGTCGGACTGATCGGCGATGAAGTCCAGGGGGGACCAAGGCACCAGCGTCAGCCCGAAGGTGCGGTAGAAGCGCGTGCGGAACCGATCGGCACGCCCTTCGCTCAAGGTGTGGAGGATGAGGTAGCGACCGTTGAGGTTCCACGCCGCCTCGGTGACGGAGACCGCCGGGAGCGTGCGCTTCAACCAGGCCTGCTCGAGCTCGTCCTTCAGCTCGGAGCGCACCGCCGCGGGGACCCGGTCGATGCCGCGCTCCTCCGCCCAGGCCTCGCATCGCTTCTGGAGGGTTGCCTTGAACAGCTTCGCCGGCAGCCGCTTCTTGTCGATGCGCAACGCGAACACGGCCACGTCGTTGTAGAGCCAGCGGTTGAAGTCCTCGAAGGATGCGTCGAGGAGGTTGTGCACCTCGACCCAGCCCTCGACCTCTTCGTGGCCCATCTCCGTGTCGAGCTCGCGAAACGCGTGCTCTTGCAGCCGCTCACGGTAGATCTCGCGCCAGCCCTCGACCAGCTCGCCTTCCACCCGGAATCGGGCGACGGTCATCGCCCCGGACACGATGCCCATGGCACCTCCCGGCGCCAGGTAACTCAGGCGGGACGAAGATCGTGGAGCGCGTGCCGGAACACCGTGACCTCTACGTCGCCCTTCACGCGCAGCCCGAACTCGTAGCGTCCGAACCAGGTCACGACGCCACCGAGGACGTCGCCCTCCAGGAGGATCGCGGTGACCGGGAGCTCGCTGTCGAGGTAGCCGAACAGGCGCTTGTCGGAGCAGGAGTAGCGATCCTGGGGCCGCGGCTCGGGCCGAAGCTCGCGCGAAGCGACCTTCTTGTCGACCCGCACGGCCTTCTTCACCTTCTTCCAGTCGCCCGGAGCGTAGGTGTACTTGACCTCGAGCTTGTGGACTTCGCGCTCCGCGCTCTTCTCCTGCAGCGTGAAGGTGTAGGCGTCGACCGCCGAGATGGCGCCTCGCACGGACTCGCCGCCGAACAGCTGCAGCGTGAGGGGCGTCTCGGAGACCTCGAGGCTGGTGCGTTCGCGGTTCGCCTCGCGATGGTCGGCCAGACGTCGCCGGGCCAGCACCTTGTCGAGGTCGGCATGACCGATGGCCACCTGCGTTGCCAGTGCGCGGGAGAGGTCGTAGCGGTCCATCAGCTTCTGGACGCGGTCCTTCGTGGCCATCCGCTCGAGGGCCTCGGAGAGGTCGAGCTTGCCGTGGGCGACCGCCATGGCCATCTGGTAGGGCATGCCTTGGTCGTGAAGCTCATCGGCGCGCTTGCGCGCTTCGACCTCGCGAGGACTGCGGGACGGAGCGCGTCGCGGACCACCCCCGCCACGCCGAGCGCCGGCGTCCGGGCGCTTGGGACCGCGCTCCCCCCGACCCACTGGCCGCCTCGCTGTGACGTCGTCTCCCACGAACCCCTCCCCTCATCACAGCCTATCACCGGCCAGCGACCTACTCCGGGTCGCCGGGCATCAGGGCCCGCACCAGGGCGTCCAGCGCTGCGGCGAGGTCGCACGGCGCCTCGACGAGCAGCGTGCCGCTACCCGCAGAACGGGCATCGTCGCTCAACGCGACCCCGACGTAGAGGACCACGTCGACGTCGCTCGCGTCGGCAGCCACGCGGGCCGGATCCCGGTCGCCACCCGGCGCGAACTGGGCGTCTACGCGACGGTCGAGACACGTGCGGATGGCCCCATGCCACCGCGGCGACACGCCCACGAAGCGCATGCGCCGGAAGCCACACAGGAGCATCTCCTGGGAGGCCTTCGACAGCGCCCGCTCCATGGTGGTGCTCCCAGGGGCCTCGGAACGCTCCGGGGCAACGGCCACCGCCGGTGCATCGAGGCCGTCGGGCTTGGGACCGTCGAGGAGCAGCAGGCGGCCGAGCTCGGCCTGAAGGGCGTCCGCCGTGGCGGGGCCCAGCCGGGCGGCCAGCAGTGGCGCCAGGGACCGCTGCTGCGCGAGCTCCGCGAGAGCACGGTGGGCTTCGTCGGCGCCCCGCAGCCCCCGCGTGTGCAGCAGGCTCTGCACCGTGACGCCCTCTGGCGGCGCTGCAGCGTGGGCCGTGAGCGTGGCGACCTCCTCGCGAAGGGCGTCCCGCTCGGCCTCGACCGCTCGCAGGGCCTCCCTCAGCGCGGCGACCTCCTCCCCATCGGGAGCGGCCGCGGGCGCCGGACGCTCCACCACGGGGGCGGGCGGCGCCTTCGGTGCTGCCGCCGGCGGGGGCGGGGGCGGGGGCGACTCTCGCGGTTCCACCGGCCGCGCTGGGGGGGCCCCATGCATCGGCACCATCCCGGGGATGAGCTGAGCCATCAGGTCGTCGGCCTGGGACGGCAGGGCGGCGGGCGGAGGAGCCGACGGTCGCGGGGCCTCGATCGCCACCGCCGGGGCGCGGACTCCTTGGCGCACCGCCGACCGGGCCTTCTGTGCGATGGGCTCGCTCACCATGTCGTTGGGGCTCCGGTAGCGCGGGAACCCGAGATGATGGAGTATTCCCAGTGTCTCCCCGGGGGTCTGCCTCAGCTCCTTCGCCAGCTTGCGCACCCGGATCGCCACGACTCCTCCATGCGGGGGCCCACAGTGCCCCCGACCGGCCCATCGTATCGCCTCAGCAGAGCCCTGGTGGCTAGCCCGGGTGCACCTTGGTGACCTGCACCATGCGGTCGCCGACCATGCCGATGCCCATGCCGTCGAGTTCCTCCCCTTCCACCTTCACCTTCTTCCCGTCCAGCTCCGAGGGGATGGTGCCGTAGAGCGCGAGGCGCTCGCCGGAGGAGGTCGTGAGCACCCAGGCACCGGTGCCTACATCCTGGTGAGCGAGTGTTCCTGTCCACTTCATCGCGCCATCTCCTGTTCTTCGAGCTTCTGCGCCCCGGCCAGGCCGAGGGCGACGATCAGGCACAGCGTGGCGTTCGCCGCCAGCCACAACCCGCCGAAGCTGTCCGGCACCAGCCAGGGGGAGACCGCGCCGGTGGCGGCGCCATGGAAGAGGTAGGCCGCCGTGCCGCAGGCGAGCCCCTGGGCAAGGGGCCGAGTGCCCCGCCACGCGCCGAGGGTGAACCCGACGGCGACCGTGAGCAGAGCGGACAGGGCCAGCGGGAAGGTGACCCACCAGTCGCCGACCAGCTCCGCCGGCCACTCCACCGCCGGCCGGACCACGAACGCGAGGGCGCCCAGGAGCCCTGCGGGCAGGAAGTACAGGCCCCCCGAGACGACCGCAGCGACCGAGGCGCTCGCTACCTGGAAGGCACCACGGGTGGTGGCCAGCTGGGCGACGAGCAAGGCGAGCACCGCCCCCAGCAGGAACCGGATCTGCCCGAAGCCGGACCCGGCCATCCCCAGCGCGGCGGCGAGGTCGAGCCGGCCATGGCCGTACTTCTCGTTCCAGCCGTCGCCACGGGCCGTGTCGAGGAGCACGCGCTCCACGGCGTCGGGGGCCATCCCCTCCCCGAGAAGAACCGCCGCGGCACCCGCGACATGGGGCGTGGCCATCGAGGTGCCCTGGTACTCGGCGTAGTGGTGACCGCCCTTGCC
>ENA-OWNT01004045-OWNT01004045.1-seawater-metagenome-genome-assembly--contig:-NODE-4045-length-13213-cov-4.464601_pt1 | contig 13213 bp, 13 predicted proteins | sample MGYA00238136_ERZ651165 | MGnify/ENA primary metagenome ERZ651165 (study PRJEB26861, sample SAMN08777766) | seawater metagenome | isolation source: coastal seawater | place: USA: Florida | collected... | reverse complement strand
CATTGGAAGGGTTCCGCCACTATCAGATGACCGAGGCCTGGACCTGGGAACATCTGGCGCTGACCCGCGCGCGTCCGGTGGCTGGCAATGACGGGCTTTGCGCCGATATCGAAGCCATCCGCATGGAGGTTCTGACCACCCCGCGCGATCCCGCGAAGATCGTGGCAGATGCACTGGATATGCGCGACCGGCTGGCGGCTGCGGGGCGCGTGGGCGAGGGGCTGGATGCCAAGGACGGCCCGGGCCGGATGAAGGATGTGGAATTGCTGGCAGAGACGGCTGCTCTGATCGCGGGTGTGCCCGCTCGGGATGTGGATGGGCAGTTGGAGGCGGGCGTGTCCATCGGTTGGATCAGCGCGGATGACGCGCGCATCCTTGCCGTCGCGCATCACCTCTATGGCCGCCTGAACCATGCAACCCGGCTGCTGACCGACCGACGGCTTGACCTCGATGAGATCGGGGCAGGCGGCCGCAGTTTTATCACGCGGGAGGCGGGTGTCGCAGACAGCGCCGAATTGGCCGCGAAAACGGAAAGCCTGCGGGGCACATGTGAGGCTATTATCACCCACGCACTGGCAAAGCCGCCGCGCAGGAAGGACACGGTATGAAAGACGCAAGCGACCCCAAGCACCTGATCCGAGAGGCCTATCAGATCGAGGGGATCACCGATGGCGAATGCCGCTCGATCCTTGTTGACTGGGCGCTCAGCCTGACCGACCCCGACCCGTTGCCGCATATCCGCACCCTGCTGGATCGCTACGGGCCCGAGGCACCGGATCACCCGATGACGGTGGTTCTGAAACAGGGCCTGGAGGCCCCCGCGCAGGCGAAACGGCGGGGCGGGCGGGATGCGCGGGTTGGGCGGCCCTAGAGTCAGTCCTTCACCCGGCTCGCCTGTGCGCCGCGTTCCCGGTATGGCGTCGTGTCGTAATGCGCCCGGTAGCATTTGGAGAAATGCGAGGGCGAGGCAAAGCCGCAGGCCAGCGCCACGTTGATCACGCTCATATCCGTCTGCATCAGCAGGTTGCGCGCCTTTTGCAGCCGAAGCTCCATATAATAGCGTTTCGGGCTGCGGTTCAGATAACGGCGGAACAGGCGTTCCAGCTGCCGCGTGGACATGCCAACCTCTTGGGCAAGGATTGACGGGCTGATCGGTTCTTCCAGGTTCTGTTCCATCATCCGGATGACCTGGCTGAGCTTGGGGTGCCGCACCCCGATCCGGGTCGGGATCGACAGGCGCTGCGAATCCTGGTCGGTGCGAATCGAGGTATAGATCATTTGATCGGCGACCTGGCTGGCCAGTTCCTCGCCATGATCGGTGGCAATCAGGGTCAGCATCAGGTCGATAGAGGCGGTGCCGCCTGCCGTCGTCATCCTGTTGCCGTCGATCACGAAGACCGATTTCGTCAGGTTCACGCCTTCAAACTCTTCGGAAAAACTGTCCTGGTTTTCCCAGTGGATCGTTGCGCGCCGGCCGTCCAGCAGCCCCGCCTTGGCCAGCGTATAGCCCGCCGTGCACAAGGCCCCCATGGCAACCCCGCGTCGTGCCTCTCGCCGCAGCCAGTTGATCAGCCGCTTGGTGGTCGCGCTTTGCACATCGACGCCGCCGCAGACGATGACGGTATCCTCGCGCGCCAGTTCGTCCAGATCCATGTCCAGCTTGATGCGCGCAAAGGAACTGCACCGGATTTCGTCGCCCCCCTCGCCGGCGAACAGGATCGTATACAGGTCTGCGCCCGACAGGCGGTTGGCGATCCGCAAGGCATCGACCGCCCCCGAAAAGCTGAGCAGGGTGAAGTTTTCCTGTAAAACGAAAATAAAGCGCTTCGGCTGACGGGGGACGCCATTCAGAAGAGTGACCATTGCGCTTCCTTTCCTGCGCGGTCGGAGTGATTTGACCGCGTTTTCTAGCGAAACCACCATTTATTCCGTTCCGCAATCCCCCCGATGGTCGATTTTCGCATTGGCCCCTGCATTTCCGCACCCTATAACCGGGGCCTGACACTGACAGGAGTTGCGTTATGGCACAGGCATGGACGAAATCGGATTGGCGCGCAAAGCCGCGGATTCAGATGCCCGACTATCCCGATGCAGAGGCATTGGCGGCAGTTGAGGCGCAGCTTGCCTGCTATCCGCCACTGGTTTTCGCCGGAGAGACCCGCAAACTGAAGGCACAGCTTGCTGCTGTATCGCGGGGCGAGGCGTTCTTGTTGCAGGGCGGCGATTGTGCCGAGAGCTTTGCCGAGTTTTCCGCCGATGCGATCCGCGACACCTATAAGGTCATGTTGCAGATGGCCGTTGTGCTGACCTTCGGGGCCAAGGTGCCGGTCGTCAAGCTTGGCCGGATGGCTGGTCAATTCGCCAAGCCACGCAGCGCGCCGACCGAGGTCAAGGGCGGGGTGGAACTGCCCTCGTACCGTGGTGACATCATCAACGAGCTGGACTTCACGCCCGAGGCCCGCATTCCGAACCCCGGCAAAATGTTGCAGGCCTATACCCAGTCAGCGGCCACGCTGAACCTGCTGCGCGCCTTCAGCCAGGGCGGCTTTGCCGACATCCACCGCGTGCATAGCTGGACGCTCGGGTTCACCGACGGAGATGAGGCCGACCGCTATCGCGACATGGCCAACCGCATTTCCGACGCGCTCGATTTCATGACCGCCGCCGGTCTGAATTCGGAAACCGCGCATCAGCTTGGCACGGTCGATTTCTACACCAGCCACGAGGCGCTGTTGCTGGAATATGAAGAGGCGCTGTGCCGGATCGATTCGACCTCTGGCCTGCCGGTGGCGGGGTCTGGGCACATGATCTGGATCGGCGACCGCACCCGCCAGCCCGATGGCGCGCATGTGGAATTTGCCAGCGGCGTGCAGAACCCCATTGGCCTGAAATGCGGCCCCACCACGACCGAGGAAGACCTCAAGGTTCTGATGGCCAAGCTGAACCCCAAAAACGAGGCGGGCCGCCTGACCCTGATCGCGCGGTTCGGGGCCGGATCTGTGGGCGATCACCTGCCGCGCCTGATCAAGACCGTCCAGGCCGAAGGCGCCAATGTGGTCTGGTCCTGCGATCCGATGCACGGCAATACGATCAAGGCGGCGTCCGGCTATAAGACCCGGCCCTTCGATTCGGTGCTGCGTGAGGTGCAGGAGTTCTTTGCGATTCACCGCGCCGAGGGCAGCGTTCCGGGCGGTGTGCATTTCGAAATGACCGGTAAGGATGTGACAGAGTGCACCGGTGGCGTGCGGGCGGTGACGGATGAGGACCTGTCGGATCGCTACCACACCGCATGTGACCCGCGGCTCAATGCCTCTCAGTCGCTGGAACTGGCCTTCCTTGTGGCCGAGGAGCTTGGCCTGAACGGACGCAGCGCCGCCGCTGTTGCCGGGTGAAACTGGTTAACGTCTGATGTGAAGCGCCCCGGCTCCGATCTGGATCTGGGGCGTTTTCGTTAACCAGACCACCTAAAGCATCCTGGGACCCAAGGTTAACGGTACAGTGGCACCGGTCAGGCCTTGCCACCCTGCAGTACCCGAAGGTCGGGCCGGGCGCGATCACCAGGCAGGGCGACGCTGCCCTTTGGTATGGGCGGGCTGTCGCCCGGCGTCAGGGCGGACAGATGGCTGTGCCGGATACGGAATCGGCGCGGGGGCAGCCCGATCAGACCGTCCGTGGCCAGCACGCCGATGGCGCGATTGACCCGATCGTCGGGCCCCCGCAAGGGCAGCAGGCACATGCGCCCCTCCAGCGTGGCCCGCCCCTGCGCGTCCGAGACCAGTTCAAGGTCCAGGATCGCGGGGGTAGTGAAGACGCGATTGACCATGTCCATCAACCGCTTACGGTCCGCTATTTCGAAAAAGGCCCGCAGGGGCATACCGCGCACATCCATCCCCATCGTGTGGTGCAGATGCTGGCCGGCCAGGCGAAACCGGACCACATCGGGCCGCGGTTGTTCCAGAAGAAAGCTGTTCGGCAGGGCCGAGGCCAGCGCCTGCGGGTCCAGATCCGCGCGCCTTGGCACTTCATCGCCGTGGCGCAGGTTGGTCCAATGGTTCACGACAGTCCCGACAATAGACCCCATCTGCCGATCCCGCCGCTGCCAAAGGGCCACCACGTTTCGCGGCTGATCTGAACAGGTTTTCATCTTCCGCTCCTGCAATCTGGCCCCCGGTTGGTGGTTGCCCGGCCTTGGCGTCAAATTCGCTTCTGTGTTAACGCTGTGCCGGATATCCTTACCCAACCCTTAATAACATCCAGACAATTCGACGAGCAGGGGGGAAAATCTTAAGTGGTTAATTCGATGACAGGCTATGCCGCGCGCGACGTGGCATCCGATGGTGTCCTGCGCAGTTGGGAGCTGCGCAGTGTCAATGGCCGGGGGCTTGATATGCGGGTGCGGCTGCCCGACCGCCTTGGGCGGCTCGACATCGCCTTGCGGGACCGGATGAAGAAGGCCATCGCGCGCGGATCAGTGACGTTGAACCTGCGGATCACCCGTGAGGACAGCGGCGCGACCCTGTCGATTGATGACAGCGCGCTGGCCGCGTCCCTGTCGGCGCTGGCCCATGTTCAACGCAGCGCCGAGGCGCAAGGCCTGCCGGTGGCCGCCGCCGACCCCGCCCGCATCCTGACCCTGCCGGGGGTCATGGCGGGCAACGGGGCCGAGGACAGCTTTCCGCCCGACGAAATCTTGTTGGCCGAATTTGACGCGCTGCTGGCGGCCTTCCTGGCCTCTCGCGCCCAGGAAGGGACGGCCCTGCACCAGGCGCTGAGCGACCAGATCGACGCCATGGCCCCACTGGTCACCCAGGCCGCAGCCCAGGCCGAGGCGCGCAAGGGAACAGCCGCCGACCGGCTGGCGGAGAATTTGGCGAAAATCCTCAATACCGCCGACGGTATGGACCCCGACCGGCTGGCGCAGGAACTGGCGCTGCAAGCGGTCAAATCCGATGTGACCGAGGAGATCGACCGCCTGGCCAACGCCCATATCCCCGCCGCGCGTGCGTTGCTGACGGCCGACGGCCCTGTCGGGCGGCGCTTCGATTTTCTGATGCAGGAATTCAACCGAGAGGCGAATACCCTCTGCTCCAAGTCCAACGACGCGGCCCTGACCCAGACCGGGCTTGACCTCAAGGTCGCGATTGATCAGATGCGCGAGCAGGTTCAGAACGTGGAGTGACCATGCCCCAGACCGACAGCCGCCGCGGCCTTCTTATCATTCTGTCCTCGCCCTCCGGGGCCGGAAAATCGACGCTGGCCAAGCGGCTGATGGACTGGGACCCGACGCTCAGCTTCTCGGTCTCTGCCACCACCCGCGCACCGCGCCCGGGCGAGGTGGACGGCAAGGATTACCATTTTTTGACCGAAAGCGCGTTCAAGGATATGGTTCGCGATGGTGCGATGCTGGAACATGCCCATGTTTTCGGCAATTTCTATGGCTCGCCCATGGCCCCGGTGAAAGAGGCGATCGAGGGTGGCTGCGATGTGCTGTTTGACATCGACTGGCAGGGCGCGCAGCAGATCAAGGTCTCAAAACTTCGCGATCATGTGCTGTCGATCTTCGTGCTGCCGCCCTCCATCGCGGAGCTGCGCCGCCGTCTGGTCAGCCGGGGGCAGGATGCGCCAGAGGTGATCCAGAAGCGGATGCAGAAAAGCTGGGACGAGATCAGCCATTGGGACGGCTATGATTACGTTCTTGTTAACGACGATCTGGATGCGACGTTTGAGCGGCTGAAAACCATCGTCAGCGCCGAACGCCTGCGCCAGCCGCAACAGCCAGGGCTGGTGGGATTCGTGCGTGGGCTGCAATCAGAGTTTCAGGAGGATGAACAATGATTTACGCCCTGGATGGCCTTGCCCCCCGAATTGAGGAAGACACCTGGATCGCGCCCGATGCCAATGTGATCGGCAATGTGGTGATGGAGGCCGGGGCCTCTATCTGGTTCGGCTGCACCCTGCGCGGCGATAACGAGGAGATCCGCATCGGGGCCGGGTCGAATGTGCAGGAAAACACCGTGATGCACACCGATCCGGGCTGTCCCCTTGTGATCGGGGCCAATTGCACCATCGGTCACAAGGCCATGCTGCATGGCTGCGTTATCGGCGATGGCAGCCTGATTGGGATGGGGGCAACGGTTCTGAACGGGGCCACCATCGGCAAGGGCTGTCTGATCGGGGCCGGGGCGCTGGTGACCGAAAACAAAGTGATCCCGGATTTTTCCATGGTGATGGGCGCGCCGGGCAAAGTGGTGCGAACGCTGGATGAGACCTGGCAGGCCCGTATCCTGGCCTCGGCAGAACACTACCGTCAGAACATGCGCCGTTTCAGGGCCGGTTTAACCCCGGTCAGCTAGGCGGGTTGCACACGAACGCTCACTCTCTGGTCGGCCGGATCTGGCATCTGGGCCAGGCGCAACCGACGCTGGCGCGCTTCCTTTGCCAACAGGGCAAACTGCACCCGCGACGGGGGCGGAGAGGTCGGCGATAAGGCGGGTGGGTCAAGCAGCCCCCAATTCTCTGGCTCAATCATCAGCTTGCGGCCTTCGCCCGTAACCTCCCATCCCGCGCTGTCCTGCTGGATCGTCAGGGTCCCCCCAAGCGGCAAGGCGGTTTCGCAACAATTGAGCAGCAGGAACGCCAGTTTCGCATCCCGCCGGGGCAGGTCGCCGCTAATGTGCCAGTCAACGGACAGGCGGCCAGTGCCATAGATCGCGGCAAGGATATCGCGCAGTTCCCTTTCCGACAGGGTTTCGTCCCCCCGCGCGGTGCCAAAGGCGACGCGGAAGAAACGGATGCGCGCCATAGCCTCGGCGATGGCCCCGCCGATCAGATCCAGTTCTGGGGTGCGGGGCGCGCCCGACAGGCCAATCAGCTCCATCCCGTTGGAAATTGCGGACAGCGGGTTTACAAGGTCATGACACAGCCGCGATCCCACCAGTTCGGCAAGCTCGGGCGCAGGGAAATCATGGCGGTCATCCATCACGAAAGGCCCCCGGAAATGGTCAATGATCTGAATGCGATGCTGGAACCCGGCATGTTGGTGCGCCACCCGGGCCAGCCCGATTGGGGGCTTGGGCAGGTGCAGTCGAACATCGCGGGCCGGATCACCGTGAATTTCGAACATGCCGGCAAGGTGGTGATCAACGGAGAGCGTGTGGGCCTTGTCATCGAGTTCTGATCCCCTCAGGTCTGCTGCCTGATGACGCTATCCCGGGCGCGGTTAACAGTTTCCTAACAAAGCAGCACAGAGGCCCGCCCGCAGTTGCAAAGCCGGGGGCAATCGCTTACCCCGCGCGCAGGAGGTTCAGCAGGCAGAGCATGGTTATCGACGACACCCATTTTGAGCTGCGGCTGGCGGAAACCGCAGACGATCTGCACCAGGCCCAAGCCCTGCGATATGACGTGTTCGTGCGGGAATTGGGCGGCGATGGCGACATGGTGGATCACGCCGCGGGGCGAGAGGCCGACCGCTTCGATCCGTTCTTTGATCACCTGATGCTGATGGACCGCACGCGGCAGGCAAACCAATGCGTGGGCGTCTACCGCCTGATGCGCGAGGATCAGGCCGCCGCTGCCGGGCAGTTTTACTGCGATGACGAATATGATCTGTCGGTGCTGAAAAACGGACCGCTCAAGCTGCTGGAACTGGGCCGATCCTGCGTTCATGCCGACTATCGCGGCGGCACGGCGATGCTGCATTTGTGGAACGGGCTGGCGGCCTATGTGGAAGACCATGGGATCGACCTGATGTTCGGCGTGGCCTCGTTTCACGGCACCGATGCCAGCGCCTTTGCCGGGCCGCTGTCGCTGCTGCATCATCGCTATCTTGCGCCCGAGGATATCCGGGTGCGGGCGCGGGAGGATCATTTCCAGCGCATGGACCTGATTGCAGAGGCCGATCTGGACCGGGTTGCTGCGACCCGCGCGATGCCGGCGCTGATCAAGGGCTATATCAAGATGGGCGGATTCGTGGGCGAGGGGGCGTATATCGACCACCCCTTCAACACCACTGACATCTGCCTGCTGACGGATGTAAAGCGCGTTTCGCAGAAACAGCTTGGGCTCTACGCCAAAGGGGCGCGGCGGTGACGATCTGGGATGATGGCGAGGTGCCGCTGGACAGCCCGATTACAATCGCCGGATGGCTGCGCGCGTTGCGCCGTGGCGTGCCGATCATCTTGCTTCTGCTGGTCTGTTTCCCGGCGCTGCTGATCCTGCGGGTGCCGGAAAAATGGATTTGGGGCTATCGCCGTCCGATCACCCCATGGATCACGCAATTCGTTTGTATTTCAGCCTGTTGGGTAATTGGATTAAAGCGGAACGTTAGCGGTGCGCCGACGCCTGATCGCGGGGCTTATGTGGCCAACCACTCCACCTGGCTGGATATTTTCGTGCTGAATGCATCCAAGCGGATCTATTTCGTGGCCAAGGCTGAGGTGCAGGGCTGGCCCGGCATTGGCTGGCTGGCGCGCGGCACGGGCACGGTGTTCATCCGGCGAAACCGGCAAGAAGCCAAGCGGCAGCAACAGATGTTTGAGGATCGCCTGCGCGCGGGGCACCACTTGCTGTTCTTTCCCGAAGGCACCAGCACTGATGGCCAGCGGGTGCTGCCCTTCAAGACCACGCTGTTTGCGGCCTTCACCACCGATGCCCTGCGCGATTTCCTGACCATTCAGCCCGTCAGCCTGCGCTACCACGCGCCCGCGGGCGAAGACCCCCGGTTTTATGGCTGGTGGGGTGATATGGGCTTTGGCTATGGGCTGCTAAAGGTGCTTGCCGTCCGGCGGCAGGGCGTGGTGGATGTGACCTATCATCCGCCCCTGAAGGTCGCGGATTTTCCCGATCGCAAGGCATTAGCGGCGGCCTGCGAAGAGGCGGTCCGGCAAGGCTTTATCGGATCGGCGCGGTAAGGGCCTTCAGCGCGGCCAGCGGATCGTCGGCTTTCCAGATCTCTTGCCCGATGGCGAAGAAATCCGTGACCGGGGCCAGTTGCGCCACCAGATCGACCGTCAGCGCGCCTTCTGCCACCACCGGCAGTTCGATCATCTGCGACCACCAGGCAAACAGGTCATGCTCGGCGCGCGTGCCGTCGCCAAGCGGGCTGTCGCCCACAGGGCCGAAAGCAATATAGTCGGCCCCCACTTCGCCCGCGGTCATGCCGTCATGGGTGGAAACCCCGCAAAAGGCACCCACGATGGGATCGGGCCCCAGCTCCTTGCGGGCCTTGCGGACGGACCGCGCGGCGTCTGTCAGGTGCACCCCGTCAAGGCCAAGCCGTTCCACCATGCCCAGATGTTTCTCGATCACGATCGGCACATCACGTTCATGCGCAATCAGACGCAGCGCATCGGCGGCACGGGCCACGTCATCGGCATCGGCAGAGGCATGGGCCAGCCGCAGGCAGGCAATCTCGGCCCCGTCCAGCACGGCTGTCAGCTTCGGCGCAAAGGCGTCGATCTCGAAGGCGGGCGGCGTGATCAGGTAGATCTGCGGCTGCTCGGGGGCGTCCTGCGGCATGGGTCTGTCCTTCGGTTGTCTTGGCGCGGTGATAGCCGGTGACGGCGCCGGGAACAATGGGGCGCTTGCATCGCGCGGCCCCCGGATTTATGCGGCAGCCCATGGAAGCCAAGCATCCCCAACCCGCCTTCATCCTTGTGCGCCCGCAGATGGGCGAGAACATCGGCGCCGCCGCGCGGGCGATGTGGAATTTCGGTCTGGACCATATGCGCGTGATTGACCCGCGCGACGGCTGGCCCAATGAACGCGCCGTGGCCCTGGCCAGCGGGGCCGGGCGGTTGCTGGACAACGCCGGTCTGTTTCAGACCACGCAAGAGGCGCTGCGCGACTGCACCTATGTGTTTGCCACCACCGCCCGGCAGCGGGGGCTGACGAAACCCATCGTCACCCCGGAACGCGCCATGGAGCAGGCCCGCGCGATCCACGCAGAGGGCGGCAAGGTGGGGGTGCTTTTCGGCCCGGAACGCGCCGGGCTGGAGAATGAGGATATCGTTCTGGCCAACGCCATCATCTCGGTCCCGGTGAACCCTGACTTTGCCTCGCTCAACCTTGGTCAATGCGTGTTGTTGACCGCCTATGAATGGCGCCGCGCGACGGAAGAGATCGTGGCCGAGGTCATGGAACTGGCGGGGACGGAGTTTGCCTCGGGGCTGGAGGTTGAGAAACTGGGCGATCATTTCGAGGACCGGCTGTCGGAAGCGGGGTTCTTCTTTCCCGAGGCCAAGGCCGAGAGCATGAGGCTGAACCTGCGCAACATGTGGTCGCGGCTGCCGCTGACGCGTGCCGATGTGCAGACATTGCATGGCATGATGCGCCAGATGGTGCGCTGGAAGGAACGCGGCTAGGTCCACCCGCCGCGCCCTTTGCGCCAGGGTGACGCGGGGGGGCCAGCGACGGATGCCTCCGGCGGGGATATTTGAAGAACAATGAAGACCAGAGGCGCGACGCATTGCCGTGGTGCTTGATCCCCCCGTTGGGCGGGGCTAGGTCTGACGGGACGACTAAGGGAGCCTGAGGCATGAGCGGACAGCGCAGTATCTTCGAAGAGGTCACCGAAACGCAGAAACCCGCAGCCACGCCGGGCGCGTTGACGGCGGGTCGGGGCAGGGGGCGCGGCTTTGCGCGCGGCTGGCTTTTGGTGCTGTTTGCGATGGTTGTGGCGATGATCGTCGTGGGCGGGCTGACCCGGCTGACCGATTCCGGCCTGTCGATCACCGAATGGGCGCCGATCTCGGGCGCGATGCCACCGCTGAACGAGGCCGACTGGCAGGCAGAGTTTGAGGCTTATCAGCAGACCGATGAATACCGGCTGCAAAACGCAGGCATGAGCCTGGAAGAATTCAAGAATATCTATTGGTGGGAATGGGGCCATCGGCAGCTTGGCCGCACCATCGGTCTGGTTTGGGCGCTTGGCTTCGGGTTCATGCTGGCCACGCGCCGGATGCCCACGGGCTGGACCGGGCGCTTTTTGCTGCTTGGCGCGCTTGGCGGCGCACAAGGGGCCATCGGCTGGTGGATGGTGCATTCGGGGCTACAGGAAGGGATGCTCGACGTGGCCTCTTACCGGCTGGCGACGCATCTGGGGCTGGCCTTCCTGATCCTTAGCTTGATCGCCTGGTATGTGTTCCGCCTGTCGCGCGATGAGGCAGAGATGATGCAGGCGCGACGCAATATGGATCGCAAGATCAAGGGCATGGTGACGGGGCTGTTGCACCTGTCCTTCGTCCAGATCCTTCTGGGCGCGCTTGTGGCGGGTATCGACGCGGGCCGCATGTTCCCCGATTGGCCGCTGATGTCCGGCGGTTTCTTCCCGCCCGACATGTGGCAGATTGAGCCGCTGTGGCGGAACCTTTTTGAAAACGCGGGCACGGTGCAGTTTATCCACCGGATCGTGGGCTATCTGCTGGTGGCGCTGGCCGTGGGCATCCTGATGGCGGCGCGCAAATCGGCCAATCGCAGCGTCAAGGGCGCGGCACAGGTGGCGGCGGGGATGATCTTTGTGCAGGCTGCGCTTGGGATCGTGACCGTCATGCAGTCCTCGCCATTGGCGCTGGCCATTCTTCACCAATTGGGCGCCGTCGCGACCATCGTTCTTGTCCTGCGGGCGCGCTTCACGGCGATGCATCCGCGCGCGCAATCTGTAAGAGGGGCCTGAGATGTCTGCCTATGAAGATCTGATCGCCTACCAGAAAGACACGCAGGCGCTGGCGCAGGTGATGGGCCGGCTTGGCTGGGACCAGGAAACCGTTATGCCGCGCGGGGGGGCGGATCAGCGGGCCGAAGAAATGGCGGCGCTGGAAGCTGTGCTGCACGCCCGCCGCACCGAGCCGCGCGTGGGGGAGTGGTTGGCGGAAGCCGAGGCCACTGACGATGTGGCCCGCGCCAACCTGCGCCTCATTCGCCGCGAATATGAGCGTGCTGTGAAGGTCCCCGCCGATCTGGCCAAGGCGCTGGCCAAGGCCACGTCACGTGCGCAAGGAATCTGGGCTGAGGCGCGCGCGGGCGAGGATGTTGCCGCGTTCCTGCCGACGTTGACTGAAATTCTGCGCCTGCGCCGGGAAGAAGCCGCCGCCATCGCGGGCGACGCCGACCCTTATGATGCGCTGTTGCAGGATTATGAGCCGGGCATCACTGGCGCCGAGATCGAAGCGCTGTTTTCCCGGATGCGCCCGCGTCTGGTGGATCTGCGGGGGCGCATCCTGTCTTCGGGCTATGACCCAGAACCGCTGACGGGCCATTTCCCGGAAGCCGCGCAACTGGCGCTGTCGGCCGATCTGGCGCAGGTCTTTGGCTATGACTTTACCCATGGCCGCATCGACAAGGCGGTGCATCCGTTCAGCTCCGGTTCTGGCCAAGACGTGCGGATCACGACGCGGGTGGATGAGGGCGAACCCTTTGGCTGTCTCTATTCCACCATCCACGAGGTGGGCCATGCGTGTTATGAGCTGCATATCGACGATGCCTATCTGCTGACTGTTCTGGGGCAGGGCGTGTCTATGGGCGTGCATGAAAGCCAAAGCCGGTCCTATGAAAACCAGATGGGCCGCAGCCGCGCCTTCACGGGCTGGCTGTTCGGGAAGATGCGCGAGGCGTTCGGTGACCTTAACATCACCGATGCCGATGCCTTCCACGCCGCCGTGAACCGGGTGCGGTCGGGCTATATCCGCACCGAGGCCGACGAGGTGCATTACAACCTCCACATCATGATGCGATTTGATCTGGAGCGCGCGCTGATCGCCGGCGACCTGCTGCCGGATGCGACTCCCGAGACGATGCTGGCAACGGCGTTCAATCGCCTGCACCGCCAGACAAACGAGGGCGGAAGCATCGACGAGGAATTCCGCGTGGAGTACGTGTCTGACCGCGTGCACACAATGGGCACCGCCTTCCTCGGCTTGACCTACGAATGCGCGCGTTGCCACGACCACAAGTACGATCCGATCTCGCAGAAGGATTACTATGCGATGTCGGCCTTCTTTAATTCGATCGACGAGTCCGGACTCTACTCCCACTTCACACGCGCCACGCCGACGCCGACGATGTTCCTCTACGAGAGCGACGAACAACGGGAGAAACACGCTTTGCTCAAGAAGCAGATCAAGCAGAAGGAAGCCGAATGGCGCAGGCTTGCTCAGAAGGACCCGCAACCGAGCGTCGGCATTTCAGCGAGGCCGAACGACGCCTTTTCCTTCGATGA
>ENA-OWNT01004044-OWNT01004044.1-seawater-metagenome-genome-assembly--contig:-NODE-4044-length-13213-cov-5.350639_pt1 | contig 13213 bp, 19 predicted proteins | sample MGYA00238136_ERZ651165 | MGnify/ENA primary metagenome ERZ651165 (study PRJEB26861, sample SAMN08777766) | seawater metagenome | isolation source: coastal seawater | place: USA: Florida | collected... | reverse complement strand
CAAAAAGTTGTTGCGCCATAAGACGGTCGCAAGGTGTCAGTGTGGCAATAAGCGCTGTCTGGACGGAATCGAAGGCAACCCAGGGACGGTAAAGATTAGCAAACAACACATTACACAGAAGTCGCTTCAGTCTGGGGCGCAAAGGACCAGGGACTCGGTGGCACTGAAGCTAGCTCGTATGGAGGCTCATTGGGCGTGTTTCAGCCCCTCCAAGAATGTGAGTGATCTGAGGATTGGTCAGCACCACATGCATCCTTTCGCACTCAAAGCATTTCGACGGTTGAATCTGGAACAACCCACAAAGACCAGATTCAGCTCGTTCGTGTTGGATCCCGCGCGCGTTCATGCTTCCGTGAAATCAGAAGACCACAAATACTTCCATTTTTTCAGTGGTGGTTGCATGCCGAAACTGAACTTCCCGCCCAGTTTGCACCCACGCAACCCCGTGGCCGTTGCAAACGCGTGTGAAGCCCTTGACACCGCACAACAGGAAGCTGAGGCAATCGCGACGAATGCGGTCCGCAGATTGAGTGAACAACTTGAGCATGTGAAGCGGACTGAACGGGCCACCGAGCCCAGAGTGGAACACAAGCACATCGGCACAGCATGTAATACCAGTCCTCATCGGCTGTTTTTCACGGCAGCTTATCACTGTGGTCCACGTCACCGCCCGAAAGCCCTGAAAGAGTGTACAATGGCATATTTCTTTGGTATGCCTAACGTTTTCAAAGATGCGGTGAAGTTTTTGACGACACTCCATGATGACTTGGAAGAGGAACACTCTGTCAACGATCGTGCCGAATCACTGACTCCATTCGAGCAGTGCTTGCTCACCAAATCGTACGTGTGGTGCCATCGCGCAATGCATGGACGGAGTGGTGACGCGCATTCAGCTCGTTCGTAATCGGCTAAATTCGCTTGTCTGCAGGTACTTGCACACCGGAATGCCACAACACGTTCTTGCCACGCTTGCCAATTGTTCTTTGAAGCAAGTGCAGAGTGCGATTAAAGCCTGGCACCCTCGATGGCTACAAATCGGTAAAGCGTTCACTCGGATGACGTGGCTCGGTGAATTCCCAAAAGTCTTTGAATTGAGTCAGCCGCATCAAACCGTGGACTCTAGGAGTGGTGAGAGCGGTAACCGTGCTCAGAATGTGGGGCATGGTGAGACGGAGGGCGAAAGTAATATGGACGGTGACAGTGACAATGACAGTGACAGTGACATTGACAGTGCTGATAGGGCCCGGGCGTCGCCAAAGCGGCCGAGAATCGAGCCGCTGCATGACGTATACTTTGTGAGCCTAGATGGCAAGGCTTTTGAGCTGGAGCAGTTTCACCAATCACACCTTGCTGCCAGCTGCTGCTACAGTGACATGTCCAGATCGTCTGGACTTCAGTCACTTGTATGGTCGCTGCCGTGTGGAATTCCAATCCTGGTGACCGGACTATTTGGTGCTAAACTCTCCGAAAAGCGCCAGGTCCAGCTACACTCAGGGTGGCTGGTCGCCATTCCTCCTGGCGTGTCGATTCTTCAAGATCGAACGTTTCGCAAATTGCGACGGTACTATCAAAAGTAAGTCACCGACCTTGTCATTGCAGCAAATTGTTCGCCGATGATGTTGTGTATTGTCTATAGTCGCAACCCGCAAATTATTCCAGCGGCCACCAAGTGGGTACGTTTTGTCGCTGTCTTGGAATGATGTCCTAAACTATTGCTATCTGACATTATGGGGCTGCGACCACAGAGTACATTTAGTCAACTCGACGAATTGGAGAATCCCGGCAGTGCGGCCCAAGCACAGAACGGTTGGACTGCTGAAGGAATCTTTGGTCGTGTCACAATGGCACCATCACTTCGCGGCCCTATTCCAGTTTCGTTCTTGAAGTACGCCGAAGCAGCGCATGTTGTGTCTTATCTGAACCAATTGTGGATGAAACTGTTGGTCAAACCCTCGGGGTGGGATGAGTGCTTGGCCTTCATGAACGAAGCGCTTGGTAAACAGCGATCACATTAAGATTTAGCCCGCTTAGTATACTAGGTTATGAAGTATGTGAAAAAGCATCCCTGTTAGTACTCCCGAAGGTCCACCTCGCGTTGTCTATGCTGTTGGAGCAGGTTTTGACCAAGTCGTTGCACAATGGCGCTGCCATCCCCGTCCGTGGCACGCTTGAGATACTCTTTGCTGTGCTTTTCCACTTCTGCTTCAGTTGCATCACTCCATTTTCGCTGTTTTTATTCACTTGAAGACTGCAGCAACAGCGTCTGCAGCTCCGATGACTGGATTGGTACCGGCGCCATCTTGGGCGTTGGGCGCCGCGCTTTGGCGGTGGTCTATGGACTTGTTCGAGTTTTGCGGATGTTGGCGTTGCGCTTTTCTGGGGGGCATTCGGCTTTCGGCTTTCGGCTTTCGAGCGATCCGGCTTTGAGCGATCGGCTTTGAGCGATCCGGCTTTGAGTGATCGGCTTTGAGCGATCCGGCTTTGAGTGATCGGCTTTGAGCGATCCGGCTTTGAGTGATCGACCTTCGGATTTTGAGCGTTCGGGCTTTGGGCATCGGTATTCGGGCTTTGGAGTTTGGGTTTAGATCAGGTTTCAACCAATGCTGGGAGGGTTGCACATGTACCCGTGTGTTGACAGTGAGAGCAAATACAGTGAAATGGGCGTCTGTAAATAAATGTGCTTAGCAAAGAACACGTTCCAGCACGGCAAATCCGTGTATATCACTAGTCGTGGTTGACAGCAATGGCAGTGCGCCGCAACACCACGAGGTCCAGCTCGCGCAATCGCTGTTTAACTTCCAAGATCAGCTTCGTAGCGCGCTTAGACAACGCCTTCGCTTCTCCAGACTCGGGATTGTCTGCCGTGGAATCTATGGGCTTCGATAACAGTTGCTTGACTTTCTCCTTGAAAATGTCTTGGGCTAGCGAAAGTCGGTGTTTTAGGTCGCGAGGCACCTCAGCGGAAAATCGCAAGAAATTTGTGAGGTATCGAATTATCAACTTCGAAGGCCTAGTGTAAATACATCACACAGCACAAAGCACTTGTCAGAATGAGCAGCGTGCGCACACCAAGTACGATGCTTCACTTACGTAAATGCACTAAGCAGCAAGCACATCAGTGCCCAAGCACGTGAATACGAGTCGAGCCGTCGGCGTTTAGAATTGCCACTGAGCTGCTTCATCAACTGGCAAAACATCTCATTTTGCATCCGAGGTTCTGTAAAACAATTGATCAGAATGTCCTCAGCCAAAGTGTCTGGGTAAGGATGATGAACCTGTGAAGCGGAGCAAAACAAACCAACCAATACACTGTTACCGCATTTTGTCATTGTTACAAGACATGAATATCAACATTAGCACTGACCTCGCCGCAAAAGCCCAGCACATTGCGGAACATCAACACCGCCAACTTTGCCACTTCGTCATTCAGTGTTGTGAGCGACGTGGGAATTGGACGGTCCTGCCACACCAGCATTTTCTTCCTCGCTCGCACCTGCAGGTGTGCTGACTGTCACTTTCCATTCACCATCAATACCACGGAACACAAGTCCCAAACCTGGTCAAATACTGATGCCTTTCTGGCAAACTTCTTTGCACTCCGAAGCAGCGGAAAGTTGTTGAAGTAGTACCTGCCCCATGGGTGCACGAGTTTGTTAGTACGCCGATTTCGTCACAACTAACATTTGACACATTTTGCAACGAACATTGTCGGAGTCGACAGGTGCACCAGAGAATTGTACGAATCAAATCCGTACTCCCCGAGATTCTCTGCCACAGCTGCGTCGCGTTCGGGTTTTCGGACTTGAAGTTGTGCAGACGTGAGTGGTTTTGTCTGAGGCAACCATGTAGCACGGCTGTCAACAATTAATTAAACAGCGAACGACAAAGAAGACGAGCCATACGGTAACAAAGACGAGGAACCACGCTCTTACCGCAGGCACACATTCGCCGCGCCCGAGCGTCTCCAGTGTCTCGTGCAACGCAGCTCGCAAGCGTGAAAACAAAAAGGCATTCTGGCAAGAGGCCTGAATTTTCACGCACCACACTGCTAGTCATCGAGTGGAACGAAAACTAATGGGTGATTCTGCCACGAACCTTCGTTGCCTCAGCTAAAATACTTGTTGCTTGGTCAATGAGCGCTTCTGGGAGGAGGCCGGTGGATGCTGACACCGAATCCTTCACGAATGTGGCACCAAGATTGTTGACTCTGTGAACGTAAGGCATTTTTTCCCAGACACAAACTTACCAGTAACAATGTGGCAGCATCTTGCAACTGCAACCGCTCCATCAAAAATTCCAGCAGCACTTCAGCGCGAATGTAGAGAGCCAGCCTCCGGAAAGTAGAATACCTAAAGCCAATGACAGCATATTTATTCACACTCAAGACAGCAGCTGTTGTTCAACGAAACTCACCACGCGTCACATTCCTCGGAACTGCGCGTGTCAAAGACCAAGTCTTTGTTTGGGTCCAGCCGTCCACGATTGCGCTGCGACAAACATGTTGTCAAGATGAAGCAAATGCGGATGCCAAACAAAAAGCACATAGAACGAACTCTGGACAATGCCTTGTTTGCTGCCTGTGCCATCGGACTCATACCCGACGGTCCACGGTGTAGTTCTCGAAACGTGAGGTCCGACACAGATCGCCTCTGCAAACCCAACGACACAGAGTCGCGAACTCCAAGCGAGGAGTCCGAAGAATGTCGGACGTTTCCGTCGTCATCGTAGTAATCATCCTCGGAATCTGAGTCGGCGTCGCCCTACACGTGGAATGGCGACGACGACAATGAAGGTGGGACCTCGACGACCTCACTATATTGCGCAGGCCAACACACGAACCTGAGGCGTTTTCTTCTTCTTCGGCGTCCGTACTCCAGCTTCCGAGTGCGTAGGAAGCGGAAATTCCTCTTTCTCGGCGACACCACTGTCAATGTGAACACAAAACCGGATGCGATGCTGCCTCCCATCATAGGGCACGTAGTATCGCTTCACCCACATCTCAGGCACAGTGACACCCTCCGCAATCGCGGCCTGCTGCACAGCTGCTGAAGTGCCAACAGCCGCCTGGTTCTTTGGCAGCGCCGACACGGCAGAAGTTCTTGCTGCCGATTTCGCCTGTGCAGTTTGTGCACTGAAAATAAGATACCTCGTGAAAGCTCCCCACGCACGGATGATCCCCATGACCTACACAGCATGGTGCATGATTAGCTTCCACATAACCACAGAACTGCTGCTGTACACATGCACACATACCTGCATGGGACTGTGGCCCCGGACGTTGATATACCGTCCATCCGAACGTTTGAGTGCCACAAGATACATTCCGTCCTTGACGCCAGCCGAAGCACAAACCTGGTCCAAACAACGGTGCCCGCTGTTAGCAGGGTTCTTGGTGATATCAACGCAGAAGAAGACACGCACGGATCCTGGCTTCACTTGCACTTGCAGATTTTCTGAGTTCAGTCTAATGCCAACTTTCGTGGTCTGTGGTGCCAACTCAGCGGAAATCAACGTCGGAGTCGACCCCTCAGCTTCGCGGTCGCTGGGCATGCTCTCTTCCACTACAGCTGGATGAAATTTCCTTCAAGAACGAGGGCGCAGCGCAATGACGTTGGGCACGGCATGAGAACACACCATGTCAACAGAACATTCAAACCTGGCGGCCTCAGCAATGCTCGGATACGCGAGCAGTGTCTTGATTTCAAGAACGGTACAGCGTAGCATTGCACCGCCGATGTCGATCACCACTTCATCGTGAACCACCGGCTGTGGGCATCAAGGCACGGCATGTTAATCGCAATGTCTCCCCATCTTTTGTGGTTCCGCAGAAAACCTACCGGAGCATTGTGATTGACACTGTGTGCGTTGGAAGGTTCAGCATTCGGAGCCGATTTGTCGAAGTATGTCAACTTCCAACTTTGCAAAGAGAAGAGGCCCAACGATGGCCGAGGAACGTCTTCTTTTGATTCTCCAGGCCGAAGAACGGTCAATCGACGCATCCTGCAGTGGCGCGAGTTCGATTGCAGGGTCAGTTGATTCATTGTTTGTGGCCACGCGCAGGTTGATTGCGTTATTGCTTGACGAACCAGTTGCATCGTTGCAGTCGTTGCGAGAGATAATGAGGATCATCCTTCAAGAGATTTTCTGCTTGCTGCTTTGTCAAACGTGACCTCGACTTTGCGTTCACCTGTGACAGTGAGCGGTAACACATAAGCAAGGAAGGGGTCGGCACAACCGTGCTGCAATCACACACCTGAACCATTGTTTGCACCAATATCTCTGAAAGCAAGGCGTTCAATGACATCAAAGTCCCTTGTGACAGATCGTGCGAACTACAGAAACAAAATCCAGTTCAATGGCAACGTCAACGACTCCCCCATAGCCTTGCTCACACGCTTACTTGTCAGTAATTTGATGTTGCAAGACGGCCAGCTCTGTGCGCAGAGCTTCATCCTGGATCCACAAGGAGGCCTGCACATGTGTGCATGTTGAGTAGATGATGAATGGTCAAACACCGTCAACATGAGTCACGATTACATACCGTCGCACAGAATGCCCACTCAGCTGCCACATCAGGATCTACGTCTAGGGCTCCTGAAACTCCAACTTCCTTACGCTTCTTCGGGGGTGGCGGGGGTGGCTTCATCGGAGGAGGCGAAGTATCTGTTGCTGATGCCATCGTGACAATTTGTGTCATGACGGGGTTAAGAGCGAAGTCGCCACACATGAAATTAACTCACGTAGACACGTTTGAGGGATCGGTTGCTCATCCTTGTTCGTGTGATCGTCGGATCCGGCGGTCATCGCAGGTGCTTGCGCATTGCCATACGTTTCGTAGTACAGCCTACGCCAACACCAACCATTTCAGGATTTCTGTAATATGAACGCAGTGAATTTATAGCCGACCCCATAGTTAACTCACAGATCGCGAATGTGTTGCTTTTCGGCAGATTCAAGCTCTCTCCCGAGCTTTGTTTGTAAGCAATTTCGTACTCCAAGATATCTAGATTGTTACAACAGGTTTCAAACGCTGTGGTGGCAAAATCAATGGTTGCATCAAATTCACGAACTGAGTTCCGGTTGAAGCCACCGCAGCCTTAAACGCCGAAACGAAGTCCTGGGAAATGTGATCGATGGGTGGTGGTGGAGGTGGTGGCCGTGGGCTTTGGGCGGCGGCATCCGAATCACCATCCTGTACGAGGGACACACAGCATTGTAACGCGACATAAATCTTCAGTCAATGTCCGCTGGTACGTAGCACAAGTAGACCTGTTCAGGCTCCGGCGGAGTCCATGGGCTGGATGGAGAGTCTACTTCTCCATCTTCATGAAGGGATTGTGCAGTTTCGACTTTCAGAATGATTTCTGCTGCGTCAACGATTGAACGTAACCGTTGCAGAGCGCCTTGGTGAACGCTTGACGTTGCCTGTATCATTCAATGCTTGGACTGTGAGTCGAAATTTGACTGTTGATGTTCACTCAAGCACAATCTCACGCACCCAGACTAAGTCAGAGTCTCGAATCCAGAGAACAGCATTTTGGAACGCATGATCGAGGCACTCAGGATCTGTGCTGGCGGAGGGACCGCGAGTGTGCTGCTGACTGAGCGAGTTTCGCTTCGTCCGAGCGGTCAGTTGACGTCGTTGTTCATTGTCACCATCTCCTCCGATGTCGGTTGGGTTGCTAATTGCAGCAGTGTGCTCCTGAATTGCCTCCTTCCAGAACTCCTGTGATGCTTTGTCCAATGGGCTTTGGGAATGCGCCTGCAAGCCGCCGATGCATGGTCACAATTCGGATTACGAGGTGGGTATGCGCGAGGGGCCAACCTGTTCCAACAAATTCCGCAGCTTCTCATTCGCAACTGATATGCTGTCAATGCTGCGGAGACGTTGCTTCGCCATTCTAACGGCATCAGCGAGTGACGTTGGCCTAAAATGCGGCCTACCAGGTTAAAATGTTGTTTGCTTTTCTTGTCACAGTTAAATGCGAAGCAGCAGAAACGCACAGTTTGTCGTAGTCCTTTCGTTGCTCCAATCGTCGCACCTCATTTTTCAAAGTTTTGGAATCCCACGTGTCAAGAGCTGCCGCCAACTTTCGGAACAGGCCATCGTGCTCAGCCTGCAGTGGTTTCAATCACACGTCATCTCCCAGCACCACTTTCAAATCAAATGATTTGAATGGAGCTGCGCACCTGACGCTCCAGTAGTTGCTCGCCTTTCCCGACCGCAGCACACAAATCCGTATATGTCAGCCGAGATTTCGCGGTGATTGGAGGATAGAGGTCGGATCCTACATCATATACGAGAACTGCGTTGCTAAGAGTGGAATGCACGAGGATAGCGGTAGGTCCAGGGTTGGCACAAGATGCACTGCGGACCTGGTATTGTTTGCAACGATGCAGCTCGATCCTTAATTTGCTGCGCTTCTTGCAGTAACCGCTTCAGTGTAATAGATGATGAATTGTTCTGGACCGCCAGTTCCAGCGCGTCGCATACGCGCATTTCTGCTCGCAGTTGCTCGTACCTGCAGAATTGAGTATGTTAGACGGCGGCAGTGCACTTCGAGGGTGCGGACGGCTACATTGATACCACATACAAGTGTTCTGGCACCGCGAGCATCCGTTCGCCAGCAACAAAAATATCCAACTGTAAAGCTTTATCCAGAGCAACGCGTATCAAAGCCTTGGCACAGAGAACTAGCAAGTCACTAACAAGCAACACCATCTCAACGACCGGGACGCATGAATGAGATACGCACAGGATTCTGCTGCTGAACCGCTGTCCGCAGCCGTTTAACGGCAGCTGAATACAATCGAAATGCTTGGCGTACTTTGAATCCGCGGAACGCTCGTTGAATCTAAACATCGTCCAGAGTCAGGAGAATGCATGACTTGTGCAGCAATCCATCAAACGACCATACGCACCATTCGCGCTGACGAAGACACTGCCTTTCCACGTTCGCGGTCTAGGGTTTTCTCCACACCCTGCCGCATGAATACCATGGATTTACCTACCTGCATGACATTTGCTCCACTGCTGGAATCAAAATCTTGCATGACAGTCAAGAAATGCTGCACAAGAGCTAAGCATTGCTGTTTGGCCGTTTGCTACGGACAAAGAAAAATGATAAGCCGCACCGCAATTTTGTGATGCTTCGACACCGTCACGCAATATACCTGCTGAGAAACTACCGCTTTACTTGCGCAGCATCGGTAACGGTACAAGAAAGTGTCGAAGTCCACTCTGCGAGGGAATCCAGAACGTCGAATTTGGCAAACGCCGACGAGTCTGCAACCGCAATATTCCAATTATTAGTGTGGAGTTTCCAGCAGCAAGTGGCACAAATTGCTTACCCTAATTCCCGCAGCTGTTTCATAATTTTCAAAGCGTCAAAATTGTTTGCTTCCCTGCGATCATTGGGCTATACATAAAACAGCCAGTTAGAATGAACACAATCAATTACAATTTCCTCGTGCACACAAGGTCACCTTGAGGCATCGGATAAAATTGGGATTTGTTCGCTTAAGCATCGACAGTAATGATGACAACTGCTGCTTGAATTGTGATCCCAACGACAGTTGACGACGGGAGGATCCTTGGTAAGCACTGCGATTGTCGAACAATTCTTGCACCAGTCTACGAAGAACATAGGTCATATTGAGGAACTTTCGTGATGGCAGCACGTGCAGAGGAAATCCGACGCACTCGTTTGTCGAAGCTGCAAGGAGTGCCTTTGCATCTGGGTGTAAACGGTCAACTGCGCGCTCGAGAATGCCAGGCGTTGAATACACGACTGTGCCGGCATAGTGCTGAATGACGAAGTGCGTTGAAGACCCCTTGTTGGCGCTAGCGATACTCGCCGATCGGCTCTTCGAACCTTTCAAGCCTTTCGACGCTTTGCGGGTTTTCGAATGTGTCGCATTCTTGTCATTGTAAACTTTGATCAATTTGTTCAACTTGTTGGTGTACCCAGCGTCGGATTTGCCGGGTAACCGCAGTTCATCCTCCAAGAGCGAGAAAACTCCGCCTACAAAGTGCAAAAATTACATGCAAGAAAACCATGCCACCATGCGCGCAGGGATACGAACCCAGCTTTTTCCCTTGCAGAGGTGTTTCGAAGAGGGCGATGCAATTCTCGTTGCTCTTGATGTTATCTGCGAAGCTTCCCATAGAGTCGGGTCCTAAGACGTTGACATCACGTAGGGAACATAAGTTGAAGAGCTGACGCCACACGACAGCAACGCGAGTGCACGCACCTGATCCAATGTCGATGCCTTCATCAGCGTACAATTTTTGCTCGACGCGGAAGACGTAGCTGTTCACAATTACATTCAACAGCTTCGTTTTCAACGCAACCGCCAGTTTCTCAACCACCGTGCATCTGAACGCGACTTACTCGTTGAAAAAGAAATGCAGCTTTTCGTTGCAGAAATTTATGCAGAGTTGCTCGAAATGATTCTCCTCGAAGTCTTCAAATCCAAAAATGTCTAATACTCCAATGGACAGTGTTTTGGCCTGCATGTCCCAAACATCGCAAAGTTACGTCATTACATCCACGTCGTTGTCACAACAGGACACGCTGTACTTTGTTCCGAGCTCCGCCGCCATCCTTCTTGCTGGACAGTCCTGTGAGGCCTTCATTGAGTTTGCGCACAATCCACAAAAACAACTTCTCGTACATCGCTTTGGCCAGAGCATCCCGAATTTTCTCCGCGGCTGGTACATCGTAAGGCACTTTGACGTTGCCCATGCCGAGGTTTCGCTGTTCATCACCGCCAACACAGACACAAATTAACAATAACACTGCGCGACGTAAACGACAGCGCTAGATGCCCTCCGCCATGCAATAGACCGAACCTGCGTCAGCACGACGCGCAGATCCTCTGATGCCAATCCTAGTAAGCTGGCCGCAGCGTCAACAGATACTCGGAAACAAGTGTCTGGAATTTGAGCCTGCAAGATTCAAAATCAACGAAGCACACAAACGCAGTTCAGTGCCGCGTGGGATTGGAGCATCTGGACGTCGAGCGAACCGTATCTCCACTTGCTGCCTCCACGTTGTCAAAGGAGATGTTACCCACGTGCATCACCGCGGCTGTTATGCTGAGTATCTGAGTGTTGAACATGATTCAAAAGGTGTTTTAGTGTGAGCATGCATGGCGAGAAACCATGCAATGGCCACGCGGCATGCAAACGAACCTGGAGTTGTTCCTCAGCGGAAAAGTTCATGAGCTCCAAAGCATCCTGTAGGCCCTGCGCGTTCCCGACATCGTCAAACTCGTAACCTTTGGAAGAATAACAAGCCATTGTCAACGGTTGGAAGAGCACATGCAACTCGAGGCGCACCACACTACACACGGTTTTTGTCGGACAGATCGCCTCTGTCACCTGCTTGAAGGTAGTGATACGATGACGGCCTGCACAAAGAATCCGAGCACAATATACACAGCCCCACACCACCATTGGCAGATGAATCAAGTGTTCGTCCTTGTCGCATTATAGTCAAAATTTTCCGAACCGAGGGTCTGAAATCGAGAGACGTTCCGCCAAAATGTCGTCGGCAGCGGCCATCGCGAGCAGCTGGTAGAATATGTGGTAGTTGCGCTCTCCTACTTCATGGTGAGCAACGCGACTCTTTTCGAGAAGATACCTAATGTGTCGAACAACAATGTCGCACGGAATTAGGGACCGCTGGCGTCTGGCCGCAGAGAAAAAATTGTCACACGCACGGCGTGATCTCGCATCCTCTAATGTTCCCGGTCAGCGCATCGAAATTTATCTTGGTCCACTTCCCAAATCTCGAGCTGTTGTGATTACGCACCGTCGCGGAGTTCCCAAAAGCCTAAACACACAGAGCGCAGTTTGTCAATCTACCGCCGCCGCGCATGCAACATTGAACAGCCGGGAGACTGCCGCACCTCCAATATTGGATTGGCTGCGAGAACACGTTGTTCCAGTCCTCCGAATCCCAACCCTTGCTCTTCAGACCTCTGTGGTTCAGTTGCCACTGTATCGTCCGACTTCTGGGAACCAGCCTACTCACATACGCACCAACCATGAATGTAACGCGAAATCACAACCAATGAAATGAACGCGCTCAAACAATGCGTGCGACTGCGTACAAGCTGTCTGCTCTTTTCCGTCAGGTACTGCAAGAGTAACTTCATGCACTCAGTTTTTCCTGCTCCACTCTCTCCAGAAATTATGAGAGACTGATCATTGTGGTCATGCACCATGGTTTCATGCGCCAGCATTGCACTCGAGTATATATGCGGAGCCAGTGTCCCTCCGTCGCTCTGTGGGTGGAGATAGGTGGCTAAAATGGAAGGTGTGTACAGTCGTAGTTGCTTGAAAGGATTCACAGATATCAGGATGTCGCCAATGGCAGTGTATATGTCATCGTGTGCATATCGCACGCGCAAATTATGCAGCAGGGCTTCTTCAGTGAGCGACGACATCCGAATCATGTCCGCTTTCGGGACAAATGCTGCTGAACCGAAAGGCACAAGCCATGTGCCTTTCGCCGATTGTGGGGCAATGCGCAGCGCGCGAACTGTTTCCCCGCCACGAGAATTGTCCATGAGAGTGACCTCCACGTGCTTCGAAGTCTCCTCGTGATGAGATTCATCTGAATACGTGCACGGAACGCAGTATGCTGCTGACTTGGGGTCCACAAACCAGCCGAAAAGCGACATTTTCAACGAGGACGTTCCACGCACGGCTATGAGGCGCCACGCCTTGCCGTGTTTGGGGACAAAGTCAAACCAAGAGTGCAAAACTTGGCAGAAAGGCCTTCGACTACAAGAATTTTAAACCAATGCTGAGCTGGGAGACGTATTGGCTAAACGTGTCGACTTTCGTCGGTTCAGACTGTGTGATGGTGGAGATGACTGGTTCAGTGTTTCAGTGTTGCTTGTGACTGAGTTTTTTCCATCCCTGCTAAAAGCCGTTACCCTGGAATCCGGGGGCCCAGTTCTCAGAGTAATCAAGTCCAAGTCGTACACATAGGTGTTGTCAATGTCAACATTCTCGTCCATGGTGATATGACGCCAGTTATCGTCGTTGTGGTGACAGTGTGTCGTTGGTGTTGGTGGTGGGGTGGGTAATGTCCACAAGGATGGTGGTGTCGTGCTGCTGCTGCTGCTGCTGCTGCTGCTGCTGCTGCTGTTGTTGTTGTTGTTGTTGTTGTTGTTGTTGTTGTTGTTGTTGTTGTTG
>ENA-OWNT01004043-OWNT01004043.1-seawater-metagenome-genome-assembly--contig:-NODE-4043-length-13216-cov-14.443793_pt1 | contig 13216 bp, 12 predicted proteins | sample MGYA00238136_ERZ651165 | MGnify/ENA primary metagenome ERZ651165 (study PRJEB26861, sample SAMN08777766) | seawater metagenome | isolation source: coastal seawater | place: USA: Florida | collected... | reverse complement strand
TGAGCCGCCAGATGGAGTTGTTCTGGGCCGGCCTGCAGTAATAGCGCGCTGCATGGGTTCAAAAAGCGGTGCTTCTCTGCAACTGCACTGTGATCCTTTAATTTTGAAATATAAAATATCTCCTTGTCCTTCGGTTCAATGATGAAATTATGGTTGCTTAACGGCCCGGGAAGGATTCTCGGCGATACTGGCAACGCAAGTTATGGGGTTCCAAAGTTGAGACGGAGATAGGAACAGTGCGCGACAGGGTGCGGTCTATTATTCTAGCGTTGGGAAATCGAACGTATCTGCCCACCTGGATTGCGCTGTTTGTCGTTGGCGTATCTCTCATCTTTGCCGAGAACCAGAACCGGATCGTGCAACACCTTGAAGGCGGTATCCTTGCCGAGGTACTGGTGCACGAAGGTGAACGGGTGGACGCAGGACAGGTGCTGGCGCGGCTTGACGCCAGCCAGGTTGGCCCGCAGATCGATAACCTGCGCCTCCAGCGCGCGATCACCAAGGTGCAACTGGCGCGCCGCCGCGCCGAGATCGCCGGTGCTGACCAGATCACGCTGCCTGAATTTGAGCCCGAGCTCGCCGGCAACGAGAGGCTGCAGGAAACCATCGAGAGCCAGACCAGTGAATTTGTGGCGCTCAACAACCTGACCAAGTCTCAGATCGAAATCCTCGACAACAAAATCTCGTCGCTGGAAGATGACATCAGCGGCCAGCAGTCGGTCATTGAGGCACGTGCCAAGCAGGAAGAACTGCTGGCCAAGAATGTGGCGGTCTACAAAGACGCCATGCAGCGGGCAGGGATCCAGCACCTCTGAGGCGGCCCGCCTCCGGGAGGTCACCCCTCCATTAACCTGCGCCTGTGTTTGAGTTCCTTGACCCAGTCGCGGGTGACAAGCACCGAAAACGGCGAGGCGCCGTCGTCGGTCATGGAACTGAACGCCGTACCCGCCTGAAGGTCCGCCAGCAGCGGCCCGGAGGCCTTCAGCGCCAGTTCCAGTATCTGTACTGCGGCGCGCTCCGACAGCCCCATCCCCGCGGCCCAGCCCAGAAAGTGCTTCCGGGAAATCCCGGTCCGCTTGCCGCCCAGGGTCAGGGCAAGCGTCTTGTCCCCGTAGACCACGGTGGAGGGGATGTCGTAGACCGGCGCTATGGACCACTCCCCGGTCGGCTGCTGCACCATGGAAACGTTTTTGGCGTGCAGGTCCCCGTTGCCGGTAAGCCACGCGAACGCCGCCTGAAGTGCCAGGTTCCGCAGTGCCGGCAACTGCGCCGCGCAGTACGCCGCGAGCGCATGGCACACCTGCCCGTAGCCCACGTTGTACTTGTCGGCCGGGTAGAGCCCTAACACCTGCGCCCCGTCCTCGACGGCGAGCCGCTGCACCGCGTTCGGAGACCGGCCCGCCGTCATGTTCCCCGACGTCGTGTGCCCCGCAGCCTTGCCGGCCGGCACCCGGTCGAAGCGCTCCACGAGCAGCCCCGGCCGGGCGGCGACGTCGCGGATCAGCTGGACCCGGCTCAGGGGGATCCGCAGCCGCGCCGCGTAGCGGAACATCGCGTACTCGTTCTCGACTACGTGTGGGAACTCGGGCGCGTTGAGTTTAAGGATGTAACGCCGGCCGGCGCTGGCCACCGGCATGGAGATCATTCCCGCGGACAGCTTGTCCTGCACACCGGCAAGCGCCACCGGGTCGATCAGCCCGGAGTCGCCCAGCAGGGCATCGAAATCCACGGGCGTCGCGGGGTCAAGCTCGACGGCGTGCTCGTCCGGGTCCAGCTTCTCGCCGTGGCCCACGATTTGCACGTCACCCACCGGGTTGGCTCCGGCCGCGATGAGCAGCGACAACTCGTCGTCCACGCTGGTCTTGACCGAGCGGCGCAGCGCGTTCAGCCGCCGCCCCTCGGGCAGGAGCCCGGTGAAATACGGCGGGGCGGCCCCCGCGGCGGACAGCACGGGGTCCGCTGTCAGCGGCAGGGAACTCGCGACCGCGGGGCCACCGGAGGCCAGATACGCCGGCAAGTAGCTGAACCTGGTGCCGCCGTCGTGCCGCTCCAGCCGCGCCGCCAGCACGCCGGCCTTGTAAACGTCCGCGATGCGGTGCCTCATGGCCGGGCCTCCGGGCCGTCCTCCGGCTCGCCGTGGCCGGGCAGTTCGTGGGCACGCTGTTCGCGTGCCGGCAACCCGCCGCCGGCACGCGGTCCTGCGAGGGCGCGGGCGGCAGGGCTGGTCCGGGTCTGCACCCGAAGCTCCAGCCCCAGGGTGTCCAGGAGCGCGATCAGGGAGTCCAACTGCACGGTGCGTTTGCCCTGCTCGACGAACCGGACGAAGCGTTCAGAGACACCTGCCAGTTCGGCCAGTTCGCGCTGGCTCAGGCGGAGCGATCCGCGCCGGGCCCGAACTCCGGCGGCGAGTTGGTCCGGAAATGAGTTCGCCATGGCCGCCTTCCGTGGTCAAAACACGTCCGCATGAACGTGAGCCCATAGGCACGTACGTGCCGTTTTGCTTCTGTTTCCAGTCTAGAGCGGACAACTCGGCCCGAACAGGGTGATTTCGGCACGATCGTACCGGTGACGCGAACGAGGCGGCAGGCGTTGACCCGTAGGGTCTAACGGCCCTGACCCCGGTCCGTGTCCGACGAGATGCTGGACAGGGGCGGGCGGCCTGCCTGCGCCCTAACGCAGAGCGGCCCCGAAAGGACACAAGCCATGGGACGGCTGGACGGCAAAGTGGCATTGATCAGCGGCGGCGCCCGCGGCATCGGCGGGGCCACGGCCACCCGGATGCTGCAGGAAGGCGCGAAGGTGGTGATCGGCGACGTCCTGGACGAGGACGGGACCGCGCTGGCGGCACAGCTTGGCGACGCCGCCCGGTTTGTGCATCTGGACGTGACCAGCCCTGCCGACTGGGAGCAGGCCGTGGGCGAGGCCGTCAGCGCCTTCGGCGGCCTCAGCATCCTGGTCAACAACGCCGGCATCGTGAACTTCGGCCGGATCGATGAGTATCCGCACGAGCTGTGGGCCCGCATCATCGACGTGAACCTCACGGGCGTCTTCAACGGCATCAAAGCCGCCGCACCGGTCCTGGCCCGGTCCACCGCTGCCTCCATCATCAACGTCTCGTCCATCGCGGGGCTGCGCGGGTATGAACAGCTTGCCGGGTACACGGCATCCAAGTTCGGCGTCCGCGGCCTGACCAAGAGTGCCGCCATGGACCTCGGCGGGTTGGGCATCCGCGTCAATTCCGTGCACCCGGGGGTCATCCAGACGCCAATGACGGCGGGCATGACCTTCGACACCGGCCACGTCCCGTTGCACCGGATCGGCCAGCCGACGGAGATCGCGGACCTCGCGGTGTACCTCGCGGCGGACGAATCCTCCTTCGTCACCGGGGCTGAATTCGTGATCGATGGCGGCGAAACCGCGGGGTCGGTCGCGGCGAATCCGGCCGAAACGCCGGAAAACTAGGCCGAAAGGGGCATCATGTCCGGGAAGAGTGGCTCAAAACTGGCGGTGGTCGGCGCCGGAAGCGTCGGCACCTCCCTCGCCTACGCGGCCCTGATCCGCGGCTCGGCCAGCCACGTCGCCCTGTACGACGTCAACGCCACCAAGGCCGAAGCCGAAGTGCTGGATCTGGCCCACGGGACGCAATTCGCCGCCGCGGCGGCGACTGTCACGGGCGGCGGCGACATATCCGCCACCGAGGGCGCCGACGTCGTGGTTGTGACGGCCGGAGCCAAGCAGGCCCCGGGCCAGACGCGCCTGGACCTGGCCGGCACCAATGTCCGGATCCTCGAGGACCTCATGCCACGGCTCCTGGAGCATGCCCCGGATGCCGTCTATGTGCTCGTCACGAACCCGTGCGATGTCCTGACGGTCGCCGCGCAGAAGATTTCCGGCCTGCCGACGTCCCGCATCTTCTCCTCCGGAACGGTGCTGGACACCTCCCGGCTCCGCTGGCTGCTGGCCGAACGTGCAGGAGTCTCGCTCACCAGCGTCCACGCCAGCATGGTGGGTGAGCACGGTGACACTGAGTTCCCCATATGGTCCGGCGCCACGATCGGCCCCGTTCCGATCCGCAACTGGACCGTCGACGGCGAACGGGTCTTCTCCTCCGAACGCCTGGCCGAGACCGCGCGGGAGGTGACACAGGCCGCGTACAAGGTGATCGCTGGCAAGGGCGCCACCAACTACGCCATCGGGCTGTCCGGCGCACGCATCGTCGAGGCCCTGTTGCGCGCCGAAAACGCGGTCCTTCCGGTTTCCACGCTGCTGGACGGGCACTACGGAATCTCCGGCGTGGCGCTTTCGCTGCCCAGCGTCGTGGGGCACGGCGGCGTCCTGAAGGTGCTGGACACCCCCATGGACGACGGCGAACTCGCCTCCCTGCACCACTCGGCGGAAACGCTGCAGCAGAGCCTGGCGACGCTGGGGATCTGACCCGGTTAGTGGGGGTTGAGGCGGGCGCGTCACGGCGGCAAAGTCCGACAGGAGTGCCCCGGGCGGTGATGGGGACGGTGATCTCAGCGTGCAAGCGGTGGCCGGACCAGCGAAGGCGCGAGGTGCCCCAGAGCAGGACCATGATGGCCACAGAAATCAGCAGGCCCACGAGTGGATCGGCGAGGGGAAAGCCCAGCCAGACACCGGCGACACCGGCGACGACGGCGAGCGACGTGAAGCCGTCCGTGCGGGCGTGGACGCCGTCGGCGATCAGGGCGGCGGAGCCTATCCGCCGGTCGACACGGATCCGGTAGATCGCAACAAGCTCGTTGCCGGCGAGGTCCTCCGCGCGGCCGAAGCCGTAAGGGTACGTGCGCGTGGGCTTGCGCCGGCCGAGGAGGAACGCGATCACAGTTGACACCCGGGTGTGACCCCTGCCATATTTGTAAGCGTGAACCTGTCAGACAGCCGGACAGCAGGACAGCCTCTCGCCCGCCTCAGTGCGGCCGAAGCAGTGTTCAACGTCCTCCGCTCCGAAATCGAATCCGGCAAGCTCGGCGTTGGCACCAAGCTGAGCTCCGAGTCCACGCTTGCCCAGCAGTACGGCGTGAGCCGCTCCGTGGTCCGCGAGGCCTTGCGCTCCTGCACGGCGCTGGGCCTGACGCTCACCAAAACCGGGCGGGGCACGTTCGTCGTCGCCAACCACGTGGCCAAGGACCTGGTCCTGGGCCAATACTCCGCACGCGACCTCACCGAGGCGCGTCCCCACATCGAGGTTCCCGCCGCCGGGCTGGCCGCGGAACGCCGCTCGCCCGAGGAACTGGACACCATGCGGGACATCGTCGCCGCGATGACCGCCGAGGACGACCCCGAGGTGTGGGTGGGCCTGGACTCGAGCTTTCACGCGTTGATCGCGCGGGCCAGCCGGAACAAGGTGTTTGAAAACGTCGTTGCGGACATCCGCGACGCCCTGGCCCACCAGTCCGAGACCCTGAACATGGTGGCGGACCGCCAGCACGCCTCCGACGAGGAGCACCGGCGCATCCTGGCTGCGATCGAAGCCGGTGACGCGGCGACGGCGCGGATCGCCATGAGCCAGCACCTCCACGCCGTCGGCGTGGCCCTCGACTCGATCCTGAATACCTGACGGCAGGCGCCCGCCCCGTGCGAGCATCAAAAGATTCAGCAGCAGACACAACAGCAGCTTGACCGGCAACAACCGACACCACCGCCAAAGGACGCAATGATTTCTCCTGCCCTCGCGCATCTCCCGACCCTGCTGGCTCCGGAACGGCTCCCGCAGCACGCCCCGCTCGCGGTGCAGACCCGCGACGGGCTGGTCGAGAGCGTCCACTATGGTTCGGTGATCGCCACCGCAGCGGACGGCAGAACCCTCCTGGCCGCCGGCGAGCCGCTCGCCCCGTTCTACCCGCGCTCGGCCCTGAAGCCGTTGCAGGCCGTCGCCATGGTCCGCGCCGGGCTGGACCTCCCGGACGAACTCCTGGCCCTCGCGGCCGCCAGCCACTCCGGGGCCGCCACCCACCGCGACGGTGCACGGCGCATCCTGGACCTGCATGGGCTGACCCCCGGAGACCTTGAGAACAGCACCGACCTCCCCTACGGCGCCCGCGAGCGCGAGGATTGGCTCGGCGGCGGCGGGGAGGCCACCCAACTTGCGCAGAACTGCTCCGGAAAGCACGCCGCGATGGCCGCCACCTGCGTTATCAACGGCTGGCCGGTCCGTGGGTACCTGGACCCGGAGCACCCGCTGCAGGAACTTGTGGCCCGGACCGTGGAGGATCTGACCGGCGAGGAGCCGGAGCGCACGTCCACTGACGGCTGCGGCACCCCGCTCTTCGCCCTCACCCTGCGCGGCATGGCCCGCGCCTTCGGCAGGCTGGCCGCGGCAGCCGAAGCCGGCGGCAGCGCGGAAGCCGGCGTCGCGCGCGCCATGCGCCGCCACCCGCAGATGGTTGCGGGCGAGGGCCGGGATGTCACCGCGCTGATGCGCCTCGTCCCCGGCCTCGTGGCCAAGGACGGTTTCGAGGGCGTCCAGCTCGTGGGCCTCCCGGACGGCCGCGCCGTCGCCGTGAAGATCTCCGACGGCGGGGACCGCGCCCGGATGCCGGTCACCGTGCGCGTCCTGGCCGCGCTCGACGTCGACACCTCGCCCCTGGCGCGCATCGCCGCGGCCCCGGTGCTGGGCGGCGGCCGGCCCGTCGGCCTGCTGCAGGCGACTGATTTCCTCGCCGCCTCCGAAAGCCCCGCCTACCCCGGCGCCTCCGCCGCCTCCGAAGCCCTGTAAGGACAGCCATGACCCCGACCGACGCACGCGCAGAGTTCCGCTCCGAACACGACCTCCTGGGCGACCGGGACGTTCCCGCCGACGCCTACTGGGGCGTCCACACCCTCCGGGCCGTAGAGAACTTCCCCATCACCGGCCAGCCGCTCTCCTCCAACATGTACCTGGTCCGCGGACTGGCCGCCGTGAAACTGGCCGCCGCCCGCACCAACCACGAGCTCGGGCTGCTCGATGCCGAGCGCGCCCGGGCCATCGAGGACGCCTGCGCCGACGTCATGAACGGCAAGCTCAGCGAGCAGTTCGTGGTGGACGTCATCCAGGGCGGCGCCGGGACGTCGTCGAACATGAACGCCAACGAGGTGATCGCCAACCGGGCGCTGGAAATCCTCGGACACCCGAAGGGCGACTACGCCCGGCTGCACCCCAACGACCACGTCAACCTCAGCCAGTCCACCAACGACGTCTACCCCACCGCGGTCAAGCTCGGCACGATCTTCGCCGCCCGGGAGCTGCTGGAAGCGCTCACCGAGCTGGAAGACGCCTTCGCCGCCAAAGCCCTCGAATTCCGCACGGTGGTGAAGATGGGCCGCACGCAGCTGCAGGACGCCGTCCCCATGACGCTCGGCCAGGAATTCGGCACCTACGCCGTCACGATCGGGGAGGACCGGCTCCGCCTGGCCGAAGCCGACCTGCTGATCCACGAAATCAACCTCGGCGCCACGGCGATCGGCACCGGCCTGAACGCCCCGGCCGGGTACGCCGAGGCCGCCTGCCGGCACCTCGCCGAGATCACGGGCCTGCCGCTCGTCACGGCCGTGGACCTGATCGAGGCCACCCAGGACGTCGGCGCGTTTGTGCACCTCTCCGGCGTGCTCAAGCGGGTCGCCGTGAAACTGTCCAAGATCTGCAACGACCTCCGGCTGCTCTCCTCCGGCCCGCGCGCCGGCCTCGGCGAAATCAACCTTCCCGCCGTGCAGTCCGGCTCCTCGATCATGCCAGGCAAGATCAACCCGGTCATCCCGGAAGTGGTCAGCCAGGTGGCCTACGAGGTGATCGGCAACGACGTCACCATCACCATGGCCGCCGAGGCCGGCCAGCTGCAGCTCAACGCCTTCGAACCGATCATTGTCCACAGCCTCCACAAGAGCATCTCCCATCTGGAAGCCGCCTGCCGCACCCTCACGGCCCGCTGCGTCCGGGGCATCACCGCCAACACCGAACGGCTCCGCCTCACGGTGGAACAGTCAATCGGCCTCGTCACCGCCCTCAACCCGCATCTGGGCTACGCCACGGCCACAGCCATCGCGCAGGAAGCCCTCGCCACCGGCAAGGGCGTCGCGGAGCTCGTGCTCGAACACGGGCTGCTCACTGCCGAGCAGCTCACCGAGCTCCTTAGCCCGCAGCGCCTGGCCAACCTGAGCAAGTAGCGTACTTCCGAACCCCGAAGGACCCCCATGACTCATCCCGAAACTGCCCGCGCCCAAAAACAGGCCCAACAGCAGACAGTCACCGACCACACCATTCCAGCGCATGCCCATGCCTCCGAGGCAGCACTCCATGCCGAGGACCAGGGCTACCACAAGGGCCTGAAACCCCGGCAGGTCCAGATGATCGCGATCGGCGGCGCCATCGGCACCGGCCTGTTCATGGGCGCCGGCGGCCGTCTCGCCACCGCCGGTCCGGCCCTGATCATCAGCTATGCCGTCTGCGGGTTCTTCGCCTTCATGATCCTGCGCGCCCTCGGCGAACTCGTCATGCACCGGCCGTCGTCGGGATCGTTCGTTTCCTACGCCCGCGAATTCTTCGGCGAGAAGGCCGCGTTCGTCACCGGCTGGCTCTACTGGCTGAACTGGGCCATGACCGCGATCGTGGACATCACCGCCGTCGCGCTGTACATGAACTTCTTCAAGAAGTACTGGGCGCCCATCGCGGACGTGCCGCAGTGGGCCTGGGCCCTGGCCGCCCTGATCCTGGTCCTGGGCCTGAACCTCATCAGCGTCAAGGTGTTCGGCGAGCTGGAGTTCTGGTTCGCGCTCATCAAGGTGGTGGCGCTCGTGTCCTTCCTGCTCGTCGGCATCTATTTCGTCATCTTCGGCACCCCCGTTGCCGGCCAGGAGGTCGGTTTCAGCCTCATCGCGGACAACGGCGGCCTGTTCCCCAACGGCCTGCTGCCGGCAATCGTGGTGATGCAGGGCGTCGTGTTCGCCTACGCCTCGATCGAGCTGATCGGCACCGCCGCCGGCGAGACGGAAAACCCGGAGAAGATCATGCCGCGGGCCATCAACACGGTGATCGTGCGCATCGCGGTGTTCTACGTCGGCTCGCTCGTGCTGCTCTCCCTGCTGCTGCCCTACACCTCCTACAAGGCCGGCGAAAGCCCGTTCGTGACCTTCTTCGGCTCCATCGGGGTGGACGGCGTGGACGCCATCATGAACCTCGTGGTCCTGACTGCGGCCCTGTCCTCGCTCAACGCCGGCCTCTACTCCACCGGCCGGATCATGCGCTCCATGTCCGTGTCGGGTTCCGCGCCGAAATTCGCCGCCCGGATGAACAAGTCCGGTGTCCCCTACGGCGGCATCGCGCTCACCGCCGGCGTGGCCGTCCTGGGCGTCATCCTGAACGCCGTGGTCCCGGCCGAGGCCTTCGAGATCGTCCTGAACGTCGCATCGCTGGGCATCATCAGCACGTGGGCCATGATCGTCCTGTGCCAGATGCAGCTTGCCCGGCTCGCGGCCCGCGGGGAACTGCTCCGGCCCTCGTTCCGGATGCCCGGCGCACCCGTGACGGGCTGGATCACCCTGGCATTCCTCCTGGCGGTGCTGGTCCTCATGGCCTTCGACTCGCCCGTCGGAACGTGGACCATCGCCTCCCTCGTGGTCATCATTCCGCTGCTGATGCTCGGCTGGCGCCTCTGCCGGCACCGCATCCTGGAAATCGCCGCCGTCCGCGACGGCTTCACTGGACCGTACCCGCTCGTGGCCGCCCGCCCCATGCGGGGCGCGGATGGGAATTCGGAGTGACACCCCGGCGGTCCGCGTCCGCGTAACGCAACGTCCCCGCAACCTCTCGCGCACCCGGTTCGCATATGCTCAGCGGAAGACTCAACATGGCTCAGCGACGAACCACCCGGGAGATAGCTCATGACCAACTGGCGGATCAGGGATTTCCATTCGGCCGACCTTGACGGCATCCTGCACCTCTGGGAATCCCTCAAGGAATCGAACGTGGAGCCCGTCTACGCGCTCTCCGAGGTCCTGGCCTCGTGCGAAAAGGACCACGCCGTGGTGGCCGTGCAGGGCGAGCAGGTGGTGGGCGCCGCCGTCGGACGCGCCGCCCACGACCAGGGCTGGATCGTTTTCCTGGCCACGCTGCCCGAGTTCCGGGGCCGCGGGATCGGCACCTCGCTGCTGGCCTCCGTCGAGAACCGGATGGCGCCGCACGGGCTCAACAAGCTCTCCGCGCTGATGCCGGAATCCGAGACCCGCGTGGAGGCGTTCCTGGGCCGCGGCTTCGTGCTGAAGAAGAACCTGCGCTACTTCGAGCGGAAGATCCCGGTCCAGCGCCAGGAGCTGGAGCCGCTTAGCCTGCTGGGCGGCCGCATCCTGGCCCGCGACCTGTGGGAGAACGTGGCGGGCATGCGCCGCGAAAAGGAACTGCTGGAACGCCGGCTGGTCCTGCCGCTCGCCGAGGCCGATCTCGCCGACGAGTACGGTGTGGTGCCCCCGCGCGCCGTCGTCCTCTTTGGACCGCCCGGTACCGGCAAGACGACGTTTGCCAAGGCGATCGCGTCCCGGCTGGAGTGGCCGTTCGTGGAGGTCTTCCCCTCCCGGCTGGCCGCCGACCCGCAGGGCTTGGCCGGGGCGCTGCGCGAGACGTTCCTGGAGATCGCCGAACTGGAACACGCGGTGGTCTTCATCGACGAGGTCGAGGAAATCGCCTCGCAGCGCTCGGGCGAACCGCCGTCTCCCCTGCAGGGCGTCACCAACGAGCTCCTCAAGATCATCCCGGCTTTCCGGGAACAGCCCGGCCGGATCCTGGTCTGCGCCACCAACTTCATCCGCGCCCTGGATTCGGCCTTCCTGCGGCACGGCCGGTTCGATTACGTCATCCCGATCGGTCTGCCGGACCGGCAGGCGCGCGAGGCCATGTGGCAGCGCTTCATCCCCGCCGCCGTGGTGGACGACGTCGACGTCGAGCTCCTGGTGGACCGCACCGAGGGCTTCTCCCCCGCGGACATCGAATACGCGGCCCGCAGCGCCTCCCAGCGGGCGCTGGAAAAAGCGGTGTATGACGACGGCGGCGCCGCGTCGGGGGGCGACCTCGCCACCCGCGCGGCTGTCCGGAAGGGCCCCTCGACCCAGGACTACCTCGACGCCATCCGGGACACCCGGACGACGGTCAGCGACGAGGTGCACCAGGAGTTCCTCGAGGACATCGACGCCCTGGGCCGGGTGTAGCCAAACCAACACGGGGTCACCTACGGCCCATGGAAGCGGCCCGGATGGGCGCGAAGTGACCCCGCGTTGCCGTCATTTGCGGGGCAGTCGTTGCGGAGGGAGGCGAGCGTGATCCTGTTTCTGACGATCGTCAGCGGCGTGGCCTGGACCGCGGTGTACATCGATGCCATCCGGATCGGCTTCCGCGACCGCAGCTACGCCATTCCCGCCGCCGCGCTGGCGCTGAATTTCGCCTGGGAGGTCCTGTACGCGTCCCGCGCCGTCGCCACCGGGATATCGGCCCAGGGTGTCTTCAACATCGTATGGGGGCTCGCCGACGTCGCCATCGTCGTCACCTTCCTGAAGTTCGGGCGGGCGGAACTGCCGCCTTGGGTGACGCGCAGGCTGTTCGCCGGCTGGGCGCTGCTGCTGGCCCTGACGGCTTGCGTGGTGCAGTGGCTGTTCGTGGTGGAATTCGGCTGGACGGACGCTCCCTCCTACTCGGCGTTCCTGCAGAACCTGCTCATGTCAGGTTTGTTCATCGCCATGTTCGCAGCGCGCGCCGGACTCCGCGGGCAGTCCCTGCTGATCGGCGTGGCCAAGTGGATCGGCACGCTGGCTCCCACGGTGGCGTTCGGCTGGTTGGAGAACTCGCCGCTGATCCTGGGCCTTGGCGGCCTCTGCAGCATCTTTGATCTGGCGTACATCGGTCTGCTCTGGCGGGCCCGGCGTCCCGTGCAGCAGACATGGCCACAAATATCCACGCGGTGACCTTCGGCCCTTTCCGGCGCCCCCGGGGCCTGCCAGAGTGGCGGTTATGGCCATGGACGCTGTCGTCAACACCCGGTGCGGCACGCTGCGCGGTACGGAGGCCGACGGCGTCCGCACCTTTCTCGGCGTTCCCTTCGCGGCCCCGCCGACCGGGGCGAACAGGCTCCTCCCGCCGCAGCCGGTAGTACCGTGGACCGGCGTCCGCGATGCCACGGACTACGGGGATTCGCCTCCCCAGGTTGCCCCGCCGGTCAGCGCGGGCTTCGACTGGGACACCGGCCTCAGCGGAGGCGACTGCCTGAACCTGAACGTCTGGACCCCCAGTGCGGGGGCGGCGGCCGGGCCGGGGGCGTTGTTCGCGCTGGGCCTGTTCCTGGTCGGCAAGCCGATATCGGAAGGCATCGGCGAGGTCTCGGTCATGGTCGCGATCAAGCTGTTGATTCATCCGGCGGTGACCTGGGTGCTGGGCGCCTATGTCTTCGACGTGCGCCTCGACTGGCTGATCGTCCTGGTCATGCTGGCGGCCTTGCCGACGGGGGCGAGCTGCTTCGTCCTGGCGCAGCAGCAGAACATCTACATCCGCCGCACCTCGTCGGTGACCTTGTTCTCGACCCTGGTCGCGTTGCTGACCATCGGGTCGAGCCATGCCGTCAGGAAGCGAGCCTGGTCGTCGACCTCGACCGCCGCGACGCAGGCCAGGTCGAAGTAGGGCACGCGCAGCACGTCCAGGAGGCGCCCGTCTCCCTGGGCAAGGGCGCCCCCGGTCAGGAACTCGAGCCGGCCACGCTTGAGCCCGCCGCCGCGGGTCAGGTCGATGCGCAGGCTGCGCCCGACAGGCGTGAAGACCTGCACCAGGTCGTTGTCGTAGGTGACCTCCAGACCGTCGCTGACCCGCCGCTGGTCCAGGATCTTCGGCTTGCCGGCGCCCGTGGTGTTGGCGCCGGAGAAGGGTCGCACCACGGCGCCGTCGTCACGGATCGAGACCACGTCCAGGAGCTGTCCACCGCTCTGGGGCTCGAGGACCCAGGTGAAGCGGTCCTTGCCGCTGCCGGCCTCGATCTCGTAGCGGGCGCCGCGCTTGACGACACGGGGAGAGCTCGGGTCCTGGTGGGCGGAGAGGGGGACGAGCCCGGTGGAGATGGGGCTGGCCCCGACGGCGGCGGGGGTCGACGTTCCGGAGCTCGCGCTGGCGTAGGCCTTGCCCGGGGTCGTGGGTGGGGCCGCGGCCGTCACCCCGCGGGGGTCCCGGGATCCGGCCGCGCGGGCCGCTGGA
>ENA-OWNT01004042-OWNT01004042.1-seawater-metagenome-genome-assembly--contig:-NODE-4042-length-13217-cov-4.212329_pt1 | contig 13217 bp, 17 predicted proteins | sample MGYA00238136_ERZ651165 | MGnify/ENA primary metagenome ERZ651165 (study PRJEB26861, sample SAMN08777766) | seawater metagenome | isolation source: coastal seawater | place: USA: Florida | collected... | reverse complement strand
CAGTGGTTGTCACTGCATCCATGAATGGTAGTCAAGATCATAGATCATAGATCAGTGGTCATTGGTCACAGTGGCGATCAATCAATGCATTCACACATTCACCACTCAATCCCACGACCGACAATAAACAATATGTACCACTTCCAGCCATACAGTACGTAAATCAGTAGTTAGAGTCACTGTTATACAGTGATTGAAAATCGATATTCGACGAAGTTGTTGTGAGTGAGTCGTGGGTGAGTGAGTGAGCGTGAGTTTCGCCGTGAAATAATTGGCGCGGGGTCGTTTCACTCCCACTCACTCCCACTCACTCACTCACTCACTCCCACTCACTCACTCAGTTGTCGTTCGTAATTCAATTCCAATTATGAACGTACTTGGTACTGATAATATGAGTATAGTTTAGTATATGGTAACAGCTAAGTGAAGACAGTGTACTTGGTGTGAAGAGTACAATGAATGTTGGTATTTTACAAACATGCACGTTGTAAAATAGTAAAGTAGTAAACCTCAGAACAAAACGCTAATCTCAGTTTTACAAAGTACCGTAAAGCGCTGCGTAATACCTCTTAAATCATACTGTACATTCACTAACTCACTCACTCATTCTTCATTCTCTCATTCTCTCAATTCTCAATTCTCTCATTCTTCGATTCACCTTCCCAAACTCACCATCCACGCCAACTTTCGAATCCCACTTTCGCACTCTACCACTCAACGCTGCTCAATACTTCTCAATCCATACTGTATGTACACTGCGCACTTCGCTCTGTACACTACATTACAAACTGTACACTACAAACTGTACACTACAAACTGTACACTACAAACTGTACACTGTACACTGTGCACTCACTCACTGTTGAGTTGAGTTGAGTTGAGTTGAGTTGATTAGTGGGCGCTGACAGTGAACGAGTGAGCATCCGCCGCCGTTTCTGCCGGCTGGCTGGCTGACTCCGCCGCGGAACGCGGAACGCGGGGCCCAGTGAGTGAGTGAGTGAGTGAGTAAGTGAGTGAGTGAGTGAGTGAGTGAGTGAGTGAGTGAGTGAGTGATGACTGACTTTTCATATACCGCTGTGAGTCACCGTCTCAACTTCATTGCACGTTCCTATACTTCCACTACAAACTCCCAGCCCACAGCCAGCCAGCCAGCCGCGCTGGGCACACTCACTCACTCACTCACAGTCACTCACTCACTCACTCACAGTCACTGAGACTCGGACGCCACTGAACAGCGGCAGCCCAATTATCTGATAAAATCCTGTGTGCGGATACGTACACTCCCTCAGTTACACACTATGTTTGATAGTATCTACAAGTAAGACTGCACTGGTTTCTCGTTCTCCACGCTGTCTGTCTGGCTGCAGCGACAGCCGCACCACGACGCATTAGATCTACAACTAAGACTTCAATGTTTTCGGTATGACGGCGTAGTGCGTAATACATAGAATGCCAGAAACAGATAAGTAAGTAGTGAGTGAGTGTACTAAGGCGCAAGTCCACAGACGACCCACAACACAGACAAACATGAACAGAGAGAGTGAGAGGGGAAGGGGGGGGGGCCGTGCAGGAAGCCGACTGATTTGTGGGCACTGGCAGTGAACGAGTGAGTGAGTGAGTGACGGTGAGTGAGTGAGTGAGGACGAGCGGTTGTCGTCGTCGTCGTCGCCTTCCTTCCTTCCTTCCTTCCTCCTTCCACCGCACTGTGACTGTGACTGTGACTGTGACTGTGACTGTGACTGTGACTGTGACTGTGGCTGTGAGTTGCACTGGGCAGTGAGTGAGTGACAGCGCAACGGAACCACAGTGCGGCTGACAGTGAAGGTCTTCGTCTGTCTTCACTCACTCACTCACTCACTGCGGCTGACTGAGTGACTGAGTGACTGAGTGAGTGACTGTGAGTGAGTGACTGTGAGTGACTGTGAGTGAGTGACTGTGAGTGAGTGTGTTGGTTGGATGGCACGACAACGACTGTGCTTTTCTATTCTGCAACACATTGTACTCGGTTCAGAACAAACTGGATTAGATGAACAGGACTCCTTTCACTTAAACCCCCATTGATTTGAGTCTGATACACCTCCGTTAATTCCGTTTTACACCGTACTAAAGTACATCTTTCAATACGTTCCGTGGAGTCCCATAAGAGGAAACGTACAATTGCACTTCCACGCACTATACGTAATATATCCACAAACAAGCAAACATCGAAGTCGCAGTTTCGGAAACAACCAACATGTGGGTGTACAGGCTGTAGGGTGGTTGTGCGGGAGTGAGCGGCGGAGGCGCCGTGGATACTTTTTGCTCTCTGCGTTCGTTCGTTCGTTCGTTTGTTTGTTCGTTCGTTCGTTCATTCGTTCGTTCGTTCGTTCGTTCGGTTTTGTGTTGGTAGGGCAGGGCGTTCATGGACGGACGGATGACTGTGCTGCTGCTTCTTGGCATGAGGATCGTGTTCGTTGTTAGGTAGTTAGTTAGTTAGTATGTTTTTATGAGGTGTTTTGTGCGATGGTGACTTGGTACGTGGGTGGTGGTGGTGGTGGTGTAGTGGTCGATTCGTTTTGTAATGCTCGCAGCTTTTGTGATTTTGGGCCGAAGGTGCGATGCCAAGTTGACCCGGTAGCTTCGGAGGTGCACAGAGATGGAGGACTGAGCGTCCTGGAGACGGCCGAGTCGAAGATCGAAATGACGGTGAGTAAAATGCCTCGTAAGTTGCCAAACCGCTCGGGGTTGTTTGCTTTGGGGAGAATGAACGTCGGTGCATGATTGCAGAGTAGTTCGTTGTTGGATACGGTTGCTTCATATCGGCCACTCGGGGAAGAATTTTTCGACGAACCAATGTTTTTTGTTTTGAGTTGCAGACTCGTTGCAACTGCGGTGTAGTGCAACGGCGCGTATTCGTGCAGATCACTATGACCGAAGCGTGAACATACTTTGCGGACCACGGACTTGAGTGGATCCAAATGCACTCACCCATGCCGTAGTGTGGGCGACAACAACATGAGGGTGTTAGTCCAGTTCGCAGCCGTGGCTGTCACCCTTGCCACACAAGCGATGGTCACCGACGGCGTTCGATCGAGACATGTGCGTGATATTTTTTTTTCTTTGCTACTTTTCTTTGACCGTCACGTGCCTCGTTTCGTGGTTTGACGTTTGCATTCACCGAGTTCTCGCGTTGTGTTGTTTTGTTGTAGGTTCTGGAGCTCGACAGTTTGTCTCCCTTGGACACTGAACTGCGGGAGGGGAACTTCTCCAGGCCCGTAGAGGCAGTCAAGCAGGCAACTGTTGCCTTGAGTGCGCACGCATCCAAAGGACTGGACGCGGTGGCATCTGGACAGGCCGCTCAAGCCGCCGTTGACTGGGTACGAAGCGTGTTTGTGCATTGACAATTGTGTGTTGTGATGGCGTTGCGCGACACGCGACACGCTGACTCGTCTGTGTGCAACTTCTCGTACTGTTAGCTTCGGAGCGGGGGGGTGAAGTTTGATAGCGAACAATTTTTGACGTCTGATGCAGCCCTTGTTGGAATCGCGGCACTGCCCAACACACAATGTACGTCGACGCGTGAGCACCTGCCGCAGCCAGCTAGGGAATTCGCCTCATCACTTTTCTTGCGCTCCCTGGACAGGTGTGATATGCCAGTACGTCATGGGGCGCTTAGGACAAGAAATAGGGTTCCCCGAGCAGGTGCGGAATATCATCTCCTCTCGCCTTCTCCGACCCTGCAAGGTTTTGTGTGATTGTTCCATGACCATTGACTCCGTGTGCGCGCGGTGCAGGTGAACGAGGCCAACGTGTACCCAAGATTTGAGCCCAACGCCGCGCTTGCTGCCAGTGCGGCCCCGACTGCCTACTCCCCTGCATCGTATGGAACGAAACCCGGGTATGATGCTCCATTGCCGGGGCCGGGATTTTCTTATCTGGAGATCGGGAGCCGTGAACAAGAGAACCTTCCCAAACGCAACGACGAGAGGCGCCAGCCAACAAACTCTGGCAACGCAGTCACTTCATTTTTGGAGGCCGGCAGCCGCTTCATCAATGGCGTGTTGGCAGGCATGGGTATAGAGGTGCGTTGCATTCACGCGTCGACATTGTGCTATTGTTCAGGGCTAAATCGCGTCGTTGGGCAACCAATTGGCGTCGTGTAGGTGTGCCGGCCAGGAATGCATGCATGCAGGCAAGATGCTTGTCACCAATTATGTTATGTTGTTGCCCTTGCTCTGTTCTCAACTGTGATGACATCTTCTGCGGGGCAGGCCACGTCTCCGTCAGCCTGGACGGCATTCCTTGGAGCGTAGAATCAAGGTTTGCTATTGTGTTCATCCGAGCCAATGTAGCTATTGAAGTTCACTGACACAGGTGCGAATGCTCGTCTTCGGCTGCGTAGATGATCCAGGTGGCGACAGACCAAACGAACATGGAGGAGTTGATGACGTACTCCTTAAACTTGATATGCAATAACGAGTTGCCTGAAGTGTTCAAACCGACATGCTTGAAGGTACGCACACTGCAACACTGCGGCCGAATGTTGCTGCGCACGTGGTTTTACATCCAACTCTTTCGACCATGCACTGTTTTAGATCGGGCACCGTGTTGCGGCTGTTGCACAAGAGTACCTGCACGACTACACCGACTCTGAAATATGCGCCGACATTGGAATTTGTGTTCCCGAATTCTTGGGGATCCCCCGAAAACCGGCCACATTTCCATTTTGAGGCCCTCACAAAACTGAAGAGGGTCGTTCTGAGTTTAGAACAGCTGTAGGTGGCCTTTTAAATTGGCGTTACACATTTATTGCCGAAACACAATTTATACTTGGTGCAAATGCGCCCAAGTCCTTCATGACGTCCGCAAGCCCGACCGCCGGGCTCTGTCCAGTCCGCGGAAGTACGTCGCAACGAATCGAAAGTACTTTTCCTGCAAGCACCGCATCACACCACCGTGTTAAGTACGACTGCCACGCAAGAGTATATCACACAGCTGTTTTCCGGCACTCGTTGCCCAAACCTTGTCGAAGTCGCCGCGGAAGAAGTTGCACGACAGGTTTACCTGGGCCGAGCAACACGACAGCACCCTCCCGTTGAAATACCAATCCAGGCAGTGCGTACAAAAAGCAACCAACATACCTCGAGCAACAGCATGCCGTGCTCTTTCGTGAACGCAACATCCCAACCACAGAGTGGTACCTGACACAAACAAATTGATGCCAGCGGTGGGACGTGGATCTGAATTTCGCTCCACTGACAGCACACAAATCAATCACACCTGCGGGCATAGTTTCTCATGGGCGTCGACGCACAGCTGCTTAATGTCCTGAATTCGTTCAATAATTTGCCCTTCGACAGGGGCGTCGGATGGCGCCTGCAGCAGCACAAACAATGAGAAGAACGTCACTACTAGTGCGTACCATGTTGGCAGCCAGGGGCAGACTATTTACACAACCCACCTTGTCTGGATGACGCGAGAAGTTATGTTCCGACGTCCACGGGCACGACAGAATGTGGTGTAGTCCAAGTTTGTACCAGTGGGCGTTGGTTGTGCCACGTTTCACATCGCCTGTGGTCGGGTTCACATTGAAAAGAATGGATTTGTGATCCGTTGCCGCTCCCTTGAGTCCCGCGCGGAATACTGTTGAGAACACAAAAGCCTGGTGTGGTACCACAATGACATTGGGCATAAGTGTACGCCTTCGTGGAGCCGTGGGCCAGCGAAGGCGGCGTCACGCACCGGGTGCTGTTTGTCATAGTCAGTGTGGCCGTGGTCGAGTTCCTCCAGTCCGCCCCATGACCCTGTAATCACTCTAAAGGTCGACAGAGGAGCTGCGTCTGGCAGCAGGCTGTCAAGATCGCTGCAAAACACAGTCCACACGATGAACATTCAACGCGCAACGACGCTTTTTCTGTGTCTCAAATCGACGAACCTGCTGTTCGTGAGCTTTTCTTGAATGATCCAGTCACCGCCAACAGAGGCGTTTTTGAATGCTTGGTAACCTAATCCTCCTTCTTCGTTTCTGTTCTTGCAAACCACCGTTGCATACTCCAGCCATGGCGTGTGGGCAATGCCGAGTCTTTGGCACACTTTCAGAAACTTCCACTTGCACTCCACCTCGTACCCACGCTTGCTGGGGCCTTCAGGATTGGGCGGCGGGGCGGCCCTGTTGCCGTTGATGATGTGGCTGTGGAATGTCGCGAGACGACAATTTAGTCGCCAGAAACCAAACCAATCTTGTGGTGCCACCAGCTGTTGTCGGAAAGCCTGTTCCCACGCACACACATTTTTGCAATGTTACTGACCGCCTGCGAACCAAGTGAGGTTGTTGAATACGAAATTCACCTGTGAGAGCGGAATGTAGGTCGCCGACGGCTTCGGGTAATGCAGGCATTTGTACCACTCGTTCAAGGCCGCAGCAAAGCATACTAGCGGGTACACAACCAACAGGTACCAAAACGCAGTCCACTTGAAGTAGCAAAACCACTTGAGGGAGATGCCAGTGCCCGGGACTGCAACGTCGCGGAGATTCTTCACCATATCGATCTGAAATGTGCCATTCCTGTAATGGGGCCGGTCCCAAAGGTAGAAAATGAGTGCCAGTGAATAAATGTGCACACGAGCTTGCTTGTCAAGGAGACTCTCTCCATGAAAGCAGGGTGGTTTTTCGAAAGAAGTTCCGCGCATAAACGACAGAAGTGTCCACGAGTATCTGTGGAGACAGCAAGACCGAATTTAATTGCCACGGTACGCACTGGCTCGAACATGGTATCGAGCGCGAACTTACTTCACGACATCTGCAAGCATGGCGATGAAAGTGGGATACACCATCACCACATACACACTCACTACACCTAGAACAGTCCATGCTGGGAAATCTACGTAAATAGCTGATATTACGTCCGTGATCGTACTTTGAACTGCGTCCATGATGACACCTTGGCTAAGAAGCTCTCAAGGCAACCATTCGAGGCAGCAGTACACCAACAACCAGCAGCAAACCCGACTAAAAAATGCCAAACTTATTTTGCACCATAAATACGAGACCGCACCCCACCATTATCCTTTCTCTTTTCCCTTTCGCCGCGGGACGAACGAACGAGTCGGCAACTGCGTCCCGTTCCCCGCGAATCGCGGTCCCGGTTGCTGCCGCCATGCGCTCCACCCTCTGCCTCACTCCACTTCTCACGCCTCCCCGTCCCGTTTTCCAAATCGTCCGCAACTCGTTCCCCTGAACACAACTCAAGATAGTTCAACAACGCACTCCTTGCTGGCCTCCGCGAGCCGACAAACGCCCGGCCTGTCCGAATGGAAGAAGGAAGGAAGGAAGGAAGGAAGAGAGCCCGAGAGTGCGTCGTCGTTCGTCGTCGTTGTTGTCACCACACACCGAACAAAAACGCCGTCCGGCGTCCGCGGCCATCGGCCATCAATCAATTTTCGTCGATTTTTCGATTCGTCGATTTTTCGATTTTTCGATTTTTTTGCCATTTTCAAAAATCGACGAAACAATTTTTTAGACGGCGGTTGTCGTCGTCGTTCGTCGTCGTTCGTCGTCGTTCGTCGTTCGTCGTTCGAACTGCAATGCGTTGGAGCATCCAGCCTTCGTCTCCCTCGGCGCGTCGACCGACAACGCAATGTTTGATTGCTATTCGAAACGCCGTCCGGCTGGGGTCGGGAAACCCTTCCCTACCCTCCGTAGATTCGATCATAGTTGCGGCGAGGAGTTGCAGATTCGTGGCTACGTCCTTCGCGTGTGTGTGTGTCATGGATGATGCATGTAAGATCGTTGCACGCTCACACGCTCACGCCGCGGCCCGCGGCGACGCACGCCACGTCACCCACGAGCTCGACAACACAGCACCAAGCACGAAAGAGCCAAGTACTGCGACGCGAGGAGGTGTGCATCAGTGACAAGGCACATGACCTGTCTTAGTGCCACATAAACTAACACAACCTCCGCAAGCTTGTCGCAGTAAACGGCTTCGTGCGTTGTCAGACGGCCATGGTTAAGCAGCGCGTGCGGTTCGGAGGTGTCACTGGCAGCACAAGAGCATCTCGAAGGGGGACAGCGCATGTGACCCTAAGAATGTGTTGGCGTTGTGCTACCATAGTGGCCTCAGACGTTTGGCGTCTTGATGTCGCGCGCATGCTCAACCGGCGATGTTGGTTGCATTCTATTGCCGGCTATCGCCGCCCAATATATTTGGGCCGACTCAAACAACAGCCACAGAATTTCATTTCGTATGGTTCTACTCCTGGTTGCCGAAGGCTAGGCGTGTTCGAGCTATGGTCAGTCAAGTCCATCCATCGTAACGTAGACCTCATCAGAATGTCAGGGGAGAGCCAGGCACGCGACGAGAGTCCGAACCAGAAGAAAAAGTGTTGCTGCGGCAAATGCAAGATTTATGCTCTGTTGTCAATTCACTATGGGCAAGTGATTGCCATTGGGCTCCTACTGTTTTATGAGCGTGACTTCGCCAGAGTAGAGCCCTTCGCTACCAATTTTGATTTCCAACTAGGTGGAAACATCTTCGACGTTGGCATCGCCAATTTCGTGTACATGGTTCTGTTTACGAGTGCCGCCATTTGGGTCGGCTGCGTGCGCAAATTTTCTCTAAACACCGAGCTCCGAAAGTTAAGGAAGCACCGTGGCGAAGTGAGGAAACGATACGCACAAGCACACGCGGTGGGGCAGACCCGAAAGTTTCGTCGGCGTTTGTTGGCAAGATTTTTCCCTCTCCGCATAACGTCGTGGTTCCGATGCAGAATAGCTGCAGTCATCATCTGCTTGTTCATGCTGGTGATATATGTGGGCGTCAAATCTGCCGCACGCATGGTTCAGGTTGGTAAACGTGGGAGCTCTTCCCGGTTGATTGCTTTCACGATTGTGTCAACACTCGCGTTGTCTGTGTCTTGACATACTTCCCATTCTTTCTTCTCTTTCAGGGTGAATTGATTACGTCGCCGTGGCATGTCCCGGAGGAGTACTTTTGGCTTGTAGTGAGCATCTCAGCAGTCGGTGGCTTAGTACAATGTTCTCTGTTGTGGTCAATTGTGACGACCATTTCTCGCCGCGAGATGACCAAGGTAGGAGACCAGGTGATCTGCAGCCTGGTGGTGCAAGCATGTATATTGACTGCCGCGTAACCGCGACATATAGGTCATTGACATGTTGAAGAAACTAGAGCCCGACGAGCACCGCCCCCCGCACGACACCGCAGTATCTGTCGTCGTCACTTCAGTTGAAGATGCGGCTACGACTCGAAGAAGATCGCGACGCACGCAGAGGCGTCAACAGTCAAACAATGAGCTCGTGTCGCCTTTGCTGGATGATGACCTCAGCAGCGAAGGGGAGGTTTGTGCGCGAGGTGCCCACGATGTGGTGCTCGATACTCGTGTCTTTCTGAACGAATGAGTTGATTGACACTGTGAACGTAGTTCGAAGGACCGGCGTCAGAATATGAAATTGACTTCACGGACGTCGACAAGATATACTTGGCGGAGGGAGAGTTTGGTGAGATGATTTTTCTTTGGGTTTTCAACTAATCACAGCGAACCGCTGACGTTTGGTGCTGTTGCGTTCGCTCGTGGTAGACAAAGACGAAAAGGCCAAAAAGCTATCGACTGTTGGAAAAAGTGATGACGGCATCGAGAAAGGTGGTGGTGGTTCCCAACATTGAATGCAGTTGCACTGCGACCAAACTGACCAAACCGCCAATTTTGTGCTTTGATTCACGCACAGATGGAACTCTGTCGGATGGCCGTGGGGCTAACTTCGGTGCTGTAATCGCTCTGTGCAAAGAAGATGCGCCCACTTTGGCCGCTGCTTTCGTTTGTCTCACGATTGCAGCGATTGGCCAATCATATATTCCGACGTTAACTGGCGACATCGTTGACCTTGTCGCCAACCCAGTTCCCACAGACCAAGAGCAAAGTGTTTTGGCGGATTTCCGGATGAAAGCGCTCATCCTGTTTGTCCTTTCTGTGGGAATTGCGCTGTTTTCTGCTGGTAAGTGCGTGAATGGAATCGTGTGGGCGTGTGTACTCACCGGCATAAAGTTGACAACATTTTGTACTTGTAGGACGAGGATCTCTGTTCATCTATGCCATGGCAAAGTTCAACTCTCGTGTTCGGCTCCTTTGTTTCCAGGTTCGGAGACTGCACGTATTGTGCTTGCCGTGTTTGTGATTGTGGTAGTTTTAAGCACTCGCTTTATTATTGTTGTCAATTGAATTGAATCAGAAACTTCTTGAGCAAGAAGTGGGCTTTTACGACCAGACAAAAATTGGAGAAATCACGTCACGATTGTCTACGGACACAACAAAAATGGCGGACCAAATTTCTCTCAACTTGAATGTTCTTATCCGAAGCATTATCACCTCTATCGGTGTCATATACTTCATGTTTGCCTTATCTTGGAAGCTCACAGTGCTCACTATCGTCTCCATTCCAGTCACAGTCACAATCACGAAAGCTTACGGTGAGTGGAGGACGTGACAGATAGTCTCTCATGATGTGATTCCGTCTTTTTGCTGACACAATGTTCGTGGTGCAGGATCTTATTACCGTAGTTTGACAAAGGAAACACAAAGCACCTTGGCCGGCGCAAACAGTGTAGCCGAAGAAATGTTATCCAGCATGAGCACGATTCGCGGGTTTGGAGCGGAGAACATTGAGCGAACTGTCTATGATGAACATCTCAAGGACTTCATGGCCGTCAACGTGCGACAGGCGATCGCATACAGCGGTCCGTTCACGCTGACTCATACCGCAGATGTTGTTGCGTCTCAACACACTCTTTGTCATTCTTGTGCTACAGGGTACTGCACTCTATTTACTTTTGTCCCAAATCTTGTCACGGCATTGGTGCTGTATTACGGTGGCCAGCTTGTGCTCGTCCAACCACAACAACTCTCTGCCGGCAATCTGTTCAGTTTCATGCTGTACAACTCGAGTTTATCAAGCCAATTCAACATGATCGGCACAATTTGGACCGGACTAGCTTCCGCTCTGGGCGCTGCTGACAAAGTCTTTGATTTGATTCATCGCGTTCCAAATTTGCCACCACACGGGGGGTCAGTGCGCACATAAATGTTCTATCTGCGTACTCGTGTGCTGAATCTGACAAAGCAGTGCCAATTATGGTTTGCAGGGACGAAACCATTGAGGATTTCAAAGGTCATATCGAGTTCAAAAACGTGACGTTCGAGTATCCAGCCCGTCGCGGAATCACCGTCCTTTCAGACGTGTGCTTCGAGGCGGAACCACACAACGTTGTTGCATTAGTTGGCCCCAGTGGTGGGGGAAAGTCATCCTGTATCAAACTGTTGCAGAAGCTGTATGCACCTCAGTCCGGGTACATCCACGTTGCAGCAAGCTTGCATGTTCGTCTTGTTTCACCACTTTGACATAGTTTTGTGTGTGATCACTCTTGCTTTGCAGGAACATCCTTTTTGACGGGGTTCCACTCTCAAAATTGAGCAACGATTGGCTGCGGCAGCATGTTTCCATAGTTGGGCAGGAACCCATTCTGTTCGCAAGGTCCATTTATCGAAACATTGTGTTTGGACTTCCCGAAGATCCCGGGGAAGGTACGTGTGCACTCTTGCTGCACACAGAAACATGAATGCGCGCCCACTTCATCACAGTCTACGTTGGTGCCATGCAGCGGTCCCATTGTCACCAGAACTGAAAGAGCGAGTGCACAGAGCTGCAAAGCTCGCAAACGCTCACGATTTCATTATGAATGATCTTGACAAGGGCTACAACACACAAGTTGGTGAGAAGGGAACGACGCTGTCAGGAGGCCAAAAGCAGGTTTGTGGGTTTGCACACACTGCAGCAATGCTTGGACAGTTGCATCAATCATGCGACGTGTGGTGTTTGTTGTTTAGCGAATTGCTATCGCTCGGGCTCTCATCCGTCAGCCCCGCGTGTTGCTGTTGGACGAAGCGACGTCAGCATTAGATGCCGAAAGTGAAGCTGTTGTGCAAGCGGCTCTCGATGATCTCATGGAAGGAACAAGGCGTCAGCGCAACGCCGATTCCGTATCCGCACGGGACGAACAGATTACCACCTCAACTATCATTGTGATTGCGCACCGACTGTCCACCATCAAAGGGGTACGCTCATGCGATCCTGAACTGACACACGTGGAATTGATGCATTTTTGCTCCTTCTTTTACATCTGTGGTGTTATTTTGCAGGCGGACAAAATCATTGTGATTGAGAAAGGACACGTTGTGGAGACAGGCACGCACAATGGACTGTATTCCCAAGGGGGTGCTTACAAAGCGCTCGTCGACAAGCAGTACATGCCGATGAATCCAGAGGTCGTGACAACGTAAACATTTAGAACTAAGTAGCCAATGTTGCCGAAGCGACTTTCACCTATCGTGGTCGTTCAGTGATCCCACTCGTGGTCGAGCTAATCGCTGGGAGACCCGGCGGCGAATGCTTGCCAACAAATTGCCGGATCAGCGCGCGCACGGACGGGCGGATGGAGCTGCCGGCATGGAATTCATAGCAGTACATGATGTTCCCGACTGACGCGCAAAACAAAGCCAATCCAACTTTGCCGTGTAAAATTTGATCTGTGGCATCAGAGTAGAAAGTTCAAGCGCAGAGAAAACGTGTAATTGGATTGTGTGTCTTGGTGGACAGCCAGGCAGGTTTGGAAAAGGTGGTTCAGTCGAAAACTTACTCCATATTTTCGGGTAGTATCTCGACAGTGCACTGTCCACGGCTCGTGGGGCGACGTACCTGACATGCGGATTTGACACAACAGGTTGGCAAATTTGCTTGTGAAGAGACCGTTTTCACTGGCTGATTGAAACAGAGCAGCGTTTGAACCTACATTGCGAGTTCGGTCCTCCTTGAAGCTTTCTCAATGAAGATAGACGTTCCACAAACCAGGCAACCCAACAAAGGTCCTGCCACCGTGTCGTCTCTCACAGTGTGTCGGACCAAACAAATCACGCTCCAAATACTGGCAATGAACGTTGCCAAAAAAGCCGATGATCGCAGAGTGGCCGCGACGACACGCTTGAGGATGGCATTTCGAACATGCACGGGCCCCATGATTTCTTTGAGACGGAACAGCAGAACGGGTACAGCGTGCACGGGTGCGTAGAGAACGAGAGCCCGAAGAAATCCGCCGCTCCACTGATTCCAAGAATTATGAGCGCAGGAATGCGGTGCACGAGGATGCACAAATTGCCGCGGCAAAAACGTC
>ENA-OWNT01004041-OWNT01004041.1-seawater-metagenome-genome-assembly--contig:-NODE-4041-length-13223-cov-4.521451_pt1 | contig 13223 bp, 18 predicted proteins | sample MGYA00238136_ERZ651165 | MGnify/ENA primary metagenome ERZ651165 (study PRJEB26861, sample SAMN08777766) | seawater metagenome | isolation source: coastal seawater | place: USA: Florida | collected... | reverse complement strand
AACGAACAACGAACAACGAACAACGAACAACGAACAACGAACAACGAACAACGAACAACGAACAACGAACAACGAACGAACAACAAAACGAACTTGGGTCAACACGCTCTTTGCTGACTCACTTGCTCCCAGTCAGTCACTCACTCACGCAGTGGGCGTGACAGTGAACGAATTCGTTCGTTCGTTCGTTTGTTCGTTCGTTCGTTCGTTCGTTCGTTCGTTTGTTCGTTCGCTGTTCACTGCGAACTTTCTCACGGACTTGACGTCGTACTTCCGTCGCTCCATCCTCGTGGACGCACTCCATGATGCTGTGTTGGATGTGCTCTGCTGCGTGTGCGGCGCTTTGCTTCCCTTTGCGGGCTCCTTTTTAACACAGTCAGCCATGCTTGAAAGAATGAATGTTGACTCCGACAGGTCATAAGCGCTCATGTCTGGTCTACCGCCATTTGGTAACTCGTTCGCAGATTGATGATTCGCCGCAGGTTTGATCGTAGTTGTGTCGTTGTGTTTGCTGCTCGGCATCTTCTTCTTCACAGCCCTCGGAAAATCTCATCGTACTCAACGTCATGGTGGTGGCGGGAAGGTTCCACCTGCTTCGTTGCATGGAGGCAAAATAAACAGTGATCGATGGAGCGTCCTTGTGGCGATGAGATTGTTGCAGTGTGCCACGCGCGTCGTTCACAAACCTATGGACGTGAAGCAACCTTGACACTGCAGTCGCAGGAGCCACAGCCACACAGTTTGCAAATATTACCACAAGAAATATTTGGCGAACCATTAACATAGCACGGATATGGTGGCGTTGACACGCAACCATGCTCCTAGCGCGGCTGGCATGCGCAATATCGCTGCAGCTGCACACAGAGAGCAAGCCGCTGCGTCAGCGTGACCGTTGACGCGCTGACTGAGTCGGCGACAACAATGGAGGACGGGGCCAAAACGGCAATCCTCGATCGGCTCCATGCAACGTCAGGGTTGGCGGCGGCATTATTCCCCAATGATGGTCAGATTAGTCACCCGCAAGATGCTTCTTGCAACGTCAAAGGCTCTGCTTTGAACAATGATTCTCACTGCTTGCTCGAAGGAGCCACACTGCGGGACGTGCTGACACCTGCAAATGTGGGTACTGGACTCGGGATTCTGACGCCAAGGCGATCGCGCAAACTCAAACGCGCAGCAAAGTTTCATAATGAAGTTGTCACTGGAACCTTTGTCACACTGTGTGGCCGTAAGAACCGGCGCATCTTCGCCCTGCTGCACGAGCATAGCATCGAATGTTTCAAATCCCCTGCAAGAAAACAACCACTCAACATTGTCCTTCCCCTCTCCAAACACGGTTACGCTCCAATTGTTCTGGGGCAATGTAACCCTGACAGGCGCACTGTATCACTGCATTTGTCGGAGTCACCCGAAGCACACAATGCTGTCGAATCCCTTGGCAAGGCAGTGTCGGTGAATTTCCCGGTCGTACTTCAGTTTGGCACCAATAGAATTTTTGAGAGATGGTTCGCCGAATTGTGTCGTCGTCTTCGTATTGCTTTCGAAGACGCCGCTCCAGATTTCCGTGCACCAGCTTCCTTCGCAAAGAAGCAAAAAGCGGACACGGTTCTGTCCAAGCTTGTGTTCTGGTACTATCGTGACGCTGACAGTGCGAAGGTACGACACACACGTGAGCCCTGTGTTTTCTCAACAACTCCTATTCTTCGTTGGCCCTGCAACTTATATGGTTGTGCACCACACACTTCGTAGGCAACAGGTCCGTGCAAGGCCTCGCATCTTTTGTCCAAATTTCCAGATCCGTCTCCACACATCTTCGTAGCCCCTGCTTTCAACTACAACGACTTCCGCAGCAACAGTCTTTGGTTCAAAAGCATTTCTCGCTGGAAACAATCACTGCACGATATGTCACGTGGCAATTCACAAAATCATGCATCGCGTGTTGCCAGTGGAGCTGGCCCAGTTTTCAATGCCACGAAGGCTGCATTAAGAGAGCGCCTGGCGCGCGATGGCATCCTTCACGTTGGATGGGGAAACGCTTTGTCCGTTTCATGTCTGAAACGAATTTTTGGCTTCCTGGCCCCACCCGACCTGTTTCAAGTGGCCTACATGTTCGTCAAGTCAGAGTTTGTTGTCGATGCGTTGCCGCACTTCCTGAACAAAAATCGATACTATGTTGAAACAGGTGTTCCAGAAACGTCAGTCCAAATCACTCACAAGACTCCATATCGACCTGTGGTGCACTGTGGGCATCAGTGGCATTCGCCTCGCTATTTCTTCGCTTAGTTTTTCCGCTCGAAGAAGCCGGTGCTTTCGCTCGTCGTCAAATTGAGCGAAATATTGTCGGCATTGCGCGTCGGATTTCCATTGTGAGGGCCTCTCCACTCTTGCGCCAAGAAGCATCGTTATCGTCCAGCGGCACGGAAAGTCTCTTTGCTGGTCACATAGTCGAGAATTCAGAATTCACTGATCAACATGCTGGCGCGAATCAACTATTAGAGCGCATTGGTGTTTGCGGTTACAACGAACGGAGTCTCGCATCACCGGAAGTTCCGCCAACTCAACTGATCAAACGGCAAAAGTCCATTCAAAATTTGTCTGAAATTGACGAAACTAGCGAGTATGACTTCACTTTACGTCGATGGAGTGACTGGGCTGAACTCGAACACGACTTTGGCAGTGCTGCAATGCAGCGCTGTCAACGAATTGCACTTCAGTGGCCTAGCTTGTGGGTTGACGCATATTTTGCGTTGGATTCCGTCCGCAAAATTTATGACTGCAGGTCGATGCGGTCACCTTCCGCTCTGTTCATGGTATCCGTGAAGGTTAGACATCAGAACCCATTGCTGTGATGGTCATCAACTGTGCTTGCGAATTTACTTTGTTTTGCCTGCTTCGCTAGATTCCGTGGATCGAGACATCCGACACACACTCGGAAGACAATGTTGTGACACTGGGAATTTCAACAATTAATTTGTCCGTTCGGGACCTTGCCAAGCGCATCAATGCTGCGATTACAGTGGTGCGTTGTTTAAGCGTGACACTGTAACTTCCCACAACTGCGGATGAGCTTTGACTCCCAAATTTTGTGTTTCTTCTTCGTGAAGCATCCGTATTTGTCGCAATTCCACGACCAAGGAATGCTCGAAAGCATTAATGTTGACGTTGATGGAGGAGGCCATCATATTGTGAAAGTTTGCGGCGTTGCTGAGTACCTCACTCACATCGATCGGCCCATTGTGGCATTTCAGTCGGTGTTTGATCCGCTCATGAAATTTTGTGGCAATAGTAATAGCTACAACGGCAATTTCCTGATTCCGCGGCTGGAGGTACGGTGTAATGTTCAATGTAGGTCCGTCCAACCTGTCCACAACTCAATGAATGTTCTCGGCAACCCGCAGATTGTTACGTTGTCTGTGGAAGAAAGCGAGGATCTAGCATGGTTGTGCGCAAATCGCGATGTTTATCAACGAGCTATTGCAGCGACGTTGGATGAAAAGTGCTGCACTTCCTCTCACGATACGACACACAAGGCGGATTTGACGCGCGAAATGTTTCGCTCGCGTGCCATCCCTACGTGGCTTGTCCTCGGTCCCACCGGCTCCAATCGATCCCCTTTGCAGTCTCCACAGGGTCCATTGTCAACATTTTCACCGAGTATTGATGCCGGTGGCATTCTTTCTTCTGATGACGAACTGCCGTCGACAGAGAGCGACGACGATAGCGGCCGACTCAGGTTCATTCACAATGCTTTTAGTGTTCTTTTCGTGTTGCCATAATTCAGTGCGTCGATGTCCTCTGTTTGACAGTCTCGAACATCCTGGGATCGCCATTCCACGGCGTGGTCGTACAAAAGTTCGTGTTCACGACCTCGACGAACATTTCTCGCTTCACTTAGGAAGCTTTGAGGTTTCTGTCGAAGTCGACGTCCTGCTGGGGGAGAACAACATATCCATGCAGTTTGCGCGAAAAACTCGGCACAGTTTAAAAGTTGTCGATATCTTGCCCAAGGAGCTTGTGCTCATTCTGTGCCTGGAACACAATAATGTTCCACTTCGGCGACAAGATTCACGTAACTATTTGCTTCCCGCAGTCATGTGCTGGCGCGAATATTTGCCTCAACACTTCCTTTTTGTCTGACAGGGCGCAAAGACAATCCTCTCGCAATCGCGCTAAGTCTGGAATTTGTTGAAGTGGAGAACAATTTCTCTGAAGCTGTTTTTGCATTGGACGTTGGGGACCGCGTCAAAAACCCTCAACTATTTTTCGACATTCCTGTCGCTGCATTGCCCGCGGAAACGGTACGCTCGGCAGCCGCTGGTTCTACAACAACGTACCTTGACTCAACATGTATGCTTGTTGCATGCTTTAGGATGTGGCAGGATACTTCACGTTGAGCAAAAATGTAGACTTGCAAGACTACGCCGGTCCCAGAGACCATTCCTTCATGTCCTTCCGAATGCCATTGTTCGATCATGCGAATCGGCTGGTCACGCTCCGTGAACTTCACTTCCCGTTGTACATGTACGCAATGTCCAATGAATACCTTTGTGACCCTCGTTTCTCCAATTCACATTGCCCATGCACTTACATAGGTGTCTCAACAAAACCAACGTGAAAAAGAAAACTAAACGAATGCTTGCGTACAAGTCCGGCCCTAGTAGTGCAGATGACACGCCCCAAGGCACACCGACCATGCAGTATCGACAAAAGGCGTCCAATAATTCCTCGCACTCTTCGCTACGCCTTTCGCTCTTGGAAGAAGGCGCGAATCGTCGCAGCATGCGAGTACTGTCGACTCCATTTCAGTCGCCGAACCACGCGTCCCGCTTGAACTCATCGAAGTCTTGGGATAACTTGGAGGAAATTTATGACGCTACAGACGACGACATCGAATTTGCTGCAAGGAGTCGTGCGCCAACATCCGGCAGTGCTGGCAGTCGATCCAATCATCGATGGAGTTTGCAAAGTTCTGTGTCGTTTGACGCCGGTCATGAGCCGGTCTTGACACAAGAACCAATTGGTGATGGGGCCATTATGATATGTCTTGGACGAATAGAATCGCGGGAGACTTTCTCATCCACGACAAGCTCCAATACGCAGTCAAGTGCACTCGCAACCAATCCAGATCAATATGCCACAATCGTAAACACACCCGTCCACCTGGGCGAATGTGTACTATTTTCACTTGCGTGTCCAGAAGCTCCACATTCCGCAAGTGGTGTGGACTGCAAACAGCAGCTGGAGTATTGTCTGGCGATGGCGAAGTTAGTGAAGGAGCATCCTGTGGAGTTCCAACGATTGTACGTGCCATGATAGATTGCTTCGTTTGCTACTTTGTGAACCTTACAAAATCTGGACAATTCTTATAGGCACCGTCATCGCCACAGCTTTCTCGAAGGCGTAAAAATGCACAGTGGTCAAGCCACAACCGTGTGGGAGTACGCCAGGCATGCATGGCGCTGTCGTGACATGTTTCTGGAGTTCGTTCGTCATAGCAACATTTTCGTCGACACTCTGGATGAGATTCGGCACGATGCGAACACAAAACAGTCTAAATTGCATGGTAAAGACTCGATCAAAAAAATTGCTCACAAAGTTGCAAGAAAGTTGAGCATCAGCAGCGCAGTTCGAAAATTCGGTCATTTTGAGGAGGGCTCAAAGAAAGAACGTGCCGCTGCTCAGGAAAACAGTCTATGGGATTTGCTTCCGGTGTTTGCGACATTCGTTTCATTCACAGACTCAACTGAGGTACACCATGGTCGATTCAGTGCGTGGATCCTATTATATTATTGACACATCGCGCTCCCTTTTTCTGCTCGTGCAGGTTTGCAGCCTGTGGCGGGTATACAGCGGCATTGTGCTCAGTTACTTGGACGGTACAGTTTCTGCTGAACATCGCTATGCGCATGAGATGTATTCCTCGTCATCGCGTCAGCATCGACATCAGCAATCGCACACCAAAGTGTCCTCCGACGACGTTGGCATCGACATTCCAAATCAGTCAGTGTGTTGCCAACACACGCGTGAGGTAGCCGAGGATTTCCTGGGGGTGAGCATGCGTTCGTCTGCTTACACACACTTCATCTTCATCGATGATAGGTAAATTTGCCTTTTCTATCTGGCAGTATGATTATTTTGCAGGCCCAGGCTTGACGCCGGCTAACGTCGCTGGCAATCACAATTCAAGCAATGAATCGAGCACACGTCCACGAAGAAGAAGGGTTAGTTACCTGACATTGTTCGCAGGCGTATCTCCCATGTCATGTGCTGACAGCTAATACGTCATGCAGAGCGGCTCAGCTCCGTCACCGCGGGACATAGAACTGCCTGCAGTGCAGCACAAAGTCGAAGTGCCCGTACACGTAGTGTTGGCATTATTGGACCAGTGCCCCAGCGACTCTGTGACAAGAAAATTTTGCGTGTTCTGCTTGGTGTGTTGCCATCGTTGCTCTGCGATTTGTGGTGTTATCCTTGACACCTGCGTGCAAACTCATGCTGTTGATGATAGTCCACAATGAGCGATTTCCGCATACTGTCGATATTGCCCCAGCTCATCCAAAGTTTGAAGAGCGAGCGTCGATTAGACAACGCGCTTGCGAGATTTATTCTTCGTCGAGCCATTTCTGATCCTGCGAATATCGGACATCGATTGTTTTGGCTGCTACGCACGGAAATTGATGGGCCCCATCAGGTGATTGATACGTCATGGCGCGTGGACAACATATAATGGCATGACGAGAGTTCTTGCACGCTGAATTTGATGTAGATTCAAGCAGATGCCCAGTTTCGCGCTATGTTATGGTTTTACATTACTTATGCCAAACCGCATGTCAAGTATTTGGAGGAACAAACGTCGCTGACCGACATTTTGATGTCAGTCGGCGACATCATGCGTTTGTTGAAGAAAACTAAGCTCGGAATTGATCCATCAGTGCCAGGTTTGGAAGTTGAAGACACCAAGGTGTGCGTCGACCACCGACCGGCACTCATTATTCTGTTTTGTTTTTTTAGGTTCGCACGACCTCGCCTCGTTAGGCGTCTTCGAAATTCAGTCGTTTGAGGATGAAGACGAGGAGGGAGAGGCTTCTGCAAAGCATCAGAGGCGCAGTATTAGGCATCAAGATAGTGATCTTCGTGGAGACAAGGCGCGCAAGAAAGCCGCCAAGGAGCGTAGAGTGCAATTTCTGCGCTGTCTTCTGCGTCTGGCAGGAGTAGCTCTTCCCAGCGCTGCAGCCGGCCCTTTCACGTTGCCCCTGAATCACCACCGTCAGGTGCAACGTATCATCGCTGGAGAGTCCAGAGTGATGAGCTCCAAGCAAGCGCCGTTGTGGGTGTCTTTCGAGAACGCAGATGGTGCCTCAGAGAAAAATGTCATTGTTTTGTGCAAACAAGGTGACGACCTTCGTCAAGATGATCTGACGCTACAGGTAATAGTGAGCCAACGAGTTCAGTGCCTCCTCTTCCCAACGATTCATGTCGTGTCTGTTCGATTCCTTGTGTACCGTAGGCGTTGCGGCACATGCAGTATCTGTGGTGGGGCCACGGCATCAACTTGAAGCTTCATGTCTATGATGTGATGTCAACTGGTTTCATGTCTGGGCTGGTAGAGATCGTGCCATCATCAACGATCGGAGCCCTCCATGCAACTGCTGGAGGCACTTCTACTGATGGCACCGTCGTCAAGCATTTAAAGAGTACGTTCTGTGATGTTATGATGTTTGGCCCCATTTCCCTTCAATGGCTTCACCTTCCGCATTCCAAACGGCAGAAATAACCGCCGCACATGCTCAAGGGCTATCTATTACAGAGATGGCGGATGGGGTCAAAAAGAAAAGAAAAAAGAATTTACTGCAAGTGACGACAATCGATGACTACATGTTGGACAACTTTGTGCGCAGCTGCGCTGGGTACTGTGCGGCCACATATTGCATGGGCATTGGTGATCGTCATCCTAGCAATGTTATGGTCACAGAAACAGGTATTGTCATAGTTACTCAAGTTCGGACTTGTGCGACTATCTGAAGCAACTAATAACACGACGCATATTGTGCAGGGCACCTGTTTCACATTGACTTTGGCCATTTTCTTGGAAATTGGAAAACTAAAATGGGTGTCAAACGAGAGGTGACGAAGGTAACATTCTACGCTTCACTAATGAAAGTCATCACAGATCACCACCTGAAGGACACCTTTCACAGAATGTGTGCTCGGGCTTTCCAGGTATGCCGATCATACCTCCTTCTTCTTGATAGTGAGGAAGATTGTGGTTAGTCTTCATCTTTTGTGACATTTTGCGTATAGATTTTGCGGATGCACAGTGGATTGCTTCATCAGTTGTTCGTTGGGTGTATTCCGGCGCAAATGCCAGAGCTGACTGATGTGGAAGATGCACAGTATTTGGCAGATCACTTGCACGTCAAGTCCGACGATCACTCAGCGCACAAACTTCTTCAGGAGGAGATTAACAAAGCCGTCGCCGACGTCATGAGGAAAATTGACAACATGTTCCACCACTATGTGCACTACCGAAAGAAATAGCCACATGTTTCAAATTAAATTAATGGTAAACCTCGTCGCGAATTCATTTGGTCGAACAACCAAGGCCAACAGTTGTAGCCAAAGTTGGGCGGCTCCCTAGCGCACGACGATTATTCATCGGATCTCTCGTATTTTTCGGGCTTCATAAAAGTTGCTTGAATCCATCGCCGCTGCCACATTTTGCCTTCCTTTTTGTTCTCCATCGTGCGCTCCTCAAATTCCAAGGATTGCTCCACGAAGCCACAGCCTGTCAGCAGACGGCGAACCTCGTCGTCGGTGAAAAAGTAAGCCTAGAAGGAGAACGGTTCATACAGACCTCACACAAAAGTCTACTTAGTTCGGCGACAAAAGTTTGACTCACCCGAGTACCATCCTGTCGCATGTAAAAGTTTTCGGATATCTTTTTTGATGTGCCAAAGCGCACTTGTGCGTGGTCACCGCGAGTGTAGTCACGGAAGTAAAACACTCCGCCGGGACGAAGTGCTTCCCAAGCTTTCCTTATCACGACATTCATCTTGTCGGGGTGAATAGCGGAGAGACAAAATAAGCACAGCACTTTGTCAATAGAACCGAGCTCTGCGGAAATCTCGGGAACGAATGGATGGTTGACGAGATCCTGCACATATGCCCGAATGCGGACGCCGTCATACTGCGGATGTTGGCGAAACAGCGCTATGGCCTCTTGGGCAAAGTCCAGCCCAATTATACGCAAGCTTGGGTCCATCTCGGCCAACGGGAACAGGGCATTACCCACGCCGCAACCCAGCCCCATGAGTGTCGAGGGTCGTGGAGTGCTCACATGACCAGATGGCACGTTGCAAATTCCCGGAAATGCGTGATGGAGATAGTGCCGGTCCTTGTAAAATTTGTTTTGATTTCGTTTGTAAAAGTGGTGCCAATTCTTGGCTGCATTAGCCTCCAATTGCTGCTTCACAAAGTCATTCATTTCTGGGGCATCTTGGTGAATGTTGCCTGCGACTTCATCGACCCATGAGGCCTCGAATTTTCCGCGTTTGACGTTTTGTTCATTTGTCGAAGTCGAGATATCCTGTGAGTCGCCTTGATCTGGCGGTCGCTTCTGAGATGATTTCTCGTTTGTACCGATGAGGTGGGTGCCGCAACCGACTCCCAGAAGGAAATATTTGGCAGCCGTTTCTAACTCCATTGTCTTGTGTTGGCCGGTGCCAATGAAGGTCTATGCTCCTGGCGCATTGTGCCTGCTGATGTGTGGCCTCAAACTGTGGCCACCGACTGATGCGAACCCCATCGCTTCAGCGGCCAGCAAGTCAGCGCAAAATCCGACGAAAACTGCAAGCCTCTTCGATGGAACCTCGATTTTCATAGCTGCCTGCTTGAACACAAGAATGCGACGGGCAACGTGGTGATTGCATGAGCAGAGCAGCGACGATCAGAACCAGACCAACGCGTCACTAACCAATACGCCAACCAACACCGACAAGATGGCCGTCAACCAACTGACGCTGATGCATTCACTCGCACAACAACAACGACACAACAACCACGACGACGACGCCATCACAACCCACAACAACGACTGACCAACGACACCACCAACAACAAGAACGTCAACATCGCCACCACCACGGCCACCACCGCCACCAACGACGACGACTCACAACGAACTCCAAGCAGACGGACACGTGTTCCTTCATTCGAAGTCAACAACGTCATCAGTTACCGAATTCGATGGTTCGTTCGTTCGTCGTTCGTTCGTTCGTTCGTTCGTTCGTTTCGTTCGTTCAGTCACACAGTCAGCCACACACGGTGACGACTGACGACGACGCACGCTGACTCGCGTCTCCCGTCTCCCGTCTCCCGTCTCCTGTCTCCCTCCCGTCGCAACAACCCTTCTTTCAATGGTGCAGTTCGGTGACGTCAACCGACAGACGAGACCAACCGACCGACGTAAACGCGATTGTTGTGTTGACTTTGTATGTATTTTTCTGTCCCTTGGTGTGTTACGTCCGTGGGCTTTGTTCATGCGACGCCAAATCCATTGAATCGTTGCAACATCGACATCGTCTTACTCTACACGTCAACGACAAAAATCCAACGGAGAACAGGAGAACACGCACACGTTGCGTGGGGTTGTGTCTGTGATGCACCACCCGCTGGGTATTGTTACGAGCGACTTGTTTCGATGGCAGTGACCCAAACGGTTAATGAGATGGCGACGGTGATGGCATGGAAAAATAGGAGCTGAACTTCAGCTTTCCTGGAAAATTGGTCTGGTTTGTTCTGTTGCAGCCACGAAACCCGACATGCGATACATTCAACTTCTAAAGCATTCCAGCTTTTGTTGTTTCGTTGACTGTAACAGTCTCACTGGTTGTTAGAGCTGTGGTAGAAAATTAGCCACACGCATGTGTCAGACAGTCTATCATTGATTTCGATTGACATCATGCTCAACTACAGCTCCCAGAAGAAAGCTGGAAGCCGAAACTTTCACCCGAGCAGGATGAAAGAAACGCTTCTGCGTGCAAACAAGTTAAGTATACTGGCCACAAGCAGTTTAAGTGCGATTCCAGGCCGCGTGGACTCAAGTCTGCCAAAAGCGAAAATGGAGTCCCCAATTGTAAAGGCGGCGATTGGCGCGGCGTGCACTTGGTCGTATGAACTATGCATGGGGCACTCTCTCGAGTTCATCAAAGTTGCGAAACAGACCGCTCCGGAAAAATCATATCCGACCCTCATTCGTGGAATTGTGCACCACAAGGGCGTACTCGGCCTCCTGGATGGATTCTTCCCGTGGGGTACCATTCAAGCCATCGCGAAGGGTGCCGTGTTCAGTTTTGCAGCTGCAGGCGCTAGAGCTGCCATCAACCCGCTGGTTGAAAGTGATACTGTCACCGAGATGGTCGCAGAAGTGATTGCTGGAGGTGTTGGAGGCGGATTCCAAGGTCTTGTTCTCAGCCCGACTCTTCTTTTGAAAACAAGAGTGATGACTGATCCCATCTTCCGGAACGATATGACTTTCGGGAGAACGTGCATTGAATCGGGGCGCGTCGGAATGCGTGTGATCCGTCACGAGGGTCCGCGCGCACTCATGAAGGGAAGCTTGGTGTTTTCAGCAAAGCGAGTAGCCGACTGGTCGAGTCGTTACTTTTTTTCGTCTATGGTTGAACTCTACCTCTTCAAGGGTGGCGATCCCGATGAGCAACTGTCCAACATTACCAAACTGAGTGCTTCCCTCATCGGTGGCACACTGTCCGCGCTGGTTACTATTCCAATTGATGTTATGGTTGCGCAGATACAACAGGTAAGTGCTTGTTACTTGCTAGAGTCTCACGTGCGGTTTTCAATGGATAACATGCCACCATTTCCCTGGAACAGGCAAGCAAGGCAGGTGAGAAAGTGGGTGTCGTCGAAACATTCCTCTCGGAATTCCGTCGCGGCGGAATGAAGCAAATATTCGCCTTTGCTACCGGTTCGTGCTTCGGGTTTTGGCCTGTTTTGCTTGTCGCGCACACACTAATGACTGTATACACCCGTTTTTCTTCTAGGTGGTTTTGTCGCCCGCGTGGCGCATGTTGCCCTCACAACGGCATTGATGAAAACTGCCACTTCCGTAGTTTACGGCAAATGGCAAGAGTCGCGTTTGGAATCTTGATGGTCACAAGCAAGTCATCATCCCCCGGTTCATCAAACACCCACGAAAGCAACACTTTTATTCTTCTTATCAATCAAACACTTTTTGCAACAGTGTTGACCCGTCGACATAGAGTTGTAGGATGCGCACCACGTGTGCTGAAAGCGCAATAAACATTACCGCGCACAAAAAATCATGTGCATTTCTCCAACATCTAGCTCTTGAATAACACCCGCCGTTGCGCTCTCGATGGGTTCCTTCACAGACAGGATCGCGGGCATCCTCGAACTTTACATAGTAGCAAGTCCACCAACACAGCAAGAGCTGGAATTGCTTCGGAGTTGAGTTGGCGAAGCGTTCCCCGACGCAATCGCGCTCACGGGGTGACCACGTGACCACCCCGAGACGGAAAAGGTGCCCAGCGCCCAGCAGGATTTACTTCAGAGGATGATGATGAGTCATCATCATCATCATCATTCATCATCATCAGCATCGCTCCACCACAAAAAGTTATCTCGCGCGATCCCAATCGCCCTCCACTCGTTCCCTCCCATCCCCCACTGCGCGTTCCAAAATCAGTCTTGTTGAACCACTTTTCGTCCACCGCAGCTCCAAAGTGCATCAGCCTGTGTAAAACAACTCCTGCAGCTCGTGGACGGTATCCCGCAGAATTCGAGGTATTATTGGTTGTAGATAAGTAAGATACAGTGCAATAAAGGGAAGAATGATGTATCTATAAATGGTAATGCAGTGGTATCCCAGGGTAACATAGTTAAGTCCTATAACATGATATTATTTTGTAGTGACTATGGGGCACAGTATACTTCCTTTTATAGGATTACGTGAATATCCAAATAACGTACATTACTTATTATAGATACTATGTGAATACATGTATACCTCGCAATACGTTTCCGGTTATAGGAATACACTAGAAATGGAATGGACAAAGTGTGCGGACGATGGATGTTTTTGTGCCAGCGAATCTTTGATTTCGGACGGCGTTTGACGACGACGACGACGACGACGACGACGACGACGACGACGACGCCGACGCCGACGACGACGACGACGA
>ENA-OWNT01004040-OWNT01004040.1-seawater-metagenome-genome-assembly--contig:-NODE-4040-length-13228-cov-4.206676_pt1 | contig 13228 bp, 10 predicted proteins | sample MGYA00238136_ERZ651165 | MGnify/ENA primary metagenome ERZ651165 (study PRJEB26861, sample SAMN08777766) | seawater metagenome | isolation source: coastal seawater | place: USA: Florida | collected... | reverse complement strand
CCAAGGCATTTAAATCTTCTACATAACCATCATGCTTAGGGAGTTTGGTAAAACAAACATGCCTGTCTTGTTTAGTCTAAGGACTTACTGAGTCCATTTTCTTATAATTACACGTAAATGTAACTGCAGGGTCATAATCTGCTTTTGAAAAGAATGAACAACACAGCGTGACGTCAGACGCACGGAACGCAATGCCATGATCTCGCACCGCCAACAGAGGTGCCCGGTCTCGCAGAAGTCCAGCAAGATCCAGTTGCGGCAAACCGTTGGTACTGGCTTCACGGACTCCACGAACGGTAATTTGGAACCTATTTCCAGTGAGGTCTCCGATGCCCAGTGCCTTCGAACACGGAGCCGCGGATTCAACAACAATTCGACTGTTGGCTCCGAATCCATGACCTTTTGCCTTTGATGCTGTCGCTGGTCGCTCCGCTGTGTCCGGGCATGAACTCTTAGCTCGAAAGCGGGAAAGGATTCGCTTGAGAGGGAAAATGTCGTAGCATCGCTGGTCGAAACGATCCACACGGAGCGTTAACGTGACGTTTTGAGTCTACATCGCGCGAAAGTACAGCGTCAGAAAACTGGCAATTTCGCAATTTCAAACAAGACGTAATTGTACGAGCACCACAAGCCACACATACCGTGATTGCCACTCTATCTTTCATGCCGGCAGTACCAACATCATTGGCGTGAACTCCGCCCCCGCCCGCGGCGACTAGGGCCTTCATAGCCGCATTGTGCTCAACATTTTCCTTCTTCAGTAAGAATTGCCAATGCCTGTGCGTGAAAAGTGGATTGACAGGACTTTGGTTTACTGATCCATCGCCTGCCTTGGTAATTGTTGTAAGGCGCGTGCGCTTCTTCTTTTTCCGAAATCTGGTCCGGTAGTTGATCATGATACCTTTACCGTCCGCGGTGGCCTCAGTCTGCGTAGATGATCAATGCTCAGATTAGAGGGATATTGAATGCAGACAAAAATCTCAAAGTGTGGCAACAACCAAACCTGGAAAAACTTGAAAAGAGATTTCACTAACTGGTGCACTTTTGTGCGTCCCGCACGGTTACATGCTTGTGCGGACATATTGACTTGTAGCACAGCAGTCGGACAAGCGTCGCGCTTTTTCCGCTTTCTCTGGCGGTCGAGTGCACCATACTTTGACCGTTCTATGTGTCAGGGCAAGATTGCGATGAAAACAACAGCATGTAACTCACACAAGAAGTCGACCAACTTCACTTACCTTTGTTTCTGTACAAAATATCACGATGGTCGTCTGGAATTTTCGCAAACCGTAGTAAATCCAGGACGGTGTCAACATCTGCCAGGAGGGGCGCGAATTCGTCGAAGCGATCATCTCGGACAAACGTGATGCCCCACTCCTTTGACGTTGCATCCTCAGAATCCTTTTTGTCCGATACATCTTCCTCAAAAGTGCTCTTTGTTAAAGATGCGACTGCAGCTGTGCCTTTACGCGACTTGGCGGCACTGTGAGCTTGAACTTGATTCACTTTCAATATTGGAAACACTCGCGCGATCGTACAGTACACTTCTGCGCGCCGTTGCCGCGTGAAGTCACGCGTGAAAAGCGACGGGTTCTCCGACGGAGAAAATGACAAGGTCCACGTTTTGTCTGCCACTTTCTGCGGCCCGGCACTAGCGTCACCGTCGGTTGGAACTTCTTGAGACTGTAGACAGGTCGTCGATGCCGCCCGGAGCACCTGCATCTGATCTGGGGACAGAAAGCGAGCTAAGGTTTCTGACGGAGGCACTTCGAGGAAAGCCGACAGAGCTGAGGCTTGCGCCAGTTGCTTCGAATTGCCATCGCGAGTCCCAGTTCCATCTGTGGGGACCACAGCTTTGGGTCGTTCTCTTGCATCTAAAGCCAGAATATCAGCATCAAAGGTCGGATCGATCCGCTCTGTGCAGGCTTTGCCATCGAGCCCGAGTTCAGTGACTACAAAATCTGCTGGAGAGGTTTTGATCGCGCCTAAACATTCGATGGAAGCGCCCTGGTTCGGTTGTGACACGTCGGCTGAGTTTCGAAATTCCGTAGCAAACACTGTGTGACAGTGATACTGAGTGTTGTCGGTCATACTGCAATGTCGCGCGCGACCATGGGCACAAATCGAGCAGGGTTGCGGAAGTTGCCGTCGTAGTGAGCAAAATTTCACGTGAAATGTTGCAAAGTGGTCAAATTATCACTGCAGTGAGTGACTCCTACCCATCGGAGTGCACATGACTCCGTTCCTCCATTTCTCGACTATCTTATCGATTTCTTGGTGAACTGTCGTCGTGCGTCTCGTCGCGTGTTGTATTGTGATCGACGCGCGCATTTTGGTGTGCTATGTATTGGTTGTGCGGTGATGGTGTGTTGTTGCGCCGTATGTTGTGTTGTCAATGCACGTGCTGTGGTGTGCAGTGCCGTGTGTCTGTCTGTCGTCTGTCTGTCTGTCTCTCGCCGAATGTCGTCCGTCACCAATCGTCTTTCTGCTGTCTGTCGTCTGCCGTCCGCAGTGTTGTGGCCGGCAGCCGGTCATTGTCATTGGTCATTGGCCATTGGCCAACCACCACCACAACACCACCACATCAGCCAACCACCAACACAATCAACGACAACAACAACAACGCGAACAAAGAAAACTGGGGCCAAAAATTCGTTGGACAGCGTGGAGGGGTTGTGTCGTCGTTTTGAACGAACGAACAAACGAACGAACAAACGAACAAACGAACGAACGAACGATCTTTGGTCGTGTTTCACTCACTCAACTCACACACTCACAAACCACAAACCATAAACCGCCGCCCTCACTCACTCACTCACTCACTCACTCACTCACTTCCCTTCACTTCATTCACTTCTTTCTTCACTTTTCTCCACTTCGTTCGTTCGTTTGACTTCGTTTGATTTGATTGACATTGTGACTTCACTTCGTTCGTTTGACTTCACTTCGTTCGTTTGACTTCACTTCGTTCGTCGTCGCGCAACGCAACGCAAATAACGCGACGCAACGACACAACCCACAAACGAACAAGTTCAATCGAGTAAAACGCAGTGTAGTGAGTAGTGTAGTTGTCGCGGTCGAAGTCGTGATTATCGATTATCATTCTGCAGGCAGTGTCGCACGGTCGCTGACTGCACTCGCAAAGAGTCCAAGCGTCTGTAGCAGTGAAGGAAGTCGTAGTTGACGGTGAAGCAGTCGCAAGTCACAGCGGCAGAAGTCATGATGCCTGCAGTGTTGTAGTAGTCCTTTGTCAACTAAGGGACGAACCACTTTTCGACTTTGGGGATTCCAGTGTTGACTGTGACGCTTCGATGGATTGACAACTTGACAACCCAACGACGTTGGCATTGTGACAGTAAGTGCAGGTTGTCCGTGTGCGTGTGTCAGGCGTGGTCAGGCGTGTGATTGCTGCCGGTGTGTTCGCTTGACCGAGTCCTTCGTTCATGTGCGCAGATTCTTCTTCCAGCACACAACACGGCGTGATCAATGCTACAACAACACGTATTCGAAGTGCGATTGGAAAATATTGGAACAGTTTTTACACCGAGGTGGCTTGCGGAGGCCAGCGGCACGTGCGGTGATCCACGTGAATCGCCGTTGAGTGATATAGCGCGTACCCCTCGACGTTGATCGTTCTCGGTCCTCAGTGGTTGGTGCGCCTGGTGTTCAGGCACCGCACCCACAGAGTACCGTTCCTTCGTAACACAGAACGCGGAAGCAATGAGCGGGTTCCCGGCGCACGCTCCAGTCGCATTCGACCGTAGTTCTGCTGCGACTGGTCCCGCTTTCACGCAGCAAATTATGCAAAAACTGCGAGAGCAGGCCCAGGAACTTGGGAACTTGCGCAACGAACTGGATTCGTCACGTTCATACGCGCGCTTGTGCGAACAACGGATATTAGACTTGGCACCCAGTCATCCTCTGCCGGTATCCCAGACACACATCGGGCAAACACTTGCAGAAGGGCAAGATCCCGGCCATGTTGCTGCCGCCGCTGGGGCCACCAATTCTGCCCTTCGTCAAGAGCTACAAGAGCAAAAATTGTACATCCAAATGCTCGAGGATGAAGTCAAAGCAAATGCCAGTGGCAGTTCAGCAAGAGGCGAAGGCTCTCTCGAACTTCTTGGGGAAGTCAAAAAGCTGCGCGAGGAGGCATCACGTGCTCAAGACCTCCTCTTGCAGCAGCGTCGTCACGGCGAGCGCCTCGAGCGAGAACTTCAGAATGCACTGTACAGAAATGCTCAAGCGCGTGGAGATGCGACACTCCCACCGGATGCACAGCAAAGATTTGCTGCCATGCAGGCTCAAGTGACTGAGCTTGAAACGGAGAAGAATGCTTTGCTGGGTTACGTTCAGGACAACATGCAGAGAAGTGCCGAAATGCAGCAGCAGTTAGATGCGGAAACGTCAACTTTGACAAGGGAACAAGAGCGCGCTGCCGCAGCCGAAGCTCGACTGGGTGTTGAAGAAGCACAAGTTGCTCAGCTCCGTGAAGCTGCCTCCCTCGCCGAACGCAGGTTGCAAGAAGTACGGAAGGAAGGTCTACAGGAGCTGGCCTCCGCCGGAGAACGGTATGAACAATTGTATCGCAGCGAAAAGGCGAGAGCTGACGCTCTTGCCCAGCAAGTTGCCAACAAAGACCAAGAAGTGAAGGAGATCGTGGGCTTGCATGGAGAGTACATTACTAGTGCAGAGCAACTACAGAACCAATACCAAGCCGAGGTGCAGGCCAGAGCAAAGTTGGCAGGGGAAGCTAGAAGTCTTCAGACAAACTTGGAGCTTGCGCACGACCAGCACGCAGCCGCACAGGCGGAGCTAGTCAAGGAGCTTGAGGCTGCGCAGGAGAAGCTGCGTGAGCGCGATGCTACCAAGAACAGGCTAAAAGAACTTGAGGCTCAACTTTCTGAAGCCGCTCAGCGTGAAGCGCGCGTTAGTGAAGACGGCAGTCGACAGCTGAACACTGCTCGAACCCTGTTGGTTCAAGAATCAGCTGAACTGCGTGACGCGCAGACTGCTCAAGTCGCCGCGAACCGCGCCACCGAAGCCGCCGTTGCGTCCGAGGAGCGATTGCGTGCAGAGCTCGGGCTCGTACGTAAGAATGCTGAACTGGAACAAACTATCCTGAAGGGCAAAATCCAGCTGCTTCAGAACGGCGACAACAACACTGTGACCAGCGACCGGGGACGTGACAAAGGCTACGACACTATCCGTCGCATTCGTGAGATGGAAACCCTTCGTGAGGAGTTAGCCGAAGCAAAAGAGCTGCTTGTAAAGCAGGAGTCCGATCTCAGCGCACTCCGTGCTCAGGCCCGTGGCTCAGTCGAGTCGAACGGCAGCGCAGCTGCAAAGGTCGCACATGAAGTCATAGGAGTGCTGCGTGAGGAGTTCGGACACGTCCATCAAAACATGTCACAAATCGTTAATAATGCCGAGCAGCCTCAACAAGACGCGCATGGCCGTGCAATGCGCCGCCGAGGCGTGCGACGCGGGCAAGGCTTAGAGAGCTCCCGCCGTGGAGCACCCCCGCGTCCATCGCACGCCAATGACAACTTCGTCGACAGAGATGTGGAGAATCTACGGACGGAACTCGCTTCTTTGCAAAAGAAACATGTCGAACAAGAAATAGATTTCAAACGCGAACGCATAGAGTGGCAGAAAGAGCTGCAATCTATTGCGTCACTCCAGGCAGCGCTCGAAGAGAAACTCGCCAACGTAAAAGCAGACCTGAGAAACTCCGAAACAAAGGCAGCGGTAGCAAAAGCCGACGCCACCCGTGCAGCCTTGGAGGCGGAATCACAGATTACCGCTTTGCAGCGCGAACTTAGTTCAATGGCCGATGAGGTTTGTCTTTGATTTTGAGGTATTGTTTGTGCACTCTACGCACAATGACAGATATTGTTGTGTCCTTGTATTAGTTGAAAGCAACGAAAGCGTCATCAAATCAGAAAATTAGGGAGCTAAGAGCACAGTGCAAGCAGGCATATGCGGAGCGTGATGACGCAATTGAGACACTCAACAAGCTTCGAGAATCATATTGCGACCTTGAAGCGGCCAATGCCAAAACTCAAGCAGATTTGGAAGTGACCAAGAAACAATTGGATTCAGCACAATCTCGAGCCACGCAGCTCGAAATTGAGGCGGGAGTCCGGTCCGGAGCATCTGGCCTCACACGGGCTGTCGCAGCCCTGAATACTCAGCAAGTCACCGTTGTCGATGATGTCCCATCCGGCAACGGGCCTCACAGGCCAAAACTTGGAGGTGGGAGCGGAATTGCAGCCCTGTATCGCCGAGAAATGGCTCGGATGAGCCGAGTTGTTGAACTTCGAGATGACCGAATTCGTCTGCTTGAGAAAGAGCTAGCCGTACAGCGAGTGGTTCAAGACAGCGCTGCTGCGTTGATGGCCAAAAGTTCGCACCAACATAGTGTTGTAGACAACTTGAAGCCGTTCAAGCAGTCATACTATGTTGCGTCCGACGACAGCGAGACTTCTCAGCCCGCGCAACACGAGTCTTCGTCTTCGTTCATGCTCGACGTGGATGGTGACTACTCATCCCCTGAGTCCGACAACGTCAACGTGCCTTCTTTAGCGAAATCCGTTCGATTCACACCCGGCGCATTGCAACGGTCGAGCAGATCACGGGGAGCTATCTCAAGGTCAGATATGTCCTCGCATCCGTCAAGGATTCCCGTGTCTCCTTTAGAAACGGCAAACAACTCAGAGTCTTCAGAGTCGTCCCCGGAGGCTGCAATAGCTACAGGACCGGGTGATCAAGAACGACAGCCAGCAAGACATTTTCCCAACTTCCGTCACGGCGCGGATACACAAGCCAACAATCACCGATCGAGATCGAGCGCAACCTCGACGAGGAAAACGTCGCAACCTGAGTCAACTGAACGGAATACAGCCCCTTCAATGGAGGATCTGCGAGCGAAGCTCGATGCAGTGAAGCAACATTATAAACGCCTGAGCGCGTTGTAGAGCTGCACAACACCCAACACAACCACAGCACCGCACACGTTATGAAGGACATTGAACAATTCCAAAGTTATATCTACATTTCACTGCTTGCTTTTCTTCGCCCGTTTTTCTTTTCCGATTTTACCATTCCGTCCGGATTCCCATCTTGCCTTCTTTTTGCCGTTTGTTTTCTTGCCCTTCTTCACTTTGACGCTGCTTCACAACCAGGACGTATGAGCTAGTGCGAACAAGGTATGGGACAATGCGCAGCACGCGAACCTGTCACTATCGCCAACCGCTGCAGTGGCTTCGGGTGCTGCATCTGTATCTGCACTCGACGATAGTTGCTAAAGTCCCAGTACCACAACAACACTCTGAATAACGAACTGCCAAATTGCATGGAAAAACACCGCCAAACCTGTGCTGAGCGCTTCTTGTCAGCAGCCGACTGGAACCAAGTACGACGAGGCCGCGATTTTATTTCGTCAGCATGAACCAACAAATTTGACGCACGCTTGGCTTCCATTTCCACCTGCAACACGGAGACCGTCATGACATATTGTGCATTGCAAACATCATCTTATGTCAGCAACAAGCCTGTTGAAGTCGCTTTTCCAAAGACTCGTCTTTCATAATGGCCTTCAAGTTGTCCTCGACACTGTCGATACGCTTTTGCCAACGTGTGACAATATCTCCTGCCATCTACAACAACAACTAACGTGAAGACGCGGACTTGGTGTCGGAAGTGGCATCGGCACAGACACGAACCTGACGACTCCGCATCACTGCGGATTTCGGAGCAGTATGATCCGAGTCCGTTGATGATGTTTTGCCAGATTCTCGCTCTTCGTGGCTCTTCATCACGGCGCGCAACACACTGCGGCCCGACTCCCCAACAAGGGTGATACTACGCCCACTCCTTCCAGCACGAGCCGTTCGCCCAACTCGGTGAATATACCTGGCACAGCACAACATCATTAGTCAATCGCTTGCGCACGGCAAGAAATCCAGAAATCAACGAACGTTCGATGGTCCTTCGGCATCGACGTGTTGATGACCGCAAGCACTCCCTCGACATCCAAACCTCTCGCTGCCAAATCCGTGGCCTGCAAGGTTGCAACCATCATGAGTACACAGAAATGAAGCGGGTGCACACACCCGGCCCACTCTCCCCTTACCACAAGAAAGTTTACTTCGCCTGACTTAAAACGGGTCACCGCCTCGGCCCGCTGACGCTGCGTCAGATTTCCGTGCAGTTCAGCTGCGTTGAGGCCTAGTGGTTAAAACAGCACTCAGTTTTACGCACGGACTACCATCAGCAGTGCGAGTTCAACAGCGAGACACGACAGCGCGTACCAAACAATCCGAACAGCAATTTCAAGCGATGAGCTTGTCGCTTGCGATTGCAAAATACGATTACACCTCCTTGGCCTCGCTTGATGGCGTAGTCTAAGAGAGGTTTCAATGACCGTTTGCACAACGCGAGAACAATCGCCTCTCTATTCCCTTCATACCTGTGGCGCAAGCACATGTGAGAAAATCGCTCCCAAACAACGACACCCACACAGAATCGTAGTGCACAGAGCCGCACATACTTGGGTCGTATCCGGATAAACTCTTGCACAAGGTGATCCGCAACATTGCCAACAGTATTGACTGCGACTCGGATGGGACGGTGCAGACTGAGTTTGATGAGTTCCTCAACACCAGCAGTCATAGTCGCAGAAAACAACATTGTTTGTCGAGAGCCTTTCTGCCGCGGGCAGTAGTTAACGAGTTCATGGACTTCTTCCGTGAACCCCATGCCGAGAAGACGATCAGCTTCATCCAGAATCAGAATTTCGATACCATCAAAGTGAATCCCCATCGAGTTGCGCAAGTGGTCGATCATACGTCCAGGTGTGCACACAACAACGTCGGGTGCCGTTCGCAACTCGGCGGCCTGAATAGACAGCGAGAGCCCACCGACAACCAGTGCGGCACGAATGTCTGTAAACTGGGCCAACGCAGTCAACATAGAGTGAATTTGTGTTGCAAGCTCTCGAGTCGGCGTGATTATTGCGACACGCGTTACCATTGCGCCTTTGCCACGGAACAACAGACGCTCCAGCGTTGGCAACAGAAATGCAGCGGTCTTGCCGGACCCGGTTTGTGCACTTGCGCAAATGTCGCGACCTTCCAGCGCCAGGGGGATGACGTTGGCTTGGATGGGCGTCGGACGCTCGTACTTCAGTGCGCCCACTCCTCGCTGCAAAGGTCGTGACAGTTTGAGTTCCACAAACGTAGATGCGGCTTTTTGCGACTCAATATCGAGATTATCGGCGAAGAAGTCTTTGATTTCCGCCCGTTGAGCAAAGAGTTCATCGGCAACATTCTGGGACTTCTTCTCCGAGCCTAGTTTGGTGGTGCCGGAGTCGTCGTGGGTGTGCTCGATCACTTCACTATCACTGACATCATCATCAGACATTTCCACGTCTCCTTCCTCCAAGATGCGGGCTCTCATTGCCTCGATCTTCGCGTCTAGATTTCCCGTCCGCGCCGATCGATGCGGGTTTGCCGAGCTTAGACCCTTGTCACCATTCGTTTGAGAGAGAAAGTCCCAATTGCCCGAAGTGATGGTGTTGTTGCTGTCATTGCTTTTGCTCGGTGCTTCGAATTCGAAGTCTGAAGAGAGGACCACACCGTCATCTGAACTAGACTTGGATTTCTTGGCCTTTTTGTTGGCAGATTTTCTGGAGAACTTTCCTCGCTTTTCCGACCGACTTGTTGGCGCTGGAGAATCGTCGTCGCTGGAGTCACTAGCTGAGGACACATCGTCCAAATTAACAATTAGATCTGCCATTATGCGAGTGTGTCGATCACAGAGACCAACCAAAATTTTCGAAGTGCCGTCTGTGCCGAAAAGTCATTTTTCAGGCAAGAACAAAAACGTATTGCGTGTCCCCCGTTGATTGCATGAGTGCACACGACGGGTGGCGGATGCCGTGGTGGCGCCAGCCACAACACAAATTCACTGTTGCGCCATGCACTCTCTGGGACTACGCGACATCAACATAGTTGAGAAGTCGACAACTCGACTTTCGACACTCCCATGGCCTTAAAACGCGGTGGCTAGATATGTGACGAAGAAAGCCGCAATGACCACCAAACACGCAAGAACAAATGGCGTTCTTCCCAAACAAGGTATGAATAGCAACGAACTCGGGAGATCCACGACGCTCAACAACAACCCTGAAACCAAACCTGATCCCCCTGATGACTACTCATCAACCCACCACTCAAGTGCAACACTGCGTCGACAGCGCGTTGTGTTGTCGTTATGTTTTTGTTGTAGTTGTAGGTGGTGGTGGTGGGTGGTGTTTGGTGTTGTGTTGGTTGGCCATCGCAACAACGTCGACGACCAATGGCCAACCAACCGACAGCCACCGTCGTCAGCTTGAGCATCTGAGTGACTGGCTGGGGCCGCACCCACTCACTCACTCACTCACTCACTCACTCACTCACTGTGCACAGTCAGGCGGTCACAGCGTCACAGCCGACTGACACATCATTTTATCCTGAAACCTCGAGTACTTGGTAGTTTGGAAAGTACTATTGATTTGGTATTTACATCGTCCTCACTCGTCAGCCGTAAGGCACTCATATTCATGCATTGATAGTAATTGTGTCTTTAGTAGTACTAGCTCAAGACTAGTACTGTTATTGCACTATTTCACTATTGCAAGACCTCCGTTTCATTGTTGTATTTTGTATTCCATTTTATCAGTACCAAGTACGGCTAACATCACATTTGTAACAGTTTCATATATAGTATGCGATTGTGGGGAGAATCTGGTGTCATCAAGTATGTGTACTAGTACGGGATGTCAGGGTTGTTGTTCCGTTTCTGGGTTCTGGGTCCGTATCCATTTTCGAAGTAAGTGTTGTTGGTTGTTGGTCGTCGTTGGTTGTTGGTTGTTGGTCTTTGTTGGGGGTCGTCGCCGTCCGCCGTCTGTATACCACGCATGCCCGCGTCGGGCCGTCGGTCGTGTCGCTCAATATCATACCGCCACCGACCCTCAATCAAACACCGATCGGACCAGCCAGTCTGCCAAGCCAAGTAAGCGAGTGACTGAGGAAGAAAGTCGGTCAGTTAGTTCCGCGACGGGCGAGACGAAGTGAGTGCGGGCCGTCGCCACAAACTTTCTAAGAAGAAGGGTATACACTCACCGACGTCAGCTTGGTGACTCGCGAGACTCGTGGACATTGGTGTCAAGTAATTCGAACAGTTTCCGTGCACGCAGGAAGAACAAGTGGTGAGAACATACCCAGTTGCATTCAAGAATGGAGAATGGAGGCACGGTTTCGTGGACGTAATCATGTCGTCGTTTTCAAAAAGTTGGTATGGAACGACTATGGCATAACCGTCCCGGAGAAAATAAGTCACCGACAAGGAAACCGGATTTGCAGCCATTCCCGATTTGTTTTGTTTGCGAGTTTTAAATTCGCCGTACCGCCAAGTCGTATCAAAATGGCTTGATTTTCCAGGCAACATGTCGCGATTTCTCCTGGTCGGAGGGGTGGTCGCAGTGTCTGGCATCCTACCCTCGACGGCTGTAGACTTTCGTACTGAACTTTTGGCGGAAGTTGATGCTCTCGGTGCATCGCTTGTTCTCGCCGACGGAGCTGACCTTACAGCGCGGCGATTATCTGCCGATGTGGTGAGCACCACAAACGCTAACAAAAGAACCACGTTTAAAAGTTCAGTGAACGCGAAGGACGTGGCCGTCGAAGCTAAATTGGAAGGTAGCATTTTGCGAGTGGACACACTGATTGTGGATGAAATCATTTCGACTGGGAATTTGTCCATTGATGGTCTCTTCCAGTTAAATGATGGTATTGACAGCTCGCAAACTTCTTTCGTGCAAGTTGAAGAAGACGACAACCCGGCCCAGTCACCACATCGCATGGTTCTACTCTACGACAGTGATGAGGCAGGTGTAGCGCAACCGACTAGCTCGCAACGCACAGGGTGGACTGTGGCACCGAGCAGACATTCTATTACCATACCTGAATCTAGCTTCGCTAGTATCACTAGCGACAAAGTTAGTGTCCTCACACAGTCGTGTGGTCACTTGAAGGACATATTAGGGGGACCCTGTCATGCTAGAAACATCGAATACCGGCAGACATTCTTTGGATCGACATCGGACGACAACGAAGATAGACCCACATCGCTGAACAACTTCCAACACGACGAAGTCTGTCTTGACTTTTCTGCCCACTTTTTCGACATGTGGCCAAATGCAAAAGGGATTGACGCGGTGTACGCCAGTATCGACGGCCAAGTTGTGTGGTTGGATTCACACACATCTCCGTCTCCAAATTCTCGCGCCTACGCCATCAGCCCGGACGTCTGCGGCAACCCCGATCACCCTGACACAAAGTTGGGGCAAAAAATAAGTGTGTGCGCGCCACACAGTGGTTCGTCGGTTTCTGTTGCCATTGGTGGCGCCATGAAGGATCCAGACGACGTCAGAGTGTTCTCGGCCTGCGAACAGTCTTGGGGTGTCAGCAACGTGCGCGTGGTGGCCCGCAGTCGGTCATAGCACTTGCTTTGAGTAAATTCAGCTTTTGAACTTGCTCACATTCCAAGCAGTACCGCACACTGTCTCCCACAAGAGCTATCAATCATTTGTTCTGCTCTTGCAGCGCTCGTCGAGACCTCCGCAATGATGCACCACAGTGTTCAATCAAGCTGTCACGTCGTTCAGGCAGCAGAGTGGCGGTGCTGCACCGTGGGTGATCAAGAGTGACGTCAACAGCAGTACTCTTGAAGCTGCTGGCCTCCGCAAACTTTCAATTCGTAATTTGTCATTTATGTCGATCTACTGCATTCAATCCATCTTTGTATCTTAGCGTATTATACTACTCGAGTAGTGTCGCTATCCGCGCCTATTTGGTTCGAGTGCAAACCCCCAGCCAACATTGATCGCTCACATGATAACCACCTGTAGCCTCTCGCCTCAGATGTGATGTCTTCGTCCTCATGCATCATCATGCATGCATCAAACAAGGGGTAATACCTTCTGTCAGGAGGTATTACCCCATGCAAGTAGACTCGACTAAATTCCCCACCCTTACATCAAACATCAAACACCATGCCGAACAACCCCAGACCGAAACACGCAGGCCAACAGATCCCACCAACATTCACTGACCACCTCTCTGTATTATCATTTGTAGGTACATTACGTGCCCCTAAATACATACATACAGGTTTTCGTTTA
>ENA-OWNT01004039-OWNT01004039.1-seawater-metagenome-genome-assembly--contig:-NODE-4039-length-13231-cov-3.648776_pt1 | contig 13231 bp, 5 predicted proteins | sample MGYA00238136_ERZ651165 | MGnify/ENA primary metagenome ERZ651165 (study PRJEB26861, sample SAMN08777766) | seawater metagenome | isolation source: coastal seawater | place: USA: Florida | collected... | reverse complement strand
GCTGGTCTTCCGCAACCTGGGGGTAGGCGCCGCCCTGCCGCCGATGCCCGATCTGCTGACGGCGGGGTCGATCCCGGCGGGGGCGACGGTGCACTTCGGGGAGCGGGAGGACTTTGAGAACTGCCGGACGACCGGGGGCTACCTGCTGCGGCCGGCGGATCTGGCGGCCGCGGTGGGGCGGCAGCCCGTGGTGCTGGACGACGCGGGCGTCGACCTGGGGCCGCTGCTGTCGGCCTGGTCGGGGGCGCGGGTGGTGGTGACCAGCCGCCGTCGCCAAGGAGGTGTGGGGCATACCTTGGTGCTCCGGCCGCTCGAACCGGCCCACGCGGTGCAGCTGCTGCAGGCCCGGGTGGCGGCGGCTGGGCCCGGGCCGGGTTGGGACGACCCCCCGGCGCTGGAGGCGGTGGCCGCGCGCGCCGACGGGCTTCCGCTGGCCCTGCACGTACTCGGCGCCCAGGCCACCTGGCTCGACCCCACCCAGCTGCTGGAGCAGCTCGACGCCGCGCCCGGTCGGGTCCTGCAGGGGGAGGGCATGCTCCACGCGGTGGCGGGGGCGGTCCAAGCCCTCGCGGCAGAGGAGCGCGTCCTGCTGGAGCGGCTGGCGGTGTTCGATGCCGCTCCCCTGGCGGCGGCCCACACGCTGGGCGAGGTCTCGGCCCTGCGGGCCCTCATGGAGCGCTCCCTGCTCTGGCCGGTGCATCGCCCGGGGGAGGTTCGCTACCGGGTGCTGCGGCCGGTGGCGGACGCGGTGCGTGCCCTGTCGCCCGACGCGCTCGTGGCCGCGCGGGAGGCCCATGCCGCCTGGGTCTGCGCCGAGGCCTTCGCCCGGGCGGGGCATCCCTGCCACGATGTGGCGGACCCCACCTGGTGGCGCTCGCACCTGCCCGAGCTCCTCCAGGCGGTGGAGCACGCTCCGGCCGGGGCCGACCGGGCCCGCCTGGCCCTGGCGCTGGTACGCGTGGCGAGCTTCGCCTGGCTGCCCGACCCGCGGCCGTGGGCCCAGCGGGCGGTGGAGGAGGCCGAGGCCGCTGGGGCGGTCGACCTGCTCGCCGCCGCTCGTGCGCTGCGGGCCCGCTTCGACCCGGCGGACCCGGCCGGTGATCTGGCCGCCGCAGCCGACCATCCGACCGACCCCCGGGTTCGGGCCATGGTGGTGCACCACCGGGCCCTCGGGGCCGTCGACGAGCGGCGCTACGACGAGGCGGTCACCCTCGCGACCCAGGCCTATGACCTCTTCCTGGCCTGTCGCTGCGAGCAGGGAGCGCTGGACACGCTCTTCCCCCTGGTCGACGCGCTCCATGCGACGGGCCGTGGTGCCGAGGCCGAGGCCGCCTCCACGCGCGCCATCCGCCTGGCCCGCCGCCTCGACGACGCCCGGGGCCTCGGCATCGCCTACGCCACCCGCGGCTACGCGGCCGAGTCCTTCGGCGCGACCCTCGCCGATCAGCAGCGGGCCCTGGACGTGCTCGAGTCCGTCCACGACATCAACGCGGCGGTCCGGATTCGACTGGGGCGCGCGCGGCTTCAGGCGATGGGGGGCTTTCCCTGTGAGCCCTTGGGGCCGCTGGTCGACTGGGCGGACGCCCTGGGCCAGCCTCGCTTGGCGGAGCGAGCGCGTCTGGAGGCCGCAGCGGCGGCGCTGCACCTGGGCCAGCCCGAGGCCATGGCGGCCTGGCTGGAGGGGCTGGAGCACGCAGCGGAGCGCGATGGCTTCGGGATGCTCTTCGGCTGTCTGCACGTGGCCCGCGGCGACCAGGAGCTCGGCTACCAGCTGCTGCGGGCAGCGGCCCTGGACGACGGGACCGCCCACCCCACCACGGGCTTCTTCTACGCGGTGGCGGCGCTGGTGGGCGACGACCGGGACCGCTGGGCGCCGGCGGTCGACCGCTTCGCATCCCTGGTGGAGGGGACGGGCCGCTTCAGCCCCTTCATGCGCTTCCGAGGGCTGTACCGACGCTACGTGGGCGCCTTCCGCGCGGCCATGGCGCGGGCGGAGGGCGACGACCCGGGCCTGGCCTGGGCCGAGGTCGAGGCGGTGGCGGACGAGCCGCTGCCCATCTGGACCGACGAGGTGATGGCGTGGCGGGCCCTGGTGGCCGGGGAGCGGCCCGCGCCGGTGCGGGACCATCCCGCCGCCTGGGTGCTGCGGGCGATGGCTACCCGGTGACCTCGCGGCGGCGGACCCCGGCCAGCCCGAGCAGGAGCCACCAGCCGACGGGGCTCGGCGCGACCTGACATCCGCCGGCGGTGGTCTCCTCGGGGGCGTCGAGGGTGGCGGAGACGGTGTCGGGGTCCTCCTCGTCGTCGGGGGCGTGGGCGGTGGGCTCGGGGTCGGGGCCGGGACCGGGGTCGGTGGCGTGGGACCCGGTGTCGAGGAGCCCGGTGTCCCCGGGGGCGGTGCCGGTGTCGACGGGGGCGGGGGAGCCGGTGTCGGTGGCCGTGTCGGTGGCGGTTCCCCCGGAGGTACCGCCGGAGGTGCCGCCGGGGGTGCCGGTCGAGGGGGGCGTGTCGTAGGCGGCGCAGCCACCGAGGGTGTCGATCACGTCGGCGAAGGCGTGGTAGGCCTCCTTGGGCTGGCCGTCGCCATCCAGCAGTCCCCAGGTGTACTGACCCCAGGCGTGCACGATGGGGTCGTCCTGCAGGTCGTACCAGAACAGCTTCTCCAGCTCGGGCCATGCGTCGTAGGAGCGCCAGGTGCCTTGCTGCACGGCCGCGAGGGTGCCGTAGCTGTCGGTGAGCTGGTCGGCCGCGTAGGTGGGGCTGTAGGGGCCACCGGGGGTCGTCTCCCAGCCGAACTCGGTGATCCACACCGGCTTCCCCGGGGCGTGGAGGTCGGTGATCTCCTTGGTGCCGTGCATGTACTGCAGGTTGCCGAAGAACTGGCCGCCGATGAGCTCGCTCATCCAGCTCCCGTGGCTGTCGTCGTACTTGTGGTGGGTCACGATGTCGATGTGATCGCCGGCGTCGGCGAGGATCTCCGCCAAGGAGACCTCCCAGCCGTTGAACCAGCACTCCCCGAACACGCACTGGCCCGCGTCGCTGTCCCAGTTGGCGCCGCGCAGGTTGGCCAGCTCGGGGCCGGCCACGAGGCAGTCGCTGCAGGTGGCGCGCAGGGCCTGGCTGCCCGGGATGAGCACGTCGTTCACCCAGGTGTCGCGGGTGTCCCGGTAGAAGTGGTCCAGGTTGGGCTCGTTCCACAGGCCCCACACCTTGACCCGGTCGCCGTAGCGACCGACCGCCGCCTCGACGAAGGAGGCCCAGGCCACGGGGTCGGGAGACTGGTTGTGGCACCACACCTGCGGGTCGTCGGAGCCGTCGTCGCAGCCGGGGGGGACGGCCCAGGCCGGGGCGTAGGCGATGGTGGGGTAGACGTGGAGCCCCTCGGCCGTGGCGGCGTCGATGAACCGGTCCGTGGCGCTCCAGTCGTACACACCGGGGCTGCGCTCGATCTGGTACCAGTTGAAGTCCATCCGGACCCAGCCGATGCCGGCGTCGGCGGCGAGCTGGAGACTGGCGTCGTCGGCCATGTGGGCGTTGACGCCGAAGGGGCAGGCCGCGGGCTGCATCGGCGACTGGGCGAGGGCGAAGGAGAGGAGCAACGACCACATGAGGACCTCCGAGGGCTGGCGGCAGGTCACGCGGGGGTGGGTCGGGTGCGACGAGGTTGCGACACCGTGCGACAAGGTCGCTACGAGGGGGCCGGAGGTCGCCATGAGTCAGCGTCGGAAGGAGCGGATCCGCGCCCTGCTGAAGGCCATCGAGACCGGAGACCCCGAGGGCATCTCGGTGGTCGACGAGGCGCGCTACATCCAGCACAACCCCCAGACCCACGAGGGCAGCGAGGGGCTCGCGGCGCTCTTCGCCCGCCTGGCGACCACGAACCCACGGGTGGCCCTGCCCCGGGTGTTCTCGGACGGAGACTACGTCTTCGCCCACACCGAGTACGACTTCGCCACCCGGCGCATCGGCTTCGAGGTGTTCCGCTTCGAGGGCGACCATGCGGTAGAGCACTGGGACAACATCCAGCCGCGGCGCGGCCCGAACCCCGCGGGGCGGTCCATGGTCGACGGCCCGACCGAGGCTACCGACCGAGCGGCGACCGAGGTCCATCGGGCGACGGTCCAGGGCTTCCTGGCCGAGCTCGTGGCGGGCCGGGCGGAGGCCGTCGACACCTACGTCGCCGCCGACCTTCGGCAGCACCACCCGGAGCTTCTGGACGGCCGCCAGGCTCTGCGGGGCTGGCTCGCCACGGTGCGGCTGCAGAGGGTGCACCGGGTCTTGGCCGAGGGCTCCTTCGTGCTCGCGGTCTGCGAGGGGCACCTGGGTGAGGTCCACACGTCCTTCTACTTCCTGTTCCGCCTCGCCGGTGGGCGCATCGTGGAGCAGTGGAGCACGGTGGAGAAGGTGCCGCCGCCGTCCGAGTGGAAGAACGACAACGGCAAGTTCTAGCCCGTCTCGTGGTGGTGGGGCCCATGCCCGCGTGGCCGGAGAGTGTGCAGCCTGAAGCCCAAAACCGGACGCGACCCGAGGGTCGCCATTCCGAGGAGGAAGCCTGCACCAGGCCGGCGCGACGCGAGGAAGGGGTGCGGAAGAAGGTGGACGAGCTGAGAGGGAGAAAGGAAGGAAGCTCGCCCCAGGCCTCCGCAGAGGTCACGTAACTACAGCAGCTCCGCGAGCAAGCGCTCGGGGGCGTGGGCGTCGAAGCGGTGCTGGCGGCCGATGCCGAAGCTCAGGTCCGCGCGGCGTGCGTCCGCGACGACGCGGCCGCCACGGGCCGCCACATGGAGTCGGGCCAGGTCGGCCAGGTTGGGACGGGTGTCCACGAAGCGGGCCACCTCCCGGCACACCGTGCCGATGTCGTGGCACGACCGCTCGGCCGTGTTGTGGAAGGCGCGGCTGCCGACGAACAGGTCCACCTGCACGATCTGCTGGTCCACCACGTCGACGAGGAAGGGCAGTGCGTAGGAACCGGCGCCGCTGAGGTCGACCTTGTTCACCACCGTGGCTGGGTCGAAGGTCGCGTAGGTGGCGTCGACCTCGGTGCGGAGCATCCAGCCGGCGTGCACGGTGGCCTCGGTGAAGGACTCGCCGGCGTAGCGATGGATCTGGGGTGCGATGTAGCGGACCCCCTCGGGGAGCTGGGTGAGGGCGATGTCGATGAACTCGGCGGCGCCGAGGGGCGCGGACTGAAGGTCGCCGGAGTGGGCCATGCCCTGGCCCGTGAGCTGGGTCCAGGAGACGTGGCCCCGGTAGTCCCAGCGGTCGCCGAAGCAGATCACCGCCAGGTCCAGGTCGGTGTCGCGCTGGGCCTGCTGCCACCACACGAACAGACGGAGCACGTCGGCCTCGGGGGCGCTCGCGGTGCGGAGGGGCAGGCGGGTGCCGCGGCCGATGGTGAGGAGGCCATCGGAGGCGGTGCGCTGCTGCAGGGGCACGGTGTACTGGGCGAGCTGGGGGTCGATCCACACGGCCTGACCCTCCCACGAGCCCTTGGCCCGCAGCGCCTGGCGCAGGGCGCGCTCCACCACCGTCTGGACGCGGCGAATGGTGTCGTCGCCCAGCTGGCCGCGGGTGGGGTTGTCGAGCACCTTCACCCGGCCTCGCTTGGTGATGACTGTGCGGTAGGCGCTGGTGTCGATGTGGCCGAGGTAGGCCCGCAGCGTGAGGAGCAGCTTCACCGTGAGCCGGTCGGCGACGGCGGCGAAGGCGCGCAGGATGTCGTCGGTGTGGTCGGGGAAGCGGCGCAGCAGGTGGTGCAGGCGACGGGCGAGCTCGCCGGGTCGGGCCGCCAGCAGGGTGAGGGTGCCGGGGAGGTCGTCGATGCGGAGCGCGCCCTCCACCCGGCCGGCGAAGGTGTCGAGGGTGCCGGCGCGGAGGCGCTGCACGGCGGCATGGGCTCGGGGGAAGCGGCGCGCGTGCTCGCCGGTGTGCAGGGATCGGGCGACCGCCTTCCACAGGCCACGGTGCCGGGCGAGGTCCTCCTCGAGCTGGGGGGCGGCCTCGAGCACCCGCAGGACGGTCTTCCGCTGGGCCCGGGTCAGCTTGGGGAAGCGGACGGTGGAGCCCAGGGACACGTCGGTGTCGGTGAGGGCGGCGAAGAGGCGGAGCATGTCGGTGGCGGAGCGGCAGGTGGCTACGACGCCGTCGAGGTCGCCGCGGGTCCACAGCAGCTTCAGCACCAGCGCCAGGGTCTCCTTGATGCGGATCTGCTCGACGGGCACGGCAGAGGCGCCCAGGTGGGCCAGGACCGTGCCGATGTCGGCATGCAGCGCCTCCTTGACCGAGCTGCCCGCGGTGAGGACCTGGTGCAGCCAGCGGCCGAGAGCCGCATCGAGCTCGTCGTCGGCGAGGACGCTCAGGGCGATGGGGGACACGGGGGGCGTGGACGCGGGGGCGCGCGCTGCCTGGTCGGCGGCGCCGGCCAGGTATCGGGAGACGGTCTGCCGCTGGGTGACGGGGTCGGCACCGAAGGCATCGAGGTCGAAGAGCCAGGCCACCCGCTCCGCTGCCTCGGGACCGCTGTGGAGATCGGCGCCGAGCACATACGCCACCACGCGCTGGAGGAAGTAGAGGTCGGGGTCGGGGATGCGGTCGGGGAAGCCGGTGAACAGGGGCACGTAGGTCACGTCGGCACCCTTCATGGCGCGCAGCTCCGCCACCAGCTCGGGCCACAGGGCGAGCCAGCAGGGGTCGACCGCGGCGAAGGCGTCGGCGGGGACGGTGAAGCCGAGGGCCTGCAGCTCGGCGCGCACGACCGCCTCGGCGGTGGCGGGCAGGGTGGGACCGGCGGGGTCGCGGAGGACCACGAGGGTGCGGAGGCGGCGAAGGGCGAGGGTCCAGAGGGTCGACATGGCGTTTCTCCTGTCAGGGGCCATCGCAAGAGGCGTGCCGGTCGAGAGTGGGCGTTGGCTCGTTCATGTGGAGAGTGGATGTAGCGACTTGGATAGGGTCGGCGCTGAATGGATAGAGGTGGAGGGCGTGTCGGGGCGGACCCTTTGGTGCCACACTCGTGGTCGACCGGACATCTGTCGGGGGATGCGTACGCATCCGGGACGAATGTCCGGTCGCCGAGGAGCATCCCGCGCTCATGTCCGCTCTTGGTGGGTCGGGGTCGCCATTGTCGACGTTCTACCGTGCCGTCAGGGCCAGTGTCGGGATTGGGGGCGCGGATTCCGGACATGGGTCGGGGATGGTGTCGCGGGGCCGGACATCTGTCGGGGGATGCGTACGCATCCGGGACGAATGTCCGGTCGTCGAGGCGTGTGGCACCAAGTGGTCCGCCGATCAGGGCCCCGAGCTATACTCCCCTCGGAGGCACACCATGGACCACCGCACCGCCTGAGCCGACGACCGCGCAGCACGCTGGCTGCGCCTGTGTCCCCCCCGTCTCCCGGTGCGCCATGTCTGCCCCTCGTCTGCGCCTGCAGCGCGCGTCCTTCGCCTTCGATGACCTTCGTCCCCTGCTCGACGACGTCGACCTCCACTTCCCGCTCGGCTGGACCGGCCTCGTGGGTCCCAACGGGGCCGGCAAGACCACCCTGCTGCGTCTTCTCGCTGGCGACCTGCCCTGCCCCGGTCTTCGCGCGGAGCCTCCAGGCCTGGTGGTCCACCGGCTCGACCAGCGCTTGGATCTCCCGTCCGAGGCCGTGCAGGCGTTCGCCTGGGCCTGGGACAAGCCTGCGCTGCGGCTCCAGTCCCTCCTGGGCCTGGACCCGGAGGCCCTGGAACGCTGGCCGACGCTGTCCCCCGGGGAGCGGCGGCGCTGGCAGGTGGGCGCGGCCCGCTGGACCTCCCCCGACGCCCTGTTGTTGGACGAGCCGGGCAATCACCTGGACGTGGAGGCCCGCGAGCGCCTCGTGGAGGCTCTCCGCGACTTCCCGGGCATCGGCGTGCTCGTCAGTCACGACCGAGCGCTGCTCGATGCGCTGACGACCCGGACGGTGCATCTGACGCGCGGGCGCGTGCGGGTGGTGGACGCGCCCTGGTCGCGTGCGGAGGCTGTCTGGGCGGCCGAGGATGCGGAGCGCCGCGACCAGCTGGCCTCGGCCCGACGCGCCGATGCTCGTGCCCGGCGCCAGCTGGTCCAGGCCCGCCAGCGTGCCGAGGGGGCGGGCCGTGCCCGGAGCCTCCGAGGGGTGGACCCCCGGGACCGCGATGCCCGCTCGGTGAATCGGAAGGCTGCCGCGGCCAAGGCCGAGGCCGCCCACCTTCGCACCCTCGGTCGTGCCCTCACGGCCGCGGACCGTGCGGCACAGACCCTGGCGGCCGCCGAACGCCCGGAGGACCTCGGCCGCGATCTGGTGTTCCCGTTCACCCCGTGCCGGAAGGCGGTCCTGGCCCAGCTGAGCGGGGACGTGATGGTGGGGGACCAGGCGGTGCTGGTCGGTGTCGATCTGATCCTCCGCCGCACCGACCGAATCTGGGTGTCCGGCCCCAACGGGGCAGGGAAGTCGACCCTCCTCCGCGCCCTGGTCCGCCAGGTGATGCTGGCCCCCGAAAGGGTGCTGGTGCTGCCTCAGGAGTTGGGGCCCGCCGACGTCGAGGTCCTACTCGGTCGGCTCGGCGCGCTACCGGCTGACGGCCGTGGACGGGTGTTGGGTCTCGTGGCAGCGCTCGGCGTGCGACCTCAGCGGCTGGTCGCCAGCGCCCGCCCCTCGCCGGGGGAGGCTCGGAAGCTGGCCCTGGCCCTGGGGCTCGCCGACGACCGAGCGCTCCTGGTGCTCGACGAGCCCACCCACCACCTCGACCTGCCCGCCCGCCGGCGACTGGAGGCAGCGCTGCGGCACTACCCGGGGGCCTTGCTCCTGGTGACCCACGACGAGGCGCTGGGCGCGGCGGTGGCCACCGGGCGATGGCGGGTCGGTGGCGGGGGGGGGCGTAGAGGCCGCGCTCGCCGGGGGCCGGTAGGGACCCGTCGTCCGGGGCCCCCCCGGTGGCATGTGAAGGGGCCTCAGGTGGCCGTCGGGGCGGCCTCGGCCAGCCGCTGAAGCAGGGTGTCGGTGGCCTGGACCCGTGGGTCGTCGGCGTCCCAGTGGCCCAGCTCGGCCCGCAGCACCTCGCAGAGCGTCGCGAGCTCCTCGTGGTCGACGGCGCTGAACAGCAGGCTCTCCAGCATCTGGACCCGGCGACCGAAGCCACAGGCGAGCCCGGCCTCGGCGGCGAGCCGCTGCAGGTCGGCCTGGCCCAGCCACATGCCGCAGCGGGCGGGCACCAGCAGGTAGCGCGCCACGGCCTTGAGGCCGGTCTTGGGGTCGGCCAGGACGTCTTCGGGGGGCGACGACGCTTCGGGGGGGGGCGCCTCCCCTGCGTGGTCCCGCACGAGGTCCTCCAGCAGCTGCACCACCGCGGTGAGCTCGGGCACGCCCTGGCGGTCGACGGCGATGCGCAGGGGCGTCACCCAGCGACCGAGGTGCTGGCTGGCGAGGTTCTTCGCCATGTGGTGGAGGCTTCCGGTGGGCACGCCGTCGCGGTGGGCGTCGGCCTCGGCGGCGCACAGCCAGCTGAGGGCCGCGGCCTGAAGGCCGGCGTGGTCGGGCTCGATGTCGGTCCGGCCGTGGTGGAAGCCGGCCTGGGTGTAGGCACGGCGCACCGCATCGGCTTCGTCGCCCCCGAGCAGGCCCTCCGGCGAGCAGAACACCGACTCGTAGGGGGGCACGCCGCGCCCGAACACCCGGTGGTGGCGGGCGGCCGCCTGGTCGGGGTCGGCGGGCAGCTCGGGGAGCCACGCCAGCTCGGACGCCACGGCCCGGGCCCGGTCGGTCCAGCCCACGAGCAGCACCTCGGACACGAACCCGTAGGTCCGTGCCCGCGCCAGCGCCTGCTCTCCCGGCGTCACTTGGCCTTCGGCAGCTGGTAGGCCTTCTTGGTGGGCTTCAGCGGGCGCTTCAGCCAGTACGGACGACGGGTGCCGTCCGGGCTGTTCTCACTGGCCGGCTTCGTCCAGGACTTCCACTCCTCGTAGACCGCCATGGAGCGCTTGGTGTCCACCTTGACCATGCCGTAGGGCTCGTCTGGGCGGGCCTTTCGCACCGCGGTGGCCTTCTGCAGCCAGCAGTGGGCGCCGCTGACCGGGTCCGGGTGCACCGCGTGGGTGAGGTTCTGATGGACGCCCACGGTCTGCCACCAGATGCGGGACGTGTCCGGGTCGAAGCTCGTCCACTTCTCGGCACCCTTCTCGATGCGCAGGGTGTGCTCGTTGCCCGACTGGGTGATGTCGACCAGGGAGCTGCCCTGCCGGTTGACGCCCGCGTCGTCGGTGAGGCGCCAGCGCCCGAGGTGGTGGCTGATGGCGATGATGCCGGGCTTGATGCCTTCGGTGACCCAGGCGCGGTCGACGAACCACCCGATCTCGGTGTCGATCCGGACGGTGTCGCCGGTCTGCACGCCGAGGCGACGGGCATCGGAGGGGTGCATCCACACCGGGTTGTTGTGGCTGATCTCCACGAGCCACTTGGCGTTGGCCGAGCGGGTGTGGATGAGCGTGGGCAGGCGCCAGTTCGGCAGCAGCAGCATCTCGCCGTTGCTGCGGTCGATGTTGCTGGGGCTGACGTGGCTCTCGAGGGGCCACGGCACCGCGTACTCCTGCGTCTTCCAGCCCCAGTCCATCAGGGTGGGGGAGAGCAGCTCGAGCTTGCGGGACGGCGTCTTGAAGCCGGCCTTGGGCTGGCCGTCGATCATCACGCCCACGACCTCGTCGCCGTCGCGGATCAGCCCATCCTCGCCGGCCTTGCCCTCGACGCCCTTCTCGTAGGGGACGTAGACATCCTTGGCGACCTCGAAGCAGCCGTACTTGCGCATGTACTCGAGGGGCTTCAGGCCTTCCGCGTCGGCCGCGGCCGGGAGGCCGGGCACCGAGTTCTCGAAGATCCAGCCCCAGTATTCGTCCTGGGTGACCGGCTGCCCGGGGTTGTCGAAGGACTCGAACCACTGCCGCACGCCGAGGGAGCCGTCGGGATCCATGCGCCAGGACAGCTCGACCCAGAACTCGGCCTCTTCCCAGACCTCGCCGGGGTTGGCCTCGTAGGTGAACTGCACCTTCTTGCCGGCCCGCTCCATGGCCACACGCCGCACGGGCTGGCGGAAGCCGATCCACTGACCGGCGTGGGTCTCCTGGCTCATGATGTCGTGGCGCTCGCCGGAGTGCCCCATGGGGAGCACGTAGTCGGCGAACCAGGCCGTCTCGTTCCAGGTGGGGGTGAGCGCGACGGAGAGGCCGAAGAGCTCCTCCTTCTGCAGTGCCTCGACCCACATGAAGCCGTCGGGGTTGGTCCACAGGGGGTTGTAGACGCGGGTGAAGTACACGTCGACGTTGCCCCTGCCTTCCTTCATGAGGTGGGGCAGGAGGAAGCTCATCTCGAAGTGACCGAAGGGCCACTCGTCGGGGAGCTGCAGATCGTTCCAGGTGTCGCCCGCGGGAGGCTTGCGGAAGGGCTTGGGGACGAACTTGTTCCAGCTGTTGCCGGAGGTGCCGCCCTTGGTGCCGATCGAGCCCGTGAGCACGTTGATGAGGAAGAGGCAGCGCACGACCTGCCACCCGCCCCGGTTGCCGATGGAGGCCGAGCGCCAGTTGTGCGCGGCGATGCGGTCGCCGGCATTGGCGACGGCCTCGGCGGCCTCCTGGATGCGCTCGATGGGCACGCCGCTCTCCTTGGCGGCCCGCTCGAAGGTGAAGCCGCTGTAGAGCTTCTTCAGGGCGTCGGAGAAGGCCGCGAAGGCAGCGTCTTCGTCGCCGTCCAGGACCTCCGGGTCGACCTGGCACGCCTCGACGACCGCCGGGTCTTCGATGACCTCGGCGGCCCGCTGGAGGAAGGTCTTCCAGTCGACCCAGCGCCGCACGAAGCCGTGGTTCCAGGTGTCGGTCTGGAGCAGGTGGTTCGCGATGGCCAGCAGCACCGCGGACTCGCTGCCGGGCCAGGTGGGGAGCCACACGTCGGACTTGCTGGCCGTGTTCGACAGGCGCGGGTCGAAGGTGATGATCTTCGCGCCCTTCTGCTGGGCCTCGATGATCCGCTGGGCGTGCGGGTTGAAGTAGTGACCGGTCTCGAGGTGGCTGGAGACCAGCAGGATGGCCCGCGCGTGAGCGTAGTCGGGGGAGGGGCGGTCGAAGCCGGCCCACAGGTAGTAGCCGGTGCGGGCCGAGGCGCTGCACACGTTGGTGTGGCTGTTGTGGCCGTCGACCCCCCACGCCTGGATGCAGCGGTTGGTGTAGTGGTCCTCGCCAGGGCGACCCACATGGTACATGATTCCGTCGCGGCGCTTCTCGCGAGAGGCCCGCATCTTCGCCGAGATATCGTCGAGCGCTTCCTCCCAGCTGACCCGCTGCCACTTGCCCTCTCCACGCTTGCCGACCCGCTTGACCGGGTAGAGGATGCGCTCGGGGTCGTAGATCTGGTTGTGGGTGGCGGGCCCCTTCGCGCAGTTGCGCCCCCGGCTGCCGGGATGGGCGGGGTTGCCCTCGAACTTGCGGATCTCGTAGGTGGTCTTGTCCACGTAGGCGAGCAGGCCGCAGGCGCTCTCGCAGTTGAAGCAGATGGTGGGGACCAGGGTGTAGCGGCGGGCCACGCGGCGGGGCCAGGCCTTGCCGTCCCACTCCACGTAGTCGTCCCACGACTCGGGGGGTGGGTAGTCGGTCATGCGCCCGTCGGGGTGCACCACGGTGGTCATCGTCGTGGGCTCCACCCCTGCATCCGCGAAGGTGGGGGTGGCCACGCCGGCGGCGTTGGTGGCGCCGTCGCCGGTGGCGGCCAGGAGCTCGGCGGGATGGGGACGGCCGGCACGCGGCAGACGCACCTGGGCGATGCCGTCGCGAAAGCCGAAGGGCTCCCGATTGTGGGGCGGCGCATGGACGGTGCGCTCGAAGACCACCTCGGCCCCCGCTCGCAGGGGGTCGGCGTGCTCGGCGGCCTGCTCTGGCGTGCGGGCGTAGGTGAGCACGAAGGCGTGCACGCGCCGGTCGTCCCACCGCCAGCGCACCGCGAATTGGTCGTCGCCCAGGCGCAGTCGGGAGGTCCGTCCCGCCATTCCCTCGGCGAAGACATCGCCCAGCTCACCATCCTGGACGGTCTCCGGCGACACCATGCCGAGCCCCGGGGCCGTCAGCGCCACCTGCATCGCCTGCTTGAGGGGCCGCGCGCGGCTCGGCTTGCCGAAGGACACCGACCTCTGCGCCCGCTTCAGCCACGCCCGCAGAGCGTCGCCTCCCTCGAAGCGCAGGCCCAGCACGTGGCTGTGG
>ENA-OWNT01004038-OWNT01004038.1-seawater-metagenome-genome-assembly--contig:-NODE-4038-length-13232-cov-4.131129_pt1 | contig 13232 bp, 12 predicted proteins | sample MGYA00238136_ERZ651165 | MGnify/ENA primary metagenome ERZ651165 (study PRJEB26861, sample SAMN08777766) | seawater metagenome | isolation source: coastal seawater | place: USA: Florida | collected... | reverse complement strand
TGTCACAGTGCAAGGATGTTCTACCAGCAATGCTACTGACTATTTGTTGTGCTCACTTGTTCCCGTCTGAGGATGGCACTCGAGATGCGTTGGGGAGTCGGGTCCAGTGCCGCTTACGGCATCAACAACCACTCCACGGCGAAGAAAATGTGGGATCTGACAAAAGCGTAGCGCCCCAGTACAGTTTCGTTGCCAGAATTCTTGAAACTTGTGGCTTTCAGAAGGAAGGTCGCTACCGAGGCTCATTGATTACTCTGCATGATCTGCTCGTGCGAGAAGCTGAGTCAGACGTTGCGGTTGAAGATGAAGACGTATTTGGACTCTTGAGAGCAGATGCTGTCACAGCAATGGCTTCGACAAAAGGGCGTGACAAGATTGAAATTGTCTCCATGCATTCGGCCTCCAGTGACCTGTCTGGGATTCAAGATGTTTCGCACCCTTTAGTTGCCGGCAGCAATGTCGTTGAGGATTTAGTTCACAATTTGGAGAAACTTCCTGGAATTCTTTTCTTGGACAGAGTGGTGCAAGGCAACTTGTTGCACTGGATGACGGTGGCATGCTGCGACGTTCCTGTCTCGAAACAGCCCTCGCTGATCGTACGTGTGGTGATGTGGTGAAATTGAGCCCTTTGCTGTCTTCCTCATTCGGTGAAATCACAACACCAGCTCACGTGCAATGTCAATTGGTTCTCTTTGCAGGAGTGGATCCAAATTTATTCCAGAACACAAAGCAACAGTATGGTGATCAGCGTTGCCACTGATGCGCAGCAGTCGCTGTTTCAGTTTGAACAAACTGGCGTTCAGCATTCAACGGGTACGTACACGCAAAAATCTTTTAAGTGTCCCAAACTGAACGGCTGTTAATATTTTCATTGTGAATTGATTGCCTGCTGCTGTCTGATTGTTGGCAGGCGCTGCTAGCGACGCTCCCACAGCCGTCGAGACCATTGACCATTCGCGAATTGGAAGTGCTATTTTTCCATTTGCCTCTCTCATGAATCACTCCTGTGACCCCAACTGTGCTACGGATTTTGTTACCCTCACACCCGAGCAGGTACTTTCTTGTGCAGATTTTGCACAATTTTTGCTTCATTCCTCACATGTGCGGTGGTTTGCCTGCTCGGCACACCAGCTCATGACTGAGAAAAGTGCACGTGACACGTTTGTGGAGCTGCTATCAGCACAGTATGGCCTGGAAGAATTCCTTTCTGCGGAAGGTAAATGTCATTTGTGCATCATGCCCGTAAAAAACCTCTGCAAATTGATTCATGTAGCGTTCTCCGTGTACGACAGGAGTCCTTCGCAGCATAGTCCTGATTAGAACAGTTCGAGACGTGGCCAGGGGAGAAGAGCTCTGCATCTCTTATGGTTCGAATTATCTATGTCTGCTGTCCGGTTTACGAAATCTGAGTGTGTGAACACCACAATCAACGTTTTGCTTAGGTCCATTGAGAACGAGTGCAACTTTCCAACGGCGACGAAGACAACTGGTATTTGGACCTGCTTGCGTCCCTGTCATGTTGAGTGAATGCCGTCATACATGATTGACCAATACCCATCCGCACTTGCGTTGACACGGCACGTGCTTAGGAACCCAACTATTGCTTCGTATGCAATTGCAGTGCCTGTAAGGCCGAAGAGAAAATGCAGCCTGAATTCACGGGAAAGTCAAAGGTGTCAGTGTCACGTATTGAAACCCGTCCTCAAACTAGCAATTGTCAGCAATCGGCAAAGAAGCCGGCAATAAAGGCTGGTTTCTTGAAGAAAAGCAAGCGCAAAAAGAAGCTCGACTCGCAATCGACAACGACCCCCGCGGCCACGGGAACAACTTGCTCCACTGAGTCAGAAAATAAGGCCTTGGCATCTGTTGATGGTGCTCCAATCCAAATTGGTTCAAAATGCACTTTGTCATCGCGAGAAATTCAAGGCATCGTTGACCGTGCCAGCGCAGTGTTCGTTTCCTCATCAACCCACCTGTTTGACGTTGTGTGACGGAAAGTTAAGCTTGTTGGCTGCCAACGTAGTTGTCAAAAATGCCGATCTTCGCTGGAGGCTCTGTCCAAGAACGTGAACTTGCAAGATCCGGCAGCAAAGAAACAGTATGTGATTGGTGTGACCTCAGTGGAAACAGCTTTGTACGAAACACATTCCAAAATCGAACTGGTCAGTGATTGGTGAGCGCTTCGACAGGTTTGTTTCGAATTACACTTTGTGTCTTTGTTCAGGCATTGTCTCCTCCTGGCACGAATGCACAATCAATGATGGCTGCACAGCGAGCTCCGGATGCAGCACAGAAGCCGCCTCAATTCAAGTTCGTGGCGTAGTTATCGAGGCCACTGATATTGTGTGTCTCAAGCGTTGATCGTTACTAAGTATGATACATATTGCAGAAAAGAAGACGTCCCGGCCCCGATATTCAAAGTGTTGGCTCAAATGTACGACGTGCTCGCACGAGCTCAGACAATGAAGGGAAGGTTGGTTATGTACCTGCACCATCATTATTGGTTCAGCCCATTGATTGTCGTCACAATTCACATTGCATTGTTGTTTGAATGTGACTTCAAGTTGGTCAGGCGCAGCTGCTTGGTGTGAGTTAGCTGTACAAAATTTAGCACTTGTACTGCCACCAGCGGCCCCGGAGCTTGCGATGGAGCGGTTCAAACTCGCTCAGGTTGCGCATGGCTTGTCATACTGTCGGTGTGGTGCTCTTGATTGACTCGAACTTTTGTGCTCCAGTTGCTATTCAACAGCGGTGCAGAACCAACCAAGGCTGTCCCCGCGATTGAATCCGCCTTATCTGCGATAAAGGTACGCATGCGTGCACTGGTGTTGGCGAGAACGCACGCTGCATCATCAGCATGAAACTTGGTACCTCGTACTGTTCCTGTACCGTCACCTAGGCGTGGAATGAGGGTCGACCTCCCCACTATCTGCAAGGTGAACTCATGAAAATGAGATCACGTTTCAAGTGAGATGTTGAAGTGCATGTTTGCGGTTGATCAAAGTAGCCCTATCTTAAAATAAAGTCCGAAGTCTCCCTTGAGGTCCTTCAAATTACACCGTCAACCCGTGGGCCTCGAAAAAGTGCTTTGCGTCGTCTCCGTACAGTCTATTGAGAGTTCGCACCAGCTTTTGCTCTTTTCCGTGAAACTTTTTCAACACGCCTGGCACTTCGCTAACTTTGTTCTCATGGTACTTTTGGAAGAAGTTCAGCACGACTTCATGGACAACTGCCGCCTCGGGGAAGCTTTTTTTGCTTTTGGTCGACCGTGCTTTTGATTTGCTGGTCTTCTGGGAACTGGTTTTTTTGTCGCTATTGCGTCGACTGCCAGTTTTGGAACCAGTGGACTTAGATCGACGGCGGGGTTTGGAGGCGGCGTTGCTTTTCTTTGCCTTTGTTGGTTTGTTTTCGTTTGCGGCAGTGTTCGACGTTTCTGCCTTTCCGTTTGAAGATTTTGCCGATGTGACACTGGACTTTCGCCGAGCCCCTGATTTGCCTGTGGATTTCGCCTTGGTTACGGACTTGCGTCGCTTGGATGGCGGCTTTCCTGTAGACTTCAGCTTCACAATTTTCCTATTGAAGAGAATACATTCATGGATTCCCGACTTCAATAGCTCAGCTGCACTTGGAACATGCCACTTTCTCGCCTATCCATCGACACGAGTTCGGTTAATGAGAAAAACAATCTTGAACACTGACAATTGACAGACAAGCGGCAATACCTTGAGTCGTCGGGCAACAAAGTCCAAATTGAAATCTTCATTCAAAAATTCTTTGAAACGGTTCTTTTCCACGCCATGCACGTAGGTGCCTCCCATATATTCGAAAACGGTTCGAACATCAATATCGGAGCACTGTTGCGGCGTCAATTTGAGAACTTTGCGGAACAACGTTACAAACTGCGGGAAATTAACGGTGTTGCCGTTGCCATTATGGCCTTTGAATAACTCGTTTTCGAGGTCACTGCCACCGAGGGTGTAACTGCGTAAAATACAAACACAAAATACATGAGCGGGTAGTCGAAAGTTGTGTCGGACACACACGGTGCAACACTTACGTGGCTGCTTGCAGCTTGAAGTGGATCTTTTTCAGTAATTCCTCATCCACCAAAAAACGTAATAACTCATTGTATTCAATTCCCTCCGCACCCTAACGAAATCCGTGCGCAAGTCAACATCGTCAGCGATTGAAACTTGACGTCAAAGCACACAGGATCGAAACACACCTGTGAGACGTAGTGAAAAATGTTGCAAATCTCGTCCTTTGTCACCATACGAGCGGGAACGTCCAATTCCACTCGAATCACGCCTGCAGGTAAAAGTGATCTGAATGAAAAGTTCACACCAAAATGCATACTTCGCGGTTCAACATACGCTCAAACTCAGCAAGAGTGATGCCATCAAACTCGCGACCAGGAACAACAAGTCCAGACTTCGTGGGTGTCTCACTGAACTCTTCATTTTCTCTCTCCAACTTTCGATGCACCGCCTTGACTCGCTTGATAAGAGTTGACAAATCAGTGAATCTCAAATATGCCGCTTGTTTCAGATGCGTGCGAATCCACTGTAACCGCAGTGCATCAACTTCACAACCGATTACATGGGCGTCTCCGAGTGACGGTGACACCATTGGGGGACTCACAGACCTCGCCTTTGCTGTTTTCACTGCCAATTCCTTGACTTTGCTCTTGGCCGAAGGAGAATATACAACGGGGTGCAATCTAATAATCTCTCGCAGTAGCGCTCGTCCAGTCAATCTTGGTTTCTCGTGTGACGACTACACAGGCAACGGGGTCACCGGTCAACGCTGTGCACAAGTAATTCACGCAACGCTAAAGCAAGACTCTCACCTCTTCAGAAGCAACTTTATCGCTGTCAATCCCAAACGACGGTACTGTTTCATAATACGCCACATAGCATTGCTTAATGCGCTCATGGGCGCGTTGCACTGCTCGAGCGCATTGGCTGGACACGCTGGGATCGTTTTTCACAAGTAGAAAGTGCTCAAGGCATGTCCGGAAATACGATAAGGCTGCCACGCCGCTGGTGTGTGGATTATGAGCGTCATTGTTGACGGAAATGCTGTCCGATTTCGAGTCTTGGGCTTCAGCGGGTTCAACCACCGATTTGCCGCCCAAAATGTGAACTCCCAGATCGTAGTAGATATGCCCAATCTCCACAACCAACTCCGCAATGGTCCAGTCGCTCCCGGGCATGCCGGGCGTATCGCGCAGATCTTTTGGTTGTGTGGCCACCACTTCGGCAGCTGCAGCAGTTTTGTCTTTGTCAGTGGGAGGTTTCTGTCTCAAGACAGTCAGCAATCTCTGGTACATGGCCAGCGCCTGTTCGATTATGCTGAACGACTTCACGGGGGACGGCAAAAGTAAGGCCAACGCATTACCAAGAGTATGCAATGCGAAACCTGTTTCGAATCTTGACACGGCGCCCCCGTAAACAACTTGTTGGAGAGAAAGAGATTTTTGAACCAGTTCGGCAGCGTCTTCCACATCACGGCGCTTTTGAGAGTTTGGGTCGCCCTCGTTCAACATTTGATTTCCTGCAGGAACAGAGGAAGACCTTCGAAAAACCCTGTGCAACTTTATGTAACCCATACGACACGTGATGCGTGCAGCGACGAGATCTGGAATAACACCGAGCGTGGCATCAACCGAGTTTGTTGATCCACCACTCTCTGCAGCATCGTACTTTTGAAGAACAGCGGTATACACGTCGAGGCAGGCATCCCATGATCTCATCCTCCAGTGTACATCTCCTTCCAGCAAAGCTGCGGCGAGACGAAGGCTGCCCAACTGCGGGTCTATGCGATACGCAGCGACCTCAGTTCGTGACCGAGCTGCTTTGCCTTGGCGTAGAGAAGACATGCCATTATCCAATAAGGAGTTCAGACCACGACATTGCTCCAGTGCGTCCTCGAACTGACGATGGGCCACAAACGAACGAATCGTTTGACGAAGCGCGATTGCGGCAATGCGTCGATGGCGAGCCACAACCTTGGGGATCATGCCAGCGCTGGCCTCTTTCTTTGTCTGCTTGTCGGAAGTATGGCCAACCCAATGCAAAATGCGGTCTGCCAACAACAAAAAAGCACGGGTTGGGTTAGAACATCAAAATCATCACGACGACAGTGAGAGTTTCGCCCACATGGTGAGACGCTTACCGAAGTAATCCTTTGAGGATTCATCATCATTTGCATCCACTGCAAACATTGCTAGGGCGAAGAACCATGGCATATAATCCGTCAGGCAACGCTTGATTTGAATTTTCGAAACTCGATGACGGGTCAGTAGAATGTGCAAGTGAGCGGCGGCCGCTGATTGCGCAATTGCAACTCCAGTGCTAGGGTGTCGATCTTCTCGTGCAAGAGAAGACAGACACTTTGCGGGAGAAATGGCATCACGAGTTCTGTTGAAAGCAAAGTCACTTTCGGATAATCCTGTGAACACTATCTCGCTTATAGTGGTCACAAGCTTTGTTTTCGCCTCAACTGCGTTGTACAACGCTTTGTGTACTGCTGCGTTCCAAAACAAGGCAGTACCTTCCACACTCAAGTTACTCGATGCTGATCCTGGTTGCGTGCGTCTGTTGAGAAGAGGCGAAGGATCGTGCGCCAAACGCGTGGAGACGAATCCAGTCGCTTCCAGCAACGAGCAAACTCTGACAGCCTGTGCTTCAGCTTTTGCGGTCGCTCTCGCTGTCGATTTCGCAGATGGCGCGGTCGAAGACGACGCTTCTGCCGCGGCAACAAAAAATTGTGATATCAAGTGCAATGACACATGGCTGTGATGAACGCAAGTGCACAACTGCAAAGCCAAAGAAGCCTGCTTCCACAGTTTTGGAAATCGTTCCCGCAAAAGTGCGATATTAGTGGTGAGAGCCTTCACAATTTCAATAGCGGCACCATTCTTGGGCTGCTTCACGGCCTCCCCGTCTGACTTCAACCTTTCGACATACTGTTGAAAGGCGGTTGCAACAGCATTATCAAGGTTGATGAGAGGTTCAGGCGGCTTTTCTGGTTCGTCTAAATCGTCATCCTCATCACTGTCTACCACCGGGGGTACATATTGCTGTTGTTGCTGCTTTCGAAGCACTTGGCAAACACCGTCCAAACAGAGCTGCAGTGCACATGGATTACAACGGGTCAGTTTTACAATGGCTTTCGCAGAATTCCCAGCAATAACCGCTTGATCGCGGGCCAAGGCTGCAAACTCGGACTCCTCATCACTTGGTGTTGGCGAAGTGTCACCGACCACGGCTCCAGAGTCACTGCCTGTTGTGGGGGAGCTTAAGGCGTATCCATTTGAGAGCAGAAAAATTGAACCTTCTTGTCTTGAGAATGTGGAGAGGTGTAGCACATTGGCAAAACTACCGAGGCCGGAAGCATCCTCAGTCACGTCAAGAGTCGTAAACTCGTCTGCTGGAGTGTCAGATACTGCGATAATGCACCCACATCGATCACGAGTGCGTTGTAGCAACCGTCTTTCCCCTAAAAACTTCTTTAGCTGCGCAGCTGATCGAACACCATGCACGAGGAGAGCCCATCCAACAGTGCTGTGCAGGTATCGTAGCAAATGCTGCTCGGCGTGTGAAAACGCATTGTACGAAAAGTCGCTTACACGGAACGCGTGCTGCGTGCTATCGGTGGCCGGGCTCAGTTGGCGACACGATTTAACTGCACAGTTAGCACTCAGTTGGAGCTGAAAAGCGTCAGCTAAGCACAAATTGAACACTCCCATGGGGAAGCGTTGGCTCGCAAGGCGGGCATATGTTGCAGCAAGAAACTTTTTACCAACGCCGCTCATGCCCAGCACAACCACAACGCCAGCCTCAGCTTTGTCGGCGTCCGGTGGCAAAGACAGTAGTTGATGTAGCCTGAGGAGCTCTCTTTCTCTTCCGAAAAGTTCTGCTCCACCGGAAGCGAACGAATCAGAGCGAAGCAGCATACCGACGCGCAACTCACGGAGAGCTGCACCAGCATCCCCCCCATTCCGCGGTGCCCCTCTAAGTCCGGTAAAGGCACCTTTGGTGGCCAGAGTCGCAAAGTCTCGTACAAAAGGAACGGCACGGCCAGACCGATCGAAAAAGTGGCGAACGGAAGAGTCCCCCATGAGCAAGTGATAAGAGCGCAGAAACACCGCGAGGTCTTCGTTGGGCAACGAGGCGGGGACGTGACAAAGCAATCTCCAGCACACGTAGTCTCCACCAAGCCCTTCAGCGTCGCCGCTCCGCACGGTTGATCGTGAAGCTGATGGAGCAGATGTGCTCGGAATGAGATCATTGCCTTCTTCATCAAAGATACCGTCGCAGAATCCGAGTGAGGACTTAAACAATACAATGAGTGGACGAGGCGGTTCGTCGCGTTCAGCTTTGAGTTCGCAAAACTCCGCAAGCGCAGCTAGCGACGAAGCTTCGTCGGACTGGACAGTTTTGAAGGCGATATGGAGACCGAACGGTAGCTGGTGTGCAGCATTGCCGACCGTGCCATCATCAGTAGTGTTGTCGCAAACATTGAGAGCTAGGCACGAATATTCGACAGAATTCACGCGAGATAGAATGTGCCTCACATCATCAGCGAACAAGACATTGGCAGCGTGTCTACGCCAAATCGGCTGAGGGGCATTGTCTTGTGAACCTGCAATCAGATTTGAGTCTGTCGCATCGTCGGCGGCGTCCAACAATTCCTCGGCGGCAACTTCCAAGTCGCCGCCGTTGCTGTCGCCGTGTACAGCATCACCATCGACGTCGTCATCGTCATGTCCATCCAGAAGGTCTTCGTCATTCAGTGCGGCTGCTGCATCAAACTCTAATTCTTCGTCGCTGAGTTCCGCGAGCTTTGCCTCAGCAGCTTCGCGTGCAGCTTGCTCCTGTTCGCGCTTCGCCTCGCGGTGGCGTACAAAATTTTCGCGCAAGATCTCATATTTTGCGATCGTCATGTACCTTGCTTTCCGTGACGCTTGGGACAGGTTTTGCATATTCATTCTGAACCTTTCCAATCCATTGCGCTTTATCAGGGCCTTTCCGTCGGTGTTGTACCAATTTTGGAACTCTTGCAGAGAGATGCTACCCGTCCCATCGCTGTCAATGGTCATGAACGTGCGGGTGATGTTGTCCGTTTCAATTGGAATCCTCAAGAAGCGAACTACCTCACTGAACTCTATCTCGTCGATGGTGCCGTCCCCATCGATGTCGAACGTCTCAAACATTTCGTGAATTTTATCATTGCGCTTCGCCACTTTGTCCATTTGCCTGCGTCTCCTCCGGCGCTCATCGCAGCGGCGCTCGACTGCACGAGCCTTTTGTTCTAGCAGCCGGTCTGTGCTCAGCAATTTGGCAACGGCATTCAGCTCACCGGTGTCAACCTCCAGTTGACGTCCAGAGACATCGAGTGATATTGAAATACGTCTGCCGGGTGTTCTATTTGGCACAGAACTGGTGGAGGGTTCGGCGGCCATTCTGCACCGCCCGGGTGTACCACGTCAGCGTGCAATATCACGGCCTTGGCACCATGATTATGGCGACGACAAGGTTTGGAACTTCAACTGGGTTGATACTTTTCAACTTGTTGGTTGGTCAGACTTTGGAGGCGCGTCAACAACACCCCGTCGGAGGAGCGCCGCGCAGCAGATCGGAGAGACACCGGCTGCCGGCAAACATTCGCACAGAAATTGTGTTGGACAAAATAGCTGACCTAGCAACAGTCTGGAATGCGCGAGAAATGAGACGCGGGGCGTACGCTTCCAAAGTCGGTACGGTTGTACGGAAACGGAGTGAACGAAAGACAGCAAGCGGATAAACCTATCGACGACCGGTTGAGCGTCTTCCGTCAGTCAGACCACTCGTTCGTCAGTTAGTCGATTGCTTCGTCCACCACACAATTTTTCTCCGCGTCGTGTGTTCGTTCACGTCGTGCCTGACGTCGTTTGCTTCGTCCGTTCGTCCAACCCACAGATTCAATTCCTTCCTCTTCACTCCGTCAATTCGTGGACTTCGTTCGTTGACTTAGCTCGTTGACTTCGTTCGTTGACTTCGTTCGTTGACTTCGTTCGTTGACTTCGTTCGTTGACTTCGTTCGTTGACTTCGTTCGTCGTTTCGTATCTTTTGTCGTTCGTTCGTTGACTTTCTTCGTTCGTTGACTTTCTTCGTTCGTTGACTTCGTTCGTTGACTTCGTCCGTTCGTTGACTTCGTTCGTTCGTTGACTTCGTTCGTTCGCTCACTTCGTTCGTTCGCTCACTTCGTTCGTTGACTTCGTTCGTTCGTTGACTTCGTCGTCGTCGTCGTCGTCGTCGTCGTCGTCGTCGTCGTCGTCGCTTTCATCGTCGTTGACTTCGTCGCTTTCATCGTCGTTGACTTCGTCGTCGCCGCCGCCGTCGCCGCCGCCGTCGCCGTCGTCCTCCTCCTCTGTGTCCTCACTCTGTCTGTCCGCCGTCCGCGCCTGCTCGCTGTCGTGGTCGTGTTGTCAAGGTGTCATTGGCTAACCGATGACCGAACCACGAACGCTTGCTCCGCACGATGGAGGTTGGCTGTTGATTGAGGATGGACGCATTGTCGGCGTCGACGACGACGATGACGACGACGACAGTGGCGGCGGCGGCGGCGGCGGCGGCGACTGTGCAGTCAATCCGGCATTGCATCTACGTCTCGGAGGCGCACTCTTCGTCCAATCCGTAGAGTTGGCAACTGCAGCGTTAGTTAGCTCGGGTGGGTTGTGTCATCCGCAGAGCGGGTGGCGTGATGCTGCGTGCTGGGCTGGGCTTGTCGGAGCAACCTCGAGGGATGAAGCAGTCAATGCCGCTCGACGGCGGTTGGCGTCGTTGTCGGTGTCAGTCAACCAAAGCCAGAGATACTTTGCTCCATGCGTAGGTAGAGTTAGTTTCTTGTGGTGTTCGTTGAGCCGCAGGCAGAGAGCTTTTATTCCGTCGCCCAGAGAAAGATCCCACGCCGCGCGGAAGCAACGTCAACGCCCACCGCGTCGTATCGTCCTTCGACCCCAACTTCCAGCGGCGCGGGCGACCCATCGAAACACATTCTTATTACACTGTGAACCCCGAAACAGCACAAGTATCATAATAAGAAATAAATAAACAATGCTGCTGCAACCACTAACTAACTGCTGCAACTGCCGCGACGCTACAAATCCTCGTGGGCCCGCCGCTGCCGCATCTCGCGCAGCTCTGCCTCGAACAGCTCCCTGGCGTGCGCCACGAGCTCCAAGTCCAACGCGCAGTATGCCTCCACCTTTGCGCGCGTCTCCGGGGACAGCTCCGGCACGCGCCGCTCCGCGTCCGCGACGTTGTGCTTCGTCTGCGTGGCCGGGTCGACGTGCTGGCGCTTGTCGACGACGAGGTCGAGCCGCTGCAGCACGTCGAAGTAGAGCTCCAACGATTCGTCCATGCGCTCGAGTAGGCCCACGAACGCGAAAGTGTCCTACAAAAGCAAAAGCAAAGAAACAGCGGAGTCGTGAGTCCACGGCGGCTACGACGACCACGGCAGCAATGACAAGAGACAGCAGCAGCAACAGCTCAGTGAGTGAAACATAAAGTGTCACTGCAGCAGCGGCAACGACGATGGCGACGAACGACGACGAACGACGACGACGATGGCGACGAACGACAACGAACGACGACGAACGACGACGACGCCAAACGACGACGACGACGACGACGACCAAACTTCGTCACCGTGCAAAAGCTGACGCGCGCGCCGTGGAATGTCAATGCAGTGCCATTTAATCATTGCCACGCACCACGCACCAGGTTGCGCTTCGCGCATTCCAACACTTCGCGGCCGATGATGCCGCTACGGCACATGCCACCGAGTTTCCTGTGCGAGAACGGAGCGTTGGCGTCGCGGACGTCGTCGAAGCAGCAGAGCTGCTGCGTCATCGGGTTGTTGTTCGCGGCCCACACGGACGCCGGGTGGCGCGCGCCGCGCGGAGGTCCCGGCGGCATCGACGACGCTGTCGCAAGGCCATCATCGCCGTTGCCGCTGCCGCTGCCGTTGCCGTTGCCGCTGCTGCTGCCGTTGCCGTTGCCCTTCGTCGACGTCGACGTTGGAAGCGGCATTGCTTCCAGCCAAGCCACGAGGTCGTCTTCTGTTGGCGGCGGACCTTCGCGCGGCGGGATGCGCGCGCCGAGCAAGATGCCCATCGGCGACGACACTTCCCACTGGAACTGCGACACGATGCGGGCCACGGGGTCACGCAACACTGTCGCGTAGTGCACGGCACGCGGCTGCGCCGCGCGGAAGGCCGGGTGGAGGTGCATGCCGTAGCCGAAGTGGCCGTGCGCGGCGCGCAAAGGCGTTTTTCGCGATTGCGGCGGCTGCGCCAGGGCTTCGAACGTAGCGCGGCCTAGGCCGGTGGCAAAGATGGCGTCTTCGCCGACGACGTCACGAAGAAACTGCCGCACGCTGCTGCCCCCTGTTTTGGGGACGTGCACGTGCACGAGGAACGCGGCATCGTCGTCGGTGGTGGTGGCAGCGTTGCTTTCCGACGCCACGAGCACGCACGGCAGCAACAGGAGCGTCAACGCGGCCGTGGAGATGGCGGCGAATGCGTTCGAGGGCCTCATCGCCAACGACCAACAACCACTCCGTCGCTGCTGCCAACTAAGAAACTAAACTGGTTTTGAATTTACAACGTCTCTTCTTGCCTCGCACATCGTTTGGTTCGCGTTGCGTACTCTTGGCAAAACGACGACGACCCACAATGACATCATCGATGGCGACAACGAACGACGAACAACGATGGGCAGTGGTCGCATCGAACGGCGACAGCGACCACCAATGACAACGAACTACGACGATAGACCCCCCACCGCGCACAAGAAAGAAGGACGGCAAGGAACGACGGCAACCGCCAACGACAACGACGAGCCACAATGATTTATTTGATGGAAGCGTAGACTGTTGTGACGGCGGTGACGATAACGGACGACGACGTCGATGGATGGCGCCACCACGAACGGACGACGACATCGATGGACAACGACAACGTCAGCGTCGTTCGAAAGCAACGGCGGCGGAAGAACCAACGAACCAACGAACGAACAACGCAGACGACGACAAACGACAAACGACAAACGGTCGACAATGAGGGAGCGAACGAGCGAACGAAGGAAGGAACGAAGATAAACAAACGAACGAACGAACGAACGAACGAACGAACGAACGAACGAACGAACGAACGAACCAACGAACGAACGAACGAACGAAC
>ENA-OWNT01004037-OWNT01004037.1-seawater-metagenome-genome-assembly--contig:-NODE-4037-length-13235-cov-4.021204_pt1 | contig 13235 bp, 17 predicted proteins | sample MGYA00238136_ERZ651165 | MGnify/ENA primary metagenome ERZ651165 (study PRJEB26861, sample SAMN08777766) | seawater metagenome | isolation source: coastal seawater | place: USA: Florida | collected... | reverse complement strand
GTTCGTTCGTTCGTTCGTTCGTTCGTTCGTTCGTTCGTTCGTTCGTTCGTTCGTTCGTTCGGTCGTTCGTTCGTTCGCTCGCTCGGGACAGCATGACCACGACCAAACTTGTTGCATGCTGAGTTAGACACACAACTCCTGAGCTCGTGCGCGACGTTGCACAGATGTCGGTTCCCGCCTGTTGCGGGACGTTCGTCCGGGTGGTTGTGTCAACATGTGATCGACACACACATGTGTGGCACGCACTTAATGCATACGCGTGGTAGGGTGCAAGACAGACGCATTCACAGACGCAAGTGCACACACCACCGAACCACCTGCAAGCTTCGCTCGTTACACTGGCTGGGGCGTTAGTGGACACAAGGGCTCGCCCCGTTGGCGTTCAGTTCGCTGCCCAGCATGCTTCGACAACCACGGCGGTGGGGTGCTGCCGTCGCGTTTCGAGGCTGTTTCGAGCGAGCAAGTGCGTCGGACAGTGTTGGAAGATGTCTATGGAGAACACACCTCGCCTCGCCGGACATGTCGGCACTATCTCGAGCGACTTTCGCCTAGAAGCCAGTGCAGCAACCCACAGATGTCCTGGTGACGGGGAGTGAGCGCCTTTGTCTCTTTCCTTCTGTCCGTCTTTCTGTACGTCTCGGAATAAGCGGGCAGACAGTTTTTCACTTCAAACGCATTTTTCACTCTCTTTCAAAGAACACTCGCTCGTGTTTCCAACAGTACCATGAGCGGACTTTCGCGCTTCATTTTGACCACAGCCACAGCTGCCGCGGTTGCCAGTTCAGGCGTGTCGGCAGCAGACCAGGCATGTGACGCTGCCACAGCGACGCCTGAATGGAACTCTTACTTCCCACCCATTGGCTCAGACATGAAGACGTGGTTCGCTGAGAATGTCCCCGAAATTCCAAGCAAGCCAGAAATGACGAGTGAGGAACAAAAATACGTGTCGTGGACTGCTGCCGAGTTCATCGCGCAGCGGCGCGCCGGTGCTGTTACCTGCGAAGCGTACGCCCGCGCCTTGACAGACCGCGCCAAGCACTATCGCACGATGAACCAATTCATGTATTGGGACAATGACCCAGAGTGGACCGACCGAGTCGTAGCGGCCGCTGTTGCGCTTGACGCCAAAGCTGACGCCGAAGGCGTCGAGTCTCTTGCTCCACTTTACTGCCTCCCATTGCCAGCGAAGGGCACAATGGCAACCAAGGACTTCAAGAGTTCTGCTGGAGTCGGGATCTTGCACAACTTCAACGCTTTGAGAGATTGCGCCATGGTCGAGCGCGTGCAGGAGGCCAACGGCGTGGTTTTCGGCAAGACGAACGTTCCAGAATTTGCCGGCAGTTTGGTTACGTGCAATTACGGTGCGTTCTTTGGGACAGATCCCATGGCTTTTGTGTGCACCTGTGTTGTCATAGTGGGCGTGCCTGACGTCCGTGGTTTGTCCGTATGCCCGCAGCAAACGGATGCACCGTCAACCCGCACGATCCCAAGCTTTCGCCAGGCGGATCGTCTGGAGGCTCTGGCGCAGCAGTATCGACCCATTTGGCGCCAGTTGCGCTTACAGAAGACACTGGCGGTGAGTTTGACTTTCTGGCGAATAGCCTTTCCAAATCGCGATGTCCCCTTAATTGCGGTTCTCTCTCAACGCTGCGTGTGCGCTGCAGGCTCCACGCGCGCGCCTGCGTTCCAGAATGGCAACTTTGGTTATGACCCGACACGAGGTATGACACGAAGATGAGCCCTTGCCCTGCTGCTCGGCTGCGCTGCGCGCAGTCCGCATTGAACCTGCGACATCTGTATTATGCTTTGCGTCACCTCCATCCAGGTCACTTTGACAACGAAGGCAATCCAGGCATGGCCCTTATCTTGGACCAAATTGGGCTGAACGCACGCAATATGCAGGACATCATCCTCGTTGACTCTGCCCTTTCCGACTACACAGTGGAAGAAGTCTACCCAAATCCAGAGTCGCTGCAGGAGCTCCGTGTAGGCATCCCGCAGTATCCCTACGTAACGGCTTACATCCCGAAGGGTTTGTGTGTACACCTTAATGCAATGTTGGTTTGCTCGCGTTTCATTTTGTGCTGTGGCTGTGAACGTGCACTACAGGTGGAGACAACCCGTTTGGATACGCGGAGTACCCAACGGCCTTTGTCCCGTCCAAGGAGCAAATGGCCAAATACGAGGCCGCCAAAGTAGCTTTGTCGAGCGCCGGGGTGACGCTCGTCGAGGCCGAGTGGCCAACCGAGGAGGGTTCGAGCACCAACGTGTTGGCCGAAGCATTTTTCCTGCAGGAGTTTAATGGGGCGGCGCTCAGCATGAACTTCCACGTCTTCCACACGTACATGGGACAGGTACGCTAGCAACAAAACGGCAGTGCCCCATGCCACATCGCAACGCTCCTCGCTGCTGATACAACCACTTCGCTTTTGTGGGTGGTGTGCAGGTGTCGCAGTGGATGCACGATTACCTCGGGGCCGACATCAGCATTGAAGATGTTATCAAAGACACACACCCCGCTGGTAAGCATTTTGAATGCTGCGCGATGTTGGGTTCCACCCGACTGCTCGCAGAACGGAATTGTGTGGTGGAGTGTCTCATGGTGTGAATCTACTTCGACCTTGCAGGTGCTGGGCACGATCCTGCCGGCTTCATGGGCATTTCGAGCGCTTCATCAGAGGCTGCTCTGCAGTTCATCATGCAAGAGCTGCGCGCCCGTGGCGTTGCAGCGTGGAATCGACTGTTCGACGACAATGGTGAGGGATGACGCCGCTGACCACATATTCGCTAGTGTACATCCTGTTGCGCTGACTGTGACATGTTCGGCGCTCCTGCAACAATTTTTGTAGACCTGGACGCAATCATGGTGCCTGGGTACCTGCACACCGCCACAATGCAGTGCCAAGCAGCCTCAACCTGTGAACATCAAGTGTTGAACTTGGAAACTGGTGAAAAGGAGTCCAAGGCAGAATTCACCTCACTGCAAAACCTGTTCATGCACACGCTGGCTCACAAGCATGTGCCATTCGCGAAAGTCATGGTGCCCACAGGGCTGGATGACCAGGGCCGGTTCGTCTTGTTTGATGTCTGCCAGTTTCTCGGCGCCTCCCGCCATTTTAATGCAACACTGCTGGTTTGGCAACATATATATATGTGTGTGTAGCCCAACCGGACTGCAATTCATGAAACGATCCGGCCCCGAAGGTGCCAAAGACCTGTCGTTTTCTTACGACTCGGCTTTGTTGAAGACAATCGACGTGAAGTTCCTCGTTGACGTCCAAACGCTTGTGGACGCCATGACCGAGCAAGACCCATCTCTCCGTCGAGTGGAGCCGAAGTTCACGAGCTCCATTTGAGAGTGCCGCATTTCACTCAAATGGCGATGTTTTGTTGGCACGATCCATGGAAGAGAAAGAAAAATGTGTTCACAAGGGATAACAAGATAATATTCATGTTGAAAAGAAGTAACAATCACGCTGTTCGTGGGGCTGGTTTGATCGAAGCAACACGTGCTTTCTGCTGTGGCTGCTCTCGTCCTGTTCGCAAGGTCTATTTTGACATGCGGGCCGTCGCTGGTGCACTCTTCCTCGAACGCGCAATAGCGCCTACACAAGCACATTTGTAGCCCGCACAAACAAACGCACACAGAGGTAAGCCCTACATTGTCCTCGCACCGACAATGCAGGCAGCGGATTGACCATACATGCTCGGCATACGGTGGGAGCGCAATGCCCATTGCACACGTGGCCCTGCAAGTCAACGTGGATCGTCATGAAGATGCAAACGAGGTGCAGGCGGATGCGCGAGAGACATCACAACATACTTGTGCGTCAGGGAGTAATACTTCTCGAACACGGCTCGAGCGAGAGGTTGGCTCTGACCCGCTAGTACTACCTTCAGCGCCTGCCGCTTTCAGTCGACGTCTGTCCACAAAACCACAACCGCACGTTGAGCGCGGCGTTGAGCGATGTTGCGACAAGCAGGGACAAACAAACCTCTTTTCTTCCATCGCCGCAGCTGCTTCGGCAGCGGACTTGGCATCCGCGTAAGCTCGGATTTCGTCGCCGCTACTATCGCTGCTATTAGAGGGTGAATCGGCGTCCGTTGTGTTACTAGTGTCGTCATCGGACCAAGCCTCGCTTGACGAAGAACTTGGGTTGCCGGATGGGGCGTTGCCAGATGAATCGCCGCGGCCGCGTGAAATCCAACAGCATTTTCGACAACGCGCGCATGTCAGACCAACGTTGACTTGACGGTTCCACTGTTGACGTATCTGGACGGCAGCGACGTGGCCGTTGGGTGAAGAAGAACGTTGTTCGTGAGGTGCAGCAACGACAAGTGAAGTGTGGCGCACCTGACTTGGAGAGTCGCAGTCGGTTGACTGCTCGAGTCCGGGGCACGCGGCGCACCTGCGGCACGGAACGCGTACAAGAACACAAAACACACACACAACTCCGTGGGTGTGTCGAAAAATCCCCACAAGCGCCGCCCAATGCAAACGTACCCGCACGATTGGCACCTTCTCCGCATCTTGCTCGGAGGCGTTTCGGCGACGGCAGCATCAGTCCGCACGAACGTTCCTTGCGGCTGCTCCGACGTGGGGTGTCTGCGTTTCGCAGGAACCTGGGGGGCTTTGCCATCAGCAGGGGCCGCGGCCCGTGGCTTTGAAGCCTGTGGCTTTGATGCGGCATCGGCCGCGGCAACGTCCGAAAGAAGCTTCGCGTGCAGCTTTGCAAAGTTTCGCTTGGCTTCTGCATGCGTTTCTTTGGGATCAACATGCTGCATGTGATATGGAGTGAAATCAACCCCCAGTTCCTGCAACATGGCGACTTGCTCAACGCTAATTTTCCGAAGCCGCTTTGCGCGTCGTCGCTGGGGCAGTTGTGGCAAGTTTTCGGCCGCTCTCAACTTAGCCGTGATGTTCTTTTGGAGCTGGTTGTAGGCTGTGCGCTGCCCTACTAACCATTGACCGAGGCCAGGGTACTGCGCGGTGTCAAGTGATATGGGAACTCGGCAGTGGTCTGCAAAGATGGCACACAAGGCAATGCAAGTCATGGTAACGTCTGCATGTTCGGCAACATATGCACACGCATACGTAGCGGCACGACCAGCACGCTGTCAACGTACGGTGTTCGGCAACAAACTGCTTTAAAAGTTCGAACTTTTCCTCCCACGTTATCGGAAACGTGGGCGTCCATCGCATTTCCAGAACTTCCAGCCGAGCGATCTGCACCACGCTAAGGCGCTCGTTGCTGTATGGCGCCAAGTGTTGCGCTCTCCGGCGCTCGTTCTGGTATGCGGCTCGCTGTGCAAACACCCACCGCCCCAGGAGCGGGTAGTGCACTGTGTTTAATGTAATCTTCACGTCGGTGTGGCCCTGGCGCAGCGTATAGTCTTGCAACGCCTGAAAGTTTGTTTCCCATTCGCGAGCCTTGTCAGCGGCGACGGTGCACGACAGATCAGAGTGCCACTGTTGTACTGCTGCAATCCTTCGCCGCATTTCGGCAGCAATGTCTGCTTGGGAGGGAGATGGTCGCAGGTACGGCCGGCGATTGTCATGGCGGAGCCACGGGCCACCGCCCGGCGGTTTTGGTGGCGGATTATCGATCCACCTGAAACGTGGTTTGAAGGCTTGTATTGCCGAGGAGTTGCCTGCCGCGTGATGAGGTGCACTCGGGCTCGTCGCCGCGATTGCTTCTGACGCGGGTGTTCCTCCTGAATCCGCGTGAGTGGTCTGGCGTCTCGGTGGCGCACTTGACGACATCGTCGGTGACCAAAAGCCAAGCCAGTGCGTGCGCTCGCCGCCGCGCGGTGCCGGAGACGTCGGCATTGCCTCGCCACGCCGCCGACGCACGCCTATTGAACGCGAACTGAGAGGTTGTGACCGTCGAGAAGCGCTAGTCGGAGATCAATGTGCCCTCGGCCGTCCGCCGGCAGTCGACACCGCATCCGCTCGGTGTGGCGGAGCATTGACTGCGTTCTGAAATGTGAGTCCGCGCTTTCAGACTCTTTTGGCGCGTGACTGTTTTTTGCCTGCGTTTCGAGTTTGTGTTGGCCAGTGTCCTGGGACCATTGAAACGCGCTTTAAACCGCGCAGCGTGAGTGTCGTTGGGTACTACGACGAAGGGTCCACACGACAACGACTGTTGGCGTTCGTTGTACCACATCCGTGTTTGGTGCTCTGCCGTGCGCCGTCGGCCTCGAATCTGCGGCTGACCACACGCAACTTTCTGGCACGCGGACCGCGTCGCGCAGTGGTTCCCGACCGAGGCATAGTTTTACTCTGCGTGTTCGTGTGTCACGCCGCGCGTTGTTCTGCGACGAGGGCGTCGGACGTGCTTGCCTGTCTGGAACCAGACGCAGCCGACGTGTAGTGGCGCGCACGGTTAAACACGCACGTGCGGAGTGCAACCAGGTAGTTCGCGCTGTCGCTCTAGTGGACCTTTGCCCTCCATGCCGTCGCCGTTGTTTATTGCACGGAGGAAGCGGTGTGCGGGTGCGCGTGCGCACGTGCGTCGTGCATGATGCACTTCTTCAGCGTCTTCTCACAGCAGGCCAACACCCTAGACCACTTCGGACCCTGGACTCGGGCTCGAGCAAGCAACAGCGCGGCAGCGCAGACCCATGTCGTCGAGAGTGGGCGCAACCCTGCGCTGGCGCCCGGCACGCCATTGACGCTTCATACCAATAGCAGCGTCGCGGCGTCGCGTCGTCGCGGGTGCGAGAGCAACAACAGCTGCGCCGTCAACGACAACGACGACGACAACGACGACGACGACAAGGTGGGTAGGTAGGTAGGTAGGTATGGTTCCGCGTCGTCGTCCATACGTCGTGTGTGCGCGAACGAACGAACGAACGAACGAACGAACGAACGAACGAACAAACGAACGAATGACGACGACGACGACGACGACGATGACGACGACGAACGGTGACGACGACGACGACTATAAACAAAACGCACGAACGACGACGACGAACGGTGACGAAGAACGACAAACAAACCTGACGAACGAAGGCGACTCGAGAGTTGGTTTGGGTTTAGTGGTGGTGGCAAAGTCGTCGACGATGACGAGGACGAGGACGAGGACGAGGACGAGGACGATGATGAATCGCTGTCGTCACGATGTCGGTGTGGTTTGGGTGGCGGTGGTGGAGACAACTACGGCGACGAAGACCACGACCACAAACACGAGAGATGGCTAACCGTGCTGGTAGACTGCAGTTTGCTGGTGGCTGGCGGCGCGGCGCGACTGCCTTGTTCAAGTAGCTTTTCCTTTCCCCTTATAAAAAATATTGTTCGCAAGCAACTGCTTCTGGTTCTTGGAACTCACGAAGCAGCGGGCAGGTGGGATCACTGGCAGGCCGTGTGCTGCCGTCGTGCGTTGACGGTGGTATCTCGCACCCCGCACAATGTCGAAACGCCGACAAAACTTCGCCGCCCACAAGGGCAACATCTGCTGTGCCGCGTGGGGGAAACGCTACGGTGGACTCTTCGCCACCGGTGGCGAGGATCATGTGGTCAACGTTTGGCGCGTGGGCAACGCACACAAGATAAAGTCTTTGGACTCGCTGTTCAATAGCGCCGTCACCGCGGTTGTCTTCAATGCCAACGAGACGAAGCTGGCCGCAGGAACCGAGGGCGGGACCATCCGGGTGTACGATTTCGAAAACGACAAAGTGGCCCGTACCCTCAACGGACACCTTACCGAGTGCACGTCGCTCCATTTCCACCCGTACGCGTCCAACTACGTGGTTTCCACTTCAAAGGACAACAACTTGAAGGTGTGGGACCTTCGCGGCAAGAAGTGCTTGAACACCTTCCGCGGACACTCCGACGCGGTGTTGTGCTCGCAGTTTTCGCCAGACGGCCGCCTCGTCGCCACAGGTGCCGCCGATGGCACTGTCAAGCTGTGGGATCTCACCTCGGGCAAGCAGATGGCAAGCTTCGACTCTTCCAAGTCCGGCGGAGGGGTCGGTCATCGCGGAGCCGTCACCGACCTTTGCTTCCACCCTTTCGAGTTCGTGCTCGCTTCAGCTTCGGGTGCTGACCGAAGCGCAAAGCTGTGGGACATCGATAACTTTTCGCTCATAGACACCACAAACGGTATTACAACATCGTCATTTGGCTTTCCGAAAGTCCTGTTCAATAACAAGGGCAGCGAAGACGACTCAGATGCCAACGGCCGCGAGGACAATGAGATGCTCTGTTTCGGCGGCGCCGGTCTTCGTTCATATTGCTGGGAAAAGGGTGCACGAGGTGGAGCGTCGCAAGTCAAATGTGATTGGGACAGTGGTGCGTCGTTGCGTGTGACCGTGAGACCGAGCCTCGTGAAGGCGTGGCTTGCGTCATCATGTTGTCAAGGCTGCACCTGCGTCGGTTTGATACGTTCCCTTTTTGTGTGTGTGTCACGCACTTTTTGCAATTTGCAGGCTCCGGCACTCGCATTGCTGATGTCATGCCACACCCGAAAAAGGAAGGCATATATCAGGCGTGCCTGATCAACAAGACACACGTCTCAATTTGGCGTATCGACACAGCCGCGGCAGAGCTGCTAGGCCCCAACAACAACGATAGCTCGGATTCTGAGGAGGGAGCAAGTCGCCCTTCGACGTCGTCGTCGGCACGCCGATCGTCTGCTTCGAGGCATCATAGTGACTCCGACAAGTGCGTAGATGTGTTTCTGTCAACTTTTTGCAACCTGCTCAGCCGAACAATCTTGTTTCTTTGTTTCTTCAAGGACAATCGGTCGGCAAGTCGATGCGACAGTTCGTGCTACGTCGGCGTCCGAGAAGCGGGATGGCGCTCGCAGCGACTCTAAACTGGGAGATAGCAGCGACGATGATGATGATGAATTTGATGAATCTAAAGCAGCCACACCACGCCGGGTTAGTTATATCCAAGTATGGCTTCGCGACGCCACACGGAGGTGTGCCCACACTCTCCATTCTGACATGACTGCTGTTATCAGGTGGCCACAGATCAAAGGGAGCGCAGGCCAATCTCCGCTGTGAGACCAAGGACCTCAGATCGGACTGCCACCCGACGGTTCGTGAGCTTGTGGGGTTATGTCTTGGTTCGCTTACATAGCGGTTGATGAAATTACAATGATTGTTGCAGACCACTCTCGGTTCAAAAAGGGCGAGCAACATCGCCTGTGAGGCGCGGGAGCAGCAGAGGCGGCACCGGCACTGCTTTTATCCCTGCCCATAGAAGTGCCCCCGTCGGTTTGAACTATGCCTCCTTTTTGTCCGCCAACTTGAGCGCATACAATCACTCCGAGGCAGCCCACAAAAGAGCGGTATCGAAGGTGCGATGCGCTTGCGGTCACCATCCGATGCGCAGACCCGGTTTCAATGCATTGTTGTTGACCACTTAGATACTCACCAACTACGAGCAACACCTCAGCGCTTTCGAAGATCGATTGGACGTGGCCGCCAAGACGGCTGCCATCTGGAAGGCCGCTGGTGGGTCCATCAGCAAAGTGCTGGCCTATTTTTCGCGTTCCAATGGCGGCCCAGCTGGCTAGTCTGCGATTGTCCTCGCGCCAGCAGAAGTTGATGTGTTTGTTGCCATCATGAGAAGAGTACGACTACGCTCATCTGGCATGGTACGGCTGTGCTCTCAGTTGTGGTGTGATCAGTTGCACGACGCACATGTGATTCGTGCTACGTGCACTCGCAGGCATTGAAAGATCTCACCACTCTGGTACCGCTGTTGACGGACATTGTAAGAAATACAGACCGCAACGACGGCTTTCAGTTGACGGTGCGTCCGCAATCTGTGCTGCTGTGAGCATTGCCACGTCGAAGAGAAGACACACGAGGTTCAAATATTCGATTTTTGTGTGGACGACAGGCTGTGTTGATGCTAACGCAACTGGTGGATATGTTTGCGGGAGTGATAAAACAAACAATTCGAGGCGGGCGCACGCCAGCGGCGCGCCGAGACGTCGTATTCGCGGAACGACTTGACAAGGTTCGGCTTCTTCTGACTTCGCCGTTGTGTCGAGCACTCGTCTATCGTCCCGCCTCATCCTGGACTTGCTACATGACCAGGTATCAGACGTTGTCGATAAACTCGAGTCGCTTAATGGCGTCGTGCAGAAAGTGGGTTCTGCGAAAGGCCTTGTCGGCTTTCACGCTCGCTACTTGACCAAGCAGCTCGCTCCTATTCTCTCCAGCACATAACTGCGTGATCACCTGCGCGCGTGCACGTCGACGCGCCAAGTGCGCCCTCTTCGATACTCCGATACCGTATGCCATACGTTCAAACTTGTGTGCCCCCAATGTAATCTTACGTGACACAATCGGCAAGCATAGGGAGTCTGCAGCCTGCACAGCCGTAACGTGCTGTGGACGACCGTTTAAAACACACAATGCGCCGTCCTTGAGCATCGAATTTGCCACACACCTGGTTCGTCATAACATTGTTGTTTCAGCAGCAGCAGTATGTCCCCTCTTTCTCGCCGCGCACGATCCACCACAGCGCCACACAAAGGATGCAAAACATTAAAGCGCCAAGGCCAATTGCAACTTTGGCCTCGACAGACAGAGGTGTTGGCAGCGGTTCGGCACAATTCTCGATATAAGTGGCGACGTCTCCAGCGATCGCGCCGTCGACGAACACGGGATTCTGTAGGCACAACCAAACAGTGTTAACAGTGAAGCACAGTGTCGAAGCAGTGCGGCCCGCATGTTGACAGCACTCACGTCATACGCTTCTTCAAGCTTGCACCAGCACTTCGTAGTTCTTTCAATGTAGACGTACAAGGGCGTTCCGTAGGCGCTGCACTTGTACACACAGTCGTCGGCAGAGAGGATGGACTCGAGATGTGTCCCATCGTACGAAGCAAACGGATCTTCCGCGAGACACCCGCAGTCTCCGCCGAGGTAGTTCGTGTCAGGTTCAATGCCGTCGCAGTAAACGATTTGTACTCCTTCTGCGGTGATGATGTTGCCATCCTCGTCGTACAGCTGTCCCTCGCAGCGGCCGGTCTCGGCGTTGAACACGGTATCAGGGACCTCTTCGCCACAGATGTCACAGCGACAATCAGCAACGCCGTCACCGTCGTAGTCTCCGTCGTTGCAACTTTCTGCGCCGCACATATCTCCGACGCAAGTCCAATTGCAAGCGCCGCACATGTATTGCGCCAGGCCTTCGTCTGAGTAAATGTAAGGGTTTTCTATCTTCTCCCAACATTCGGCACTGGTGTGCGCTACGAACGTTGCCAACAACAAGAGAATGCTCTCCAGGCGCGGGCTGAGGACACCGCTCCGCCGCAAGAAGCGATCCATCGTGGGTGGCGGACTGGGCCCACAATGTTGCTCACGGCACCATGTTGAGTTCCCTCATGGCAGTTGCAACACACGGTTGTTGCGTGCGATTGTCTGGACCTCGCTAGGTCGACGCTGTTCGTAAACAGTGAAGCAAAGTACACTGTGCAATAGTCGAAACAAAAAGTTTGCTCGATATTAGCGTGGCTCGTCTAATTGTATACAATCAGTCGTTGTCGAAGCACGCAGCCATGCGTGTCGACAAGTTCAATTGTGGTATAACGAAGAAAGTTGATAGTTCAAGCACGGCAACGTGACATGTCCGTTTGCACAGAGAAGGCGCCACATCAGATGCGCACCGCGCCGTACCGCAACAGCATGATTCGTCGCACTGAACATCTTGCTACCTCTTTGCAGCGCGCCACAACTGCCAAGCAGTGGAAACAAACATAACTGAAGCACCCTAAGATAAACGCGGTGGGCTATGATACGAGCTGCCATCAATACCACGGACAGTACTTCAACAACAACGGACAACGGACAACGGACAACGGACAACGGACAACGGACAACGGACAACGAATAACGAACGAACAAACGCACAAACGCCAAACAAAGCATGTTTTTAGCCGACTAGACTCTTCCAGGTAACGAACGAACGACTCGAGAGAACCGACCCGTAGACTGGAGCCACTGTGTCGAATCAGACGGCAGACGACGGAGCATTCAACAGAGTGAGTGAAGCGTGGGCAGAAAGAAGAAGGGCAGTGGGCAGCGGGCACTCGAGCATGGAATACTATTACCCATTTACACATTTACACATTAGCCATTAGCCGTTTGCATAGCCTGTTTTCTGTTTTCAGTGGTGTGGCAGTTTTCAGAATCTTAGAATCTTCGAATTTTCCGCTAAAAGTGCTAACAGTAGGTCTCATTATGGCTATTGAGGATGAACTGAGATTGTACGACAACACCAATGGATGTTGGTGACAATGGTTATAGGTGAGTGTACCTTTTGTAGGTTGCAGTGAGCACCACGTCAACTCGCCGTCACAACCTGTTCGGTCGACCAAATGAAAAGCTGTGCATAAAAATGATACTTGAGCCACTTTTGGGGTGCTTTTCAAGCCTCCGCCCACGTCAGCAGTGGAGCAATTGCGCGGTTGTTTGCGACGCCGGTGACAGTGCGCCACTGCCACTGCAGACGCATCGTCCGTTGGTGTGGTGGTGGCGCAGTTTGGAGTTCTCAAATCGCCGAGGGGTCCATCCGCTGTCCCAAGGGAACTTTGTAACGCATTTGATAGTGCCATGAGTGTCGACAGCGAGCAACAAAGCAGCAGTGTAGACGCTTTTGGTGTCATACTCTGCAATGAACGCAGTGGGGATTAGTCGAGCACAAGTCGAATGCACACACTTGAGCAAAGAACATACACGCCCGCTCATCAAGAGCTCGGTTCAAAGCAATTCTCGGTTCAAAGGCAATTGTCCCTGCTGTGATTGCTCACTTGCTCGTGGCCAAAGTACGTTGCCCTGGTGTGTGTTGTCAGTAAAGGGCAGTGGCATCGTAGCTTGCACTTCACATTACCTGTAACTAGATACTATGCCGCAACATGTCGCACAAGTGTGAGAGCTGCATTGCAGATCGTTCACGCTTCTCGGATGTCGCCCGCGAATTCACATACAAACACCGTGAAGAGCAAAGCTTTTTGGTCACAAAGTACCCGAATGGAGGCTAACAGCGGGCCCAGTGGGCATACGACGTTGGTCTAACCTAGTTTGGTTGTCGAATGAAAGTCTCAGCATGGTATTTCGCCTTCACGTCACAAATCGTCGAGCATCGGGCTGTGTGCTCTCGCAGCCTCCCTTTCAGTCAAGAGCTGCTTTACATCAAACTTGCAGGTGATTGTCTGGCTGTACGGTAACCAAATTACAGGTTTTTTGCCACTGCGATGTGCTAACCT
>ENA-OWNT01004036-OWNT01004036.1-seawater-metagenome-genome-assembly--contig:-NODE-4036-length-13239-cov-3.878134_pt1 | contig 13239 bp, 16 predicted proteins | sample MGYA00238136_ERZ651165 | MGnify/ENA primary metagenome ERZ651165 (study PRJEB26861, sample SAMN08777766) | seawater metagenome | isolation source: coastal seawater | place: USA: Florida | collected... | reverse complement strand
GTGGGTGAGTGAGAGAGTGACAACGACCGAACAACGACGGAACGACCGAACGGCGGTTTCGCTCGAGCAGCAGCACTCCGCCCGGCACACATTATCCACATAACACCGTTTATGGAAACATACCTCTTCACAGTTATCACACATATTTAATATTATCCTCATCCAGGACTAAACGTATTTAGCGACATTTGAAGTGATTTTGAGAATAGTCCTAGCACAGGATAACTAACTCCACTAGCAGTTAGTGAGTGTGTGGGCGGAGGCGGTATCTATAAACAGGACTTTGTGATGTTTCTTTCCAGTTTCGGCAAGTTCAATGTATGGTCGACGGTCTCGGCTGTACTGAAGGTGGGCGCGAGTGCAGCACTGCAGTGCAGTGGACGGACTCTTCGCGCCCTCCAGCGGTAAGAAAAGAACGAACTTAGTGACTGCATTCGGACATTCCTGCTTAAGGATAACACAGCTTCAATGCATAAAAGGGAACAAAGTAATCCTTTTTCAGTGTTTTATGTTTTATTTTGTATGGCGTATCCGCCCAACCAACCCCAACCAACGCTGCAAATTGCGAGCGACGTTCCGAGATTCCGAGAGCAGGGTGTGTAGAATGGGAGTAGTGTTGAAAGAGGATAACTGTGATGAAAGTGATGGGTGTATATGGAATATACCCGGAAACGGGAATACACTGTGTTCACCCGCTGGCAGTCTCCACCCGCCTCACAAATAAAAAATCGGTTTCCTGCTTCTTGCTGTTTGCTTTTTGCTTTTTGCTTTTTTCTTTTTGCTTTTTGCTTTTTGCTTTTTGGGTGTTTCGGTTTTTCGGTTTTTCGGTTTTATTTCACCATAGTCACGCAGAGCTTGTTGTGGAAGAGAACCCAATTTGAGCAATGGGCGTGGAAGTGCGTTGATGATGTGAAAAAACGCTGTCGCCGTGCGCCGTGCAGTCGGCGACTGTTTTGCTGTTTTGCTGTTTTGCTGTTTTGAGGTTTTGAGGTTTTGAGGTTTTGAGGTTTTGACGACTTTTCGACTTTTGCACTTTGGCTGCCGGGATGTCGGTGATTGGAGTGACTTACCGTGGATGAATGAGCCTGTGGTGAATGAAGAAGGACTTGGAAGTTGAAAGTTGACGCAAATGCAACGCTGATGCGAATGCAGATGCACATGCAAATGTACCCGCAAATGGCAGATGCAGCTTCATTCACATCTGACGAAGAGAAGAATTGCGACACAGATGTCGAGATGTCGGGATGCATAGCTACAGAGATGCAGAGCTACAGCGATGCAGAGCCACAGAGATGCGGAGCCACAGAGATGCGGAGCTACAGAGATGCGGAGCTACAGAGATGCGGAGCTACAGAGATGCGGAGCTACAGCGATGCAGAGCTACAGAGATGCGGAGCTAGAGAGATGCGGAGCTACAGATATGCAGAGCTACAGCGATGCAGATTCAATGCATTTGAAAACGTGGTGGAGCACAAATGCAGACCGAGGTGTGGTGGCAATTAGTGGTTGTGATGGTAGTTTTGCAAGATTTCGACGCACCACTCAACATCAACAGCAGCATTCGTAATTGCGGCAGCATCACTGATTGCGGCAAAGTGCTTGCAAATTGCCGATTGATATTGACATTAACACGGCAAAGTGTGAGGTCTACTCCGCGACACCTTGCTTCATATCCTTGCGAAGCTGCTCGAGAGCCCAAGGAGGAAGGGTCGACGGAGTTGGGGCGAGGACCGAAGACTTTGTAGCTGCCTCTTTACTGCGTTCTGCAGATGTTGCAGCCCCACCCTTCCCTGTCTTAACAGTTGAGTTCTTCGTTTTCTTTTTCTTCTTCTTCCTTTTTTTATTTGATTTTTGGAGCTTGGCTTGCGATCCCTCCAACTCTTTCACCGGCGCAGAACTAGCCATCACATAACACGACTCAGTGACCACTCATCCAATGAACTGAGAGCAATTCACACCAACTCACTTGATTTGCCCAGAAGACTTCGTGAATTCAACGCAAATTTCTACAAATTGGGATAGCAGGTGACGTACATGCACAGAGAAGTTGTGCCATGGACAAGCAGATATTCGCACCGGAATCAAGGGAGTTGCCGAGATACTCCCGGCTTTGTTCTGCGACTGCCAAAAAGAATTCCGAATGGGCGGAATTCGTCGAAACAGGGAGGGAATGATGCACTGCAGGCCAGTACTGCAGCGTGGGTAATCTGCGAAGACGAACGCCGGGCATCTCATTTGCGATAGCGTCGATCGAGAGGAACAACGGCATCGGCCATTGGGATCGTGCGTCCGAATCGCGCTGGCGCTGAACCTCCTCCGCACATGCTTGAAATGCACGCAAAAGTTGTTGACACTTGGGACAAACAGATGCAGGCCCGTGCCATAAGAGCACAAAAGAGACGTCTGCGCTCTGTGCCGCTGCAAATTTTGTCCCTGTCAGCAGCAAACGACGAAACCGCCACGATGAAACTTCATGCACACGCCTCCTCTCTGTCAAAAGAGTTTGCACGGACTCAGGTGGTGCCAAGTGCGCATTGGTCATGGCAACATTGTGTCCTTCCGCGGACCGAAAGTACGCAGGGAGTTCGTTCGCCTGCAGCTGATGCCAGGTGTCCAGAAGGGCTTGAACTGCACGATTTTGATCGGTCCTATTCACCGCGAAAGCCGAGCCATTCACAACATACTTCGCACCAACGCCTCCATGACCTTTCGGGTCGTAAAAGAAGATATCTGCTTGCTCATCGTCGCTTGCAGCCACACTTGGGACCGACAAGCCGAAAAAATGGAGAAAACGGCTATTTGCAGGGACTTTTTCTATCAATCCCACGCCAACGGACGAACCCACTTCTGTGGCGACAGTCTTCAGAAACTCGAACAAAGCAGCAACTTGTTGCTGATACCTGGCGGTCGCCATTTCCTAACAGCAAACACACGAAAAGTTGATGAGAAAAATACAGAACCATTGATTCCCTCACGATGTTGAAATCTCACCGTCCATGTTGCCGCACTGCTGCCTGGAATGAAAAGAAGCAGCGTGTAGTTGAAGCGCTTCACGAACAGCGGCGCCTATGGAATAAAGTCAACGACTGCATCATCATGAGCTGCATCAACGGGAGGTCCATTGCACGACAACGGCAAGGCGTACCGACTCCAAATCAAGGACTTTCACCGCCGAAACAGTTTGAAGGTGGCGACTAACAGAGTTGCGGATTTCAGCGACGGAGGGTGGCGTGATAACATCCCACACGCCATCTTCTTCTTCATCCCAATCGTCAGGGGGCTCCTCCGTCGACCTACTCGCCAGTGGAATGACTGCAGCTGACTTCGATTCAAAACTGTTGCTGATCAGCAGATAAGGGGGCGACGGTAGCCAATTCTCAGGGCCTGGTTGACGAATACACGGGCGGGAGGGTGTTAGACGACGCCATGTGGTTCGCATTCGTAGTTCGTTGAGACACTAGCCACAGTTTCCGTACCAAGACCCTTCGAGCCAGGCAATCCGCGCATGACTGCTTCGGCAATCGCGCCCGCATTCTCGCTCTCTATCACAAACAAGTTGGCTGGAACACTGTCCACTGCGTCAGTCGCAGCAGCAAATAACTCCTTCGCATGCCAGTCGTCGTCGTCATCACCGTCACCGTCATCGCCCGTATTGAACACGCCAATAACCAGCGCGTCTGTGACGTCGGTTGCCGCGGCTGAGCCAACCTTCGCCGACGCAAATGAATGGGCAGATTCAGCATCACGCGCCACGCGTAGCCACGCAAGGCGCTGCTGCAAAAACTGCCGCTGAGCGATCTCCGAACCAGGTCGTGTCTGAATGCCACGTGCATGTGCTGCCAAAAAGTCGATGAGTGCAGGTAATCTAAGACTGTCGTCACTTGTAACATTGTATCGGATCACAGTTCGGGTTGCAGTGGGCGACGACACCCAGAGATCAAGTGTCGGAAAACCACTGGGAACTGCGACGTCGGAGTTGGCAACATCGTTGACGCTGACATCAAAGCTCGCCAGTTGCACACCTTCCCATGCCGAGACCCTCTCTGCAAGACGTGAGAAAGTGTTTGCAAATTTCTCACAGTGGCCACACCACGGTGCATACCACAGCAGGAAAACAACAGGCGACGCTGTTTCTTCGCTCAAAATAGATTCTTGAAAAGTAGAGCCGACAACCTGCGTCACTTGGTCCGAAAACAACGTTGATGGGAGGTGCTTTGAAGGATCAGCTTGAGATCGGAAGAACTCCGGAACATTTCCGTTGGCCACATCATCAACGAATTTACTCAGCGTGCCGTTGTGAAATCTTTGCACATGCTGGATCCGGAACTTCTTGTCGAGCTGCGTTGGTGGCTGGTCTTCGTCACCCGTGGAACGCAAACTTAGAAGGATAGCAGTGACAGCCGCCGTGTTCACTGACGACGTGTCGCCTAGCATTTGCTGAACGACAGTTGAATCCGAGTAGTCAACATAAACTGGAATTACAAACCCGCTGCCTATCCAGCCAGCAGCAGATAACACAGACTGTTTGTGACTAATTGTGAAACGGAAAACGCAGCTGACGCACACATTCCGAAGCGACATTCCACGACACAAACCAGTGGTGTGGTGCAGGGCTCGACACCTTGGCGCCAACATCTCAAGCCGCTTGCTCTGTTGCACCTTGGCAAACCTGTTTAGTTCCTCAAAAGCAGACAAAGAGTCCTCCGATTGCTCCGCTTGCCCACTTCCGAAGAAAACAAGTAACATTTGCTCCGAAGGATACGGCGCGTCAGCGTGGTGCGGGCACGCACCGTCCCGGTAATGGTGAAAGAACAACGGATACTGGGTACTCAGTGCCGACATCATAACGACCCTAGGCAAAGAGTGTGATGCAAAAGCAGATAGCAGGTGTCGAGTCTGTGACGAAGGAAGCATACCACTGTCAACAGACGTGCTTCAACCAGAGGCGGGCAGTTGGAAGAAGAAAGTGAGTTTTTCACGTGACAAACTTACTTCACGGGCTGTGGGGAGAGCATTGTGGGCGGTGGTCTTCATCGACATCATATCACCGAGGTGCACGAAAACAGTCTCTTCCACACCAGCGCGAATAATTTCAAGGTCACTTGGGGTGGCATGCGTCGCTTCCTTAGAGCTGAGGATCCTTGCCAACACGTCATTGTCCACCGTGTGCAATAAGGAATGCTCTTCAATGATCGCGGAAGGAAAAATGGACGTCGTGTGCTCCAGAAGGAAAAAGCTATCGCTTTCAGCCACGATGCGGTAGCGATGTTCATGTACTGTGGTCGCATCAGCGCCAATTTCAACAGCTTTCGTGGTTTCATTGGGGCTCGAAGCGCTATCGAATTGAACGTAGGTCGCGAGCGGCCCTGGCGCAAATAGGGCACACAATACGTCCTCTGAAGACAAGCAGGCTTCTTCAAAAATACGTTGGCTCGCCCCGCCGTCAAACCAACCAATTGCTACTGGTAATGGAAGCAGTGCGAAAGCGTGTGCTTGGCTGACTGATGCCACATCAAGCAGGGAACGGGCGTACAGATGCTTGTGCAACCATTTTGTCAACGCCACTGCAGTCCGATTGCCTTCAAAAACAAGCTGCCGCTGCGATGTGCCACTTCGGTCGTCGTTGTGTGGTTGCAGAAGGTGCAACACAGGGACGCTGGTGACACCTGACGCTTGAAAAATGTCCCGATTTCCGTTTTCTGCCACCCTCAAAAATGTCACATTCGCGGCGGCAAACACAGCGGCAGCAGTGTCCATAGCGGCGGCGAGTGCCTGGCTGTGAGGGCACCATGCTGCGTAGTACAACACCACTGCACTGGTAGAGTTGTCGGTGAGACGGTCGAACGTCTGTGACGACGACACATCGAACACATTGTGTTGGTGAGCGGTTGCTAACAACAATGTGAACGCCAAAGCAACCGTCTTGAGCACACACACAACCTTGTGTTGCTGTGGCATGGGCACTTTGATCCCACCTACAGCCGGGCGCCCCACATGGCGAACGACGCGGTCAGATTTGGTACACCCTCCGTGCAAAGATCTGCGACAAACTTGGTCATATAATGTCCACGTCGTCGCCCAGCAAAGGTGGTGTCACATCGAACTATGACTGTGCAAACTGCACAGAACGGAGTACACAATTCAAATTCAAAATATGTTCGACTCCAGTAATTCTCATTTTCAAAGTGTGCGACACAGACGGTTTGCCGTCGCTTTCACAGACCACAATTGCAACGCCTCAACCCGAAGCAAAATCCCACACCTTGCCATCAACGCGCTTGCCTCCGCTGCGTCCGTCCATGCAACAATGAGGAAGCCACTGTCATTCTTGGTTGGGTAGACTTCGCGACGTTCAAAAAGAAACGTCGACAACGAACGACGAACCAACGAACAAACGAACAACGAACGACGAACGACGAACGACGAACGAACGACGGCATTCTATTACAGGCTGTGGCACATATCAGGTTCTCGCGGCCAACACAGAGTGAGAGTGAGTCAGTCCATCCATCGTCCTTGATGTCACCGATGTTTGAATCCGCTGCTTTCAGGTCAGTCACGACACCAATGGTGATAAGAAGATTACAGTACTGTACTGTATGTCTAAGTGTGGTACGTCGAAAAAAAATCATCATCGGTCGGCGAACGTCGAACGGTGAACGGCGAACGGCGAACGGCGAACGGCGAACGGCGAACGGCGAACGGCGAATCCAAACGAAACGAATCCAACAACGACGACAACGAATCCAACAACGACGACGACGACGACGACGACGACGACGACGACGACGACGTTCCATAAATCCATAAATCCATTGTTGTTGCATCGTTCAATCGTTCAATCGTTCCATAGTTCAATCGTTCCATCGTTCCATTGTTGCATAGTTGCATTGTTGCATAGTTGCATTGTTGCATACCATAGTTGCATCGTTCCATAGTTCAATCGTTCCGTCGTTCCATAGTTCCATAGTTCCTTCGTTCCATTGTTCCATAGTTCAATCGTTCCATAGTTGCATCGTTCCATAGTTGCATCGTTCCATCGTTCGTTTGCAGTGGCGGAGTCACGGCATAATGACGGTGTGGCCTTGTGGTTTCGTGGTTTTGCGGTTTCGCGGTTTCGTGGTGTCTTGTGTCGTGGCCTCGCGGTTGCATGAGGTCGTGTGAAGCACTGGCGTCTGTGCATGACGAGCGCAAACATGTTGGCAACGTCGTCGTGCTAATAGTCGGGCAGCCGCAGCCGTCAGCGTAGCGGCACAAAAACTTGAGATTGTGAAAACTGGAAAACTTACAATTGTTTTGCGTGCACGAAAATGAGTCCAATGCGGCCATACCCTCCAAACACTCGCGCGTAATCCGAAGATTTTTTTCTTCTTCTAGTTTCGTCATGGTGATGGGGAAGGCTGTCCGTGCGGCGCTTGCGATGTCGCTGCTGTCAGACATGGTCCTCCGCCACGGCTACGCATCGTTCGCTGAGGATTCACTTCAATGGTCGTACTCAAACCCGACCGAGTTTTGCCTCAATGTCCCAGCGACAGTGTGTTTTCGCAGCGCGAACAATACGAAAGAGCACGTGCTTACAGCCGGCCCGCTGGTGCCGGGCTTACTCGCTGCGTGGTCTTTCGATGACATCATTGCAACGGACACGTCCGGAAACGGGGCACACATCCCTCACAGCATAGCAGCTGGTCCAGCACGATGGGGGACTGGGCAAAGTGCATATTTTGGGGCTCGCACGCATGCAACCGTCCCAAGCACACCCGCGCTGGAGGAACCGCACTTCACTCTCAGTTTTTGGCTGTACCTGGTGGAGGATGCCGCGCAGTCGGGTGAGAGCGGAGCGGAGAGCGAAGGTCTGCTGCCATCCGAGCAAGCACAGCAATGGCGAACTATTCTTCGCAAGGGCAATCTGAAGACGGTTGCGCCAGGTTTGTTCCTGTGGCCGCAAAGTCGTCGTTTGCATGTCAAATACGAGCTTCGTAGTGGGGATAGGGCAACACTCGACTCCAAGGCCGACCTGCCAGCCCGCCGCTGGCACCATATTGCGTTGGTAGTCGATAGCAAACTGGTGCAACTGTACGTCAACGGAGTCCTTGACGCAGAGCGCGTCAACAGTGACAGCGTTGTGGCTAACACAGAGCCGTTGTACCTGGGCGGTGATCCTTGGGCTGGCCAGCCAGGAGGCGGGGATGTGCACGTCTGCTTAGTCGACGACTTCAAGGTGTGGAAAAGCAGCGACGTCACTAAATCTGTGATATTAGCCGAAGCAGCAGGTGCACTTGGGGGCATTGCAACGTCGGAGTACCGAATAGGATGCATTGATTGCACGATCGACGCCGCCACCGCTGCGTGCGCACGGCACGAGCAGCCAAGTTATCGTGCCTGCAGCTTGGAAGAGTATCGCTCTGGCGGATTTCATGCGATGAAGGCGCAAGGTTGGGGCTGGTCCAAGGACGCTTCCGAGCAAGTGTGGACATCGCAGGCATTGCTGGATCACCAAGTCGCCAAGACGGTGCACGATGAACAGCTGCAGCAATTCGCGACGACTAGTCACCTCGTGGAGGTGGCCGTCAACAGTACGTCGTCAACCAGCCAGCACGCAGAATTGGCACGCGCTGCCGCGGCCTTGAAGCAGCAGTCAAGTGCACGCAAGACGCTCTTGTGCTGCGTGAACGATTTTCTTTAGATAGTATCGCCACAGAACACAACGCACCATAGCGATGCTGCCTCATCACGTGTACGAGCTCCGGCGTCAATGCCGATAACTAACATTACTTTTGTCTCAAATAAAAACGGCACTGTCTGAAGTACCAACCATTCTACTAATCTTGCGATGCGCAACGTCTATTACGATGTAGTTGGATTTGTCATTGCCGCGGCGGGTCGCTTCTTCGGACCGTCGACTGCATGGCTATTACCCTACGAAGTGCGAACACAAGCTTCAATATTAGGCTGCGCCGACAATTATCGAACTAGAGAGTTTGTGTCGTACCTCTGCAACAATGAGAGAGGTGCTACACTGTGGGCAGTTAGGGACGCTATTGTCACAGAAAATGCACAAGCAGACCGAGCAAACGAAGGCGATGTCTTGAACTTTGCGATGGCAGAAGCATGGCAGCTTAAAATCCACAGACTGTTCAGCCATTTCAAGCACCTAGCAAAGCCATTGGACGCCACCCGACACAAGCAAAGGAGTAAGTCCACGCTTCAACGCGGTACGATGGACACAGCATGCTTGTCAATCCAAGCATTTTCGCTCAACTCACCAAGTCTCGCCTCTCAGTATGTGCGAAGAAAATCGTGAACAGCCACTGAAGAAAGGCGTTGTGGCGCGATGAATCTAGCTCAAAATACAGACCACGCGTGATTGACGCCGCCTGCGTCAATGTCTCTAACTTGTTGTCTCCTGTTTTGTCGTATTGCAGCGCACATGCATCGATCGGTATGTGCAACTTTTCAGCGCAGAAGATACAATTCATCATGGCCAAGTACTCCTTCGCATGATATCTCGAATTGCGATGCACCAGAAGCATGCGAGCGGAACTCCGTACGCCGATTTCTTTTTGCCCGTTGAGGAACTTGTTGGCGATGCTGAGACCAGTGGAGATCGCCGCTGTGATTGTGCCCACTGTTTGGCCGGCCTGTGCGGGTGGGAAATGTTGAGGATAAAGTGCCATCTGGGTGTTGATTTCCTTCAAGCGAACAGGCCAAGACAACGACTCCCACGGCACGTATGGTGGGGGCTTCTCTGCAGTGGCTCCGGACGCTTCTTTGGCTGCACGCTCACGCTGTTCAAATTGAGTGGGAGGGTAGACTACTTGGACATTCTCGGTTCCGTAAAGAATCAGTGAAACAAAGTGCCGCCGATTCTTGCTCAGGTAAGTGTTGATGAACACTTTGAGACGAGTCCAGATGGCAAGCGGGTCTTCGCCGGGGCCCGAGCGTGCATCGAACAACAGGACACAAATGTGAGACTTGACCACATGGGCCGGCGCATGGTCGTGCGAGCTCATGTGTGATGGTCAAGACAACCAAGTCTTTGATTTCTTGGGCCGTGTGCCTCAGCACTTGATCTCACCTCGCACCCGGCGTTGCGCCTGGGACACAAGGAAATTGCCAGACTTTTAGGTGGAAATGGCTCCGCTTGATGCTGCCAATTTGTGAAAAGAACGCAGTGACACTTTGAGTAACAAGCAAAGTAAAAGCACACACTTGCCGAAGAACAAGTGATGGGGGCTGTCACATCGCACACAGTAGGTCGTAGTTTGAAGCGCTCCTGCACCCGGTCAGCATTGGACGTGGCCAAGCTCTCCCATGTTCAATTTTTTTCATCATCGGCAAGTCTCGCTTGATGCATGCAAGCCGTCACAAGTCCACAGACGTTGTGACCTACATACAAACACCGCCAAGCATAAACAGAAACGCAGACACTAGGCGGACCTGCACGGACCTTTCCTCCACGCGCTCCATGTCCAACACTGCCACACTACAACACACACGCACACAAATGCATTCCTCCGTTCATCAACCAAACATCAACGCAATTCGTCGTTCGTCGTTCGTCGTTCGTCGTTCGTCGTTCGTCGTTTGTTGTTCGTTGTTCGTCGTTCGTCGTTCGTCGTTCGTTGTCCACGTCATTGTGACTGCGACGACGATGTGTGAGTGAGTGTGAGTGTGTGTGTGCTGAGTGCGGCAGCCGATCTGAGCTCACTTGGACCGTGCAGGCTAATGTTACAACAGCAACACAATGCAACACAATGCAACACAATGCAACACAATGCAACACAATGCAACACAATGCAACACAATGCAACACAATGAACTACAATGCACTATGCAACACACGTCACATGCATTGTACGTCATACAACCACCGTCAACAGGCAATATGAATAAATAATTGATAAAACAGCGGCCAAGACAGAAAACGAGCTGCTCGAGCACGCAGCACTCCTTGCGTCCTGGAAGCGTGGTCACATCGGCGATAGGTCGAGGTCGTCATCGAAAAACAAATCCGGAGCAGGTGTGGCGCGGGCAGAGTTGCCCGCAATCGTCGGACGCCCTGACGACGTGTGTTGGTATGTTCCACCACCGCTGACGCGCTTTGAGAGAGTATTGTAGTCACGTATCAGCTGCGAAATGCCATCCACTGCTGCTGTAACTTGAGCCTGCTCCATGTACTCGGTGTAATGGTGGAGATGCGCTCGGACGCGATAAAGGCGATCAAATCGCCGTTTCATGTTTTTAAAGGTTTGCGCCACACCACAGTTGTTGGACAATCCCAAAATAGAATGAGAAGCATGCAGGGGAGGTCTGTAGCAAATTCCGATCTTAAATCCTTCGGAGTTCCATGGCGCCTGGGTCATGACGACAAAACGCAGAATTAATTAGGTAGTGCACAAGCGTTTGGGCGCCAAAACATCCACTTACCATCGGCAGCTGTGCATGCAGACGCTCCACATTTTGCTGGATTTCGCTCACTGAAATGTCACCGCGAGCCAACAGTGCCACAGCTAAGTGTTGACTCCGGTTTGAATCGAGTGTAATCAACTGGTTCCGAGCGGAAAACAACTCGGAGAACAAGGACATTAAGCGCTTTTGACGCATCACTCCCCCTCTTGACGAGAGAGTTTCTGTTAGCGACTGGGCATTCGACTTGCCCGGCACTTCTGGAAGGGCAACTAACGGGGCAAAGCTAGCGTTAAGAAAATGGAGACCACCCGAAAACGGGACCAGGTTCGTCGTGATTTCATTCAGATCAATGTTGAGCGAACCCTTGAAGCGCATTGAACTTGTGAGATCCAACAACAGTTGTGCTGCCATGCTGTTCATGTGAGCGAACGCCTCCTCACGTGACATGTCAGGGCTGTCACTGTCGGCACTGTGATTGGTGCTCGACCCGGCCATACTTGATCCCTTGTTTTTTATGGCTGCACTGACGGACGAAGAAGGGAGACCCTGTGACATGGCTTTCATTGCACGAGCTGTAGTCTTGGTGCCCTTTCGATGTGATTTCCGTGTTGGGGAACTGTGTTGGTTTCGTTGGGCTTGCTCTAATTGACGCTGGCTCAGTCGTTGGAGTGCCTCATTTTCCATCGGAAACACACAGTCTGCGTGCTTGCGCAGCTCATTCAAAGCAAAGAATGCATTGTAGGGACTCGTAATGACGTCGTCGTTTTCTGACGGAAAGATCGCCGTCGAAAATCGATACACGTCTGGGTATTCGTCGCGAAGCTGACCAAGTAAGTACGTGCCCAGTCCGGATCCAGTTCCACCACCGATTGAATGGAGGAAGAAGAAAGACTGCAACGAATCACACGCTTCTGCCTGTCGCCTGACTTTCTCGAGCAAAAGCTCGCGGTATTCTGGACCGCATTCCATGTGCCCGTGGGCCCAGTTGTTGCCGCAACCTGACACTGCCGTCACGTACTGCATGTCGTCGAAGATGCTTCCAAGTTGGCTGCGCATCACTCGGTTGACAACGCCTTCTTCCATGTCCACGAGGACGGCCCGTGCCTTCAGAGCCGAAATCTTTGCGCCAACTTCAGCAATACAACGACCATCGGACCCATATGAGGTGTGGTTTTGAAAAAAACTACTCATCGAGAAGTCGTACGTGTCCGAGTGCTTCGAGTGCTGCGCATGTTCGTGCAGTGCCTGGTCCCAAAATCTACAGCCAATTTGGTTACCACACTGCCCAACTTGTACGAATATGACCTCACGAGGCATTCTTTAGCTCAACCCTTTTATCTGCGTTGTCTACGCCATGGCCGAGGTGTTCTATTGGGGCTTTCTGTTGCAACAAAATGCACTTTATATATAAAAAAACGTTGCCAATTTTTGACTGAGTTGACCAACGAGAGAAGTGTGTACCTTTGCCCCTCTCCCACATTGTTTGAAGGACAGCCAAAAGTGTCTCATCAACCCCACGAGCCTACTCTTCGCGGCATGAGGTCAGCTAGCATTTTTCAGACAGAAATATTTGGCTGCGCCCCGTTCACACGCCCCAGCCGGCAGCACACGCAACTTTTTACGAGATGACAGACCACGTCTTGCGAGTGTACCACACCTTGAATGCAGTTGAACTTTTGCCTCCGTTGTCGTCGTCGTCGTCGTTAAAGTTATCAACGCATTGTCGTCGTCGTCGTCGTCGTCGTCGTCGTTGTCGTCGTCGCTTTCGCAGAAAATGCGGCGGCAGTTCAAACGATAGTCATTAGTATCGAAGTGCACGATTTGCATTCT
>ENA-OWNT01004032-OWNT01004032.1-seawater-metagenome-genome-assembly--contig:-NODE-4032-length-13248-cov-4.212209_pt1 | contig 13248 bp, 13 predicted proteins | sample MGYA00238136_ERZ651165 | MGnify/ENA primary metagenome ERZ651165 (study PRJEB26861, sample SAMN08777766) | seawater metagenome | isolation source: coastal seawater | place: USA: Florida | collected... | reverse complement strand
GACGAACGACGAACGACGAACGACGAACGACGAACGACGAACGACGAACGACGAACGACGAACGACGAACGACGACCGTCGAGCGACGAACGACGAACGACGAACGACCGTCGAGCGACGAGCAACGAGCGACCGTCGACCGTCGTCGATGTTGCTTTTTTTCGCCGGTCGTGTCATTGGCACATCGCTGTCGACTCCACCGCGGCACTGTGAATGGGTAAGACACTGACAAGCTGTGGAGAATGCGAGAAGGAGAAGGGGTGGAGTGTGTGGTCCGGCACATACGGTCGTGTAAAGTGGCAACAGCACTGTGGAGTGGCAGGCCATGTGGATGAGAGGCGGCTATGAAGACGAAGTAAAATTAATTTCACGAAGCCGTTGTGCAAAGAACCGTGAGCTGCTGTTGACAGTAGACGAGCGAAAGTGAACGGGAACAGTAACAGCACTGCCTTTGTTCAAGAAAAAGCTAAAGGCCGTATTTTGAAGAGAAGTAGAAATAAGGAACGAACCCGAAAGCAGTGTGTTACCAAATATAACTCTCCGGGGCACTGGTTGGAGTTCACTGTTCGGACAGCATCATGCGCTCTGCCTTGTCGTTGTTACAAATTGTGTCTGCCGCCGCGGCCCCAGTGCACATTATTCATGTTCTGATGGACGATTTCGGCTGGGCCGATGTTGGTACGTCCAGTGTGCATACGTAATTCGCGTGGTTCACGCTTTTTTGAGCTCGTGTCTAAAAGTTGGTGTTTCCTTGTTGTCATAGGGTTCCACAACAACAATTCTGCACTCTATCCAGAAATTCAGACCCCAAACCTGGACAAACTAGTCCAATCTGGTATTGAGCTCGACAATCACTACGCGTTCAAGTTTTGCTCTCCAAGCCGCTGCGCCTTACAGACCGGCCGAAATCCGGTCCACGTAAACGTGCAAAATGTCCCTCCCGAAAACGTCAATCCAGTGAGTGGCATGGTTGTGGCTATGAAGTAGAGCACTTGTCATCTGTGTGGTTTTGGGTTTGTGTTTGCTTCAAGGATGATCCTGTGGGAGGATACCAAGGAATCCCGATCAATATGACAGGGATAGCAGAAAAATTGAAGCATGCCGGGTATTCAACTCATTTGGTTGGAAAGGTGCGATGACAGTTTTGCTTGTACTGCAGTTTAATTGTCGACCGTACGCATGACACACTTTTTGCGTTTGCTTTTTGTACATTCTCAGTGGGATGCTGGCATGGCGACAGATTTGCACTCCCCAACTGCGAGAGGATACGATTCTTGGCTTGGGTATTGGCACCACGCCAACGACTACTGGTCATTCGGCGAAGGAACCTGCGAGAGTACGACTGAGACGAACGAATTGGTCAGGGATCTTTGGCGATACGATAGCAACGCATCAACCACCGACCTTGAGGACTCATCGGACATCGGTCGTCCAGCAATGGACTTGCAGAATGCCGATTTTTGCAGCCAACTCCATCAAAGTGACAGCAATACTACATGCGTCTACGAAGAGAAAATACTGCTTGACAGGGTGGTGGATATCATCTTAAATCACGACGTGAACGACCCATTGTTCCTCTTGTGGTCAAGTCATCTTGTTCATATGCCTCTTCAAGCTCCCAGCGACTACGTCGACAAGTTCAAGGACGTTGACGATGAACAACGTCGTATGATGCGAGCAATGACAAATTATTTGGACGATGCGATTGGGCAGATGGTGACTGCGCTGCAACACAAGGATATGTGGAACAACACTTTGATTGTCGGACATGCTGACAACGGTGGTGAAATCATGTTTGAAGGCATATGCGGGGGAAATAATTGGCCTTTGCGCGGGGGAAAGTTTTCTAATTGGCAGGGCGGCATTAAGACCGTGGCATTTGTTTCAGGAGGTATGGTCCCACCTGCGAGACGAGGCACCACCCTTTCAGGCCATGTGACGGCCTGGGACTGGTATGCGACTTACTGCGACATCGCTGGTGTTGATGTGGACGATGCCAAATCATCTGCAGCTGGTTTACCTGATGTGGATGGAATTGCCCAATGGCCATACCTGTCCGGCGCCAATTTAACCAGTCACAGGAACCAAGTGTTGATCGGTGACACCTCCGCGACCTCGTTCAACGGAGATGGAAAGACCTTGGTCGGAGGAATCATTAGGGGTGAAATGAAACTGCTGATTGGAGCTTCCAACAAAGACTATCGTGTGGATCAAGACGTAATTACGGGACCGCTGTGGCCGAACAAAACATCAGAATTCCACCCAATCAACCCGCTTTTGACGACTCGTCGATGCACCCGAGACCCAAAACAGTCTTGTCTGTTCAACCTCACGGTATGTTCCGAATCAAAACGAAACGGCATTGGGTGTTCAACGCTGTAGTTTTGCCACTGACGAAATTGTTTGAATTTTCTGAATGCTTTTGCTCAAGGCTGATCCCACGGAAACAACGAGCGTTGCCGAACAGCAGCCCGACCTTTTTGCAGAACTTCTTGATGCTATTGATCAAGCGCAAAAAACTGTGTACGTAGCCATTGAGCGGGAATGAGCCGCATTGTGCTTTCTAACTCGCCGTGAAATGGAAGCTAATTTGTATTGCTTCTGCATCGCCGTAGATATTCGCCGGATAGGGGTAGCAAAGACCCAAAAGCATGCAAAGCTGCTCAAAATCGGAGCTTCTACTGGGGACCATGGCTTTGAGAGTGTAGACTGATGCTTTGTTCACACATTGTGCATTTTAAATGTGACGCAATTTATTAATAAAAACGTGTATCATAACGCCCTTTAGAAGATGAACGAAGTCTCCATGCCCCAATTTTTCATTGACCTCCGACTTGGGGAGCTGGTGTCCTCTGCTGCAGTCTGTTCAGCAGTAGCTTTCTCTCTTTCGCGCAAGGCCTTCTCGCGTGCTTCCTCTTCCGCCTTCCGCGCTGCCTCCTCCGCTCTTTTGCGGGCTTCTTCTTCCTCTCTTCGTCTTTCCTCCTCAGCTAATTCTATGTCTCTCTCAGTTTTCTGATAATGTTGCAACATCCTTGCTTCCGTTCTTCTCTTTTTCTCGATACAATAGCAACCGATTCCTATCGTGAGTACAATGGCGACGACCATCGCGCACCCCGCTGAGATATAAATTGGATAGTCAGTCGGGAAATTAGCTGTGTCGTATAAATCAGGCGGAAATATCGTCCATACAATCACTGGCTGTGTTGTAGCAGTGCTCGTAGTCGTCGTTGTGGTTGTTTGTGCTGAGATGCATGTCACACTGTTCGCCAACAAGGTACTTCCAAGATAGGTCGCAAACTTCAACAATGGAGCGAAGTCGCGCCGTGGCATGACTGTTTAGAGAAGCCTGTCAAGCATAGTTTCACGATAGCTGGACCCTGTGGAAAGTACTCGAGACCCAAGTTGAACTTCGTGAAAAAATCGTAATCCTGCTTCGAAGTGCGCAAAAAACAATGAATATGTTGAACGTTGCCACAAACGATGCAGCATGCCATCAAACATGCCGACTTACAGTTATCATGAATGAAGTCGGGCAGCATGTATGCACGTAGGCAAGGCAGTGACGCAGGCAAGGCAGTGTCATAAGGTACAAGCAAGCAAGCAAAGTACGCAAGCACGTAAGTCAGCGAGTAAGTCAGAGCAACGCGGCAATGACAGAGGGTAGGAAGGTTTCGTGTAGCGACGAGCAATTAAAGAACACGGACAAGCAACCGAAAGTCACGAACAAAAGCCACGTACACCAAACACGGAACGAACGCGACTATAGCCATAACGGAAGCAGCAAGCCAACGGAAGCCACGAACCAAGGCAACCAACAACAAACGAAGGCAACGACGATACGAACGCCAAACGCAAACAAACAACCTAACGACGAACGACGCAAACGAACAAACGAGCAAACGAACGAACGAACGAACACTTTCTTGCAGAGTCACCGTCCGTCGTCACCAACGACGACAAACCTTCAACTGCCTCTTCCCCCAACCGCCACCCACACCGACACCCACCGCCGCTTCATTCATCAATTCAGAAATCAGTAATACTGCTTTCTCAGTTCCACAGATTTCAGAATAAATAATCAATTTTCGTAACTGAGTATAAGTGCGAGGTCACAGTGGTTTTATGACAGTAAACTGCGTACCGGTACAAAGAATTTTAGTATTTCAGCGCTGCGGCGTGTGGCGCGAGTTATGGCCGGCCATTTGAGGCGGCAAGCATGGTGACGTTGCAGTGTTGCAGTGTTGCATTGTTGCGGCGTCGTGGCGAAAGATACGCTTTCGCCAGGTGCAGTTCGCTCGTTTGCTCGTTTGCTGTTGTGCATGGGATCGTCGATGGACAACGATGGGTTGACGTGGCGGACTCTGGAGCGTGGTGGTGCGTTGAGCGCGGAGCGCGGAGTGTGGAGAATGGAGCGTGGTGTGTGGACTGTGCGATGGGTTGAAAATGGAACGTGTGTGGCAGTCTGGTCTGGGGTCTGATGAAGTTAGAGTTGGTTGGAGTGAGGGGAACTGTGAAACGACGGAGAACGTCGTGGACGAGCCTCCTTGAAGCAAAACGTTTCGTGAAAGCAGGTGAGGTGTAGCTTGACGGAAGGTCGAAGAATTAGAAGTTCAACATTTTGAATTGTTAGAAGACTCAGACCCATTGTGGAGTGGCGTACGCATCTGGTGCGCAGCACCGTTTTGTGGCGGGGCTTTTTGTCCTTGTGCAGGACGACATCAATTTCACAGACAAGAACACAGAAAAATTATCACCCTTGTCAACAGTTAAAATGTCTGCCAATCGAGAAGGCCGGAATCCCACCAGTAGTTCCAAATGGTGGCACACGTTGAATGGCGTCGATCCCATTACTTTAGAGCCTCTGTCATCGCTTCCCCACCCACCCTTTGTCTTGGAGGCAAAAGCAAAAACGACGGGAACGAATGACACAACTTCCAGTCGAGGTCAAGCAAAGTCCAAGTTTTATTTTGATGGAGAAGCATTAGCTGAGTACCTCACGACTTCTGCGAATTTTTGCAATCCCATGAATCGAGATCCATTGTCAAAGGCAGACTGCCAGAGGCTGGATGAGTACCTTGTCGCGAATAGCCTGAAGCAGTTCAACGTGCATCAGTTGTTTGCCGTTAGTAAGAATGTTGCGCAAGGGCGAGGCGCACAGCCTGTTGGTCACGCACGCCAAGTTGCATTGATCGTGAATAATATGTTTGGATCGACTGCGCCATCGTCGCATCGAAGTCAACAGTCCGGTCAACGCAGACCCCAGCAGCGAAGTCAAGCATCCCGAGACAGTGAAACTCGTCACGATGGAACAACTCCAGATTGGCCGTCGCTGGCGCTATCAGCAAGCACAGCATCGACACGAAGCGGCAACACCACGTCGGCAGAAAACCCACAGTATGCATACAACAGGCATGAAATGGGCAGTGGTGGTGGCCTTCGCGTCATCGATGACAGTGAATGGGTTGAAGAGGCGATCGTACCCAAGAATGAAAGCTCAGCTGCGCCGGTCCAGTGGCCGAAACCTGTTGTAGAACAACGAGCTCCACAAGTGGCGTCGGGCAAACACAATGATACTGCGCTGTCGTGGCGTTCAAAGCGTGCCTCTAATGACAAACCAACTTCCTCAACATTTGCAAGGAGAGAGCGCCCACGCTTGAAGCTCCTTCCGCGAACAAAACCCGTTGAAACTTCTCTGCCTTCGGGCACTGCCGCTCGAGTGTCGAGATCTCATGGTCATCATCAAGCAGCGCCCCGACCGTCAGATCTGCGCGTTTCTGGTTTCCCCGTTTCGATGTTGTTAGTGACCGCTCAGGGAAAACGACAATGGGTGGCGGCGGTGGAGAAAGTGCACTTCACTTCCCTCGTCGAAGCAGGGATGCAGAACAAGTCTGCGAGTTGGTCGCCACCCAAGAGTACATCTTCCTCAAGTTTGCGTTTACTAGTATGTTTGGCAGAGCATTGGGGAATAGCCTACAACAGCGAAACCACCGCGGATGGACAGGTGGTTGTCACTTTTACAGCGGCGCGCGACGCCTTCCCACCGTCAGTTTTCTTGTCAGACGTTGTACTCCAGCCATTCGTGCAGCAGTTGCTTCAACCAAGTCCCGATGCGTCTGCCAACAAAAGGACTACAGAGTCAGACACCGAAGAACCTTTGTTTTGGTCGATGGAAGCAGAAGATCCCGAGCCGGACATAAAGAGCGGCAAGGTGACGCAAAACTTGTCGTTGCCGAACCCTTCGACTATGCGCGCGTCGGTGCTGCTCACAGACATCGTGCTCCCTGCTGGCGATAGTGCAAACCGATTGACTGACGAGTACATCGAGCGATGTGTAGCGACCAGCATATCGAACGACAGAGGTAACCCATGCTCGTACTTGGTTGTCGTCCTCTCAGACTCTCACCCCAAATGTCGGTAATATGGTATTCCTCAGGTCGCAGCAAACGGGTGGCGGCACAATCGACCTCTCAGCTGTTTTCACGAATTACGTGGATTAGTCATAATGCCTTGGTGCTGGAAGGAACTTCACGTCTTCAGGCTCGCAAGTTGTTTCGTTCGCTCTGTAAGCTCTCGCGGCCGAGTTCTTCCGTTCCGGGCAAAATAGTGCTGAGCACAGGACTGCGATGCCATGTTCAATGGTGCTCTGCGAGTGCGTCTGACTTGATGCAGCAGGACGTCGCAATCCAAGATACCATTCGTGGCGGGTCCGTAGAATGTCTGCTTGAGGGAATGTGATGGAACGCGTGTACTTTTGTGTCGTTTCAGCATGAGCTGTATCTTTGTGGATTCACCCTTACAGGCGTGAAACAGCAGAACAACAAGAGTTGAAGGAAACTGAGAAGCAACGCCGGCGCGACGCCCGCAAGGCTGCCAAGGACGCCGAGAAAATTCAAGCAAGACAGGCTCTTCGAGAGCAACAACGGACGGCATGGGAAGTGTTGGCCGAGTCAAGCTCTGACGATGAGTCAGGAGAGAGATAACACAGTCACAGACATCAACTAATCGATTACAGTAGTACTCGTCGTTTCCCACCACTACTACGAGACGACGAAGGGCTAACTTTTGCCAGAAAAACCAATAAATGATACAGATCGACCTCTTGTCGCCCTGCTGCGGTCAAGTATTGGTTGGCTCGTATTAAATCCCGACAGCAGAGGCGCAATGTATGAAAGTACATTTGCCTCGGATTTGTTTCGCACACTTGCACCAATTCCTGCGACGACAAGAGCAACAGAAAGTAAATAACAGTCAGTTTGTCCACTGCGACATTTGCACGTTAGAGACATCATGGGTGATGTTTACCTCCACCGTTGAATGAACCATACGTCGCAGAGAGTCAACGCTAAGTTTTCCGCGGCAGTAAGCATCAATTGCAGCTGCAACATATCTACAATAGAATTGAGGACAAGAGCAAGTTGTCACCAACTACATATCGAGGATGTTCAGGAAACACGGACTCACGTGTCCGTTATATGTATTCCTAGCTCCTGCTTGGCAGCTCTGGTTGCCTATTTGAATATGGGTTCAAACGCGACATTAGGTTGAGCCAGCGTGGAACCACTAACTTGAACGGTATCAATTGCGTTCACAAGACTCACCCGCGGGGATTTCGGAGTGGAATTGTCACCTCCAAAAACGTCGTGAATGTAAACTCCTCCTATAGACTTGCTGTGCAAGTTAAGCATGGAGGCGCCCATTTCGATGTCTCCTTGACCAGAATCCCCAAACCAGAAGTATCTAGCATCCAGGACAAAATGATGAAGGCACAACGATTCAAATAGGTGCTCACAGCGTTGAACCTACTCGCACTCCGGATATATCCGGTGTAACTTGGTGAAATGCTTAAACTTTTTCGCTGCAATTTGGGCGTAAGCACCTTTCAAGTTGAAGGGAAGAAGTAGCAAGTCCTGCTTTCTGCCCGTGTGCATTTGTATGTTCCGAAACCCAAATCCGTTAGGGCCCAATTTTCGCAGAGTGTGCCCTGACAAACACAGAGAACTCATGAAGCCACAAAGCGAAGATGTGCGCTTTGCATTGTGTCGGTGTTGGTTTGGGAAGGCGAGCGTACCTGCAAGCTCACGTGGTCGCGCTGAGATAAAGTGTAACCGAGACCCGTCGGCACCATCAGTACCACCACCGCGGCCCCGTGTTAGTTCTCGAAACAATGGTTGCAATCCTGGAATTGTGATCTTCGTGGGCCTACGCGAACACGCCAGAAAAATGTCATTTACAGGTCGCGTCGGCGCAATGGACTCACAAACACAGGCTCACCACTTGCGGCCTCCCGTCATTGACTGATACAAAGTGTCGTCGATATCTGACAAAATGATGCGTCGGCGTTTGTCGAATTGGTTAGGCTTCTTCACTGGTCGAAGTGGACCCAATGAGGCTTTCAGGTCGGCAACAACATTTTCGACATCCTGAAGAACTCGCTCCCCCACGATTTCCAGTGAGAGTTTCGGCGAGGAACTGCTTGGTGACTGCGGAGAAGAGGTATCGCTACCCGGCGATGAGTTATCTGACAAGTCTTCAGCCTCCAACCCAAGTTGGAGCGATTTCGCCGCCTTGGAACGGGGTGACATCCCTTTGGACTGTTCCCACAAGCGTCGAGCGCCATCTTGTGCGGCCTGAGGAAAGGATTGGGTGAGCGAATTTAGTTATTGGCGAGCACGAACGGTGATCAGGAATAGGAAAATTGACAGAAAGAAGAACAAAAAGTGCATACTGTACCTTTATTCCCATCGCCACGGATGAAAAGTGCTTGAAGACTTGCTTTTGGGCTTCTCCATCGTCCGGCAGAAATTTGTACATCAAATTTAGCCTGCACCGACCACACATCAACATCAAAATGCAAGATGATGAAGCGTTCAAATGCACGGCTACATACATGTTGCAGCTTGTGGGAGTGCCGAGATCATCAACGAGGAATTTCAAGTCCGTCAAGCGCTGTGGATCTTTAATATTTGTCAGAATTTCGACTGCTCTTTTCACGCCTTCGTTGCGGAACTGAATATCAGCTGCGCGACTACGCAGATAATATCCAGTGGCATACCAGCTTAAAATTTCAACATTTCGTTGGGCACACCAGCTGCTGGTGAGACACGCAATGCAGTAGAATCCTCACCTGCCACCTTTCCGTTTCTGCAGTTCGACCAACAAGTTGGCCTGGAAATGTACTGACTTCTCAGTTCGTGGCGACAGCACAGATCCAAGGTTGGCGCTAGCGGAACGATGGATGCCGAACTTGGCAGACTGCTGTCAATGGGCGCAACGTAAAGCAAGTACAGATTAGACGGTGCGTTCACGGCTGCAAATTACTCTTGTGCATGGGTATGACTCTCCATCCGTACCTTAGCCGTTCCATTGACCGACAAAGATGAAGACCTCGCCGGGCCGGCGAACCGTTTGAGGTCGGCCACGCGGGCTGGACCTGCTGCCGTTGCCCGTCGCGGAGAACTGCTGGACTTCTTTTCTGCGAAGGTGTCGGGTGTCGTGTCGTCGCCATGTTCAAGTGCACGGAAGCCTTGTTGATGTTTGACAAAAGCTTGCAGCAGCGCTGCAATTTGGTCGTCATTGGAGGCGACAACATGGACCTCTTCTAGACCCTTGTAGTCCGCATCGGCGATCCCATCGACCGCAAGGTCCATTACTCTTTGAAGCGACCGCGCGCCCCTGAACGTTTCGCTTGCGGATATCGGGGCGAATGCGACCGTTTTGAAGGACGTATGTTTCGCGACACTTAACGCAGCACCATACGCGGAAAACAATTCACCATCACAGGCAGCTAGTGTACTAGGGTCCTCGCCCGCAGATTTGAAGTCAGGGCCCACCGCATGAATGCACCACTTGGCCCTCAGCTTCCCACCAACCGTCACGACAGCGCTTCCGCGTCTGCAACGCTTGCCGTCACCACTATTATCTGACCCGGGGACTCGGGGGAGTGCTCGCCGTGCAGCGTGAAGTTCAGGACCTCCAGCAGCGGAGATGTCAGAGTCAAGTTCTTCGCCAGTAAGACAATCCTCGGAAGCAGCGTTCACGATGGCATCGCCTTGGAAGAGAACGATGCGCCCGGTGGATGCAACTAACCTCGCGCCGGAAGGGAGACCGTACACGTACTGTGGCCTCAAACCCCGATGACCTTTACCGATCTTTGTGTCAACAGATTTGACAGGTCCCGACGGTGTCCACACTCCGTTCTTTTCGAAGACGTTCGGCATTGCGAAGTGTCAGCTGGACAGAGCGTTAGCTCCAGAATCTTTTCAACAGCACCTCATCAAATCAAGCTACCAAAAAGAATTGAACACGCGTTTCAGATATCTTCAACAACGATCCACAGTCGTTGAAATGTTTTGAATCTCTCCACCCAGTGCACTTTTATCGATATTGTTTTGTTTGGCATGCTTGTGGTTCCTCTACTGACGCCAATCCACCTATCCCTCCATCGAAGTTGTTCAAAGTACAGTCAACAAAAGCAGTCCGCTCAATCCATCCATCAACCATCCACCAACGCATTAGCCAATCACTCACGCTAAGAAAGTAAGCATGCCGTTGACCACAAAAGCAACTTTCGTTCCTTACTTACAGTAGGTTCCTCATACCACCATGCGAAGTCGTCGCAATCAATTTTTCAAAGTCCAGTCAATGTATCGGAGTTTCGGCGTTCACTGTCGAGATGTTGGACTGTTGGACTTCATCAAACACAGTGACTTCCGAAGGTCATCGTCGTTCGTCGTTCGTCGTTCATCGTTCGTCGTCTACCGTTCATCATTCGTCGTTCGCCATTCGTCGTTCCATCATTCATCGTTCATCGTTCGTCGTTCATCGTTCATCGTCGTTCATCGTCGTCGTTCATCGTCGTTCGTCCGTCGTTCGTTTGGCGTCAGCAAGTGGGTTGGTGGTCAGTCAACGCCGCTCTCTGACTGTGACTGTGACTGTGACTGTGAGTCAGTGAGTGAGCTGAAAGCTGAATGAAAGCGGGAAGGAAGGAAGAAGGAAGGGAAGGAGGAAAGTTGGAAAGCTGCAAAAGAGCAAGTTTGGGAAAGTTGGAAAGCTGCGTTGTGGGGCACTGTCACTCACACACACAGGCACTGCACGCACACGCACACTCACTCACTCAGCTCACTCAGTGTGCAAAATGCACAATGATAAAATGATGTCAAAACGCCAAAATGTCTATACAATGCAAAATGCTAAAATACAAAGTGACAAAAGTGACAGAAATGGTACCCATAGATAAAATGGTAAAAATGGTCAAAAGGTCAAAGAGTCGAAAATTTTTCAGATTTAATAAGTGAAATCTTTGGGCACCACAGCGAACTTCAATTAAGCATTTCACACTTCACATTTCACATTTCCAAAATTCCAAATTCCAAAATTGCAAATATCAATTCCAAAATTCCAAAACCGAAAATCGAAAATCGAAATTTCGAAATTTCAAAACCTCCAAATCTCCAAATCTCCAAATCTCAAAGTCTCAAAGTCTCAATCATCAAACTTGCAAAGATCGCTTCACTCACTGTCACTCACCGTCACTCACTGTCGCTCACCGTCACTCTCGAACATTATTTCATCGTCCACTATTTGCACGTTTCTGTAAATCCCTCCCTCCCTCCCTCTTTGACGGCGTTCACTGCCGCACACTCACTCTCTCTCTCTCTTAGTGGGGCTGACTGCGGCGAATGGCTTTAAGGTTGTACACACGCCCACAGGCGCCCAACGTGCACTGACAGTGCACTACCTCACGCCACTCACTCACTCACTCACTCACTCAGTCACTCAGTCAGTGATGGCTGGGCTCTGGGCTCCATGCCCGACCCACCCACCCACACGCACACGCACACGCACACACACGGCACAGCTGACGTTGAACTATGGCTTTTTTGACGATGTTTTAGACATCATTTCACGGGTAGACTGACTTTGAAACATGACTGTGTTTGGAACACTTCGGCGGAATGAGTCATCAACAACAACGCGAACGCAGCGAAGTTCGAAGTGGAGGAGTTTGCGTTGTCGTTGTCGTTGTTGTGCGTTGCAGCAGCGTTGTTGTTCCGTGTGCGTGCGTTCACCAAGTCAGGAAGTTATTATCATCGACAGACAACGCACCGAGTACACGAGGACAACGCATCGACGCCACCCGTTGTGTTGACGCTGTGGTTACCGTGGTAGCTATGATTGCTGTTGCTGCTTCTGCTTCTACCAATGCTTGTTTGTTTGTTTGTTTATTGGCTGTGAGCTAGAGTGAAAGAGGGTCAACGACGTGGCGCTTCCATACCCTGCGCGTGCAGACCGTTCAGTGCGTGTTTTCAAGGAGTCCACGGGAGAGGAAGAGGAAGCGGAAACGTAACGCGTGGCAAAGAAGACACAGCAGCATCAACGAGCAACTAAGTTTGGGATATAGACACCACGCACCCGGTTTGTCGTCGCGCTTGCAAATCCACACATTGCCAATCACCAGTCCAAAGATTAAAGGCTGTTGCGAGAACGCCTCCAGCTACGGGCGTGCGCCATTATTTTGAGTGCCACCGTAAAACTGTACGGAAAGTGCGCGCAACAAAAAAACGCTTCGGCAGGGCACTGCGGCAGGTGGAACGTGTGGCTGGATCGTCTTCTCAGTTGCAGCTGTCACAGCGATTGCTGTGAGCAAAGCTTCTGCGGAGCGAGTCTCATCGTGGACCAGTGTCGTTCGCTGCCAATATGTCGAAGCGTGTGTCGCAGGCCGACCTCAAGGCAATATGCAAGAAGGTTATGGCATTACCAGAAAACCGAGTTTGCGCTGATTGCCCAAACAAGCGACCGTCGTGGGCGTCTGTCAACTTAGGCTGCTTCGTGTGCCTATCTTGCTCCGGTATCCATCGTAGTTTAGGCACGCACATTTCGTTCGTGCAATCCATCAACTTGGATACTCCGAAAGAACAGCACCTTCGTGTGCTTGCTGCTTGGGGCAACCGAAAGGCGAATGCGTACTGGGAAGCTAGAATTCCAAAGAATGTTCGACGGCCGACAATAGCTGATGCCCAAGCACAAAACCAGGTGCTTAAGGACTTCATCATCAACAAGTACCAGAAGAAGCTTTGGGCCTACAAAGGCAAGACGCCCAAAGAGTTTCTTCAAGCTGTGAAGCGCGGGGAAGTTCGTCTTCCTGAGGCTCGCAGTCCTAGTCGAAAGTCGTCGAAGAAGTCTTCATCACGCAAGCAAAGTAGCCGTCAACGACAGCCAGCCCCAGCCCCAGCCCCTGCCCCAGTGCCC
>ENA-OWNT01004031-OWNT01004031.1-seawater-metagenome-genome-assembly--contig:-NODE-4031-length-13250-cov-4.981705_pt1 | contig 13250 bp, 15 predicted proteins | sample MGYA00238136_ERZ651165 | MGnify/ENA primary metagenome ERZ651165 (study PRJEB26861, sample SAMN08777766) | seawater metagenome | isolation source: coastal seawater | place: USA: Florida | collected... | reverse complement strand
CACGGCTGCGGCCACGAGCAGAGAAGCAGCTGCAATCAAATTTTCTTGCATGGCGTGCGGAGCGAGCACCAATTGCACTCGCTGTGAGCGCGATTTTTGGCGTTTCTGAGCGGGTTGCCGTTGCGTCGTGCTGCTGCGACCACCCACTCGGACACGCCAACCCGCGACTCCGCCGCGGTCTTTTCCAATAGCATGCCAGAAAGAATTGTTGTTTCGTTTTGGGATGTGGTGTGCTTTATTAGCGGAGGTGGAGGTGATTGCTCGCTCCGAGCTCTGAGCGGCCCATTGTGTCGGTTGGCTGTTAGATTGGAGACGTTCGGTTGTAGTGCAATGTCTTGCGTCAAGGTGGTGATGGTGCGTTCGTTTGGTTTGTTTCCCGACACAGCGGGATGCCGTCACAACAGCACAGTACCAACCGACAAAACAACCAACTCGATAGCGCGGCAGCACACGACAGCACAAGTGGCTGACGTAGGCAACAGCCAACGCAATAAGCAAACACGCAAACAAAGGCAAAGTAAGACAAGTATCATACTCGTACGTACGTGGTGTGTCATGCGTTCGTTCGTTGCCAACACAACACACACAACACACAACACACAACACAACACGGACAACGCTTTTCGCTTTTCAAGGCAGTGACGAGACTTCAGATTTTCAAAGTTTCAAAATCTCAACCTCTCAACCTCTCGAAGTTTGATGATTCTTTGATTCTTCATCACAACATCGAACCCCAATAAATCGGACATTGAGGAATTGAGGAATTGAGGAATTAGCAATTAGCAATTATGCGCCGGACTGCCATCGCTCACTGTCTCTCGCACACTGCGTGTACAAATAAACAGCAAAATCACAAATTGACAAAATCACAAAATCACAACATCAAAAAGTGACAAAATGACAAAATGACGACGCTCCGCGAAAAGTGAACTTTCAACCTTGGACTGTTTGTTTGACTTTTCGACCTCACGTCGCACCAAACACCGCAGCGTCCGTTCGTTCGTTTGATGGTTCGTTCGTTCGTTCGTCCAGTGGATCGTTCGTTCGGTGGTTCGTTCGTTCGTGCCGTTCGTTGCAAGTTGGGAGGTCCGACCCAAAGTACTCGCGAGTATTTTCGAAGTGAGTGAGTGCTTCTTTGTCGCCTGACGACTCCTTCTCGCGTGAAGTCCTGCGACCGACCGACGGCGACGATCATTCCATTCGTGTTCCCACTACTCGAGTATCATACTGCCTGCTGGGTTTGCGAGTTGTGGTGTTGAGAACGACGCACAACATACATGCGGTGGCGGCAACACATGAGCGTCGTAGGGCAAGTTGAGATTATCTCTTGTGCGGACGCTGGAAGGGGGCTAACTAACTTGCACGCGCCGACCTGAACCTGACAGATTTCCTCGGGTGCTGTGTTCTGAAAAAATGTTGTTGTTGAGTCGCCCCGTGGTCTCGATTCCAGGGAGAGCCCGCATCTTGCGGCACAATCTGTTCCATGGATGGATGATGCGGGATTGTAACTGGAATCCAAGATCTTCACACTTTCATTTTCTTCGTTTTTTTTTTGTTATTTGTTTTTCGTTGACTGTTCCCCGTCGACATTGTGATGGAGCGACGCAGGAAGGCTCAGCGACGCAAGGGTGGTCGAGGACGTGGCGGCGGCGGTCATAACCAGAACGGCCGCGGTCAGCAGGCTGGAACCAAGAACGATGCTCACAAGCGCGGGCGTTCCAAACAGCTTAAAGCCCCGCGTTTGACTGCCATTGCACTTGGGTGGAACTCTGCAGAGTCCAACAAACGCCGCTGGTCCGCGCGGAATACACCGTCATTTGTACGACAGGTTCCCTCCAGTGTCGAAATTGACGGTTCGTGTGTGGGTTTTGCGTGTATCGAAGCTGCTGCGCACTCGTCACCTGATGACCTTGCTCAATCCTGTGTGCAGGGCGGACGCTCGAGGGCGGTGGCCAAATCATTCGCAACGGGCTGGCGTATGCCTCCATTTTGGGTGTCGCCACAAAAGTCCACCATATTCGCGGCGGGCGCAGCAAACCTGGCCTTCGCAACCAGCATGTTGTTGGTGCTCAGGCGCTGGCAAGTATGTGCAACGCTGAAACTACGGGACTTGCAGTGCAGAGTGAGGAGCTAGGTTTTGTTCCGAACGCCGCAACGCACACCGATGGCGGCAGTGATGCCGGTGTTGGTAATCAACCTGGAGATCGTGGCGCTGCTGCGAACTCTGATGACCCACCCAGCAGCGCCCAACCAGCGAGCGGCTTGAAAGTGGTTTGTTCTGGGGCCGGCAGTGTTAGCCTACTCATTCAAAGCGCAATGCCTTGTATGCTATGTTTTCAACGGCATAGCAAGGTCACCTTTGTGGGTGGGACTATTGTGGTTCGTCAGCCTGTCTTTCGTGCTGTTGATTAACCCCGTCATAATTGTCTACGGCCCGGCCCATCCATGACTTTTTGCTACTTACTACTCTGCCAGAACTTTTCTCCATCGATCGAGTACTTGCGCACGGTCATGCTTCCCATCCTCCATCACAATATGGGAGTACGGTTTGAGATCGATGTTGTCCGGCACGGTTTCAATCCCGCTGGTGGCGGTGAAGTCGTTGTTCGGCGCTTGAGTGAAGCTGTTTCTATCCATCGCCCACCGGAATGCAGCCGGAAAATCCATCCCCTGATACTGTTGCAGCAAGGCAATTTGCGAAGACTGTCAGCAACCATTCATATTGTTGGTGTTGACGCGCAAATATGCGCCGCCCATGCCGCGCATTTAGAGAATGATCTCCGCAAGTCATTCCGATCCATCATTTCATCAACAATGGGTGAAAATGCGGCACAGGACGCTCCACAACCTGAGATTGTCATATCAAAGGCCTGGACACTCCGAAGTCACAAGAAGAAGAAGATCACTGATCAGGTTGGCTGCGCATTGTTGTGTGCCCGGCACTGCATCCCCAGATGGAACTCCAGCAGTCTCGGTGTTCGCGTTCTGTTAGGCTATTGTGTGTGCCGCCGTGTTTGATAGTGGATGTGTGCTTGGGTCGTCCGCTCTCAACACTAACGTCAAAGATGCAGAGTTCGCAAAGCGAGCGGCTAGAGACCTAGCTCACACCATTAGCTCCGGCGTTTGTGTAGATGAGCATGCTCAAGACCAGGTGTGGATCATTTGCCGGCATGGCATAGCATAGACCGTTCCACCTTCTTATTTCAACTGCCCTTTGTTTGCAGGTGATCATTTTCATGGCTCTGGCACCCGGACCAAGTGTGGTGCGCGTCGCGCACCCGCCATACAGTTCCTTGCACTTCACCACGGCGGAGGTTTGCCTCGTACTGCATGCAAGTCGCGTGATGTCCATTTCGTGTTCGCATCAGCCTTTTTGTGCATTGCTTGTTCACCGACTGCAGTATGTGGCGGAGGAGGTGTTCCGTGTTACCCGATATTACGAAATGGTGGTGCCCGTCAGTGTCCACAACAGTGCAGATGATGCTTCCAACGACAGTGGACATATTACGACATTCGTGGAACAGTTCGCTGCGGAGAACAGAATGCACCCAAGAACAATGGCGTTGTTGATCAAGTTGTGTGCAGAGGGTGGGTTTGTCCGAGGCGCTCGCTATGTTATTTGTGATGGGTGTCATATTTCCGCCGCGACAGTTGATGATTGAGCTCGCGTCAACCAACCCCAAAAACGCAAGGCTTGGCAAATGATTATATAAGTTACGCTAAATGTCCCTGTCGAAGAGTACGTCTACCTCGCCAGTGTGAGAAGGTGCGTCGTTGCTGTGGTGGGTGAACTCAAAAAATGGTTTCCACAAAGTCAGCGACAACACCAGTGCACTCCAGCCGGCCGAGGCTGTTATCGAGTGTGTCTGCAAAGTAAAGGCCTGACACTGATCCTTCCGCCCTCATGGATGCCACTGTGGATTTGCCAGTCGCGTTCGGACGCTGTGGGTCCTCAAAAATACTGACTGGCCGCACGAGGCCACGAGTCACGTAATGCAGCTGACTGTCCACAAAATCGTAATACGCAATGTAGCCCGCGCCGTCATCTCCGCCTGCGACATAGACACGGCTATACACTGCGGGATTTAGAGAAGTGATCATACTCAGCGCACGAGGGCGCCGAAGCGAGGCCAGCACCTGCACAGATTGCACCTGTGCAGACGACGCGTTGGCAAAATCAATGCAGCTGCATGCGCATGTAATCTCCAGCAAATTGTCATTCTCAGTGTTGGCGACCAAGATTGTTCCTCGGTCCACCGACAACACGATATCTTGTGGCAGTCCAAGCTCCGGAGTGTTGGTTGGCAAACTGCTGTCGGGCAGCATCTTGACTTTGACGGTGGAAGCTGCGTCTAGCGTGGCGTCCTCTTCATCTTCCTGAACCTTGATTCGCTCAATGAACGAGGTGTTCAGTGGCTCGCCAGTGAACTCGTCCCTCTCCGCCTGTGTGTGAATGAATGCAGCAGTGACACAACAGAGAGTGAGAACATACGCTGGTTCGTAAATGCTACGCGGTGTGTCAATCACTGTGGAGCAACGTTGCAGCGACCGCCTTACCCCTCCGACAAAAAGGTATGTAGCTTCGGCTTGCTGGGCGCACTCGGGCACTACTCCCAATGACAGAGGCGTGTGGTCGAACTCTAGAAATGTGAGTTGGTACTCGCCACACACCTCTGTTTCAAAGGTGACATCCTCGTCTGTGCAGCTAAGATGGAATATTCCTCCATCGTGACTGTCCGCGACAAAAATGTCGCCATCGCAGTAATCCATGGCCAAAGAGTCCGGATTCAGAAGAACATTGTCAATTGCTGACACAATCATGACCTCGCCTGCCACAGTCCCGGGTCCATTCAGCAACTTAACAAAGCCAAATTCCTGGTCTGCAGATCGTCCAGCCACGATGATGCTGTCGTAGAAGCTGCCATTGACGATTTCACAGGATTCTGTGTCTGCAACTGCCGCGCGGGAGGGGCCGGCAATCATTGCCATGGGCCCGTCGATGGCCAAATACGGGACCACGTCCGGTGAGTACGCGATGCACGGCCAGCACCCTGAAATGCGCACAGCGACATAAATGGCCACACCCAGCAGCACGCCTAGGCACACGACAAACACGAGCAACATGTACAGACAGGCGGGGGTGACACCGCCGATCCGCTTCTCAACACGCGTTCGGCTCTCCTTGTCTCCCTTGCGACGCCTTCTCTTGATTGACCCGGCTTCCATGCTTCCCTCCTCGTCTCCTGATGACTGACTGTCCCGGTCCGCCCCGTGCGCCGAATTCACCATGGTCGTCGATTCATCGCCGGTTGTAAGTTTTGTGTGCAGTCCACCGCCAGCACTTCGCCGTTGAACCTCCATACCACAGAATTCTTGAAGCACTTACGCCATTGTTGCTCCGAACGGCGTGCGAGGCCCACAATCCACGGGTGTTGGTTCGATCGTTGCGAGGGTGCCGCACAGTCTGGGGAAGAAATCCAAGTTGAGTAACAGCCGTCGAGCAGACTTTTGCTGGACTAGCAAGCATGCAGTCGCATTGTGGAGCTTGTCGGTACAGACGAAGTCACTGCTGTGTTGCTGTTGCGGACGAAGTCACTGCTGTGTTGATGCTGGTTGGGTTGCTCGTGGTTAGGTTGCTCGTGGTTAGTTTCGAGGGTTTGCAACGACCGCCCATCTGTGGCTGGCATCACGGTGAAATCAGTGGGCTCCGTGCCAACTCTTCGCAGGCTCTACACGTACACGTGGGTCCAATCTCGTGCTCGTTGGTGGCCCTCGTTGTCGTCGACTTCCTCGACTCCGGCCTCGGTCCTTCCGTCGACGTTGTCATGCGTATCGTCTTTGATCAGCCACCATTATCGCCGTTACCATCGTCGTGGCCGCGGGTGATGTGGTTGTCATTGAATCTTGCTGCTGCGTCCTCGTGTTTGCGTGTGTGATTTTGATTGAACGAACGAGTTCTTCACACGAACCGCGTGGACTCTTCACACGGGTCGCATGAACTCTTCACGCGCATGGGCAAACTCTTTCACACGGACAAACGAACGAACTCTTCCACACGGACGAACGATTTCTTTCACACGGACGAACAAACGAATGAACTCTTCACACGAACGAACTCTTCCTTCACACGAACGAACTCTTCACACAAATGCACTCATCTTCACACTCACTTCGTTCGTTCGTTCGTTCGTTCGTTCGTTCGTGCGTTCGTTCGTTCGTTGCGTGAGTTCGTTCGTTGCGTGAGTGAGTGAGTGAGTGAGTGAGTGAGCGAGTGAGTGAGTGAGTGAGTTGGCAGCGATCGGTGAGCAGTGAATCACTTCGAGTTGCTTCCGGAGTCGCACTCTTTTTTAGCCGTTATGCATAAACATGCGTTGCACATCCATCCCGTTAACTCACTAGTCTGGGCGTTATTGGTATATGCGATGGGAGATGGACGGATGATCTATCTATCTGCGCAATCTGCGAAACTGCACTGGCGCACCAACCACCCGCTCCGAATTCCAAACGCTGACTGGTGCTGGCTGCTGGCTGCTGGCTGCTGGCTGCTGGCTGTCACGCATTGTTCACGTTCGTTCGTGCAGTGGAGCGCGTGCGCGTGTTTGTGCTTGCGTGCGCGTGTGCGTTGGTTAGCTGGTGCGTGCGTGCGTTGTTGTGCGTGTCTCGGGGGACGCGGGTTGTCAACGTCGACGTTGTTGGTGGTGGGGGAGGTGGTGCAGTAGTGTCGTAGTTTGTTCGTGAGCAATGCTACAATGCTTGTGACGAAGTTCGTTCCGTTGTTCGGTGGAGTTTGTGTTCGATCGTCGCTGTCAACGTTGCTGTGTTCGTCAGTGGGTATCGTCGCGGCACCCAGCGTGTTCGGGCAACTTGCCAGGTGGGTTGATACCGCTCTGGCAGGTCGCAAACCCAGTGAAACATGTCGCTGTCGACGGTAAGAGCAAGTCAGGTAGCCACTCCACGCCTCGGTTGAAAATGCAGCGGCGCGCAGGAAGGGGACATGCACTGTGGCGCAATGCAAACCACAGCTACTAGAAGGGAGACTGGACCTTCTAGCGAAACTTGTGAGAGTTGAATCCGCACCAAACTTGGTTGCCACGTCCTGGTGTATCAACAGATGATGTTGCAAGCCGCACACGGGTCTCGATGTTGATTGGAGCCCTGGGAGTGTGGCGCGAGGAAGGTTGCGAGAACGAGCTATCGAATACGATATGTATCGAATACAATGTATAACACGCAGGGCGTTGGCGCTACGCCTACTCGTTGCGCAACGCGGATGGTCTGCATGACGACGGCAGTGGCTGCTCTGTCCTGGCCATGGCACCGCGTGACTTCCCGCTTCCCCCGCCCCTCCCGTGCGCGTCGCTCCAAGCAGTGTTAGAATTGTGTGGGACGCGAGGACGCAGGCGCTGTGTCTCGGCAGTCAACTCTTCCGACCAACTCTGAAATTAGTGCCGACCAACTACTACACAACTTTTTACTAATACCCGAAATCAGACGTACCAAATTACCCGTAACCAAAACCCCTTTTATTGCCGACCTGGACAGAAACTCCAACAACAGCAACCCCGATAGAAGCACGAACATGTCAAGCGGGACATCAGAGGCCATCATTGCCGTTCCAAGTGGGGCAGACACACAGATTGCAGCGCCTGAATCGAAGAGCGACAGCGAGAAAGAAGCGGCAAAGCCAAGCCCACGTAAGGAGACCAAGAGTGAACTCCTGAAAAGGCTAGAGGAGAAAAGAAAGCAAAAGAAAGCAGAGTTCGAAGAGCAGCAGAAATCATCTCCCGGACTGTTCACCCGGCCGCAGGTCGTCCACCGGGAAACCTTTGGGGAGGCACGCAAAGTTACGTTGATTGAGTTCAGCGGGGCAAATGAGTGCGATGGTGCCCCGTTTATCTGCGGGATGCCGAGCAACAACATGACTTGCCTGCTAGCTGCCGGGTTCTTCGCCAAGCAGCTCGACTTGCCAACAATTGCAGCTATCCGCGTCCACGGTGCGACACCGGAGGGCATCGTCAAAGACAACCAGCCAGGTCTCCAAATCCGTATTTTTGGCAACTCTTCGCTCGTCATACTGTACTCCGAAACGCCACTCAAAAACGGCGGACTAGTTTACAACTTGAACCGTGCCCTGCTATCTTTCTGCGCGCGCCACCGAATTTCCCACCTGTACATCGTGGATGGCGTGCCAACTGACACGCAAAAGCTGAAGGAGTCGAAAGATGCGGAGCAGCTTCGCTTCCTTACAACCAGCAATGCATTTTCCGACTTCATGAAAAAGAATGGGCACATCGCCATCATGAATGCTTTCATGCCTGGCTATGCGGGACAAATTCTCGCCGATGCAACCTTGGCTGACGACGTTCGTGGCATGGACATATCCTGTGTCCTTGCGAAAACAGATGCTCGTATGCCCAGCGCAAATAGTGCTGTATTGGTAGTACGTGCTTTGAACAGCTTCCTTGATTCGTTCGACATTGATATCTCCGACCTCGAGGATTCGGCAGTTGAGATGGAAACAACAGTTAATGAAGTATTGGCAGAAGCTCAGAGTAAAATGGCTGCGCAGAACCGTCCCGCCCCCAATCATATGTACATGTAGACAGCAACAAGCGACACCGCGGGAGCAAGCGCGCTGCGAGCGAGCGAACATAAGATTTCCCTTATTTATCACTGTAATGTCAATTCGATACTGCCACAGGTTACTTGCGAGTCTCCATGCTCAGGTTGCTGTGATTGTGAATGCTGTGACAAAATCGTCCCGCCCATTGCCGACAATCACCTCGTACTGCGTGCCGACGGGGACAGATGACGCGCCAGTCGTCGTGTTGTACACACAAAACGCGCACGTTCCGTTGATCACACCGGTGCTTAGCGTGGTTTGGACCGTTGCTCCGGCACTGACAGAAATTTTCGACACAGCGACCTTAAGAAGCGCAGCACAAGATGCACAACAGCAGTCAGCGGCACACGTGGTTTGTGGCACCCACTACAGTGCTATGCAAGCGTTTATATCACGCACCAATGAGCGCAGTGGCGCGTCTGCAATATCCGGTGTACGGATGTAAAGTTGTACGGGAACTGCACCGTCCACAGAGCCGCTATTTTCCACGGTCACTGGGAAGTCAATAACTGTGTTTTGCAGCGTCGCGGCGCTGGCTGAAGATGCCGGCATGCCAGTGGTCCCCCACGCAAACTTGAAGGTGGAGTAACTGAGTCCGTAGCCAAATGGCCTGGCGAAGCGAACGGTCGGTGTCACTTGGGGAACAAGCACAGAAAGAGAATGCAATTGAACACGCCAGCACTCACCAAATCACGTCACCAGTGTAAAACCGATAAGTCTTCCCCTTTGATCCGGAAGACGCGTTTGGACGAAGCGTCATGTCATCCATTGGAACTTCTTCAACATAATGAGACGAATACCTGCACGGGAATCACCATATGATCACAAGCCACACACAGCGAGATGTCACGGCACGTCGCACACGAACATCGTAAATGGCAATGCTCCCGACGGGTTCGCAGCGCCTGTCACGATCTTTGCAAATGCAGTCCCGGCTGCTTGGCCTCCTTCGATAGCGAGTACGATGGCAGCAAACTTGTCAGTGTACATCTCAAGTGCCACGGGTTCTCCAACAACTACAATTAATCCCAATTTTGACGGAGCCACGACCGCAGTGATGGCATCCGTCACAGCATTCATCGCAATGTCGTTGAGAGTTAGAACTGCGCGATCGTGGCCTTCAGATGCTTGAACTCCCCCACGCGTCACAAGGACAAAATCAGCCTTTTCCGCTGCAGCAACAGCGGAGGCAGTGTTGCTACCGTCGTTGTACTCGATGGACCATGGCTGCGCGCTGCTGTTTGCCTGTGAGCAAAATGATACACTTAGGCCAGGATGCGGGCACCAACATGGTACCAACACAACGCACCAAAGTTTGAAGACCTTCCAACAGTGAGACAATGTGCTGTGGGCAGTAGTCTGACTTGCCGCCCATCAACAGCTCGGTGTCAACTGCAACGGGCCCAATGACAGCGACAGTTTTGACGTCGTCTCCAACTTTTAGCGGAAGAGCGGAGTCATTATTTTGCAGCAAAACGATGGACTCCACTGCTGCAGACAAAGCCAGTTGCTGGCCCACAGCATTATTTAGGACCTAGGAAAGACAAACAAAAACGCCAGATAAGCGCTAAGCGAGGAACTTCCATGCAGAACGCGTCGCCGTGAACGCCGTACCTCTGCGCCGATGTCAGTATACGGTACGTCTTCGGCCTTGTCAAACAACCCGAGATTGAATCGCATGCGGATGGTTCTTCGTATGGCTAAATCAAGGTCGTCCTCAGTCATGAGACCTTCATCCAACGCAAGCTGGAGGTTGTGTTGGTCATACGTAGGTCCGCAGTCGAGGTCACACCCCGCCTGAATTCCCTGTGCAGCGGCTTGGGAGGCGTTGGCACTGTAGTGATGCGATGACCATGCGTCCCCAATCGCGTCGCAGTCGGACACGATTAAACCACCAAAGCCGAGTTCTCCTCGCAACCATCCGTTTTGGGCGTGATCGTCAAGACAAGTGGGGACACCATTCACGGCATTGTAGGAGCACATGACTTGTTCTGGTTGAGCAGCGAGGCACGCTTGGAATCCAGGCATATAAGTCTCGGCAAGATCCCGTTCGGACACGATGGCATCGAAGTTGTGCCGATTGAATCCGTCAGCTCCTTCGAAGGAGTACGCGTAAAAGTGCTTGCAGCACGCGGCAACTTTGGTGAAGTTCACACCGTCGTCAGTTGCTTGGAATCCACGCACAAAGTGCGACGAGTACGCTCCGTTCAGGAAGGGGTCCTCGCTACAATTCAGTTGGCGGGCGTTAAGAAGTACAGCCGTGAGAAATCCACAATAGAAACATCAGACACCGTCCAAGTTGCGCACCTGACGCTTTCCTGCACGCGCCCCCAGCGAGGGTCACGGCCCACATTCTACCACCACAAACATGTTCCAGCAGGCAACAACAGACGGTTTTCAGCTCACCCGCGACATTCGGACGTCATTACAGTTGCAGTTTGCACGAACCATCGTGGGGCCCCAGTAGCTCAAACCACCACCCAAAGTTGGGGAAGGCTTGCCGGCTAGAATGTTGTTGATGGCCCGAGCTTCGTCCGACATGTGAGTGGCCATGTCCTGCACCAACGTCAAATTGAACGTGGCTCCCATTCCTGTGACTTGCGGAAACAACGTCGAGTAGAACGGCTTCTGACCCTCCAGATCGCACGTACTTCGCAGTCCGTGCAGTCCTTCGGAGTGATACTGGTAAGGAGGCACCCCAAGTCGCGGCACGCCGGGTGTGATGCCCGCGTGAATGCCGCCGATGAGCTGCTTCAGCTTTTCGTCCAAAGTCATTCGTGAAACCAAGTCGGCCGCACGCTCATCCATGGACAATGACGAGTCACAAAATGGCAGTGAGGTTGTATTGGCAAGCTCACATCCTCGGTAGGCCCCTGTACTAGGGGCGGGCGCCGGGGCGGCCGATGGCGGTTTGGAACTCGGCGACGGGGCCGTGGAATTGCTGGCGTGCAAACACAGCTGCTGCTGCCCGGTGGCATGATCCTTTGCAAGAATCTGGAGAAGCGGCCCGCTTCCGGTCGCCGATACTGTCCACAACTGTGTTTCGTCACGATTGGATGTGCACTGTTCAATCGATACGGGGCTTCCGGCAGCCGCCTTCTCAGCGTCGAGGCACAGACCAGCTCGGCGCTTCTTGTCCGACACTCGAATGCGGCCGATCTGTGGGTCGTCGACCACGTCACTGGAACTTTCGAACCACCACTGCTGGTTGTAGTTGTCGTCTTGATCTTTGCACGCATTTTCGTTGCCAGCGAGACCGCAGCATACGTGCGAGGTCAGCTCTTGTCCAGGCGTGTCGATCTTGCGCTGGCTGACATCAACACAGTGTACGTTGTGCGCAACGTTGTAGTTTCGTATCGTATTATTTGCGCCCCAGCCGTCGGGGCTGAGCGTCCAGTTTTGCGTAGGGTCGGCGGTGTCACATGCTACTAAAACTAATTCAGCCGGCACATTGCCGATGGGGCTGCCAGCTTTGCTGCATGCCACGGTAGCAAGAATACTCCCCAAGATGCGCAGTGTTGACGCTTTGTCACCCCTCATTTGGGTAAGACTGCGAGGCTAAATCACAACCTCACAAATCGCACCCTTGCAGGCTACTTTGAATTTTAACCGTTACCAGCGAGTGCAGCCGTATCCGTGTCGAGGAAATGTTTGATTTTCCGAAACGTGTTCAAATCGAATGGGAATTGTCCGCGGTTGGACTCGGTCTACAGCAACAACGTTGGGTTTGACGGCGCCAGTGGCGTTACAACGGAGGCTGGTACGGTACGGCATGCAGGAACAACACAAGCAAACACAGTGACGACCACAAACAGAAACTACACACACAATTAGCTTTCTTAAACAGCTTACCCACCACATACAGATGTGTTGGATGCCGCAGCTTGAGCGACAACAATTATCACGATAACTATGCGCTGTTCGACGACACAACAATGACAGCGTGGAACAAGCGAGAACCACTCTTCATTGCGACGACGGCCACCGCACGCACGCGACGATGCAGAATCAAACCATTGAAACGAAAAAGACGACGAACAACAACGACCACCACAGCGCGGGGCCATCACGACAACGATCGTTTCAGCACTGCAACAGCATAACAGCAGCGACGAACGAACAACCCAACGAACCATCGAACATCGAAACATCGAACATCGAACATCGAACATCGAAACATCGAATGGGTTGAGCGTTCGTTCAACGTCGTTGGCAAAGCGATGACAGCAGACAGCAACAGCCCAGATACAGTACTAGTACTGTCGCTAGTACTCTTAGTACCGAGTATCTATCTGTCTTTGGCTATTATTACCGGGACTATGTCCTGGGCTTAGACCTGTCCTGTGGGTGCTACGCGCCCACGCGCACAGTCCTTAAGTCCAGGACGTCGTGGGTGCTGCGCACTCACACCCACAACGCAAGAGCACACCACCTCGAGTCTGTGGGTGCTGATGCACCCACGTACCGATGCACAGTGTTGGAGTCGGCTGTGGTGGGTTTGGTGCTGCAAGCGAAGTCGAAGTGCACCTTCATCATGGTGGCGCTCGCCATCGGTGCTGCATCAGGGAGCGGGGTGAGGTCCTGGGCTTAGACCTGCGCATCGTGGGTGCTACGCACCCACAGGACA
>ENA-OWNT01004030-OWNT01004030.1-seawater-metagenome-genome-assembly--contig:-NODE-4030-length-13250-cov-6.537539_pt1 | contig 13250 bp, 11 predicted proteins | sample MGYA00238136_ERZ651165 | MGnify/ENA primary metagenome ERZ651165 (study PRJEB26861, sample SAMN08777766) | seawater metagenome | isolation source: coastal seawater | place: USA: Florida | collected... | reverse complement strand
CGTATATATCCCTCCTTGACAATTCTATTCTAGCTCTTTTTTGTCAACGAATTAATAAACTTTTACACGGCATGACACTAGGGAGGTACGTAGCTACGATTATGTTGTTTAATCAATACTTATTTGTGCCTATCTTTTGGTTAGCAACTCATTGGCTTAGATTCTATCTTTGCTGTCAGTTACAACAGATAATGCTATATCAGATTTAAATATTCTATTGGCCATATCTACAATATCAGAGGATTTCGTTCTATTAATTTCTTCCATTACTTTATCTGGTGAATCATATTCTCCATAAAGAGCAATTGATTTGCCTATTTCTTCTGCCTTATAAGCGGGATTTTCTTGCGCCATTACGATACTAGCTTTAATTTGGGCTTTGCACCTTTCTAACTCTGCTTCTGTTATGCCTTTGCATATTTTATCTTTTTCCTCTAGAAGCAATGTACTTACCTGGGATAAATTTTCATGACTAGTCCCGGCATATAGAGTAAATAGGCCTGTATCGCTATAAGAGCTATTATATGCTCCTGTTGAATATACTAAACCTAAATCTTCTCTTATTCTTTGAAACAATCTAGAGGACATTCCTCTGCCAAGTATTAAAGATAGCATTTGGGCGTGGTAATATTCTGTCTTGTTTTTATTTGCTATAGATTCAAAAGACATTACGATATTACTCTGTTCCTGATCTGGTTTCTCTATAATCGAGGATCCAGGAGTAAAGCTTGCTTTACTAGATGAAGCGCTACTAGCTGCGCTTAAATGAAACATTTGCTGCGCCATAGACAATATATTATCATGCTCAATATCTCCAGCAACAGATAAGTAAAGATTGTTGCTATGGTAATGTTTTTCAATGTATTTTTTGAAATCCTGGGAGGAGAAATTTGAGATGGAATCCTTCGTTCCAAGTATAGATTTACCAAATACTTGATCTTTATAAGCTACTTCATAAAGTTTTTCATGTGCCAAAGATTCAGGGTCATCCATGGTGTTTGCGATTTCCTGACATATGACACCATATTCTTTCTTGATTTCTTCTTCGGCGAAAACAGAATTTTGTATTATATCTGCTGTGATATCAAGGGCTGTATCAACATTTTCTCCTAAAACTTTGGAATAATATACGGTTTTTTCCTTTGAAGTATAGGCATTAAACATGCCCCCGATAGAGTCAAATTCCTCGGCAATTTCTTTTGCTGATCTTCTGTTTGTGCCTTTGAAGGCCATATGTTCCAAGAAATGAGAGATTCCGCTTTCTTGTGTGCTTTCAAACCTGCTGCCAACCATAGCAATTAAGCTAATGGCTGCAGATTTAACTTCAGGCATTTTATAAGTGATTACTTTTAAGCCTGAATCAAGGCTGGTTACTTTAAGATCCATATTTGTCTATAATTTTTGTTAGTTGTTCTTTTAAATTTTTAGCTATAATTCTTATATCATAGTATTTTTTACTTCTTGTAAGTGCATTTTGTGCTAAATGCTTTGCTGCTCCCTCATTATGTATTAAGGATATTATTGCTTCAGCCATAGAATTGGGGTTGCCTATCTCTACAATTAAGGCTTCTTTGTCATTTTGCACTATTTCCGATGGGCCCGAAGTGGCAGTAGTGATTATTGGCTTTTTAAAACCCATAGCTTCCAGCAATATAATGCCAAATGGCTCATTATGAGATGGGAGACAAAAAATATCTATTTTATTAAAAAAATCTGCCTTATTTTCTACCCAGCCAGTAAATTCCACATAATGTTCTAGCCCTAGATTAATGGATAGGGATTTATAATAATCTTCCTCTTCCCCTCCTCCTCCAATTACTGCCTTGAATTGTACGCCTTCCTTTTTTAAGATTGATAGGCTTTCTAAGAAAGTATCTATACCCTTTTTTTGTACAAATCTAGCCATAGTGCCAATAATTGGTGGAGATGAAAACTCATCCTTGGGTATAATCCCGCATATTTGCGTATCGATAGTGTTAGGGAGTACGGATAATTTGTCTTTTGCTATTCCGCGTTTGATAGCTGTTTGCTCCATTTTGTTTGTTAAGGTAAAGATATGGGTGCATTTTTCGATAAGCTTGAGCTCGTCGCTATGTACTACTCCAATTATAGGAATGGCTTTTGCTGCATTGATAGAGAATTTGGTGGCTCTCCCACCATGGGCTATTATAGCATCTGGATTTTCTTTTTGTATGATGCCTTTTAAAATATTGGTTGAGATAATATCCCAATTGCCTAAATTGGGGAGCTTATATTGTGCATCCACATATTTGCTTATTTCAGCAAAATGGCTTGTGATGTTGATTACAGTAATATTTTCTAATAATAGCATTTTAGAGTAATCAAGGAAGGATTGCTGCACTCCTCCAAGGTCTCTGCTTAGCATGATATTAAGAATTTTCATAGAATATATCCTAAATTAACTTAAGCGACTTAGTGCCTGTCTTGGGTTTATAAATACCTTAAATAGATTTGGTTATCAAGGGCCTAAATGAGAGAATAGTTGTATATTTGGTATATTATTGCATCATATCGCTAAAAATGGCTTATGAGTCTTTTTGGGATTTGATATTCAGATACAAAGAGATTAAAATATTGCTTTATGGCTTGTGGGCAATAAGTAATGAATTTAAGATAGATGGTAAAATGTTTTTAGCTGGCTTGGTAGCAGTATTGCTAGCATTTGGATATTGGTTCCTTTTTATGAGGAATAAATTAGCTTCTGGCAGCGGGAAAAATCTTTCCTATGCTCAAACAAATGATCCAAACGCTCAAAAGGAATATGACGCAAAGCATGGTAAGGATGTGCCAAAACTTACAGCAAAGCAAATGCTTGAGCTTTCATGGAAGTTTTTGTATGACATTACAGAGATAGTGATGTATAAATTCTCTGCAAGGGCAAGGCGTGATGTGCATCAATGTGGCAAGACCCTTGCTGAGAACGGGATGCGTTATAATCATGAGGTTGCAAAGTCGCCTCTTGCTTATGGTATAAAATTTAGTAAAAAAGTTGTTGAAACTAAGGGTAAATCTACACAATCAAAGGGAAAATAAATGAGAAAGATATATTTTTTACTTTTAAATCTGTTATATGGGGTAGGTGCTTATGCTGATGCTCCAAAACCTTGGCAAATTAATTTTCAGGAAGCTGCAACCCCCGTGATGGAGAGGGTTGAGTCGTTGCATAACTTTCTTATGATAATAATGACAGGCGTTGTAGTAATAGTAATGTTTTTGCTTATTTTCGTTTGTTTGAGATATAATTCGAAAGCAAACCCGGTCCCCAATAAATTTTCACATAATGTAACAATGGAAATTATTTGGACGATTATACCAGTCATTTTGTTAGTAATCATTGCTATACCGTCTTTTAGAACTTTGCATTATATGGAACATACACCTAAGGCTGATTTAACCGTGAAGGTTGTAGGGTACCAATGGTATTGGCATTATAGCTATCCTGATCATGGAGATTTCGAGTTTGACTCTTATATGATACAAGATAAGGACTTAAAGCCAGGACAATTAAGGCTTTTAGAGGTTGATAATAGAATTGTTATTCCAGCTGGAAAAGTTGTAAGGATTTTAACAACAGCTGGAGATGTAATACATTCTTTTGCGGTGCCTGCTTTTGGTATTAAAATAGATTCTATTCCAGGAAGAACGAATGAAACTTGGATTAAGGTGGATAAGCCAGGGGTCTATTATGGGCAATGTTCAGAGCTTTGCGGGGCTAACCATGGATTTATGCCTATTGCAGTTGAAGTGGTGCCCGAAGAGAAGTTCAATCTTTGGGTAGAAGAAGCAAAAGTTAAATTTCAGTAGAAGGAGTTCAAAATGGCTGATACGCATCCTACAGGGATAAAAAGGTGGATATTGTCCACCAATCATAAAGATATTGGTACAATGTATCTTATTTTTGCTATTGCCTCAGGAATAATAGGGGGATTATTCTCGCTCGTATTCAGGTTAAACTTAGCGGTTCCGGGCTCTTTGCTGCTTGGAGATAATTATCAATTCTTTAATGTGCTTATTACAGGCCATGCTGTGATTATGGTATTTTTTATGATTATGCCAGCGCTTTTTGGTGGATTTGGTAATTGGTTTATTCCTCTGATGATTGGCGCACCTGATATGGCGTTTCCTAGGATGAATAATGTGAGTTTTTGGCTTCTAATTCCCTCCCTTATACTCCTTTGCTTATCAGCGGTAATTGATGGTGGGCCTGGCGTGGGATGGACAGTATATCCTCCTCTTGCGGGAAGTGAGGGGCATCCTGGAATGGCAGTGGATTTAGCTATTTTTAGCCTTCACTTGGCGGGCATGTCTTCTATTTTAGGTTCTATTAATATGATAGTGACTATTTTTAATATGAGAGCTCCAGGTATGACGTTGCTCAAGATGCCACTTTTTGTTTGGTCTATTCTTATGACGGGCTTTTTAATTATCATGGTTATACCTGTTTTAGCTGGTGTGATTACTATGCTACTGACAGACAGAAACTTTGGAACTTCCTTCTTTGTGCCTGAAGGAGGAGGGGATCCATTATTATACCAGCATTTATTTTGGTTCTTTGGTCACCCAGAAGTTTATATAGTGATTTTACCTGGATTTGGGATTATTAGTCAAGTAGTCTCAACTTTCTCCAAGAAGCCTATTTTTGGCTATACAGGCATGATTGGCGCTATGCTTGCTATTTGCTTCATAGGATTTGTTGTCTGGGCTCACCATATGTTCACAGTTGGGATGGGCTTTACAGCTTTAGCATATTTCACAGCAGGTACTATGATTATTGCTGTTCCTACGGGTATTAAAATATTTAGCTGGATTGCTACAATGTGGGGTGGCTCTATTGAATTTAAAACTCCGATGCTTTTTGCAATAGGCTTTATTTTCTTATTTACTTGCGGGGGAGTAACGGGAGTTGTTTTATCGAATTCAGCAATTGATAGAGTGCTTCACGATACTTATTATGTAGTTGCTCACTTCCATTATACATTGTCTCTTGGTGCAGTATTTGCTGCTTTTGCGGGATTTTACTATTGGTTTGGAAAAATGTGGGGCTATCAATATAGTGAATGTTTAGGTAAGTGGCATTTTTGGACAACATTTATTGGTGTAAACCTTACTTTCTTCCCTCAGCATTTCCTAGGTATTGCGGGTATGCCAAGAAGAATTCCTGATTATCCAGATGCTTTTGTTGGTTGGAATATGGTATCTACCGTAGGTGCTGTAATATCTATTGCTGCTAGTTTTTTCTTTATCTATGTTATTTATCATGCATTTAAGAAGAAAAACAAATGCCCAGCAAACCCTTGGGGTGAGGGGGCTGATACATTAGAATGGACTATTGCTTCTCCACCACCTTTCCATTCTTTTGAAGTTCCGCCAAAGATCAAATAATATGAGCTTGGACTTGCATAAAGAGGTGGGTAGCGTGATTTCTAAGGAGAAAGATTCCACATTGCTTGATTATATAGCACTTTTAAAGCCAAGGGTAATGTCCTTGGTTTTATTTAGTGGCATTGTGGGAATGGTTTTAAACCCTGCTCCTATGCATCCCTTTATAGCCCTTATTGCAATTGTTTGTATAGCCTTAGGTGCTGGCGCTTCTGGCGCTATTAATATGTGGTATGATAGGGATATAGATTCCATTATGTCTCGGACAAAATCCAGGCCATTAGTGCAAGGTAAAATGGAAGATTCTGAAGCTTTAGCTACGGGAATTGTGATAGCCTTCCTTTCTGTATTTGTGATGGCAGTATGCGTGAATTATTTATCAGCCTTTTTGCTTGCTTTTACGATTCTATATTATGTTTTTATATATACTATATGGCTTAAAAGAAGGAGCGTTCAAAACATAGTGATTGGCGGTCTTTCTGGCGCGCTGCCGCCTCTTATAGGCTGGGCTTCTGTATCAAATTCTATCTCTTTGGAGCCTATTATACTTGTGCTAATTATATTTTTGTGGACGCCGCCTCACTCTTGGGCCCTTGCTCTTTATAGGTATGAGGATTATAAAAGAGCAAATGTACCAATGATGCCCGTAATATATGGGGATGCCTATACAAAATATATGATATTAATATATACTTTGCTTACTTTTGTGGCAACTACATTGCCTTTCTTATACGGATTCTTGGGCTTTATATATTTATCAGCGGCAATAATATTGGGTGTTTGCTTTGTATATTTGTCTTGGAAATTGATAATCGATAGAGAGAATAAATTAGCGCCAAAGCTCTTTATTTTTTCTATCTTTTATTTATTCTTATTATTTTTAGCAATGGTAATTGATCATTATGCCAATTTCAAATTCACATAAGCAGAAAAGGAGCAAAAATTATGCTCTTTTATTTATATTTATTTTTCTAGTAGTTACTTTCTTTACAGTGACTATTATCAAAATGTCATAGGCTTTTTTGCCACAAAATTCTATTCTAGGCTTAATTGCTCACTTTATTAAGAAGATCTCATATAGAGATGTGTTAAAATTTAAATAATAAATTAAATATGTAGATCTATGTCAGAAGATGGTGAGGCTCCTCAAAAACTTCAGGGTGATAGATACTGGGAAAAGCTTCGAGAGGAAAAAGAGAAGAAGCTAAAAGAAGAGATTGAGGCAAAAAGACAAGAAGAACTAGATGAGGTTAAGCGCCTCAGGGAAGGGCAAAGGATAGAAGAGGAAAAGTTAGCATCTGCGTCGGAAGTAGGGACTATTGATAATTCAGAGCAATTCCAAAAAACGCTCAATGCGTGGCAAGAGCGTCAAGGACATGTTGCTTTTGCAGCAGAAGTGGATGCTCATACAAAATCTACAGGAAACGCTTTGCAACAAGACGGTAAGGCACAAGATGCTGCTAGTAAAGAGAGTGAGCAACATTCTTCTTCTAGGTCTTGGGATGGTAAGGTAAGAGCGGATGGAAAGAAATTTAATATGGAGGCAGCAAAAGCTGCGCTTGCTAAGAAGAATTATATATATAAACCTCCATCTGCACCAAGCAAAGTGAGGGACCCTGGCGCAACAAAGGAGGTTCAGCAATTAAAATCTCAGCTCCAAAGCGTTGCAAGCCCGCCTTCTCTTTCTGCTTCCAAAAAAACGACTACAAGGTTTCAAACTCCTGTTAAGCCAGTGCATTTTAACCCAAAAGATGCAGATTTAAAAAGGCTTTTTGATCAGATCAAGGGTCATCCGGAGACTCAGTCGAAGGTGGCGTTGACTGGGGAGGTGAAGGAGCGTTCAGGGGGTAATGCATTGATATTATCCAGAAATACTAGTTTTTGCGCGGAAAAAGATCAGCCTCTTGTGAAGGTTGATTCGGCTAAGAAGGGCAAAGAAGACTCAAGGGTAGTATATAACATAAGCCCTGATGAAGAAGGGCCAATTTATATGCCCAGGAAGAATGGTAATGGCAAAAGTGTAAAGGATAAAAGTGGTAAGATCGTTTATGACATATTGTATTATAAGCCAAAGGGGAATGGCTTTACGCTTGACCTAGATAAATCCTTTATATCTCCTGATAATGTCCCAGAAGGGTCATATTCTTCTGCTGAACAGGATATAAGAGATAAATTGCTTCAGCATCATGGGAAAAGATTTGCGCAAGGTAAGGGCAGGGTACAAGAAAAGCCTACTTTGATGCTTCATAGTAATGTAAAAGTAGCTAAAGCGCACGTTATAGGTAACGCACAATATGTCCCACCAGCACCTCCGCTTCCTCCTCCTGGCTGGAGGAAGGGTAATGGCAAGAAATAAGGGTAGGTATGGATACCGGATATTTTGCTAGCAAAATTCCGGCATGACAGGGGAACAATATTTAATAATTATTTAGACAAATCTGCCGCAATAAACCTAATATAATCTTTACTAATTTCTGGAAATAGTTCTTTAGTGAAGGGAAACATTTCTTTTGCGCCATCTTTGAACTTGATTTCCACTATATCACCTGCACCAAAATTATGTATTGCGTGAATTTTGCCTAGAATCAAATCATTTTCATCTATAACATCAATTCCTATAAGGTCAGATATATAGAATTCAGATTCATTGATTTCAGGCAGCTCTTCTCTTTTGATGTATAATTTTGTGCCAAAGAGCTTTTCAGCTTCATTCCTATCATTCACACCATCAATTCTTACGATGATTTTTTTCTTATCGAATTTTATAAAGGAGAGGCTAATATTGTTGCCCTCCTTATCGATACAATTGAGGTTGCAGATGTTTTTAGGATCTGAAGTGTAAGAATTTATTTTGACTAATCCTTTCAGGTGATATGCAGCTGATACCACACCAACTAATATTAGGTTGCTTGACATGTAATTTATCTTCTAATTTCCTTTGAAAGAAGATTATAATCTACTTTGACTTTTATGTCAGTAATGAATAAGATGATCATAAATTCAGCTAAGGTGTTATGAAAAGAGCGGTATTTTTTGTATTTGTATTGGTGGTTTTAGCATATGTAGCATACATGCTAATGGCATTTACAGTTAATTATGAGAAGGCTTATAATCAACTTAGAAAGGAACTAGCAAAAGCTGGGTATAATATTAAGACATCTGACATTGATATAGAGCGTTTTCCTATACCAAAAATAGAGGTAAAAAATATACAACTGGATGATTTTCTAACAGCAAAGAAGCTGGAAATTAAATTTACTCCTCTATCTACTATTACCCTCAAACCAGAGGTGGATGTAATTGAGGTAAGTGGCGTAAAGGTATATTCTAAGGGTAATAAATTTGATTTTCACTCTCATTCGCGCATTATGCCGGGCTTGATATCGCTGCTGCCAAAGATGCCAAAGATGCATGGTCGAGAAATTACTTTTGTTGATACTGTTACAAAGGCATCAAGTAATATTGAAGAAATTATTGTAGATTCAACTTCTCCTGGTAATCAATTAACGCTAAATTGGGCTAAGGGCTCTATAACAAAAATCAGCTACAATATAGTGAATGGTGCTGTCAATGTGCAAACTAATCACTCTGGTGATACTTATGATATGAAACTTAGCGAAGTATATAAAAAGAGTAAGCTATATAATGGCACTTTGCGGTTTAATATAAAAAATCTTGAAGAATTTATGGCAAGTAATTATCAAGATGTAGATTTCCTTGTAACAAAGATTGGATCCAATGAGCCTGTAGAATTGACGTCAAAGTTTAAAGTGGATGCAGATAGGGTGCGTTTTAGTGAAGTTTCTGTTAATTCTAAGTCAATAGATATGAAGGGGAATGTGGATTTATATAATTCTATGGCTCCTGATAAGATTAACCTTGAATTTAACCATCTAGACTTGGAGGCATTGCTTGACAACCTAAATATGGAGAATGTGCAGGAATCTAGAAATAGGCAACTTCTATCCTTAGATCATGTTGTCAGAGATATAGATGTGAAAGCAAAGAGGGTTAATTTCTTTGGTGGAAACCTAAAAGATTTGAAGATGAAGGCTTCTATTAAAAATAATAAAATGCTTCTTTCTGAATTGTCCAGTGAAATTGGACAAAATGAAGGTGAGTTTAAAGCAAAAGGGGTGATTACTCAAAATCAATATAGATCACTTTTTGATGGCAAAGTTCATCTTGAGCATAAAAACCTTAATATGATTCTGTCAGAACTTGGGCTGCAAGATTATGCATCACAGAAGGAAACTAATTTTATTCTAACATCTGATGTTAAGGCAACCCCAATAGATTATAAGCTGAATAATCTCTTTTTAAAGGTAGGAACTTTTAATTCAAGGGGGAATGCTGATGTGAAGTTAATAGGCTCTAAGCCTAGATTTAATGTGGCTTTATCATTTTCAGCCTTAGATTTATTTGATAAAAATATCCCCGTATTGAAGAATATTGTAGGCTATTTTCAGGGCTTAACTGAGGACATGAAGTCAAAAACTTATCTAAATAAGTTTATTCCCTTAAGAGAGATGGATTACTATGGTAATTTTGATTTAACCTTTAATAATATTATGATGGGCAATGATCAAGCTGATAAAATTAGGATTATTTCTAGTCTTTCCAAGGGTAATATATTAGTTCATTCATTTTATTATCAAGATGGTGGAAGCTACCTGACCTCTGTAGGTCTTTTAAATGCTGCTGGCATAAAGCCTAAACTTGAAATTAGAGTTGATGAATCATATCTAGTGACCGAAAACTTTGTGCCTGCGAAGATGCTCAGCTCTATGCAAAAGCTATATAATGATTATGATATGAATAAAGTAACGGTAGATATAGACTTTAATGCGCAGACAATAAAGCAAAAAGAGAAAGAGTTTAAAGATTTTAGGCTTAAGGCTTCTAATAATGGAATTTTATGGAATATTGATTCGCTAAAAGCAGATTATGCTGGTGGGAGCTTTAATTCTGCAGGGAGCCTAAGAATGGATGCTATGAATATTAGCTTAGCATATGCATTTAATGACTTTAATATTAAAAAGGTGAGGGATTTATTGCCCCTCAATATTTTTGGAATGAAAGATGGTTGGATGAGTGTTAATGGCATGATATCTACCAATGGTAAAAACTTAGCTGAATTACTCTACAACTTATATGTCAAATCAGCATTTCTAGCTAAAAATGTGCATTGGAATAATTTTAATATAGACGGCTTCGTGTCTTATGCGAGCAATAGCGACTATAACCAAGCGAATCTCGAGACAGATGCTTTAGATTTTATGAAGAAGCCTCAAACTATTATGAGCTTTCTTGACGGAGAATTAGAGCTAAATAATGGGGATTTTAAAATACAGAACATAGATTTTGAAACAGGCAAATCTTCTGGCAAGGCCAATGCACAATATAATATATATGATACTAATTTGCTGGTGAATACTAATTTTGTGCTTAAGCCTCCATCTACTAGCATTTATGATTCAAGGTTAGAAATAAAGCTGCCTGTTAAAGTTGAGGGTAAATTGCTGGATGCTAAGAGGGAGTTTGATTTTACGGATATGGCGAGATATTTAAAGCGCAGGGCGCGTAGTGGCAAATGGATAAAGCAACAGCAAGCCCCTCCTCAATTGCTTGATGGGAATCAGATACAAGCTCAATAAAAAGATCAATAATGAAAGGCAATAACTCACTATTTGCAATATTTTCTAACTACTCATTATTTGAGATATTTATCCTTGGTATCTTAAGCGGCATGCCTTTTTCCGTGATATTTACGCTTCTAGTAGTTATGATGAAAGATATGGGGGTTGCTTTATCGATTGTTACAGCCTTGGCTTTAGCGAAATTACCTTATTCAATAAAATTCCTATGGTCTCCGCTAATTGACGGTCTTAAGCTAGGCTTTTTAAGCAAATTTGGTAGAAGAAAAAGTTGGATGATGCTTCTTACCGCCTTAAATATAGTCTTTTTAAGTATAATTATTCTAATAGCTTCAAAGCAAAATTTTCAATATGTACTATTATTTGCTATTTGTTTTGGGTTTTGTGCTGCAAGCTATGATATAGTATATGATGCATGGCGGATTGAAAGGGTTAGTGAATCTATGCAGGTGATGTGCGGCGCGGTAGCTGTATTTGGTTATAGAATAGGCGCTCTGATCACATCAGCAGGCGCTATGTATATAGTAGGATCTACAGGGGATAATTGGAATAGTGGCTTTATATTCATCATTTCATGTTTTACTGCATGCTTATTATTCCTACTATCTATTAAGGATGATAGTTTTACAAAATTATCCAAGCAGGATTTTAACTTTAGAAAGAATGTGATTATACCTTTTAAGGATTTTCTATTAAGGCCTAATGCGATTTATATATTGCTTGCAATAATTCTGTATAAGGCAGGGGAAGCAATGCTTGCTTATGTTGCAACTCCTTTTATCTTGGATTTAGGATTTACTAAAGAGCAATGGAGCGTCGCTGTAAAAGGAGTGGGTTTTATTTCTACTAGCTTAGGGGCTTTTTGTGGCGGAGTAATTTGCTATAAAATTGGTACGGTGAGAGGGCTAATTTTTTGTGGATTTTTTCAGATGATTGCAAATCTTTCATATATATGGTTGGGGTACCAGGGAGCACAAATCAATGCTTTGATTATTACTGTGGCAATAGATAATTTGACCGGGGGTATGGGGGCTGCAGCTCTGGTGGGTTTTTTAGGAACATTATGTAATAAAGAATATACAGCAACCCAATATGCCTTACTGAGCAGCGCGGCAACTTTTGCTAATGGTACTATTAATGCTTATTCAGGCTCTCTTGTAACAATGTTTGGCTGGACAAATTTCTTTATTCTAACAGTGCTTCTATCTGTACCAGGGCTGTTGATCCTATTATATTTAATGAAAAGAAATGCTAAAGCCTCTAAGTGACCATGACTAATCTAGATCTTGAAAAGCAATATGAAGGCCAAATTGTGGCAGGGATTGACGAAGTAGGCAGAGGGCCTTTGGCAGGGCCTGTAGTGTCGGCGGCGGTAATAATTAATCCAGATATTTTTATTGAGGATATCAAGGATTCAAAAAAATTAACAGAAAAGAAGCGCTCTCAAATATCTTCTCAAATTATGAATTCTTATACCTATTCTATAGGCGTTGCAGAAGTATCTGAGATAGAAGAGATGAATATTTTAGAGGCGACCAAATTGTCAATGATAAGAGCTTTTAAAGGCTTAGAGATAGAGCCAGATATTGCATTAGTTGATGGGAATATGAAGTTTCCTGATCCAAGATTTAAAAGCATTGTCAAGGGAGATACTCTTTCAAGGTCAATAGCTGCCTCATCCATTATTGCAAAAGTGTATCGGGACAAATTAATGCAAGAATTATCCATAGAATATCCACAATATGGATGGGAGAAGAATGCTGGATACGGCACAAAGGCTCATATAGAAGCTATTAAAAAATATGGCCCAACAAGACATCATAGATTAAGCTTCCTTTCTAATATACTGCAATCTAGCGGTAGTTATACCAAAATGCATTCAAAGTGATAGGATTGAATTCTGCAGTACTCGCCTTATGCGCACGTATAAGCATGCGCCAGGCTTAGGCTTTAAATCCAAACCTCTGATTTTGAATGCAAAATGGTATTAGATATAAATTCTATTGCAATTTCATCTGGGGATAAACTGAAGTAGAAGCGCTCATTGAGTTGCTAATAGGCCTAATCGATTATCTCTATCTTTGGTTGGCGAGGTGTTTCTTGTTTTGACATTATAAGGTAATGCTCCCGTAAAAAAGTAGTATTCAGGAGTAGAATTTTCTAACAGAATAAGGAAGGAGATTTTACTATGAA